>ERZ808246.646-NODE-646-length-27881-cov-4.338712_pt1 | contig 27881 bp, 25 predicted proteins | sample MGYA00521083_ERZ808246 | MGnify/ENA primary metagenome ERZ808246 (study PRJEB31516, sample SAMN03275577) | gut metagenome | biome: mammalia-associated habitat; material: feces | host: Papio cynocephalus | place: Kenya | collected 2012-07-07 ...
CAGTCCCTTGAAACGGCGGATAAACGAGATCATCTGCAAATAGTAGGCGTCCTTGTACCCGCCTTTCATCGGCTCAATGTCGCGGCTGTATTCTTCATCGTACTCGTCCTGAAGATGCACCGCGTGATCGCCCATCCCGTACAGGGTATTGGTTTTCTGCGTGAGAAACGGCACTAGCCATTCGTTCCACTGGCAAAGAAACGCCACGGGCGGGTCCTCTTTCAGTGCCGTCCGAATCTGCTCTTCAAAAAGGAATCCGTAATGCGAAGCGTTTTCCCGTGTGTCCTTATGTCCGTCGTGCCACGAGCGTCCCATCACGGGAACGCCGTATGCCGCCGAACCCATGCCGACGGTCGTCCCCTGTGTGTCATAGCCCTCGGCACAAGCCACACGGCAGACGTTGACGGCAATCTCCTCGGGGCTGCCGTTTTCGTCCACCGCCGTTTTCTGCGGATTGCCCTCCCAAGCCCAAGTATTGGGTTCCTTCGGGTCGCACCATGTCGGCGCGCGCCAGGTGAAAAAGTCGCGGATTTCGTCGGGGAGCGAACGGATGGAATGACAGATCATCAGCGGTTTGTCCTTCCAGCGAAACCACAGTTCCGAGTAGAGTCCCGGCTCGTAGAGATCCTCCCACAGCGTCATCAGATTTCCCGTACCGCAGCCGCGGATGCCCGGTGCGGTGTAGAAGCAGACCTTCGGCGCGGCAAAGCCTTTATTCTGATACTCGCGCAGAATTTCAAAAAGCGTGAGGTAGGATTTTTTATAGGTAAACCCGTTGGTGACATCAAAAAACAGCACATCCACGCCGGCGGCAATGAACATTTCCACATGGCGGCGAAGCACCCACGGATCGGTGGAAAGATAATAACCGAACATCGGCTCTCCCCAGTGAAGAAGCGGCGTGTGCTCCTTCGGCGGCCAGGCGGGGCTGTCGGCGTTGTTCATGGCGTTCGGGTCCTGTTCGAGAATTTTCGTGATATCATACGGTCCCTGTGTACCGTGATAACCGTGCCAGAGATAGTAGAACAGTCCGACGACCTTTCCCTCGCGCGGCGGCGGCACTTCCCCGCTTTGCGGCAATTTCCGTCCGAGATGATCCACTGCGGTCAGGTTTCCTCTTGTGGCATATGTCATGATTTTTTGCCTTCCTTTCTTATCCGATTCCGCCGGAAATCAGCACCAACGCCGCAATTCCGCACAGAATACCCGCCAGGCGGCGTTTGGTGATTTTTTCGCGGAAAACCGCCGCCGTTGCCAGGGCGGTCAGAAAAATTACACACCCGTTGAACACGGGGAAAAAGACCGTCCCGGGGAGCAGTCCGCTGAGGCGGATGTTCAGGCGGTTATAACCGCAGCTGACAATTCCGCACAAAACAGAAATTGCCGCGGCGCTTTTCGGGAGCTTCGGCAGCGCTCGTTTTTCCCGATACCCAAATCCCAGCGACAGTGCCGAGAACAGCACGGTGGCGGTGATTGCCGCCGCCAGCATCATGCCGTCGATCTCTTCTCTGTCGGAAGAATTCTGGTGCAGCTTGAAAAGAATCCCCGTAGCGCCCGAAAACACAAAGAACAGCGAGCTGTACACGCCCCACGTCCTTTGCGCCTTGTCCCCGTGCGAAAAATCCACGGTTGACAGACACAGCGCGCCGATCAGAAGCACGGCGCCGACCGTCTGCCACGCGGAAAACGGTTCGTAGAAATACAAAAGTCCGAATCCCGCCGAAACGAGCATGGAGGAGCTGCCGATAAAGGCTGTGACGGAGGCGGGTCCCGTGGACATGGCTTTCATTTTGCACAGCAGAAACGCCGCCGTAAGGACACCGTACAGACTTCCCCAGCCCCACGCCTCTGCCGAAATGCTCCACCCGCGGTTGAGCAGCGACAGAATGACGATCCAGACGGCAGTCACGGCGGTTTGAAACAAAAATACTTCTCCCTTGCCCTGCAATGTCCGGTCGCCCAAACGGTGCAAAAGGAGATTGTTGGACACGGCAAACAAAATGGAAATTCCAAGAAGAACCACGGTATACATCATCGGCGGATGCCTCTTTCGGTCGATTTTTTTCAGTATAACACAGTCGCCGAAGCGGTTTTTCCTTCCCGTGCGCAAAAAAACGCGCTGTTTTCGCATTTTTCTTTCTATTGACAGAACCGCAGCCAGGTGGTATCATTCAAACAGAAGCTTTTACGGAAAAGAGGAATTTTTACGGACATTCTAGAAGCGGAAAACATTCGCGGATTTGCGGGTACCGAGTATTATTTTCAAAAAACCGAAGGAAAAACGCTCTCCGATTGCATTCATTCCCACACCTTTTTCGAGTTTGTTTATGTGCTTTCCGGTGCCTGTCTCCACGTCAAAAACGGCAGGCGGGAATCCCTTCAGCCCGGGGATCTGTCGGTGATTCTGCCGGGGCAACCGCACTGTTTTCTTTCCCAGAAGGCGCGCACCGACATCATGGCAATGTCGGTGCGCGCCGAAGAAGTCCGCCGTTTTTTCGCGCTTTACGGTCTTTGCGGCTTCAAGGATTCTCCCGCTTTCTCCCTGACGGCGGCAAAAAAAGAGGTGTTCGACGAACAGTGCGGACGCACCGCAGCAATCGGCGAAGATGCGGCGCATTTGCGGATGCTGTTCAATCAGATGTTTTTGTTCTGCGTGCAGGCGGGCATAGCGGAGAAGGAAAGCCTTCCCTTTGCCTTTTCCGCGATGCTTGACCGAATGCAAAGCCTCGAGCTGTGCGCGGAAGGCGTGGAGGCGTTTGTGAGGATTTCGGGTTACAGTCACTCCCAGCTCTGCCGCCTGACGAAAAAATATTTTGACATGACGCCGACCGAATACGTCAACCGTCTCCGAATGAACCACGCATACCGTCTTATCGTCGGCACGGACGCGGATTACGCCGCGATCTGTCAGACGGTCGGGTTTGAAAGCACCAGCTATTTTTCAAAGCTCGTCAAGGAGACCTTCGGCTGTTCCGCAGCCCGGTTGAGAAAAAAGGCAAAAGAGCCGCACAAAACCGTATAAAGCAGCCGCCCCGCGCCTTTCGGCGCGGGGCGGCGCGTAATTTTCCTCTTTTCACCCGGTTTCAAAAAGCCGCTTCGGCGTGCGGGCTTTTGTTGCTTCTGCGAACGTCCGGCATTTTCGTGCATAAAGTTTCCGTCCGTGAAAGGCAGCGTCTCTGCGTTTTCTCTCAATCGCCCATTTTCACCCGCAGTTTTTCCAGTGCGCGTTTTTCGATACGCGACACATACGACCGCGAAATTTTCAGCCGATCCGCCGCTTCCCGCTGCGTCAGCGGCTTTTTTCCGTACAGCCCGTAGCGCAGCACCACAATCTCCTTTTCCCGTTCATCCAGCTCGCTTTCCACCGCGCGGTACAGCTGCGACGCCCGCAGGCGGCGTTCCATATTTTCAAACAGCGAATCGTCGTCCGCCATCAGATCGCCGAACGTCAGCTCGTTTCCGTCTTTATCGGTATCGATCGTTTCGCTGATCGACACATCCTGCGCGGTTTTTTTGAGATTGCGGAAATACATCAGAATTTCATTTTCAATACACCGCGACGCATAGGTCGCAAAACGGATTCCTTTTTCGCTTTTGAACGACGACACCGCTTTGATCAGTCCGATGGTGCCGATGGAAATGAGGTCATCGGGGTCGCCGTTGGCGGCATAATATTTTTTGACAATATGCGCCACCAGCCGCAGATTATGCTCGATCAGTTTTTCCCTTGCGGCGGCATCCCCCTCCCGCACCCCCTTCAGGCACTCCGCCTCTTCTTCGGCACTCAGCGGCTTTTTGAACGATCCCGTTTTGGCGATATGAAGCGCCAGAAACATCAGCTGCGACAAGGCAAAGGAAAACAGTAACGGCATGAATACACCCGCTTTCGGTTTGTTACTTCCAGAATATGAAGCGCGAACGATGTCCTATGTCTTTGGACAAACATACAAAAAAATCAATCAACTTTTGTGAATACGTCTGAAAGATACCTCTTGACATCCGGGGAAGAATTGTTGTATAATATGACTGTTATATTTCAGTAAATCTCCTGCTGCATGGCGAGGGAGGGAATTTGTAATGGCAGAAATCCGTTTGAAAGAAAACGAGTCTTTGGACAGTGCGCTCAGAAGATTTAAGAGACAGTGCGCCCGCAACGGCGTGCTTGCCGAAGTGCGTAAAAGAGAGCACTATGAAAAGCCTTCCGTCAAGCGTAAGAAGAAATCCGAAGCTGCACGTAAGCGCAAGTTCAAGTAAGCGTTACAATTCGAAAAAAAGAAAGCAGGCGATTGTTCGTCTGCTTTTTTTACGGGAGTTTTTATGACAGTAAACGATATTGTCCGCACCTGTTCGCTGTTTTTGTTTGATCTGGACGGCACGCTGTACCTCGGCGACGAGCTGTTTCCCTTCACGGCGGAGCTTTTGCGGGAACTGAAAAAGCACGGCAAAGAATACCGCTTCATCACCAACAATTCCTCCAAAAATCCACAGGATTACGTCGAAAAAATGGCGCGGCTGGGACTTTCGACACAACCGGAGGAATTCATTACGTCCGGATTGGTGACCGCGCATTTTATCAAGGATCACTTTCCCGAAAAACGGCTGTACGTGTGCGGCACGGCGTCGCTGAAGGCGGAATTTGCGGCAGAGGGGCTTCGTCTGACCGATTCGCCCGAAGAAACCGACGCGATTGTTCTCGGCTGCGACACCGAGCTGAATTTCAAAAAAATTGACGACATCTGCCGCGTTCTCTGCACGCGGGAGGTGCCGTATCTGGCGACGCATCCGGACGAAAGCTGCCCGACCGAATACGGAAAAATGCCCGACTGCGGCGCATTGGCGCGGTTTTTGTACACGGCAACCGGGAAAATGCCGCAGATCATCGGCAAGCCCGAACCGCTGATGGCACAGCTTGCCATGAAGCTGGTCGGAACCCCGAAAGAAAAAACCGCGGTCATCGGCGACCGCGTGGAAACGGACATCGAAAGCGGCATTTCGGCAGGGACGTACACAATTTTTGTCGAAAGCGGCGCGGAAACCGACGCGGCGCAAAAACAATTCGGTGCGCAGGCGGATGTGGTTTTGCCCGATGCAGGAAAAATGATCGACGCGCTCCAAGCACTTTGACTCACAAGCAGGCAAAAAATGATAAAATCGGCAAAGCGGCGGCGGTCTTTTGACCGCCGCCGCTTTAAAACAAAGAAGCACCGCTTTTTCAAGCGATGCTTCTTTGTTTGTCTTCTATAACAAGACCTGATTGGGAGGAGGATAGCAATTTTTTTGCCGACAAACGCTGCACACTGAAAGGATGGACTCCTTTTTCGTGTTTTATACCGCTGTCGTCGGCGGAAAACGGGTTTCCGATCTCAGTGTATCACAAAATCGCGTCTTTTTCCACGCAAAATTGCACGAATACTTTGCATATTCGTGCCCTTACGGAAAACACCGTTACTATTATACCGTATTTTTCTGCGTTTGTAAAGCCTTTGCGTATTTTTTCGACGAAACGACGAAAAAACAGCCTCAGTTGCCGCATTCAATGCTGATTTTTGTGAACACGTCCAGAATATCCTCCACGGCAAGCGATTTTTTCTCCTCGCCGCTCTTGTCCATAATTACGTGTCCTTTGTCCATCATCAGCAGGCGCGAACCGTATTCCACCGCATAACGCAGGTTGTGCGTCACCATCAGTGCGGTCAGTTTTTTCTCCTTCACTACCCGATCGGTCAGCTCCATGATCGTTTCCGCCGTTTTGGGGTCCAGCGCGGCGGTGTGTTCGTCCAGAATCAGAAAATCCACCGGGGTCATCGTCGCCATCAGCAGGGACAGTGCCTGCCGCTGTCCGCCCGAAAGCGAACCGACACGCACGTCGGTTTTGTCCTCCAATCCGAGATGCAGACTGGACAACAGCTCCTTATACGCCCCGATCCGACGATGATCTAAACAAGGCGTCAGTCCGAAGCGCTTGCCTTTGTTCTCCGCCAGCGCCATATTTTCCGCAATGGTCAGTGACGGGCAGGTTCCCGCCGAAGGATTCTGGTAGACCCGACCGATACGGCGATAGCGTTTATAGGCGGGAAAACGGGTGATGTCCTCTCCGTCGAGCAGTACTTTGCCGCTGTCGGTCGGGATACTGCCGCAGAGAATATTGAGCATCGACGTTTTGCCGCTGCCGTTACTGCCGACCACCGAAACGAACTCTCCGTCGCCGATCGTCAGATTGAAGCGGTCAAACAGGCACATTTCGGTCACCGTGCCGGGGTTATAGATTTTCGTGATATTTTTCAGTTCAATCATACCGTTTCTCCCCGTTTCTGCGTCACACGGCGTTTGAAAAGCGTCGCGGTTTTTTCGTTGAAAATCAGAATCAGCGCAAACAGCACCGCGTTGAGGAGCTTCAGATAAATTCCATTGGTATCCACAAGTACCAGATAGTTCAGACACAGCGAATACACAATCGCACCGCAGATGACGGCGGTGGTATCTTTGAAAATCCGAATCCGCGAGAAAACCGCCGTTCCGATAATGACCGATGCGAGTGCCAGCACCACTTTGCCGCTTCCGCAGGTATTGTCGTACTGCATATACAGGTGCGAATACACCGCTCCGGACACGGCGGAAAAGCCGTTGGCAAGCGCAAGTCCCAGAATCTTATACTGTCCGCTGTCCTTGCCGAGCACCGACACCAGACCTTCGTTATCGCCCGTGGCACGGATCATATAGCCGAGTTTGGTTTTCAAAAACAGGTCAATCAGCAGTTTTACGCCGACGACAATCAACAGCAGAATTCCCAGGATGGCAAGATCCTTCTGCCCGCTCGTCAGTCCGCCGAGCAGCTTCCCGCCGAAAAGTCCGGTCAGGTTTTTGCTTCGGTAGGAAAAAATGGTGGTGGTATTGCCGCCGTCGGTCAAAAAGCCCGTCAGTGCCAGCGTCACCGACAGCAATGCCGTCATCACGATAATCCCCGCGAGCAGATTGGAAATGCGGAATTTCACGTGCAGCACTCCCGTGACCGTACCCGCCAGAAATCCCGCAAAAAAGCTCAGCGCCGTAGCAAGCACGGGCGGAATGCCCGCTCTCAGCATCAGAATCGTGCAGACGACGCCTCCCAGCGGGAAGGTGCCGTCCACCGAAAGATCGGGAAAATCCAGAATCGAATAGGAAATATACACACCCAGCGCGAGAATCGCGAAGCAAAGCCCCATCTGCACGCCATCGATCGTCGTTGCGAAAAACAGATTCATGATTATTTACTCTCCGCCACATCCGTCGCCGCAATGTCGGTCGGCACGGTCAGTCCCAACGCAGCACAGGCGGCACTGTTATAGTAGTTATTCGGTTCGGTGATGGTCTGCACGGGAATTTCCGACGCCTTTTTGCCGTTAAGGATTTCCGCCGCGGCTTTGCCCGACAGTTTGCCGACCTCGACATACTCAATTGATGCGCTTGCCACGCAGCCGACCTTGACCTGCTCGATTTCCGAGCCGAACACCGGAATTTTCTTTTCGTCAGTCAGCGGGAGGATGTTGGTCTGGAGCTTTCCGACCACCGTATTGTCCAGCAGATTCACGAAGCAATCCACACCGCGTTCGATCAGTTCATTGGTCTTGGCGTCGATCGTGGTGATATCCGCCACGGCACTGTCCAGAATTTCCATGCCGGCATAGGCTTGAGCGGCTTTTTTCAGGCTCTCGACCTGGATCGGGGAGCTGGATTCCTCGGTGGAGTACAGCACACCGATTTTCAGATCCGTTTTTCCCATAAACGCGGTCACGACCTGAAGCTGTTTGTCAAAATTCGGAATATCGGACGATCCGGTAACATTCGGGTAATTCGCCATGACCGAAGCATCGGTAATCGCACAGTACACCACCGGCACGTCCTTATCGGCAGCGGCATTCGCGGCGGCAACCGCAGACGGAGTGGCAATGGCAATAATGACCTTGGCGCCTTTATTCACCAGGGTATTCGCCTGCGACTGCGAAACGCCCGCATCGAAGTTGCTGTTGAGATATTCGACATTATACTTGGACAGATCAATGCCGCTTTCTTCCAGACCCTTGATCACGCCCTCATAGCAGTTATTCAGCGATCCGTGCGAACCGAACTGAATGATTCCGATCGTATCTTTGCTTTCTCCGCAGGAAACACACGCAAACAGCAGCAGCGCCGCCAACATCATACAAACAAACTTTTTCATTTTTCTTTCTCCTTCATTTTTCATTTTTTGTCATTCTTTCTCTTTTGCGTCGCCATCGTTCACGCAGCCGCATATTCATCACTCCTATAAAAAACAAACAGCCTTATCCCTTCCAAAAAAGGGACAAGACTGTAAAAATCCTGCGGTACCACCCAAATTGGCGCCGAAGCGCCCACTTCCCGCACCTTCGATGCGGTACGCTCTGTAACGGGAGCTTCCCGTCAGCCACTACTCACCTTTCGGTTTTCGAGCCGCCCTCCTGAGTCCATTCACACAAAGATCCGTTACCGCGCTTCCACCTGCCGCAGCTCTCTGAAAACTTCTTCTCTATGCTACTCTTCTCCGTCTTGGGTTTTTTAGTATGCGTTTAGTTTAGCACATCAAATCGCGAATGTCAAGAGTTTTTGAAAAAAATTTTCTTGACATTTTGGTAGTATTATGATATCATTTTAATATCAACTAAGGAGGAATGACTGATGCAAGAAAAAATTCTCGAAAACCGAAAACACGGCATGGCGGCTTTGCTTCTGACCGCTTTACTCTATCTGTGCGCCGTCGTGTTGCTGGTCTACGGCTGTATTCTCATTGAAAACCCGCAAGCTCTCCTTCCCGGCGTGATTCTCACCGTCCTCGGCGGACTGTGGCTGCTGATCGGCTGGCTTCCGTTTATCGGACTGCGGATTCTCAAGCCGCAGGAAGCTCTGGTGCTGACGCTGTTCGGCAAATACATCGGCACGCTCAAGGGCGAAGGATTCTACTGGGTCAATCCCTTCTGTTCGGCAGTCAATCCCGCCGCTTCCACCCGTCTGTCCCAGAGCGGCGATGTGTCCGTCAAGCCGGCGGTCACAGCTTCCTCGAACGGCACCACGGTGGAGCTGGTCAACAAAAAAATCTCATTGAAAATCATGACGCTTAACAACTCCCGCCAGAAAATCAACGACTGTCTGGGCAATCCTGTGGAAATCGGCATTGCCGTGATGTGGCGCGTGGTGGACACTGCCAAGGCGGTGTTCAATGTAGACAACTACAAAGAGTATCTCTCCCTGCAATGCGACAGCGCTCTGCGCAACATTGTCCGTATTTATCCTTACGACGTGGCGCCCAACGTGGATACCACCGGCGACGGACTGGCGGATGAGGGCAGTCTGCGCGGTTCCAGCGAGGTGGTCGCTTCCAGAATCCGTGACGAAATTCAGGCAAAGGTCGCGCAGGCGGGACTGGAAATCGTAGAAGCCCGCATCACCTATCTTGCCTATGCGCCCGAAATTGCGGCGGTGATGCTGCAGCGGCAGCAGGCTTCCGCCATCATCGACGCCCGCAAAATGATTGTGGACGGCGCGGTCGGCATGGTGGAAATGGCGTTGGAACGCCTTAACGAAGGCGGTGTGGTGGCGCTTGACGAGGAACGCAAAGCCGCCATGGTGTCCAACCTTCTGGTGGTTCTCTGCGGCAACCGCGACGCGCAGCCGATCGTCAATTCGGGAAGTCTGTATTGATGAATGACAATCAGAAAAAGCAGGTGCCGCTGCGCCTGTCTCCCAAGCTCTACGAGGCGATTGCCGCCTGGGCGGAGGACGACTTCCGTTCGGTCAACGGACAGATTGAGTATCTTTTGTCCGAATGTGTGCGCCAACGCAAGAAAAACGGAAAATACGTCGGCGAGGAAATCGACGTTCCGCCGAAATTCGACCTTTAAAACAGCCGTGTGCGCCCGCAAAGCGGGCGCACACGGCTTGACTTTTCGTAACAACTTAGTTATAATGGTAAGGCTTTTGTAAAAAAAATTCACAAGGATGTTTTTATGATTCAACTTTCCGACCATTTCACCTACAAACGACTGCTGCGCTACACGCTGCCGTCAATCGTGATGATGGTATTCACTTCCATTTACGGCGTTGTGGACGGCTTTTTTGTATCCAACTTCGTCGGAAAAACGCCCTTTGCCGCCGTCAATTTCATCATGCCGGTGCTGATGATTCTCGGCTGTGTCGGATTCATGTTCGGCACGGGCGGCGGCGCGCTGATTGCCAAAACGCTTGGTGAGGGCGACGAGGAACGTGCCAACCGCATTTTTTCGCTGATTGTGGCGTCCTCCGTGGTCTGTGCGTTGATTCTGACCGTTCTGGGCATCATCTTTTTGCCGCAGATCGCCCTTCTCCTGAAAGCCGACGAACGTATGCTCGGCGACTGTGTACTGTACGGGCGAATCATTCTGGCGGCGCTGCCGTTTTATGTTCTGCAATATGAATTTCAGTGTCTCTTTGCCACGGCGGGAAAACCGAAGCTCGGACTGGCGGTCACCGTGGCGGCGGGCGTCACCAACATGGTGATGGACGCGTTGTTTGTCGCCGTGTTTTCGTGGGGATTGGCGGGAGCCGCCATTGCCACGGCAATGAGCCAATTTGTCGGCGGGGTGATTCCGCTGATCTATTTTGCCCGCCCGCGCCGCGACAGTCTTTTACATTTCACGCGCTTTTCCTTTGACGGAAAGGCGCTGGTCAAAACCTGCACCAACGGGTCTTCGGAGCTGATGAGCAATATTTCCATGTCCGTGGTGAGTATGCTTTACAACAGCCGACTGATGTACTATGCGGGAGAAAACGGCATTGCCGCTTACGGAGTATTGATGTACGTGAGCATGATTTTTCAGGCGATTTTTATCGGGTTTGCCGTCGGCACGGCACCGGTGGTGGGCTTCCACTACGGCGCACAGAACCGCGGGGAGCTGAAAAGTCTGCTGAAAAAAGGCACTTTCCTGCTTGCGATCTGCTCTCTGGCGATGTTTGCCGCGGGCGAACTGTTCAGCGCGCCGCTGTCGCGGATGTTTGTCGGATATGATGAGGAACTGCTCGACATCACCACCCGCGCGTTCACGCTGTTTTCCTTCTCTTTCCTGTTCTCCGGATTTTCGATTTTCGGTTCTTCGTTCTTCACCGCGCTCAATGACGGCGCCACTTCCGCGCTGATTTCCTTTTTGCGGACATTGGTCTTTCAGGTGTTGGCGGTGCTGCTGTTCCCGCTGATCTGGGAGCTGGACGGCATTTGGTTCTCGCTGGTGGCGGCAGAATTGCTTTCCGTCATCACCACCGGGCTGTTTTTGCTCGGAAAACGGAAAAAATACGGTTATTGATCGGGGTTTTCCGACTTTGTGCGAAAAATCCTTTCTGCACCGAACCCGCCGCCCGCAAATGCGGGCGGCGGGTTCTCTTTTTCCTGAAAAACTGCGCCGCGCCCGTGCCGAAAGGCACAGGCGCGGCGCTTCTTCGTTCGGTCTTATCTCACGCCGAACGCGAAAACCGTTTTTTGATTGTAGGTCTCGCCTGCACGCAGAATCGGCGACGGGAAATTCACGCATGCCATCGCATTGGGAAAATGCTGGGTTTCCAGGCAGAATCCGTGGCGTTCCTCATACCGCGTGCCGTTCTTACCGGGGCGGTCGGTGAGGAAATTGGCAGTATACAACTGCACTCCGGGCTGTGTGGTGCACACGGTCAGTTCAATGCCGCTTTTTCCCGAATATGCCGCTGCGGCGACCTTTTCTCCGCTTCCGCGCAGAACAAAGTTATGGTCATAGCCTTTGCCGTTTTTCAGATTGACATCGTCTTTTTCGATGTCTCTGCCGATCGGCTTTTCCACGGTGAAATCAAACGGCGTGTCCTTGACCGAAAGAATTTTTCCCGTTGGGAGGCAATTGGCGTCATTTTCCGTGAAAGAATCGGCGTTGATATACAGCCGCGTATCGTACACATTGCCCGCACCCTGTCCGTCCAGGTGAAAATACGTGTGATTGGTCATATTCACCACGGTGTCGCGATCGCCGATTGCCCGATACAGAATCGTCAGTTCGTTTTGATCGTCAAAGGAAAACGAGATGGTCACTTTCAGATTTCCGGGGAATCCTTCCTCGCCGTCGGGACTCAGGCGCGAAAACACCAGCGCCTCCGCTGTTTCTTCGGCGTCCCAGACGCGTTTGTCAAAGCCGCGCACGCCGCCGTGCAGGTTATTGCCCGCGCTGTTCGCGGCAAGGCGATAGGTCACACCGTTCAGCCGAAACGCCGCATTTCCGAGACGGTTCGCATGGCGTCCGATGCACGCGCCAAGGCAGCCATTCTGTCCCGTATACTCTTCCAGGGTATCATACCCGAGCACCACGTCGGTGAGCTTTCCGTCCTTATCCGGCACGACGATCGAACGCACCGTACAGCCGTAGTTCATTACTTCGGCATACGCGCCCGACGCATTTTCCAGCCGATACAGCCGCACTTCTTTTCCATCCGTCACGCCGAACGGTTTACTTGTGATTTTCATTTCCTTTTCCCTCTTTCGGATTTCTGAAATACATATGCAGATCGCATTTGATCATGCCGTTATACAGTTTGCGCTTGCGGTCGGCTTTCGCGCCGAAATACTGTTCAAATTCCTCACTGGGGCTGATGATATAATAGCTTAGGGTGTTTCTTTTTTCAAACACCTCTCCCATCAGCCGATACAGGTCGTGCGCCGCACGAATATCCAGCAGACGCTCGCCGTAGGGCGGGTTGGTGAGAATGATGCCGCGCTCGGTGGTCACTTTGAAATCCCGCACATCCGCCTGTGTCACGGTGATGCGCGACGCGATGCCCGCTTTCTTTGCATTTTCCCGTGTCAGGCACACACATTCCGGATCGATATCCGAAGCATAGGCATGGAACGTCGCGTCGCGCCGCACGCTCTGCACCGCTTTTGCCCGCTCCTCTTTCAAAAGCGTCTCGCCGTTTTTGAACCATTTTTCAAACGCAAAATGCCGATTGATGCCCGGCGCGATATTCAACGCCTTGAGTGCCGCTTCGATCACCAGCGTTCCCGAACCGCAGAACGGGTCGTACACCGTGCTGTCGTCATACGGGTGTGCCAGCCACACCATTCCCGCCGCCAAGGTTTCTTTAATCGGCGCGGCATTGGATTGCGCGCGCCAGCCGCGTTTATGCAGTGCCACGCCGCTGGTGTCCAGTCCGATCGAGACCGCGTTTTTCATAATCGAGAATCGGATCGACACGGTCGGTCCACTCTCCTCGAACCAATCCACATGATACACGGCAGACAGGCTTTTGACCACCGCTTTTTTGATGATGCTCTGGCAGGCAGGCACGCTGGAAAGATCGGAATTCAGCGACCAGCCGTTGACCGTAAACGCAGCGTCCCGGCTTATGTAGGGAGAAAAGTCAATTGCGCGCACCCCTTCAAACAACTGTTCAAACGTGCGCGCCTGGAACTCGCCCAGCACAAGAATCACCCGTTCCGCCGTGCGAAGCCAGAGGTTGGCTTTGGCGACGGTGGTTTCGTCGCCAAAAAAGGTAACTTTTCCATTATCCGCGGTGATATTTTCCCCGCCGATTCCTTTGATTTCGGACGCCAGCACACTTTCCAGCCCGAACAGGCAGGGGCAGCAAAATTTCAGGAGTTTACTCAAAAAATTCAAATCCTTTCTGTCCGCTTGAAAAAAGCGGACTCAAATCGCCTCTCCCGGCGCTGTGGGCGGCGTTATATTGGCGGGCGCCTCAGCCGGCACCTCCGAAGCCTCTCCGGACGAGGTGTTTTCCGAAGAAGTCTCTCCGGATTCTTCCGTACCGGAAGTGTCAGAGCTTTCCTGTGAAGCTTCCTCCGAAGAAGTTTCTTCCGAAGAGGTTTCTTCCGAAGAAGGCGCCTCCGGTGGGATTTCCTCCGAAGAAGTGTCCTGAGAAGATTCCTCGTACACCGGTTCGTCCGCCGTATAGCGCACCGAAGTGATGATGTAGCCGTTGTCCGTCTGCGAAAGCACATAATACATGGTCTTATCGGCAATCGGTTCGTCGTTTTCTGTGAAGATATTCGACGCAATGCTCATCGGCGAAATATAATCCACCGTCAGCGTGCAGGTCGTGCCGTTTTTGGAAATGCCTTTCACCCGCGGCGTATAGTGTACCACGCTGGTCTGTGCAGGCACATGGTACATTTTGTTGTCTTCACTGTAATAGAAGGTAGTGGAATCGCCTTCAATCGTGGTATGTTCCAGCGTCACCGTATCTCCGAACAATTTTTTGCACCAGACATCCAGATCGGTGGACGGAATCAGCAAAAAGCCGATATCATCCGTCTGATACGCCGAGGTGTCCTGATTGAGCAGCACCGCCCACATGGACGATTGCAGCAGCATGGACGGATCGGCAGCATCGATGCTTGCAAACGGCACAGGGTCGAACATAACCACCGGGTAGATCATTCGTTCAAATTCCACATAGCGATGGCTGTCGTCCGTCAGCTTTTTCACCAGCCGCACTCCCGCGGACACGGTGGAAAAAATACCGATACAGGTGAACAGCACAATCAGTGCCCCAACGATTGCCGCCGCAGGACGTTTTCTTTTGTTTGTCGTAGTTTCTGCCATACAGTTTCTCCTTCTGCCGTTTTCACGGCATTTTGACATACTCTCCTTCTATTTTACCTCATTTTTCCGTTTTTAGCAAGAAAAAGCTGAAAGAAAAGTGTTTACTTTTTTCCGAAAGTATGATAGAATAACTTATATTGAATTTCAATTATGTCGAAAGGATGCGTTTTATGAAAAAATTCTGTGCTGTACTGCTGGCTGTCGGTATGACGGCGGGGGCGCTTGCCGCCTGCGGAAAGGAAAAGCCGAGCGAACCGATCGTCTCGGATATTGTACTGGATATGTCGGATTATGTGAGCACCGACGAATCTTCCTCCGAAGCCGTTTCCTCGCAGCAGGACACTTTGAGCAAAGAGACATCAAGTAAGGACACCTCAAGCAAGGAGACATCAAGCAAGGACTCATCAAGTAAAGAGACTTCAAGCAAGGACACCTCCAGCAAAGAAACGTCCAGCAAGGAGACTTCAAGCAAAGAGACATCAAGCAAGGAGACGTCCAGCAAGCCCTCCACGGTCAACGAATACGGCGTGAACGTGGCGAAGATCGATTCTTCCAAGATCAGCGCGCTGAAAAAGAAAAACAGTGACACGATCGGCTGGATCAAAATTCCGAATACGAACATTGACTACGGCGTGGTGCAGGAGCCGAATTCCGGCTATTACCTCAACCGCGACTACAACAAAAAGTACGTTAAGGGCGGTGCGAGCGTCTGGGCGGATTATGCCTGCACGTTCGGTGATCGGAGCGACCTTTCCAAGAACACGATCGTCTACGGTCACAACTGGACCAACTGCTGGCGTCCGACGCGTATCGGCAACGACACCAAGGACAAATGGTTTGCCCAGCTCGCGGCATACGATCACATCGATTTTGCCCGCGAAAACCCCTATATCAGCTTTTCGACCACCGAAGAAGAAATGTACTGGCAGATTTTTGCCGTTTTCTACACCGACATCAATTTCTATTACATTGACGAAAACCCCGCCGATCTCACCGATCTGACCGATGAAGCGAAAAGCCGCAGCATTTTTGATTTTGACGTGGACGTCACTTCCAGCGACAAGATCCTGACCCTTTCCACCTGCACCCGTGTGTATGGCAAGCGTTCGGATCAGCGTTTCGTCATCATGGCAAAGCTCATGCCCGCCGGTGCGGCGCTTAAAGAAGTTTCCGTCAGCAAAAACAAAGACTTCAAAGAACCGCAGTTCTGATTTAAACACAAGGGGCGACCGCCATACGGCGGTCGCCTCAGTGTGTCAAAAAACTTGTTTTTTGGCATGCTGTCAGACGTCAAGAAAGCGCCGGAGACAAGCAGCTCGCGTCCGTCGGCGTATATAGATACGGTAGGACGCGAGCTGCGAAGTAAGTGAAAATGCGATAGTATTTTTGATTTCCGAATTTTCTCAAAATTTTAAGATTTGCAGAGCAAAACACGAAAGTCGGAAACCCTCACGTAGATAACTCCGTATTTTAACGGTCCGACGGTTTATTGACGGTCTGGGGCGACCGCCATACGGCGGTCGCCCCTTGTTCTGCGCTTTTTGTCAGTCGGCGCGCCTGCCCGAAGGGGCAGGCGCGCCGTTTTTTTCTGTCTGAAAATGTCCGTCACTTCCGGAATCTTCCGTCGTCGGGCTGCGTCATATCCGCCAGCATCTGCGCGAGCAGACGGTTGGCGGCATCGTAATCCTTCCTTTTCACAAGCGCTTCGAGAGAGTCCTCCCGGTACACGATTCTTGTAAACCACAGCGCACGGTAGAGCGTATACACAAGCCATGCCACCTGTGCCTCCGCGGCACTGAGACTGCGAACGGAAAGATACCCGTTCAGAAACGCGGGAAAGAAGGTCTCCCGAATCCGGGGATCGGCACCCTGCGGAAGCTCCATTTCATATGCTGTCAGCAAGCCTTCCATTACCAGATCGGAAATCAGCACCTCGTCGCCCGCGTTGTTATAGTCAAACACCGTCAATCCGTCGGTGCCGTCCACGAGGTTATTGATAGAAATATCGCCCTGCACGGCGGCTTTGGGAAGCGTTTCCCACATTTCCCGAATCGCCCGCAGTTTTTCGTCACGCAAAGCACGGATTTTCCCCACGGTTTGCTGATCCAGCTGCTCGTCCTGCGTGATTTCGCAGAACCTGTCGAAAGCATCCACGTCGTTCCAACCCGCCGCCGAAAAAAGCGTCCCGCATCCGATTTTGCAGGAAGCTTCCAACGACAGCGTGTGCATCCGCGCCATCAGTTCCCCGATCCGAAACGCCCGCTCTGCGTTGATCTCGCAAACTTCCTCGCCGCACCATTCTTCGACGGTCGTGCAGCAGGGGATGCCGTGATACTCCTCGTTGGTGCAGAATTTCCCGTCCGCCGTAAAATGTTTCGGCGTGCGGATGCCGCGGCTGCGCATCGCTTCCGCAAACGCGCACTGTTTTTCCGTCTTTTCGCGTTCCTGCTCGAGGGTTCGTTCGTCAGCGTCCTCGCGGAGAATTTTCACCACTACGCGCGGACCGTTTTCGGGAAGGACGGACACGATCAGCTTCACCCAGCCGTTCTTTTCCCTGTCAATATAGGCTTTATATTCGCTGAAATCGGCGCTCAGACCGTACCGATTCAGGACTCTTTTTATACTGTCTTCATGCGGTATTTTTTCCAAAGGAATCCTCCTTTTACCGATCCTCCCGTTCCGCACGGACGGCTTCTTCGATCAGACGTTCCAGATCGTCAAGGGTGGACAGTTCGCTACAGGCGCGGCGCATTGCCGCCGCGCCGCGCATCCCCTTGAGATACCATGCGGCGTGTCGGCGCGCTTCGCGCATTCCGACCGATTCACCCTTTTCTTCGCACATCCACCGCACCTGCCGCCGCAGAACATTCATCCGTTGTTCCACACACGGCGTTTCGGGCACGAGTTCGCCGCGCAAAAACGCGCGCACCTGCGCAAACAGCCACGGTTGTCCCAGCGCGGCGCGACCGATCATCACAAGATCGCAGCCCGTTTCGCGGTACATTTCGGCGGCGGCTTGCGGAGAATCAATATCGCCGTTGCCGATGACCGGCACGCTCACCGCCTGTTTGACGCGGAAAATGATTTCCCGATCCACGGGCGGCATATACATCTGACGGCGCGTTCTGCCGTGAACCGTGATTGCCGCCGCGCCCGCCTCCTCGACATATCGGGCGACCTCCACCGCAGTTGTATGCTCATCGTCCCAGCCCTTGCGGATTTTGACCGTCACCGGCACGCGACTGTTTTTCACCGCGGCGCGCACAATCTCCCCGCAGAGTTTCGGCTCCTTCAGCAGCGCGCTTCCCGCGCCTGTCGCGGTCACCTTCGGAGCGGGACATCCCATGTTGATGTCGATGAAATCCGGAGAAAACTTTTCCGCCAGAAGCACCGCACGGGCGAAATATTCGGGATCGCTTCCGAACAGCTGAATCCCCATCGGGCGTTCGGGTTCGGTCACCTCCAGCAGCTTCGGGGTATTTTTGTCGCCGTAGCACAAACCCTTGATGCTTGCCATTTCTCCCACGCACGCCGCCGCGCCGAATTCGCGGCACAGTCTTCGGAACGCGCGATCCGCCACGCCCGCCATCGGCGCCTGCACGGCGGTTTTTTCCAGTTCAAGAGAACCGATGCTCACTTTTTCCATATCCGTCACAGCTTCATAGTCAGCGCAATACGTTTTCTCTGCATATCCACCGACAGCACCTTTACTTTCACAATATCTCCGACTTTCAGCACCTCGGAGGGGTGACGGATATAGCGATTGCAAATCTGCGAAATATGCACCAGTCCGTCCTCGTGCACGCCGATGTCCACAAATGCGCCGAAATCGATGACGTTGCGCACCGTGCCGTCGAGAATCATGTCGGGTTTGAGATCCTTCAATTCCATGACATCGGTTTTCAGCAGCGGTTTTGCCAGCTCGTCACGCGGGTCGCGCCCGGGCTTCATCAATTCGGTGATAATATCATTGAGCGTGAGCATTCCCACGCCCGTCTCCTCGCAGAGCTTTTGTTTGCCGACCAGTTCGGCGGCGGCTTTCAGCCCTGACAAATCGCCCTTTTTCACGCGCTCCTTCGTATATCCGCACAGCTCCAGCAGCTTTTCGGCGGCGGGATAGCTTTCCGGATGCACCGCGGTATTGTCCAGCAGATTCTTGCTTTCGGCAATGCGAAGAAAGCCCGCGCACTGTTCAAACGCCTTCGGTCCGAGCTTGGCGACCTTTTTAAGCAGTTTGCGATCGGTGAATCCGCCGTTTTCCTCGCGAAATTCCACGATATTTTTCGCCAGCGTCCCGCTGATGCCCGACACGTGGGACAACAGCGACGGCGACGCGGTGTTCAGATCGACACCCACGGTATTCACGCAATCCTCCACCACGCCCGACAGCGTTTCGTCCAACTGTTTCGGCGGCATATCGTGCTGATACTGCCCGACGCCGATTGCCTTCGGGTCGATCTTCACAAGCTCTGCCAGCGGGTCTTGCAGGCGGCGCGCGATGGACACGGCGGAACGCAGGGACACGTCAAAATCGGGGAACTCCTGCGCCGCCAGTTTGGACGCGGAATACACCGACGCGCCCGCTTCGCTGACCACGGCGTATTCGACCGGCTGATTCATTTCATGCAGCAGCTCCGCCACAAATTTTTCCGACTCGCGCGAGGCGGTGCCGTTGCCGATGGAAATCAGCGTTACACCATAAGTCTCGATCAGGCGGCGCACCGTCATTTTCGCTTCCGCCACTTTATTCTGCGGGGGCGTCGGATAGATCACGGCGGTTTTCAGCACCTTGCCCGTGCCGTCCACCACCGCCAGTTTACAGCCCGTGCGGTAGGCAGGATCCAGTCCCAGGGTCACACGGTTTTTCACGGGCGGCTGCATCAGAAGCTGCCGCAGATTTACGCCGAACACGTGGATCGCGCCCGTTTGTGCCTTTTCCGAAAGGTCGTTTCGCAGCTCACGCTCCAACGACGGAAAAATCAGACGGTCGAAGCTGTCGTCGCATGCCTCCATCACCGTCTTGGTACAGGGAGAGCCTGCCTGCACATAGGCATTATACAATGCGGAAAGGCAGGTGTCGCGGTCACAGGTGATTTTCACTTTCAGTATTTCATCCTTTTCCCCGCGGTCAATGGCGAGAATCCGATGTCCCGCGGCTTTGGCAACGCCCTCAGCATAGTCATAATACGTCGCATACGTTCCCGCAACGTCCTCCTTGAGCGGTCCTGTCGATGTCAGCACGGCGTGCTGCGCCAGATATGTCCGCAGGGCTTTGCGCAGATCGGCATCGTCGGAAAACATTTCCGCCAGAATATCCTTTGCGCCCTGCAAGGCGTCCTCGACATTTTCCACGCCCTTTTCCGCATCGACATACCCTTCGGCAAGTGTCAGCGGCGACTCTTTTCCCTGTTTCAGCAGTTCCTCCGCCAGCGGCTGCAAGCCCTTTTCCTTTGCCACCGATGCCCGTGTTTTGCGCTTCGGACGATAGGGACGGTAAAGGTCCTCAATCTCGGTGAGCGTCTGAGCGGCGGCGAGCTTGTCCTTCAGTTCCTCGGTCAGCACGCCGAGCGTTTCCAATGTTCCCGTCACTTCTTCGCGGCGTTTATCCAGTCCGCGCAGATACTCCAGCCGCTCCGCCAGTTCGCGAAGCACCTGATCGCCGGGGTTGCCGGTCACTTCTTTACGGTAACGCGCGATGAACGGCACGGTGTTTCCTTCATCGAGCAGATTCACAATATTTTCCGTCTGTTCGGGGCGAAGCTTAAATTCTTCGCACAGGCGTTGATTGACAGTCATGATATTCCCTCCGAATTTCAACTCTCCCGCTATTATACACTTTTTTTGCGTTTGTGTCTATCCTTTTCGGCGGTTTTGTGCTACAATGAAAGAAAACGATCGGAGGTTTCTTTATGGATGAAAACATGAGTTTTGTGCGCGAAAAACGTCTGGCACGGACGATCGAAGCGCTGGAAAACAACAATTACACTGTCTGTCGCGCCAAAAATGCCGAAGAAGCGCGCGCACTGGCGCAGGGTTTTGTTTCTTCGGGGATGACGGTGGGCTTCGGCGGTTCGATGACGCTTGAGGAAACCGGAGTGCTTGCAGATTTGCGCGCCCGCGGGGACATTGAGCTGTTCGACCGCGCCAAAGACCCCGACGCAGTGCGCAAGGCGCTGACTGCCGACGTGTTTTTCGCAAGCACCAACGCCGTCACCGAGACGGGCGTGCTTTACAATGTGGACGGCAACGGCAACCGTGTTGCCGCCATGCTGTTCGGACCGCAAAGTGTGGTACTGCTGGTGGGCGAAAACAAAATCGTCCCCGACGAAGCCGCTGCGGTTTCCCGCGTGGAGCGCGTCGCCTCCCCCGCCAACACCGAGCGGCTCCACTGCGACACGCCCTGTCGGAAAACGGGATTTTGCGTGCATTGCCGCAGTGAACAGCGCATCTGCCGCGATTTCGTGTGGATGCGTCAGCAGCGCGTCAAGGGGCGGATTAAAATCATCCTGATTGACGGCGAATGGGGCTATTGAGAAGCATATATAAAAACCGGCGGTATAAAACGAAACATTTTATACCGCCGGTTTTTATTTTGACAATTATTTGACTGTTTTTTTCTTGGTCACCGACCGCATGACCACCAAGAACAGGAACGTGATGACAATTCCCACCGGCAGGCAGATCCACGCATTGGGAACAAAGCCGGCAAAGACAAACATCACAAAAGAGATGGCAGCCACGCTGACGGCGTAGGGCAGCTGAGTGGACACATGATCCACATGATTGCACTGAGCGCCCGCGGACGCCATAATCGTAGTGTCGGAAATCGGCGAGCAGTGATCGCCGCAGACCGCGCCCGCAAGGCAGGCGGAAATGCCCACAAAGAACAGCGGATCCGTTACTTCAAACACTGACATCACGATCGGAATGAGGATTCCGAACGTACCCCAGGACGTGCCCGTGGCAAAGGCAATCAGGCAAGCCACAAGGAAGATGATCGCGGGAAGAAGCACCGTCAGACCGCCGGCGTTCTCCATGATGCTCTTGACGAAGGCGTCGCTGTCCAGGAGATTGGTCGTGTTCTTCAGCGCATTGGCAAATGTCAGGATCAGAATCGCGGGAACCATCGCGTTGAAGCCCTGCGGAACGGACTTCATCGCCTCTTCGAAGGAAATAAGCCGACGGATCATATAGTAGGCGATAATCAACACAAGGGCAACCAAACCACCCCACGGCAGACCGACGGTGGAATCCGTATTTCCGAACGCACCGACAAAGTCTCCGGCATAGTCGCCGCCGAAGAAGCCGCCCACATAGATCAGTGCCAGCACGCAGATCACAATCAGCAGCACGATCGGCACGATCATATCAAAAACCCGGGCTTTGCTCTTTTCTTCCGTTTCTTCGCTCTTGGCAGTGGGAAGAACAGAAAGGTCGCCTTTTTCTGCTTTGATTTCAAATCCCGCCATTTTGCCGTAGTCAAAGCTCATCACGGAAAGGATGAGCAAAAAGACCAGCGTCAGCAGCGAGTAGAAGTTAAACGGAATGGCGCGGACGAACAGTTCCAGTCCCGTCATGCCCGCCTTGGCAGGATCAACGTTGGAGGAAACCGCAGCCGCCCAGCTGGAGATCGGTGCAATCATGCAAACGGGCGCGGCGGTCGCGTCGATGATATACGCCAGTTTTACACGAGAAATTTTCTTGCTGTCGGTCATGGGGGACATTACGGCGCCCACCGTCAGGCAGTTGAAATAGTCATCCACAAAAATCAGCACACCCAACAGGATCGTGGCAAGCATCGCGCCGACTTTGGTGCGGATATGTGTTTCCGCCCAATGACCGAACGCCTTTGCGGCGCCGTTTTTGTTGATCAGCGCGACAATGATTCCGAGTTCCACCAAAAAAATGAAGATGCCCGCGTTTCCCTTCACCGCCTCGGTAAGACCGTCGGAAATGAGAATATCCATCGTTCCCGTGAAGGAAAAATTACTGCACAGAAGCGCACCGGAAAGAACGCCCACGAACAGCGAACTGTACACTTCCTTCGTAATCAGCGCCAGTGCAATGGCAATGATCGGGGGCACAAGGGACCAGAAAGTCCCCGCGAGATTTCCGCCGCCGGTCAGTGCTGCCATCACCATGAGTGCGACAATGACGAGAACCGCCGCGGAAAGAGTGATTTTTTGCGTTTTCGACATAAGATGTCCTCCTATCTGTGTTTTGAAAACAAAAAACGCACCGTGCACAGCCACGATGCGAATTGAAAAAAATTCTCAATCGGCACGATAGCTCTCCACAATTCCTTGTGACAGTGTACGGCATCTTTTGCCGCACCCCAACCCGCAGCGAAGGAAAATTCGCTCGGATTTCGGCGAAAAATCCTTTCGCACTTCGCCGTTTTTCCCCGTTGCAAAGCGTTACTCTTGCTTTTCGCACCTCTACCAATGCATTTTTAATTTTCACATATGGAGTGTAGCACTTTTTTCCCCGTCTGTCAAGCGTTTTGTCGAAAAACGCCGCAGGACACTTGAGCCAGGTGAAATCCGGGCTGCCGCGGTTTCTTACGCACAGCAGCGACCGCTGCGGAGTGATCCGCGGCGGTCGCTGTTTTTTTTACCTGTCGGTTTCTGCGGGTTTTGTGTTTTTACTTCAGAATAATCATGCCGCTGTGCGGTACCTTCACTTCGGCAAGCGTTCCCGCCGCCACCGTGCCGGCTGCCACTTCTTCGCCCATGCAGTTTTTCACGGTATAGTGTCTGCCCGCATAGCCGCGCAGATAGACAAAATCGTCATCCGACGCATTGACCACGGTCAGTTCCTTATACACCTTTTTCACAGGAACCGCCGTATAGAGCGTGCAGATTGCCCGATCGTCCAGTTCGGCGGTCACAAGGCTGAAATCGCTTTCGGGGTTCTCGCCGATGATTTTGCCGTCCATCAGCACGTCGCGGTTCTTGCGCCAGAAATCCAGATAGAAGCCGAGCATCTTTTTGTGCGATTCCTGCAGGCGGTCGATCCGCACGGAAATCTGCGGCACACTGTAAAGGATTGCCGTCAGCTGTTCTGCCGCGACTTCGGGGGTGTCGTCATAGTTCCACATCAGCATATCGGAATGTACCGCCGATTTTCCCGACGTATAGCGCATATTCACCACATCCACGCGGTTGCGCATCGCATCGTTCGGGCAGTCGGTGACGCGGAGCATATTGCCGTAACGGCGGATGACCGGTCCGATATAGGACTGACGGAATTCGATCATAATTTCGGGATTGATCGCCTTGAGCGCGTCGGTCACTTCACGGAGCAGGGCGTCCACGCCGTCCTCCAGCGAAATATAGTCGCGTCGGGGATCGGGTTCCAGCGATTTGCCGCGCAGGGCGAACGAATCGATGAAGTCCAGCTTCAAGCCGTCCAGACCCCAGCTCTTCACGGCGGTCGCGTAGATGTTCACCAAAAAGTCGCGCACTTTTTTATACCGCGGATCCAGCGCAAACCATTCGGTGGTGTTTCCGGCGGCGTTGTCCAGGGTCATATCCTTGAACTGCTCATAATTTTTGGTATGAACGCCCATGAACGGCACGGAGTACCAAATCATGGCTTTCATGCCGGTGCCGTGGATGCGGTCGATGAGATCCTTCATGTCCGGAATCTTGTTTTTCGCCACTTCCCAGTCGCCGCAATAGCCGTAGCCGCCGTAGTTGTTCTCGGTCTGCCAGCCGTCGTCGATCAGCACCGTGTCCATGCCGAGCGGTTTGGACATCTCGCACTGGCGGACGATCTCGTCGGACTGAATGTTCTGATGATAGCTGTACCACAGCGAATTCATCGGCATACGTGCACAGCCGGGCACATACGCGGGGGTATAGCCGCACTCGTTTTCCCACCAGGAAACCGCGTCGTAAATGCTGTCATAGTAAGGAATGTCGCGGGTATCCAGACGGATGGTCGCGGTATAATCGGTCAGCGGCGCGGAGGGTACTGTGAAAAAGCGGATTTCACACTCGAATTTTCCGTTGCCTTCGCGAATACCCGTGCCGATCTGCGTCGGGGTGGCACCGTCGGAAAGTGCAATGCACAGACGGTTGTTGCCCTTTGAGGACAGCAGCTGGTGCAGCGGCATCCAGGACGCCAGGCGCGACCAAGACCACCGTTTGCCCCAGTTGGGTGCTAAGGAATGATCATAGCGCAGAGACGGTCCCCAGGTTGAATAGGTGTCTACGTTATCGTAGAAAAATTTCACCGTAAACTGTCCGGGAACGGCTGCTTCGGGTTGGTGCATCGAAACAGGTACATAGGTGATTCCGTCTTTGACAATCGGTTCACCTACGGTGATTTTTGCGTCGGCATTGCCGCCGCTGATTTGGAATTCCATCATTACAATCCTCCCAGTGTCTGTATTTTCAGGCATTTCTGCCGAAAAAACGCGTTGTCTTTACAAAAGATACCGTTCTGCCGCCTGTGCCGCCACAGCGCCGTCGGCAGCCGCCGTCACGATCTGACGCAGGGGCTTCTGCCGCACGTCTCCCGCCGCAAACACGCCGGGAATCGGCGTCTTGGTGTCCTCGCCCGCGATCAGATACCCTTGCTCATCCAAAGGCAGGATTCCCCGCACCGATTCGGTGCGCGGCACTCTGCCGATTGCCGCAAACACGCCGCACACGGGCAAAACCCGCCGTGTGCCGTTTTGCAGAATCTCCAAGCCTTCCACGGAATTTTCGCCGAGAATCCTTTCGACGGCGGCGTTATAGACAAATTCAATATTTTCCCGCTCCATCAGCGGTTTTTCATACGCTTTTCCCGCGTGCAGGCGGTCGCGTCGGTGCACGAGAAACACTTTTTCGCACACGTTGGACAGCACCAGTGCATCGGCGGCGGCGCTGTCGCCGCCGCCGATCACGGCAACGGTTTTTCCTTTAAAAAACATTCCGTCACAGGTGGCACAATACGACACGCCGCGTCCGGTCAGTTTTTCTTCGTTTTCCAGTCCCAGTTTGCGCGGTGCGGCGCCCATTGCCAGAATCACCGCCCGTGCCGTGACCGACCCGGCGGAGGTGACAAGGGTCTTGATTTCATCACCAAGTTTCATGGACGTCACGGTTTCATACCGCGTTTCGGCTCCCGCCTTCTGCGCGTTTTCCTGCATGGCAAGTGCCAGCGACACGCCGTCGATCTGCGCGATTCCCGGAACATTTTCGATCCGATCCGTCGTCACCATCTGTCCGCCCGGCACGCCGCCCTCGAACACCACCACGGAAAACCCTGCCCGTGCCGCATACAAAGCCGCCGTATATCCTGCCGGACCGCCTCCGACCACTGCCACGTCCGCCGTCACTTTCCGATCATCTCCAGAATCTTCTCTTTCGGCGCATAGCCCACATTCTGTGCCACGCGGGCGCCGTTTTCAAAGAGCATCACGGTCGGAATACTCATCACGCCGAACCGCTGGGCAAGCTCGCTTTCCTCGTCCACATTCACCTTTCCGACGCACAGATCTGTGCGTTCGGCGGCAATCGCGTCGATCACCGGGGACATCATGCGGCAGGGACCGCACCACGACGCCCAAAAATCCACCAGTGTTTTCTTTTCGGAAACAATTTGATCAAAGTTTTCTTTTGTCAAGGTCAAAACTTCCATTCTTTTCACCTCTCAGCATTATGCTACCACATTTTCTTTCCGATAGCAAGCCTATTTTTCCCGTTTTTGTGAATTTCATGTGTATTTTTGTCCATGCTATCCGACAGGAGGTGTTCGGATGAATTACGAACGCAAAGTACAGCAGGTGTCCCCCGACTCCGCGCTCGGAAAGCATATGCTCTGCGCGTTTTTGTGCGGCGGGCTGATCTGTGTGATCGGGCAGGCGCTGGGGCAGTGGTACCAATCCATGGGAGCTTCGGTGGAACGGGCGGGAACGCTCGCCTCCGTGAGTCTCATTTTTCTGGCAATTCTGCTTACGGGGCTGGGGCAGTTTGACAATCTGGCAAGGTTCGGCGGCGCGGGTTTTCTGGTGCCAATTACGGGATTTGCCAACGCCATGAGCGCGCCCGCGATGGATTACCGTAACGAAGGCATGGTGCTGGGCATCGGGGCAAACCTTTTCAAAATTGCGGGACCCGTATTGGTATACGGCTTGTCCGCGGGGGTCTTTTACGGCATCATTCTGTATCTTATCTCGCTGTTTTAAGGAGGACGTATGGCACACAAAATCGGAAAACGCACAATGCGTCTGGAGCATCCACCCGCCGTGGCGGGGTTTGCCTCGGTCGTCTCCCAAAAAGAGGGAGAAGGACCGCTGAAGGAATATTTTGACGAAATCGAAACCGATTCCCTGTTTGGGCAGAAAAGCTGGGAGCAGGCGGAAAGCGTGATTCAGAAGCGCGCGGCAAACCGTGCGCTGAAAAACGCGGGGATGACCCCCGCGGACATGGACGCCGTATTTGCGGGCGATCTGCTCAACCAGTGCATCGGCTCGACTTTCGGGCTGCGGGATCTGGAAATCCCGTTTGTGGGGTTATACGGCGCGTGTTCCACCATGGCGGAATCGCTTTGCGTCGGGTCGGTTTTTCTCGACAGCGGCGCGGCGGCAAACTGTCTCTGTCTGACCTCGTCGCACTTCTGTTCCAGCGAACGGCAGTTCCGTTTCCCGCTTGAATACGCCAGTCTGCGCACGCCGACCTCCCAATGGACGGTGACGGGCGGCGGCGCGGTGGTGCTGTCGGGAACGGGAAGCGGGATTCGCGTGCGGGAAGTAACGGTCGGGAAGATTATCGATCCGAACATTACCGACGCAAACAACATGGGCGCCGCCATGGCGCCCGCCGCCGCCGACACGGTCTCTGCGTTTCTTGCGGACACCGGCACGTCGCCCGACGATTACGACGGGATTTTCACGGGCGACCTTGGGCGCGTGGGAGGAGAATTGTTCTGCCAGCTCATGGAGGAACAGGGAATTTCTCTGCGAAACGTCTACCGCGACTGCGGCGTGATGATGTTTCCGCCCGACATGAAGGACGTGTATGCGGGCGGTTCGGGGTGCGGGTGTTCGGCGTCGGTGCTTTGCTCGTTTCTTCTGAAGGAAATGCAGAACGGACGCTTCAAAAATATTCTTTTTGCCGCCACGGGTGCATTGCTCAGCCCCACTTCCAGTATGCAGGGGGAATCCATTCCCGGTATTTCGCATCTGGTGCATCTGTCGGCAGACTGAACGGAGGATTTTATGGAGATTTTTCTGACCTATCTGAAAACTTTTTGCGTCGGCGGCGCGCTTTGTCTGATCGGGCAGGT
>ERZ808246.648-NODE-648-length-27857-cov-51.478635_pt1 | contig 27857 bp, 22 predicted proteins | sample MGYA00521083_ERZ808246 | MGnify/ENA primary metagenome ERZ808246 (study PRJEB31516, sample SAMN03275577) | gut metagenome | biome: mammalia-associated habitat; material: feces | host: Papio cynocephalus | place: Kenya | collected 2012-07-07 ...
CGATGGGCGGCTTCGAATCCGAGGAGTTCCTCGCCCCGATGGAGATCGGCGAGGATACCTTCGCGCAGTCCCCGTCCGGCAAGGCGTGGAACGTCGAGGCCTTGACCACTCCGGAACCGGCGGCGATCGATTATTCCGACACCCCGGCCGCCGAGAAGCGTCCGACGCCGAACGCCGAGACCATTGACAAGATGGTCGAGTTCGCCAATGCCTGCCATCCGCGCAGCGACGGCCGCGCATGGCAGGCCAGCGACATCCTGAAGAACGTGGTCATCGCTGTCAAGCACGCCGAGGACAAGAACCACGACGAGCCGTGGCGCGAACTCGTGGTCGTGGGCGTGCCCGGCGACCGCGTGGTGGACATGAAGCGTCTTGAGGCGCAGTTCGCCCCCGCCGAGATCGAGGAAGCCACCGAAGAGGACCTGAAGAAGCACCCCGAGCTGGTCAAGGGCTATATCGGCCCGATGGCGCTCGGTCCGCAGGCCCGTGGCGGCAAGAAGGCCGAGAACGCCGACGAGACCGGTGATGCGTTGCGCTACCTCGTGGACGCGCACATCGCCCGTGGCTCCGCATGGTTCACCGGCGCCGACGAGCATGAGGTGGACTATTACGACCTGGTGTACGGCCGCGACTTCGAGGCCGACGGTACCGTCGAGGCCGTGCAGGTCCGCCACGGCGATATGAGCCCGGACGGCTCCGGCCCCCTGAGCTTCGAACGCGGCGTGGAGATCGGCCAGGTGTTCCAGCTTGGCCTGAAGTACTCCAACGCGCTCGGTCTGAAGGTGCTCGACCAGAACGGTAAGACGGTTCCGGTGTGGATGGGCTCCTACGGCATCGGCGTCTCCCGTGTGATGGCCTGCATCGCCGAGACGCATCACGACGAGAAGGGCCTGGCATGGCCGGCCATCATCGCCCCCGCGCAGGTGCATGTGGTGGCCACGGGCAAGGACGCCGCTGCGTTCGAAGCCGCCGAACGACTGATCGCCGAGCTTGAGGACAAGGGCATCGAGGTCATCTTCGACGACAGGAAGAAGGTCTCTCCAGGCGTCAAATTCAAGGATGCCGAGCTCATCGGCGTGCCGATCATCGTCGTCGCCGGACGCGATACCGTCAACAACGGCACCATCGAGGTGCGCGACCGCAATGGCGAGAACGCCGAGGCGGTGCCGGTCGCGGACGCCGCGCAGTCCATCGCCGACCGGGTGGCGACGCTGCTCAAGTAGCGGTATGCCGGCGAGCATGTGACGTCGGACCGATACGGCGTCATTCGACTACGGAAGACCGTGCGTAATGCGTGGTCTTCCGTTTTTTATGGGGAACATCGCAAAAGCCCAGCTCGCATATGAATTGTGGATGGGTGTGGAAAAGTCGGAATTATCCACCTGCTATCCACGACTCGCCCGGAACGCCGTAGGTTATCCACATTCGCCGTTTGAGCTTGCGGGCATGCGTGCGTGTCGAAGATAGTGGTGACTACCGCGGAAACGCAAGGACGCGGGGAGGGCGCGCAGAGCTCCTCTCTCAACACCCACCTCCGACTGTGTGCTGCTTCCGCGCCGGCTTCGGCGCTTTCCGCGGACCATTTCCATCGAGTAGAAAGGCCGGTCATGGCACAGCAGCAAGGACTCCTCACCGTCACGGGATATGTGGGCGGGAACCCAACCCAGTTCAATCGGGAAGGCATGCCGCATGCCAGTTCGTTCCGTCTGGCCAGCACCAGACGCTATTTCGATGGCCGGACGCAGCAGTGGAAGGACCTGCCCACCACATGGATTACGGTGAAAGCCTACCGTGGACTGTCCGAAAGCATCTGCCAATCGTTCAAAAAAGGCGAACCGGTCATCGTATCTGGTGTTCTGGCTTCGGAAAACTGGGTGGATCAGAACGGCAAACACCAGTCGAAGCTCGTCATGGAGGCGAATGCGGCGGGACATGACCTCAATTACGGGGTGTCCACGCTGCGTAGGTTCGCCAAGCAGAACGATGGGCAGGACGCGCGTGTGGAGCGGACTTCCGCACGTGATCCGTACGTGCGGAACGACCGGCCGCAGGAGGCGGCTCCGGTCGAGGTGCTGGATGAGCGGAATGCCGATCCGGCCGAAACGTGGGACGAGCGGCCCGTCGGCATGGGTGAAAACGCCGCCGAAGTCCCACAGGAGGAGTTCGGCGGCGATGGATTCTGACGATTATCCGGCGATGGAACCGTTTGCGAGTTCCGTCACCAAATGCGCACCCGCTGTTCCGGTTCGAGCCACATGCCGTCGCCCGGCTTCACATCGAACGCCTTGTGGAACAGGTCCACATTGCGGACGATGCCATTCGTGCGGCATTCGGCGGGGGAGTGGGGGTCAATCTGCAGATACTGTTCGGCCAGCTCGTCGCGGTTCTTGGTGCGCCAGATCGAGGCGTAACTCAGGAAGAAACGCTGCAGACCGGTGAAGCCGTCGATCTCGGGGGCTTCGGCGAGCGAGGTTTCGATGGCCTCCATCGAACCGTCCTTGCCACGGCCCGCGGCCTCGTCGAGCGCGAACGCATAAGCCTTCAACGCGATGTTCACGCCGCTCAGGTCGCCGATGTTCTCACCGATGGTCAGCGCGCCGTTGACGTGCGGGGCCTTGGACGGGTCGTCGGCGTACTTCTCAGCGAGCTGTGTCGGCACGAACTCGTTGTATTGGTCGATGAGCTTCTGGGTGAGCGCCTTGAAATTGGCCTTGTCCTCTTCGGTCCACCAGTCGTTGAGCTTGCCGTCGCCGTCGTATTGCGCGCCCTGGTCGTCAAAACCGTGGCCGATCTCATGGCCGATCACGGCGCCGATGCCGCCGTAGTTCGCGGCGTCCTCCGCGTCCGGGTCGAAGAACGGTGGCTGCAGGATGGCGGCCGGGAACACGATCACGTTCATGGTCGGCTCGTAGTACGCGTTCACCGTCTGCGGATTCATCAGCCATTCGTCCTTGTCCACGGCCTTGCCGACCTTGGCCAGCTGATAACCGGTCTCGTACAGGTTCGCGGCACGCATGTTCTCCGCGAATCCGGCGCCCTCGCGCACGTCCAGTGCGGAGTAGTCGCGCCAATGGTTGGTGTATCCGATCTTCGGCACGAACTTGGAGAGCTTCTCCAAAGCCTTCTTCTTGGTCTCCTCGCCAAGCCAGTCGGAGCTGGAGATGGACACGCGGTAGGCGTCGATGAGATTGCCGACCAACTGCTCCATGCGTTGCTTGGACGTTTCGGGGAAGTGCCGCTTCACGTATTCGCGGCCTACGTCCTCGCCGCAGACGCCGTTGACCAGCGAGACGCCGCGCTTCCAGCGGACGCGCTGCTCCTTCTGGCCGGACAGCGTCCTGCCATAGAAATCGAAATTCGTCTCATCGAATTCGTGGGGAAGCTCTACGGCGGAGCCGATGATCACGTGCACGCGGGCCCACAGCTTGAGGTCGTCCAGCGGGGCCTCCTTCCAGAATGCGTTGATTCCGGTAAGGAAGCTCGGCTCATGGACGATCGTGTGCTCGAACGAGCCGCGGAGGTCCAAGGGCTGCGCGGCGGCGGCCGTGGTCGCATCGTAGGCGGTCTGCCATGCCTCGATCCATGCGCCGAGGTCGAAATCGGCGAGCGTCGCCTGCAGATCGGCGTAATCGGTCGGATTGTAGGTCTTCACCGAATCGCGGGTGGCCACATTGTCCCAATGGTTCGACGCGATGCGTGTCTCGACGTCGAGGAAACGCCTGGCCTGAGCGTCGGCGTCGTCCGCGTCGGCGGCGAGACGCGCGTTCCTCAGCTGCTTGGAGATCATACCGATATACGCCTCGCGGATCGGCGCGTAGTGGTCCTCGCGGTAGTATGCCTCATCCGGCAGTCCCAAACCGTCCTGTTCGATGTGGATGACGTTAGTCTCGGGCGCTCCCGGGTCGCCGTAGACGGCGATGCCGAGCAGGTCGGGGCCGCCGGCCGGATTCATCGCGCCAAGCGCGCGGGTGAGCGCCGTCTTGTCTCCGGCAGCGTCGATGGCGGTCAGCTGGTCTTCGATGGCGGAAAGTCCGGCAGCGTCGATGGCGTCGACGTCGAGGAAGCTCTTGTACAGTGCGCGCGACTTGACGGCCGGGCAGTCGTCCTCCTCGAGGATGTCGCGGATCTGGTTCTCCGCGTCCTCGGCGAGCTTGTCGAAGGACCCGTAGCGGGAACGGTCGTCGGGAAGGCGGTACATGTCGATCCATGGGCCGTTGACGTAACGGAACAGATCCTGCGCCGGCCCGGTCACGGCGGAGAACGATGCCGGATCGATGCCTGAAACCAAAGAATTCGTAGTAGTGCTCATGGTTTCACACTATCCATCTTTGGTGACAAGACGGCGTATTCCGGATCGGACGTCCGGACGTCGTCCGGGATAGGGAAAGGTACCTGTCCTGTATGGCCCGCGAAGTAGGGTTGAAGGCATGATCGAACTGAAAACCCCTAAAGAGATTGAAGCGATGAAGCCTGCGGGCCGTTTCGTCGGCGGCATCCTGCGCGACCTGAAGGATTTCACCAAAGTCGGCACCAATCTGCTGGAAATCGATGAATTCGTCCATAAGCGCATCGTGGACCGCAAGGGCGCCACGTCCTGTTACGTCGACTACGCGCCTGATTTCGGGACCGGCCCGTTCGCGCACTACATCTGCACGTCCGTGAACGACGCCGTGCTGCATGGCGTTCCATACGATTACGACCTGAAGGACGGCGATCTGGTCAGCCTCGATCTGGCGATCAACGTCGATGGATGGGTCGCGGATTCCGCCATCAGCTTCTGCGTCGGCACGCAGCACCCCGACGACCTGCGTCTGATCAAGTGCACCGAGGAGGCGCTGGAAGCCGGCATCGCGGCCGCACAGCCGGGCAACCGTCTGGGCGACGTGTCCTGCGCGGTCGGCGATGTGGCGCGTGAATACGGCTATCCGATCAATCTTGAATTCGGCGGCCATGGCGTGGGCCGCATCATGCACGGCGACCCGCATGTGCCGAACGACGGCAGGGCGCATCATGGCTACAAGCTGCGTCCGGGCCTGGTCATCGCCATCGAACCATGGTTCCTCAAGACCACCGACGAGATCTACCAGGATCCGAAGGACGGCTGGACCCTGAAGAGCGAGGATGGTTCCCGTGGCGCGCACAGCGAGCACACCATCGCCATCACCGAGAACGGTCCGGAGATCCTCACCGTCCGCGACTAGTCCGCGTCCGACATGTCCGTCAAGGGCCGTGCGATTATACGCACGGCCCTTTCGTTGTTCCGGCCGTCGTGCGGGTCCGGAAACAATGCGGGACGTTCGCTTTTGAGACGGTGGGCGCATACCGAAACGCGCATGCCATATAGTTGACGGTACTTTTTTGAATCGGTAAGGAGTGAACATATGGCCACAGCCAATCTGAGTGTGGAATCCAAGGACTTCACCCTGCCGGTGGTCGAGGCCACGGCGGGCGCGGACGGCATCGTGGTGTCCACGCTGCGCAACGATGGTTGGGTCACGCTCGATCCGGGCTTCCTGACCACCGCGCAGTGCGAATCGAAAATCACCTACATCGACGGCAAGAACTCCATCCTGCGCTACCGAGGCTATCCGATCGAACAGCTGTGCGAGCAGTCCGATTTCCTGGAAGTGGCATGGCTGCTGCGCCACGGCGAGCTGCCCAGCAAGGAGCAGTACGACCGCTTCATCTCCGACATCAACCATCGCACGATGGTGGGGGAGGATTTCCGCACCTTCATGGGCTCCTTCCCGCGCACCGCGCATCCGATGAGCGTGATGGCCTCCGCCGTCAACGCGCTCGCCACCTTCTATCCGGACACCACGGACATCAACGACTCCGACCAGCTTGACGAGGCGGCGACCATCATCATGGCCAAGGCTCGGACTATCGTGAGCTACATCTTCCGTCGCCGCCGTGATGAACCGATGCTGTACCCGGATTATTCGCGCGGCTACGTCGACGATTTCCTGCGCATGTGCTTCGCCGTGCCGTACGAGCCGTTCGAATCCGATCCGCTGTACGTGCACGCGCTCGGCAGACTGCTCATCATCCACGCCGACCATGAGCAGAACTGCTCCACCTCCGTGGTGCGCATCGCCGGTTCCGCGCACGCCAATCTGTATTCCGCGATTGCGGCCGGCATCAACGCGCTGTCCGGCCCGTTGCACGGCGGCGCGAACGAGGCCGTGCTCCGCCAGCTCAAGGCGATCCGCGATTCCGGCAAGACCGTCAAGGAGTTCGTGGAGGACGCCAAGGCCAACGGCCAGCGCATCTCCGGACTTGGCCACCGCGTCTACAAGTCGTACGATCCGCGTGCGGCCATCGCCAAGAGCTATTTGGAGAAGATCATGGCCCGCTCCGACACGTTGAAGCTGCCGGCCGACGAGCGCGCGCTGTTCGACGTGGCCACCGAGCTGGAGCAGATCGCATTGAACGACGACTACTTCGTCTCCCGCCACCTGTATCCGAACGTCGATTTCTACACCGGACTGATTTACCGTGCCATCGGCTTCGATCCGGCCATGTTCACCACGCTGTTCGCTCTTGGACGCATCCCCGGCTGGATCGCGCAGTACCGTGAGATGCTCGCCGACCCGAACACCAAGATCGGCCGTCCGCGTCAGGTCTACACCGGCTACACGAAGCGCGATTACGTGCCGATGGACCAGCGCTAAGCGCGGTCTCCGGTATATGCGCGGAACCGGCCTTTGGACCCCTGCCCGCGTCTGCCGCGACTTGCCGCTACAGTGTTCCAAGGAACCGAAGAATCCAACGAACGGGACCTCCCATGGTTCCGTCACCCTCAAAGGAGCGTACACATGACTAATCAGCGCACCGCGTGGGGCTGGGGCCTGGCGAGCATCGATGCCGCCGGCAACACCCTTGACGTCTGGTATCCGGAACTCAAGCTGGGGCAGGCACCCGCCGAATCCGCGCGTCCGAACCATGGTTTCGGCGCCATCGCTCACGACGAGGCCGATGCGCGTGGCGTGCGCCGCGTGCCGGTCTTCACCGTGTCCAAGCTGGATGAGCCGATCGAGGACGCGGCGGACGCCTACCTGCGTCTGCACCTGCTGAGCATGCGTCTGGCCAAGCCGAACACCCTGAACCTCGACGGCATCTTCGCCAAGCTGAACAATGTGGTGTGGACCAATTACGGTCCGTTCGCGGTCGAGGATTTCGCCCTGCGCAAACTCGACGTGATGGCCGCCACGCGTCAGACGGGCGCCGCGCTGGCTCCGCACGCCGACGTGAACGTGCTGTCCATCGACAAATTCCCGCGCATGGTCGATTACGTCGTGCCGTCCGGCGTGCGCATCGGCGACGCCGACCGTGTGCGTCTGGGCGCGCACCTGTCCGAAGGCACCACCGTCATGCACGCCGGCTTCGTGAACTTCAATGCCGGCACCCTCGGCGTCTCCATGGTCGAGGGCCGCGTCTCGCAGGGCGTCGTGGTCGGCAACGGCTCCGACATCGGCGGCGGCGCGTCCATCATGGGCACCCTGTCCGGCGGCGGCAAGCTGAAGAACTCCATCGGCGAGCATTCCCTGCTCGGCGCGAACGCCGGCATCGGCATCTCCCTGGGCGACAACTGCGTGGTCGAGGCCGGTCTGTACGTCACCGCCGGAACCAAGGTCACCATCTATGACAAGGCCAAGGTCGCGGCGGGCGAGCCGCTCGAAACCGTCAAGGGCGCCGAGCTTTCCGGCAAGGACAACATCCTGTTCATCCGCAACTCCGTGTCCGGCCGCATCGAGGCGCGCTATCGCAAGACCGGCATCGAGCTCAACGAAAAACTCCATAAAAATTGAGAATCACACTGATCACCGTCGGCAAGGTCAAGGAACGGTATCTGCGCGACGCCATCGCGGAATACTCGAAACGACTGGGCCGATATTGCAAGCTCGACATAGTCGAGGTGGCCGACGAGAAGACGCCGGAGCACGCCAGTGACGGGCTTGAGCGGCAGATCAAGGCCAAGGAGGGCGAACGCATCGCCAAACATATCCGTTCTGATGCGTTCGTCATCGCCCTTGCCATCGAGGGAACCCAACTGACTAGTGAACAGCTCGCCGCGAAGATCGACGGTCTTGGGCTCCATGGCACCAGCCATATCCAGTTCATCATCGGCGGCTCATTGGGCCTGGATTTGGCGATCCTCAAGCGCGCCGACTATCTGCTGAGCTTCTCCAAAATGACGTTTCCCCATCAGCTGATGCGTGTGATCCTGCTCGAGCAGATCTACCGCGCCTACAAGATCAACGCGGGGGAGCCCTACCATAAATGATTCCAAAGGCTCTAGGTGAACGGCAAAGTAGGGATAACCGGGTATAGTGGCGCGTATGAGTGACTACAGGGACGAACGCGAGCAACGGGAACGCCGTCGGCGCACCATGGTGCGCACGGTGTGCATCGTCATCGCCGCGGCGATGTTGCTGTGTCTGGTCATTCCCGCCATTTACGCGGGTCTTTGACGTTCCCGACCTGGTGTGGTCCGAAACGGGTCCTTGCCTCCAAGTGCGTGCGGACAGGTTCGCGGTCCGGCACGACGGGACGGGTATGTGGGCACGTGGAAAAAATCCTATGGACCGCATCGGGGCCGTGCATGGCTCCATGGCAGAATAAAGTAAGAACGCAACAAGAAATATATGGTGTGAACGATGGCAGAATTTGATTATTCCGAAGCGATTGGCGAGGCGCGCGCCAAATACGAGTCCATTTCCAAGGCGCTTGACGTCGACCGGCTGACCGCCGAGGCCAAGGAGCTTGAGGTGAAGGCCGCGGAGCCGGGACTGTGGGACAACCCGGAGAACGCCCAGAAGGTGACCAGCAAGCTGTCCGCCGTGCAGTCGCAGCTCAAGCGTCTGGCCTCCGCGAGCCAGCGCATCGAGGACGTGGAGACCCTGGTCGAACTTGGCCAGGAGGAAGAGGACGCGGACACCTTGGCGGAAGCCAAGTCCGAAGTCGAAAGCATCCAGAAGGACCTCGACGACATGGAGATCCAGACGCTGCTCGACGGCGAATACGACGAGCGTTCCGCGGTGGTGACCATCCGCTCCGGCGCGGGCGGCGTGGACGCGGCCGATTTCGCGCAGATGCTGCTGCGCATGTACCTGCGTTGGGCCGAGCGCAACGGATACAAGGCCAAGGTCATGGACACCTCCTATGCGGAGGAGGCGGGCATCAAGTCCGCCACCTTCCAAGTGGACGCCCCATACGCGTATGGACGACTGAGCGTGGAAGGTGGCACTCACCGTCTGGTGCGCATCTCCCCGTTCGACAATCAAGGACGCCGCCAGACCAGCTTCGCCGCCGTGGAAGTGGTGCCGCTGGTCGAGGCCACCGACCACATTGACGTGCCTGATTCCGAAATCCGCGTCGACACCTACTGCTCCTCCGGTCCTGGCGGCCAGGGCGTGAACACCACGTATTCTGCGGTGCGCATCACCCATATTCCGACCGGCATCGTGGTGACCATGCAGGACGAGCGCTCGCAGATCCAGAACCGCGCCGCCGCCATGGCCGTGCTGCAGTCGCGACTGCTGGTGCTGCGCCACGAGGAGGAGGCCAAGAAGAAGAAGGAGCTCGCCGGAGACATCAAGGCCAGCTGGGGTGACCAGATGCGTTCCTATGTGCTGCATCCGTACCAGATGGTCAAGGATTTGCGCACCGGATATGAGACCTCGCAGACCCAGGCGGTCTTCGACGGCGATATCGACGAGTTCATCGAGGCCGGCATCCGTTGGCGCCATGAGCAGCGTCGCGCAGCGGCCGAGGAGCAGGAAGCCTAAGCGACGGGCGGAGGAAGAACACGATGGCGCTGATCTCGCTTGAACATGTGAGCAAAGTCTATCCGAAGGGTACCCGTCCCGCGTTGGACGACATCGATCTCGATATCGATCGTGGCGATTTCGTTTTCCTCGTGGGCGCGTCCGGTTCCGGCAAGACCACCTTGCTGAGCCTGCTGCTGCGTGAGGAGGAGGCCACGGACGGCGAGATCCGCGTCGCCGGCAACGACCTGCGACGCCTGTCGGCGCGGCAGGTGCCGCACTATCGTCGGCAGATCGGCTTCATCTTCCAGGATTACAAGCTGCTCAACAACAAAACGGTATGGGAGAACGTCGCCTTCGCACTCGAGGTGATCGGCACGAACCGTTCCACCATCAAATCGCTGGTGCCCAAGGTCCTGCAGACCGTGGGATTGACCGGCAAGGAGAACAATTATCCCCACGAGCTTTCCGGCGGCGAGGCCCAGCGTGTGGCCATCGCGAGGGCGTATGTGAACCATCCCCAGATCCTGCTCGCCGACGAGCCCACCGGAAACCTGGATCCGACCACGTCGCTCGGCATCATGGAGGTGCTGGATGCCATCAACCGCACCGGCACCACCATCGTCATGGCCACGCACAACGAGGAGATCGTCAACTCCATGCGCAAGCGCGTGGTGGAGCTGCACGCCGGCAAGATCGTCCGTGATGAGCAGCAGGGTTCCTACGATTCCGCGCTGTACTTCCCGGACGCCGAGGTCGAGTCGAAATCGCAGCAGGCGCTGGGCGTCACCGACCGCAACGCGAAGTTCCGTCAGCGCGATGCCATCGAAGCCGCCTACGACACCGACGGCATCGTCGATGTGGAAGGCTCGACGCGTGCCGAGACCGCGGTGAACGCGGCCGATATGGTCGCGGCGGCGCTGACCGACGGCAAGGGCGATGCGGGCATCGCGCGTCTTGCGAATTCCGTGCATTCCGGACGTACCGGACGTTATGGCGAGGCCTTCGCCTCGGTGGAGACCACGCTGACCTGGGGCAAGGGCCTCAAGCTCGATGAGATGGCCGAGCATGAGGACGGGGACGCCCGCTTCAAGAGGCCGGCCGGGGCCGACGTCGCCGAAACCGATACGGCGGATGATGCCGGCACGGCATCCGAACCGCCCGAACCACCCGCGCCTCCGGTCCCGCCCATGCCCCCGGCCCCTCCGGCAGGCCATGACGACGACAGCAAGGAAGATGAGGTGAACGATTGATGCGCCTGCGTTTCATTCTTTCCGAAACCTGGAACAGCCTCAAACGGAATGTGCCGATGTTGCTTTCGGTGATGCTCGTCACCTTCATCTCCTTCCTGTTCATCGGGGCTTCGGTGCTGACCCAGGCCCAGATCACCAGAGCCAAGGGCGACTGGTATTCCAAAGTCGAAGTCGTGGTGTGGATGTGCCCCGACGGCGCGAGCCAGTCGGTGAATTGCTCATCGGGGACCGCGGCCACCACGCAGCAGATCAACGACCTGCAGAAGACCATCCGCAACGAGCTGTCCAATGACGTTTCGAAGATCACCTTCGTGAGCAAGCAGAAGTTCTACAAGGACACGTTCCTCAAGCAGTATCCCAACGGCGAATACCAGGGACGCACGCTGACCTCGGACGACATGCAGGATTCGCTGTGGCTGAAGCTGAAGAACCCGGAGAAATACCAGGTGGTCTCCGAAGTGCTGTCCGGCAAGGACGGCGTCGATACCGTCAGCGACCAACGCCAGATCTTCGAGCCGGTGTTCGCCGTGCTGAACAGGGCCACCGTAGCCACCGCGTCGCTCGCAATGGTGATGGTCGTCGTGGCCATTCTGCTGACGGGCACCACCATCCGCATGTCGGCCGCCTCCCGTAAGACCGAGACGGAGATTATGCGATTGGTCGGCGCTTCGAATTGGACGATCCGATTGCCGTTCATCCTGGAAGGCGTTGTGGCCTCGCTGGTCGGCTCGCTGCTATCATGCGCCGCGCTGTCGGCGTTGGTGAAGGTCTTCATTACGGACGGACTGGCGAATTCCATCAAATGGATCCCCTTCGTCAACCAGATGTCGGTGCTGTACGTTTCCCCGATCCTTATTCTGGGGGCCGTGCTTTTGTCGATCGTCGCCTCGATGGTCTCCCTGCGCAAATACCTGCGTACATGATGCGTGGCGGAGGACGGGGGAATGACTCCGGACAAGTGATGGTAAGGTGTGAGATACAGTGGAAGGACATGACGGTATGAATAACGCGAAAGTCGGCAGGACGGTCGCAGCCATGCTTGCCACAGGTGCGATGTGCGCCACCATGGCAGTCGCTCCGTTCTCGCCCATGGTTGAGCGGGCCGAAGCGGCGAATACGTATAGCAAATTGTTGAACGCCCAGAACAGAAAGGCCGCAAGTGCCCAACGCGAGGCCCAGCTTCGTTCCCAACTGGCCGGTGTGAAATCCGATCTGGCGGACAAAATCGTGGAGCTTGACGAGCTGACGAACACCAAGATTCCGGCGGCACAGGCCGCTGTGGAACAGGCCAACGCGGATGCCGCCTCGGCGCAGAGCGAAGCGGACGCGGCCGCCTCCCGTCTTGAGGCCGCCCAGAAGGACAAGGCCAACCTCGAGGCCCAGATCGAGCAGACCGGCAAGGACTATGATGACGCGCACGCCGCCGTGGCCCAAATGGCCCGTGAGGACCTTCATGGTTCCGACGCTTCGACGGTGATGAGTGTGGTGACGGGTGCCACCAGCACCCAGGAGTTCATCAATTCCATGCAGTCGCGCGACGCCTTGTCGCGGACTGAATCCAATGCCGCCACGGATGCCGCGAACACGCTGAACGTGTCCATGAACCGTGGCGAGCGTCTTGCGGCGATCGAGAAACAGATCGCCAAGCTGAAGTCCACGGCCGATGAGAAGGCCGCTTCGGCCCAGCAGGCCGCCGCCGACGCGCAGTCGCAGCGTGACGCGCTCGACCAATTGCGCGCGGAAGGCGAGACACGTCGCGCAAGCCTGGAAAGCCAGCAATCGGAATTGAAGGGGACCGTGGCCCAGCAGGCCGCGCAGACCGTGCTGCTGCAATCGCAGGTCGATTCCTTCAACCGCCAGTATGCCGCGGAGCAGGCGGCCGCCGCGAATCAGACGAGCGGTGGAAGCCAGGGACAGACCAGGCCGAATACCAGCGGCGGCAACAGACCGAATACGGGTGGAAACACCAGTCCGAGCACTGGCGGAAACACCAATTCGAACACGAACAGCGGTGGCAGTACCCCGACCCCAACACCGACGCCCACGCCCAGCAACAACACCGGACAGGGAACGTCGAATGGCGATTACGGCAACGCCTATGCCGGCGGACAGTGCACGTGGTGGGCCTACAACCGCCGCAAGCAGATGGGCATAAACACGCCGTCCTATCTGGGCAATGGCGGCCAGTGGTATTTGACCGCGCCATCGTATGGTCTGCGCGTCGACCACAATCCGCAGGTCGGCGCGGCCCTGTCCTTCCTGCCCGGACAGGCCGGTGCGGACGGATTCTACGGACACGTCGCCGTCGTCGAATCGGTGAGCGGAAGCACCATCACCATCTCCGAGATGAATGTGGTCGGCCCCTACGTGGTGTCGTACCGCACGCTGTCCAACGCTTCCCAGTTCTGGTACGTGCACTGATCCAAGCGCCGTGCCATGGGGTGTATGAAGGCGCGTCGTCCGTGTGACCGGGCGGCGCGCCTTCATGATATTGTCGGGAAAACCGCGTTTACAGACATTCGTATACGGTTCATACTGTGAGGCACAGTGAGCCGCGGAACCGGAAAGGAGGTCCGATATGGCAAGGGAACAGGGAACCAAGCCGATCGCGCAGAACAGGAAGGCGCGTCACGACTACGCCATCGAGGACAAATATGAGGCCGGTCTCGTGCTGACCGGCACCGAAGTGAAATCGCTTCGTGAGGGACGGGCGTCGTTGGCCGAGTCGTTCATCACCATCGACCGTCGTGGGGAGATGTGGCTTGAAGGGGCGAACATCCCCGAATATTTGAACGGCACGTGGAACAACCACGCTCCGAAGCGCAAGCGCAAGCTGCTGTTGCATGCCGCGCAGATCGACAAACTGTCCCGGCAGAGCCAGGCCAAGGGATTCACGATCATTCCGCTGAGCCTCTACTTCAAGGACGGCCGCGTGAAGGTGGAGATCGCGCTGGCCCGAGGCAAGAAGGAATTCGACAAGAGGCAGTCGCTGCGCGAGGAGCAGGACAAGCGCGAGGCGTTGCGTGCCATGCGATATGCCAACAAACAAGTGCGGTAATCGGAAAATTTCCGGTTTCACATGATGAAAGAACGCCGATACAAGAAATTTTTTGTAACATGCCCTCTTTAGGCTAGGATACGAGTTCGGTCATACGTACTGAAGGATCTATAGGAGAAGAGAACATGCAGGCAGAAAAGACCTTGAAATCGGCCGTCGCGTTCATGCTGGGGGCGGCCATGCTCGTCACCGGCGCGGCGTGCGGAACCAGCGATGGGGACGATGATTCGTCGCAATCCGGCGCGAAATCCAGCGAAATGACCGGATATGACGTCTCCGGCGTGAAGAAGGACGACGCTATCGCCAAGCTGGTGCCGGATTACGTGTCCAAGGACGGCAAGCTGACGATCGGCATGGATACGTCGTACGCGCCTGCCGAGTTCCTGGCATCCGACGGCAAGACGCCGGTCGGCTTCGATGTGGACATCGCCAAGGCCCTGGCCGGCGTGTTCGGTCTCGAGGCTGATCCGGAGACGGCGAATTTCGATTCGATCATCCCGTCCGTCGGTTCCAAGTACGATATCGGCATCTCGTCGTTCACCGTCACCAAGGAACGTCTTGAAGCCGTCGATTTCGTCAGCCACTTCGACGCCGGCTCCGCCTGGGCCGTGAAGAAGGGCAATCCAAAGAAGGTGGACACCTCCGATCTGTGCGGCAAGAAGGTGGCCGTGCAGACCGCCACCATGCAGGAGACCGCGGCCAACAAGATGGCCAAGCAGTGCAAGGCCGACGGCAAGCCGACCCTGGACGTCATCTCCAGCAAGCTGCAGACCGATGTGACCACCAATGTCGCCACCGGCAAGGCGGACGTGTTCTACGCCGATTCCCCGGTCGCCGGCTATGCGATCTCCCAGACCGACGGCGAGCTTGAGATGCTTGGCAAGGCCGAAGGCATCGCGCCGGAAGGCATCGTCGTCAAGAAGGGCGACAAGCAGATGGACGAGGCCCTGCAGAAGGCCCTGCAGAAGCTCATCGACGACGGCACCTACATGAAGATCCTCAAGTATTGGGGCGTCGAGGACGGCGCCATCGACAAGCCGGAGATCAACACCCCCGGCGACAACGAGTGATTTTTTCCAAGAACCGTCGTTTGTTAATACGTTCGTAGCATTTCGCTCTTAGTTTATTTGGCGTGACCAGTTTGGCTGGTTGTTTTGGCTGGGTTGAAGAGAGGACTTGCCATGACGAGGAACATGAAAGGTTGGGCGGCGCTCGCGTTGAGTGCGGCGATGGTCGTGACGATGGGCGCCTGCGGAACCTCCGACAAGGCGGATTCCACGAACGGCGGTAAGACGGATTCGTCATCCGTCACCGGATACGATGTGTCCGGCGTGAAGAAGGACGAGAAAATCGCCAAGATGCTGCCGTCCTCCGTAACCAAGGACGGCAAGCTCACGGTCGGCATGGACACGTCGTACGCGCCTGCCGAGTTCCTGGCGGAGGATGGCAAGACGCCGGTCGGCTTCGACGTGGACATCGTCAAGGCGCTCGCGAACATGTTCGGACTTAAGGCCGACCCCGAGACGTCGAATTTCGATTCGATTATCCCGTCGATCGGCACGAAGTACGATATCGGCGTCTCGTCGTTCACCATCACCCCCGACCGCATGAAGGCCGTCGATTTCGTCAGCATGTTCAAGGCGGGATCCACATGGGTGGTCAAGAAGGGCAATCCGAACAAGGTGGACACCTCCGATCCGTGCGGTCTCAAAATCGCGGTGCAGACCGGCACCACGCAGGAGGAAGAGGTCAACAAGGCCGTCAAGCAGTGCAAGGCCGACGGCAAACCCGGAATCCAGGTCCTGTCGAACAAGCTGCAGACCGATGTGACCACCAATGTCGCCACCGGCAAGGCGGACGTGTTCTACGCCGATTCCCCGGTCGCCGGCTACGCCATCTCCCAGACGGGCGACGAGCTTGAGGCCCTCGGCGAGGACGTCGGCGTGACCAAGGAGGCCGTGGCCATCGAAAAGGGCGATTCGGCAACGGCCAAGGCGGTGCAGGCGGCCATGCAGAAGCTCATGGACGACGGCACCTACATGAAGATCCTCAAGCATTGGGGTGTCGAATCCGGCGCCGTGGATAAGGCCGAGATCAATCCGAAGGATCTGGGCTGAACGGCCCGTCGGCTTTGACGGATGCGGGGGCATCGGCTTATGGGCCGGTGCCCCACGTTTTTGCCGATTAACGTCGGCGTATCATTGCGGTTTTATCGTGAGCCTTTGGAATACTGGACATTTGTTGGTCTATGGACGATTATTGTTCAGTGGTTGAGAAGAGCTAAGGAAAAGGAATACGACATGTCGTTGAAATTCAAGTCCGTCGCGGCGCTCGCGTTGAGCACGGTCATGATGTTCTCCGTCGCCGCATGCGGCACCACGGATTCCGGTGACGCCAAAGAGGAGACGAAGACGGCCAACAGCACCGTCGGCTACGATGTGAGCACCGTCAAGAAGGACGACGCGCTGGCCAAGCTGGCGGCGTCGGCGAAGACTGTCAAGGACGGCGAGCTGTCCGCTGGCATGGAACTGTCCTATGCCCCGGCCGAATTCTACGCCGAGGACGGCAAGACGCCGGTCGGCTACGATGTGGATATGACCAAGGCCATCGCCCAGACGCTGGGCCTGAAGCCGAAGATCGTCTCCTCCATGTTCGACACGATCATCCCGTCCATCGGCTCCAAGTACGATATGGGCATCACCGCCATGACCATCACCGAGGAGCGCATGCAGTCCGTCGACTTCGTGAGCTACTACCGCGCCGGCTCCACGTGGGCCGTGCAGAAGGGCAATCCGAAGAAGCTCGACACGTCAGACATGTGCGGCGCCAAGATCGCGGTGCAGACCGGTACCGTCCAGGAGGACGAGGCCAACAAGATCGCCAAGGGATGCAAGGCCGATAACAAGGCCGAGGTGATGTCCTATAAGCGCCAGGCGGAAGCGGCCACCGCGGTGGCGACCGGCAAGGCGGACGTGTTCTACGCCGATTCCCCGGTAGCCGGCTATGCGATCTCCCAGACCGATGGCCAGCTTGAGGCCCTCGGCGAGGTCGAAGGCGTGGCCAAGCAGGGCATCGCCATCAAGAAGGGCGACACGCAGCTCGAGGAGGCCATCCAGAAGGCCGTGCAGAAGCTCATGGACGACGGCACCTACATGAAGATCCTCAAGCACTGGGGCGTCGAATCCGGCGCGCTCGACAAGGCCGAGATCAACCCGACCAAGCTCGACTGACACAATCGACAGCAAATATAAGGAAGACAGCATTATGGCGAAGAACAACATCGATGGCGATGGCCTCGATATCCCCAATCGCATCAAAGCCCTGCCTGTCAAGCGCACGGGACCAATCGTGGCGGCCGTCATCGTCGCGCTTTTCGCCGCGATGCTGGTGCAGGCGCTGATCACCAACCCGCGTTTCGAATGGAACGTGGTCTGGAAGTACCTGTTCAACGAGAACGTGCTGGAAGGCATCAAGTACACGCTGCTGTTGACCGTCATCTCGATGGCCATCGCCATCGTCCTGGCGGTGGTTCTGGCGGTGATGCGCAAGTCGATCAATCCGGTGCTGCGGGGCGTGAGCTGGTTCTACATCTGGTTCTTCCGCGGAACCCCTGTGTACACGCAGCTGGTGTTCTGGGGCCTGTTCGCGGTGCTGGTGCCGCGCATCGGCATCGGCATCCCGTTCACGTCGATCGAATTCTGGAGCATCGACTCCCAGTCGGTCATCACGGCGTTCAACGCGGCCTGGCTGGGCTTGGCCCTGAATGAGGCCGCCTATCTGGCGGAGATCGTGCGAGCGGGACTCGAGGCCGTCGATCCGGGCCAGACGGAGGCCGCCAAGGCCCTGGGCATGAAGCGCACCCTGATCATGCGCCGTATCGTGCTGCCCCAGGCCATGCGCATCATCATCCCTCCGACCGGCAACGAGTTCATCGGCATGCTCAAGACCACATCGCTGGTCAACGCGGTGCCGTTCACGCTGGAACTGCAGTTCGCCACCACGGCTATCGCTACCCGTCTGTACAAGCCGATCCCGCTGCTGATTGTGGCCTGCATCTGGTATCTGGTGATCACTTCCATCCTGATGGTCATCCAGTCGAAGCTTGAGAAGCACTTCGGCAAGGGCTTCGACGCCCGTCCCGCCGGATCGCGCGGCAAGCGCGCCCCGCTGCCGGGCAAGACCTTCGGTGAGCCCAAGGACGATGTCAGCAAGCAGAACGAAGCCACGTTCGCGGGAATGACCGCGTGAGGGGAAAGATCATGAGTGAAACCACAACCAACGAAATCGTTCCCGCGGTCAAGGCGGTCCAGGTGCACAAGGCCTTCGGCGACCTGCATGTGCTCAAAGGCATCGATATGACCGTCATGCCCGGAACCGTCACTGTGATTCTCGGACCCTCCGGTTCCGGAAAATCCACGTTCCTGCGTCTGATCAACCAGTTGGAGACCCTGACCGGCGGAGAGATCGACGTCGACGGCGAGATGATCGGCTACAAGTACGTCAACAAGGGCGGCGAGCGGGTGCTTCAGACCCTCAACGACAAGGAAGTGGCCGCGCAGCGATCCAAGCTGGGCATGGTGTTCCAGCGTTTCAACCTGTTCCCGCACATGACCGCGCTCGAGAACGTCATGGAGGCTCCGGTCCACGTCAAGCACATGGACAAGAAGGAAGCCCGCAGGATCGCCGTCGAGGAGCTGAACCGCGTCGGCATGGGGGAGCGTCTCGACTACTATCCGTCGCAGCTTTCCGGCGGCCAGCAGCAGCGTGTGGCCATCGCCCGCGCGCTTGCCATGAAACCGGAGATCATGCTTTTCGACGAGCCGACGTCCGCACTTGACCCGGAATTGGTGGGCGAGGTGCTCAACGTCATGCTCGACCTCGCCAAGGAAGGCATGACCATGGTGGTCGTGACCCACGAGATCGGTTTCGCGCGCGAGGTGGCCGACCAGATCGTCTTCATGGACGGCGGCGTCGTTGTGGAGCAGGGCGGACCGGAGATCATCGACCATCCGAAGGAGCCGAGGTTCAAGGACTTCCTGCAGCACGTCCTGTAAAGGGAAATCCTTTGCGATTCCCCGATCCATCGGCGCGGAACATCGCCGCGTCCACGATGGGTCGGGGAATTTCGCATATATGGCAAAGGTTTGCCGGAACGGACGGTCGTGTTTTCGCAATTGACATCCTTACCCGATAGGCTAGGGAGCTATGTGTGGAATCGTAGGATATGCAGGAAATGTTCGGACCGCGTGCGGCAAGCCTTTGGAGGTGTGTCTCCAGGGGCTTCAGCGATTGGAATACCGCGGATATGATTCGGCCGGCGTGGCGCTGACGGCGCCCGGCATGGAGCGGGTGGCCGTCCGCAAGAAGGCCGGACGCCTCTCCAACCTGGTGCAGGACATCGAACGAGATCCGATGCCGGAGGCCACCGTGGGCATCGGCCACACGCGTTGGGCTACGAACGGCGTGCCGAACGACACCAACGCACATCCGCACACCTCGCGTGACGGCAAGGTCGCCATCATCCACAACGGCATCATCGAAAACGCGTCCCAGCTCCGCCTCGACCTGCAGACGGAGGGCTATCGCTTCGCTTCCGAAACCGATACCGAGGTCGCCGCGAAACTGCTGGGCAAGATCAGCGACAAGATTATCGAGGAGACCGGCAAGCCCGACCTGTTCAAGGCCGTCCGCCGTCTGGCCCGCATGCTGGAAGGCGCGTTCACCATTCTCGCCACCGACGTCCGCCAACCGGACATCGTGGTCGGCGCCCGCCATGATTCGCCGCTCGTGGTGGGTCTCGGCGACGGGGAGAACTTCCTAGGCTCCGATGTCGCGGCGTTCGTGGCCTACACCAAGCGCGCCATGGAGATCGACCAGGACCAGGCCGTGATGGTCTCCGCCGACAAGGTAATCGTCTCCGACTTCATGGGCAACATCGTGGAGCATCCGAAGACCTACACCGTGGATTGGGATGCCTCGGCGGCCGAAAAAGGCGGCTGGGACTCCTTCATGGACAAGGAGATCCACGAGGATCCGGCGGCCGTGCAGCGCACCCTGCTGGGACGTCTCGACGCGGACGGCAACATCAACCTCGATGAGATCCGCATAGACGAGCATGAGGTCAAGGCCATCGACAAGATCATCGTCATCGCCTGCGGCACCGCCGCATACGCGGGCATGGTGGCCAAGTACGCCATCGAGCATTGGGTGCGCATCCCCGTGGAGGTGGAGCTCGCGCACGAATTCCGCTACCGCGATCCGATCCTCACCCCCCGTACTCTGGTGGTGGCCATCTCCCAGTCCGGCGAGACCATGGACACGTTGATGGCGTTGCGCCACGCTCGTGAGCAGGGGTCCAAGGTGCTGGCCATCTGCAACACGCAGGGCGCCTCCATTCCGCGCGAATCCGACGCGGTGCTGTACACCCATGCCGGTCCGGAGGTGGCGGTCGCATCCACCAAGGCGTTCGTGGCGCAGATCACCGCCGCCTATGTGCTCGGTCTGTACCTGGCGCAGGTCAAAGGCGCCATGTACAGGGATGAGATCGCTCAGACCCTGGACTCCCTGAAGGACATGCCGCGCAAGATCCAGTGGGTCCTCGACACCCAGACCAAGACCGTGCAGGAGGCCGCCAGGCAGATGGTGGACGCAAAATCCTTCCTGTTCCTCGGACGTCACGTGGGGTATCCGGTCGCCATGGAAGGCGCGTTGAAGCTCAAGGAGATCGCCTATACCTTCACCGAGGGCTTCGCCGCGGGAGAGCTTAAGCACGGTCCGATTGCGCTGGTCGACGAAGGCGAGCCGGTCGTGTTCATCGTGCCGCCCGCGCGCGGCCGCAACGTGTTGCACGCCAAGGTCATCTCCGGCATCGAGGAGGTCAAGGCCCGTGGCGCCTACATCATCGCCGTGGCCGAGGAGAACGATCCGGATGTGGAACGTTACGCCGACGTGGTGTTCTGGCGTCCAGCCTGCCCGACGCTGATGAGCCCGCTGGTGGACGTGGTGCCACTGCAGCTGTTCGCCATGGATATGGCCAAGCTCAAGAACTACGACGTGGACAAGCCGCGCAACCTCGCCAAGTCAGTCACCGTTGAATAACGGACTGAACAGGCCTGGGGACGGGTCGAACGTCAGGCGCAGGCACCGGTACGTGACCGAGGAACCGCACATCCCCTTCGAATGCGAGGTCCTGTACGAGGATGAGCGCATCATCGTCATCGACAAGCCGCATTTCCTTGCCACGACCCCACGTGGCATGTGGTATCGGGAAACGGCGCTGATCCGCCTGCGCGAACGATATGGCGAACCGGACATCGTGCCCGCGCACCGGTTGGACCGTCCGACCGCGGGCATCGTCGTGTTCGTGCGCGATCCGGCCGTGCGGGGCGCGTACCAGATGCTTTTCCAGGAACGCAAGGTCGTCAAGACCTATGAATGTCTGGCGCCGCTTGTCCCGCCACGTCGTCCGCGCTATGGAACTGCCGAACGGATCGACTGGCACCATCCGTTTCCGATGATGCGCAAGTCGCGCATCAATAAGGACCGTGGCCGATTGCAGGCGTACGAAAGCGCCGATACGCCGAACGCGGAGACGCTGGTCGAGCGTGGGGACGACGTGCGGCGCATCGATGGAAAACCGTTCGTGAACTACACTTTGTATCCGAGGACCGGCAAGACGCATCAGCTCCGCGTCCATATGGATTCGCTTGGACTGCCGATCCTTGGCGACGATTTCTATCCCAACGTGGTGCGACGGGCGTACGATGACTTCTCGCAACCGTTGGAACTGGTCGCCAGAACGCTGGAATTCGTTGATCCGGTAAGCGGGGAGCGGCGGCGCTTCGTCTCCCAAACGCCTTTGGGCGTCGGGGCGCATGAAACCGTATGATGGTGTGGTGTTGCCGGGCGCGGCACGAGATGCCGCGGTCCATGCTGTGGAAGGGAAGCGGTGACCATGGGTGACTCAGGACACGCGGAAGGTCGGTCCCGTAAAACGCTGGAACAGGCCTTCATCGCCCGATACAGGCGTGTTTCATACATTTTCGGGGCGTTGATGTGCGTGGCGGCCACCGCCATCACCGTCGGTTTCTCGATGAATTGGGCCGTGGAAGTGACCGAACAATACGCGGTCAACGCGGTACGGGTGCTTGAAGCGGACAAGGGTAGGTCCTTTTCGGAGCTCGCCGCCAATCCCGGATGGAGGGGGCAGGTGATCGACGCCTCCACCGGAAAGGTCCTGGCAACGAACGGAGACGTGGACGACGACACCCATGATGATGCGGTGCGCCTGCAATGGGCGAGGAAGCACTTGGGCAAGGCAGGACTCACGCTGATGCACGGCAAACCGGTGCTGGCTTCCGTCAAACGTTCGTCCGGATATATGGTGGTGGTTCTGGTCCCGATCCACAAGCTGCTGGTGAATTCGCTGGGAAGCGTCGTGGCGAACATCGCGATCATCGTGATTGTGCTCTGCCTGCTGGAGCGGGCGGTCAGGCGGGCCACCGAGCAGCTTGTCTTGAACGATCTGGTGGTGGTCGAACGGGACATCAGCGCCTACCTCAACGGTGATACGACGGTCCATCATCGGCAGGCCCAAACCGTGGAAGTGCAGCAGATCTTCGACTGTCTGAACGAACTGAAGACCTTCTACCGGGAGGAGAAGACCCGATTCGACCTGCTGGACAGTATCTCCGGAGCCGATTTCGCGTTCTACCAGTACATCCCGTCCAAGGACGTGATTCTGTATTCCAAGAACCTGCGGACGTTGATTCCGGACATGGACAAGCTCGACATCTACTGCGAATCCGGAAAGCATCCATCGGACAGGCTTCGGTCGTTCATCTGCTCGGCACCTAGCCATGACATCGACGAGCGGGTCGTCCGTCTTGAGAACGGCCAATACGTGCGGTTCCAACGTATGCACAGCTCCGGCATGTACTTCGGCACCATCAAGAACGTGAACGAGGAGATCGTGGCGAGGGAAGCCATGGTCAAGCGCATGGCCGATCTGCATAAACTGGCGGACACGGACACCCTGACCGGTCTGCTCAACATCCGCGCCGCCCGTCAGGCCATCAGTGAGTTTCTGTCAGACGGCGGCGAAGGCGTGTTCATGATCATGGATATGGACAACTTCAAACGGGTGAACGATGAGCTGGGGCATGCGCGGGGAGATCAGGTGCTGACGGATTTCGCCAACGTGCTGCATTCCTCGTTCCGCTCCTCGGACGTGGTCACACGCATGGGCGGGGACGAGTTCATCGTGTTCTGCGAGGGGGATCTGACCGATGGCGAGCTTCACGCCAAACTCGAAAGGCTCATGGCGAACTCCCGCTCGTGTCTGATGAGCTATAAAAAGCGGCAGAACCTGTCCATCAGCGTGGGTGTCGCGCGTTCCTTCCCGAAGACCACGTACATGCAGTTGTACGAGCGTGCCGACAAGGCCCTCTACATGGCGAAGAATATCGGCAAGGATTGCTACCATGTCTACGACGAACTATTGGTGTCAGGTCCCTTCGGAAAGGGTGCGTACGCATCAGATAATTCCGAGACGGCGCTTTCCGTCGTGAATGAAAAAGGTCGGCAACATATGGACATGCACCAGAACGGTTCCGCGGAGAACCCGGATCATGAACGCTTCGACACCCATCTGCTCTGTTCGGCAATCGACCGTGATGAGTTCAAACTGTATATCCAGCCCAAATGCGATGCGCGTACCGGCCGTCTTTCCGGCGCCGAGGCATTGACCCGCTGGATCCGGTCCGACGGCACCGTGGTCAGCCCGGCCACATTCGTTCCCGATCTGGAACGTAGCGGCCTGTGCATGATGCTTGACGAGCATATGCTTTCCCTGGTGTGCCAGGCGATCGTCGGATGGAAGAACGAGGGTCTGCGTTTCCCGCAGGTTTCGGTGAATTTCTCGCGGGCCGATTTCGAACATGACGGTTTCGTGGAACAGGCGGTGTCCATCATCGACGGATACGGCGTGGACCATGGCGACATCGCGTTCGAGATCCTTGAGACCATGCCCATAGACGACCTTAAGAAGGAGAACGACGCCATTTCCAGCCTGCGCGCGAAGGGCTTCGCCATCGCGCTGGATGATTTCGGCACGGAATATTCTGATCTGTTCGCCTTCTCATCGAATGAGATCGACCGGTTGAAAATCGCCCGCGAGCTGGTGCTTGGCTTGGATAACGATGTCAGAAGCCGTCGCGAGACCGTGTTGAGGGATTTGGTGGATTCGGCGCACCGCATGAACGTCACCGTGGTCGTCGAAGGCGTCGAGGACAAGGACCAGTTGGATTTCGTCCGCGCCATCGGCGCCGACCAGGTGCAGGGATACCTGTACAGCAGGCCCATCCCCGTGGATCGCTTCGCCGATTCGTTCCTGCGGATCGCGGACAAGGCCGCCTGACTCGGGAATCGCGGACGCGGCCATGCCCGATATGGACGACTTCATGGGTTTGGAACACACATTAGCTACGATATCCATGTCCAAGAGAGAAACTAAGGGGCATGCTGTGCCCCCCCATACAGAGAGAAGGACAATGAAGAGCATAACGTCGCTGATCAGGAAGGCGGTCAACAAGTACAACGGTACCGGCCTGATCCTGCGTATCATCCTCGGCCTGATCATCGGAACGGTGTTCGCGTTGGTCTGGCCTTCGGCCAGCTGGATCGGTGAATTCGGCACCCTGTTCGTGTCCGCGTTGAAGGCCGTGGCTCCGATTCTGGTGTTCGTTCTGGTGGCCAGCGCCCTCGCGCAGGGCAGCTCCAAGCTCGACCGCCGTTTCGGCACCGTGCTGTTCCTGTACCTGTTCACCACGTTCCTTGCCGCGGTCGTGGCCGTGCTGACGTCCCGTGCCTTCCCGCAGACCCTGTCTTTGGGCAAGGCCGCCAAGGCGGATGTGGTGCCCAAGGGACTTTCCGAAGTAATCCAGACGATGCTGACCAACATCGTGGCCAATCCGATCCAGGCCATCATCGACGGCAACTACATCTGCATCCTGATGTGGGCCTGCCTGTTCGGCCTGGCCATGAAGGCCATCGCCTCCGAAAGCTCCAAGACGTTCATGGCCAATACGGCGGACAGCGTCTCCCAAGTGATCCGCTGGGTCATCAATCTGGCTCCGTTCGGCATCATGGGCTTGGTGTTCACCAATGTGGCCGACAACGGCCTGTCCGCGTTCACCAAGTACGGCAGCCTGCTGCTCCTGCTCGTCGGCACCATGCTGCTTATGGCGCTCGTGTTCGGACCGCTGGTCATCTTCCTGTTCCTGCGCCGCAACCCGTATCCGCTGGTCTACCGCTGCTTCAAGGAATCCGGCCTGACCGCGTTCTTCACCCGTTCGTCGGCCGCCAACATCCCCGTGAACATGCAGCTGTGCGAGAAGCTCGGTCTTGACAAGGACATGTATTCCGTGTCCATTCCGCTGGGAGCCACCATCAACATGAACGGCGCGGCAATCACCATCACCGTCATGGCCATGGCCGCGGCCAACACGCTCGGTATCCAGATCAGCCTGCCGGCCGCCATCCTGCTGTCCGTGGTCTCCGCGCTCGGCGCATGCGGCGCTTCCGGCGTGGCTGGCGGTTCGCTGCTGCTCATTCCGATGGCCTGCTCGCTGTTCGGCATCAACAACGACATCGCCATGCAGGTGGTGGGCGTCGGCTTCATCATCGGCGTCGTCCAGGATTCCGTGGAGACCTGCCTGAACTCCGCTTCCGACGTGGAATTCGCGGCCACCGCCGAATACCATTCCTGGATTAAGCAGGGCCGTCAGCTGCCGGCCTTCATGTATTCCAAGAAGGAACGCGCCAAGCTCGGCATCGAAGCCTGATACGTCTCTTTTCAGGAAGGCGTCATGATCCGGTACCGGATCATGACGCCTTCCTGTTGCGCAGTGTCATTCGCCGGGGTGTGGAAGGCATGCTCGCCGCTGTCATCGAAGGTGATGATTATGTTTGGTTGCGTAACTACTTTCCGGTATTTATGAGAATAGAATCGTTGGAAACAAACGGAAATGATGTTTGTTTGCGTAAACATTTAATTTGTGCTAGGCTCACTGTCGTAGGTGGAGCTCCCAATAGAGGCCACCGCAAGATATCCGGTGGAGGAGCCGGATATGACGAAAGGAAAGAACGATGAAGTTCACCAAGCAAATCATCGCTATGGTTGGTGCCACGGCAATGTTGGTGCCATTGGCCGCGTGCGGAGGCTCTGATTCGTCATCGAAGCAGCCGACTCAGGAAAGCGACGTCAAGGAGATCACCGTCTGGGCATGGGAGCCGACGCTGACCCAGGTGGCCAAGGACTATCAGAAGAAGACCGGCATCAAGGTCAATCTGAAGAACGTCGGTACCAACACCAAGGAATACACCCAGCTCGACAACGCCATCGAGGCAGGTTCCGGCGCTCCTGACGTGGCGCAGATCGAATACTACGCGATTCCGCAGTACGCCATCAAGGGCAACCTGCTGGACATCACCGACAAGACCTCCGGCTACAAGGACTTCTACACCCCCGGCCCGTGGGCATCCGTGCAGTTCGCCGGCAAGGTCTACGGCCTGCCGATGGATTCCGGCCCGATGGCCTTCTTCTACAACAAGGAGGTCTTCGACAAGGCGGGCGTTGACGCCGAATCTATCAAGACCTGGGACCAGTACTATGAGGCCGCCAAGAAGATTCACGCCCTCGGCGACAACTACTACATCACCTCCGATTCCGGTGACGGCGGCTTCTACGACTCCATGGTCTGGCTTGCCGGCGGCCAGCCGTTCAAGACCTCGTCCGACGGCTCCGAGGTGACGATCAACCTGACCGGCGATTCCGGTACCAAGAAGTTCAACGAATTCTGGCAGAAGATGCTGGATGAGGGCCTGATCGACACCAAGACCACCGGCTGGTCCGAGGATTGGTTCAAGGGCATGGTCGACGGCACGATCGCCTCGCTGTTCACCGGCGCTTGGATGCCTGCCAACCTTGCCAACTCCGCCGCGGGCGGCGCCGGCAAGTGGCGCGTGACCCAGATGCCGACCGCCGATGGCTCCACCACGAACGCCGAGAACGGCGGTTCCTCACTGGCTGTGCTCTCCTCCTCCAAGAAGGCTCAGGCCGCATACGACTTCATCAAGTATGCGAACCACGATGACGGCGTCGCCACCCGCGTTGCCGGCGGCGCGTTCCCGGCCGACAAGAAGTCCATGGAATCCGATTCCTTCAAGAATGCGACTACGGTGAAGAACGCGGATGGCGAGGACGTCGACTACTTCGGCGGCCAGAAGTACAACGAGGTTCTTGCCCAGGCGGCCGAGAACGTGTCTTCCGACTACCAGTTCCTGCCGTTCGAGGTCAAGGCCCGCAGCGTTTTTGGCGACTACTTCGGCAAGAGCTACACCAGCAACCAGAAGCTGAGCGACAGCGCGTCCGCTTGGCAGAAGGCTTTGCAGGATTACGGCAAGGAGCAGGGCTTCACCGTGAAGTGATGTTCCCGCCGTATGAAGCGGTGATGATTCCCCTCTTTTGACGAATGGGGCGGCTGTGGTTTTCCACAGACGCCCCATTCGTTGTTCTGCTGTTTGTTGTTGCTGCATGGTATCTGCCGGTTTGATCGCGGCATGCGAAAATGCGCGGTACCCGTGGGGCGCCGCGCATGATGCGTTGTCGGAATTCGGCGGTATTAAAAAGGCCGGGCTATTTCAGTTCTCGCACAGAACCTCGGTCGATGAATTCGGGCGGAATGACCGTTTTGACGCCGGGGGTGACCTTCTCTC
>ERZ808246.650-NODE-650-length-27800-cov-3.241665_pt1 | contig 27800 bp, 21 predicted proteins | sample MGYA00521083_ERZ808246 | MGnify/ENA primary metagenome ERZ808246 (study PRJEB31516, sample SAMN03275577) | gut metagenome | biome: mammalia-associated habitat; material: feces | host: Papio cynocephalus | place: Kenya | collected 2012-07-07 ...
CGGCGCATGATGTACGGCGCGGCGACGCCAACGAAGCTGATCGGCCCTGCAAAGGCCGTGACCGTCGCCGACAGGATACTGGAAAGTAAAATCAGAATCGTGCGAAAGCGTTTCACCTGAACCCCGAGGGACTGTGCATATCCCTCACCGAGCCGAAAGGCGCCGATCTGCTTGGACATGCGAAAGATAAGCCCCGTCGTCACCCCAACGATCAGCGCCGACACCAGCACGTCCTGCCCATCGGCCCCTGAAAAGGAGCCGAGCGACCAGCCATGGAGATTCACGATGTCCGCATCCTCTGCAAAGGTGATGAGAAAGTCCGTGATGGCATTCGTCACGTATCCAATCATGATGCCGCCGATCAGAATGGATGCCATGTGCTGGACACGCTTCGACAGAAAAAGAATGAAGCCGGTCGAAAGGAGCGCGCCCAGGAAGGCGGCCGCAACATTGAGTGCAGCACTCGTCGTCTGAAGCTGCGACAGGGTGAGGAGCATGGAAAGCGTGACCGTCAGCTTCGCCCCGCTCGAAATGCCGAGGATATAGGGCCCCGCAATGGGGTTTTCGAAGAAGGTCTGCAGCAGAAAGCCGCTGAGCGCCAGTGCACCTCCAAGTATCATTGCGAGGCAGACCCTCGGCAGGCGGATGCGCCAGAAAATGGTCCGGGAAATCGCATCTCCACGGAGCGCGACGGTCCCGATGGAAAGATTCAGATAAAGAATGAAGCAAAGAACGAGCGCCAGTCCCAGAAATACAAGGAGATAGCGCAGTCGTCGTTTTCTGTTTTCCCGTTCAAATTCCTGCATGCTCTTCTCTCCTTCCTGCCTGCTGCTTTTTCATGGCCTTCAGTATACTCGATTTCGTCACACACGAACAGTAAAAGAAAGTCGAAGAAAGGTCTTCCGGCGCGAAACGCACGCGCAGAGAAGCAGCCCTTCTTCGACTTTCAGTTATCGAACGTGCTTCAGAAAATGCATGTCTCCGCCACCCGTCAGCATGGTTCGGACATCCTCTGCAAAATCAGCCATACGATCACTCAGCTGATAAAAGTCCTTATTCGTGGTATAGACCTGTCCCTCCTGCACCGCCTTAAAATCGGCAAAGAGTGGATTCTTCTCGAGGAGGGCATCGATGGAGGCCAGCGGCTCATCGAGGGTGGCCGAATAAATAAGGTAATCCACATCCTTACAGCTTCGGTAGAAATCCTCCACCGAAACGGTCACATTGGTTTTCCGATTCCCGGCACCGATGCCCGACTGCCGTGGGGCGAGGTACCGGGCACCCGCCATTTCAAGAAGCTCTGGAATATAATCCGTCTGCTGTCGTACCTGAATCTGTCCCGCCGTATTCACATAAAAATACACGACGGTCGGACGCGCTTCCTGCCCTGCAGACGATGCCAGCGCTTCCTGTGCGTCCTCTGAACGCGCCGATCCTTCCTCTGCGGCTCCGTCTCCATTCGCTTTTTCACTTCCCTGCAGTCCCGCTTTCTGGACCTCTGAAAGTCGCGCCTTTTCCTTCTGGTAGAACTGCTCTGCCTCCTTTTCATGGCCAAACAGCGCTCCATACACACGAATCCACTCCATGCGGCCCAGCACATGTGGCTCATAGCTCGAGTAATCGATATAAACCGGAATGCCGAGGGACTCGAGCTTTTCCTTCACCTCCGGCTTCCGAAGAATCATGGTGGACTCGAGGGCCAGATCACAGCCCTCCCGAAGGAGCGTCTCGTAATCCGGTTCGGAATACTTTCCCGCAAACAGCATGCGCCCCTCCTGCATGGCGGTGCGTGCCGCATCCACATACCAGCCCTCCGCACGGAGACCTGAAAAACGGATCTGCGAAGCAGCGCCAATGTCGCAGAGCGGGGCCATGGTGGCGCTCGCCGCGACGTAGGCGGTCGCGAGCGGCTGCTGAATCACTGTAAGCGAAGGGTCCTCGTGCGCCGTAGCCTGGCCATTTTCCGGCACAAGCAGATAGCGATCCTGCCCCCCGGCAATTTCCAGAAGTGTATACGGAAGCCCTGCCGCATCCTCATAGGTACTGAGCCGAAAATACGTAGCGGCATCATTGGGCTCCGTTCGGAGAAGCTGAAGTCCATCGATCTCCGGTGCCGCGGACCAGGTCAGCTGCCCATCGGCACGCGACGTCGTTCCATCCGAAGCGGATGAAGTCGTTTCGGCCATGCCCGGCTCTGCAGTTTCGCTTCCCTCTGTTCCAGCAGCATCCATCGAGCGCTCACGTGCCTCCTGCATGGCCTCTTCTACCGTCGCTGATGCGAGGCTGTGTGCATTGCCCTCATCCTCCATCGGAAGCAGGACGGAGCCATCAAACGTAAGCGTATAGTCAATTTCGTACGGCTTCGACATCGCCGTCGTATCTGCTATTACGGAAATCGGCGTATCGAGTGCGGACACCGGTATCGTCATCCGCGCATGTCCCGTCTCCGAATCGACGTCCGCATCATAGCGAACGCCCTCCACCTTCATGTAATCGTAGTGTGCACTCGACCAGTGGATGTCGGCCATCGCCTGCCCGTTCTTCACATAAAAGCCCGTCGGTGAAGCGACCGAGGCTCGCCCCGAGCCGCCCGTCAGCGTGACCGAAATCCAGTAGCTTCCATCCGGAATCTCGGAAAGGCTCGAAAAGGACAGAACGGTACTGGTCTTTGAAGTCGCATCGCCCTGGGAAGCTTCAGCTGTAGCCGTGTCCGAAGACGCGCCCCCCTCTGCTCCCCTCGTCTCTATGCCTGCCGCCGGGGCGTCCTTCACACGGCTCCCACAGGCAGAGAGAAGAAAGGCCGAAAGGAGGAACGAAAGAAGTGGAAGCATGATCCATGCCTTCGCTCCTCTCCGATGCGGCTTTCCTGCCGCAGCAGGCCTGCTTCCACACGCTTCTTTTCTGAAAGCATCAAAACGAAGGGCGCCTTCATTTATTTTCCTGCTCTGTGGAGCCCACTTCTTCTCACACGCCATCGATGTCCCTCGTCAGATCTTCATGCGGCTGATCTCCGTGCAGCTTTCCCTCGAAGTAGTGCTTCCGGCACAGCGCCACGTAGGATTCATTGCCCCCCAGCATCACCTGGGCACCCGTCCGCACGATTTTCCCGTCGCTGAAGCGCGTATTGAAATGCGCCTTTTTTCCACACCAGCAGAGGGTCGGAATCTCCTCCAGACGATCTGCCAGCTCACAGAGCCGCTGCGAGCCTGGGAAGAGCTTGCTCTGGAAATCCGTCATGAGGCCATAGCAGATGACGGTAATCTCCCGCTCGTCCACAATATGTGCGAAGGCCTCCACCTCCTCTGGGCTCAGGAACTGCGCTTCATCAATGATGATGACGGTTTCCTTCACGAAGTCGATCGTGTCAAGCCGACGAAGGAAGCTGCTCACGAGCTCGCAGTCCGCATGGAGTCCGATCCGCGATTTAATCTCGTTTTTTCCATCGCGTGTGTCCGTTGCCGGCTTCAGGAGATAGGGCACATAGCCCTTCTCCAGATAGTTGTATCGTACCATCAGTGCGTTCGCGGTCTTGCTGCTGCCCATCGCACCGTAGCGGAAAATCAGTTTTGCCATTCCGCTTTTTCCTCCTTAAAATCTCGCATAGTAGCTCATCGCATCCTCATAGCCATTCGTCCGAAGCACAATGTTCAGAATCCGCTCCGCCGCCGCACGAATGTCCTGCTCACTCAGTCTTCCCTCGGCATAGGCCTGCTCGATCGAGGTCTGATCAGACGCTGCCCCTGGCATGATGAGGTCATTGCCCGCCGTAATACAGGTGGCCGCATCCGAACCGCCGCCAGCGAGGGTCGTCGCCCAGTCCGTCATCACGACGCCCTGGAAATGCCACTCCCGGCGCGCAAGCTCAGTGCAGAGGTCGCGGTTATTTGCACTGTGGACACCATTGATCTCGTTATAGCTCGTCATGATGCACATCGGCTGACTTTCCTTCACCGCAATTTCGAAGCCACGGAGATAGATTTCCCGAAGTGCCCGCTCCGATACGCGGACATCCACACCCATACGATTATTTTCCTGATTGTTGCACGCGAAGTGCTTGATCGTGGTGCCGACACCCGGAAGCGACTGAACGCCCTTCGTGATGGCCGCTGCCATCTTTCCGCTGAGAAGCGGATCCTCCGAATAGTACTCGAAATTTCGGCCGTTCAGCGGATTTCGCTGAATGTTCATGCCGGGTGCCAGCCACCAGGCCACATGGAACTCCTCCATCTCCATGCCGGTCGCTCGTCCCACGGCTTCGAGGAGCTCCTCGTTCCAGGTTTCCGCGAGGTTCGTGCCGACCGGCCAGGCCGTCGTAAACTGATACCAGCGCTCATACTTCTCCGGCTGCTCCGGCTCCGACGCAAAGAAGCCGTTTTCGAGATTCGCGTCAATGCCGGTCTGCAGTGCCTGTCCGCTTTCCCGATCCACGAGATACGAACGGCTGAGGCGAAGGCCGGCTGGTCCATCGGCCATGGAAATGCCCGGAATATGAAGCAGTGCCTCCAGTGCATGGCTGGTTTCCCCGGCCGCACCTGGCACGCGCTGTCCAGCCGCACCCAGCGCCGCCTGATTTCGATTGAATTCACCCATGAGAAGCGGAATCAGATCCTTCACCTCGAGGGTACTTGCGATGGCATGCGCCATCCGGTCGAGCTCATCCTGCGCGACACGGAACACCGGAGCCTCCCCCGGTGTCCAGGCTGTCTCCTCACGCGCGCTCGTCCATCCGAGTGTCTTCTTCGCCCCGGACAGCGACTTTCCCTGTGCGGAAGCCTTCTTCATCGTTTCCCATGCATCCTGCCATGCCTGCGTCTTTTTATGCAGCGTTTCCATCGGTGCTGCCCACTCCTGAAAATCCGGATCCTGCACCGGGCAGATGTGCGGTACCCGCTCGAGCACCTTTTCTTCCTTTACCTCGACGACACCTGCGAGCTGAAGCGCATGCTCATCGGAGCTGTCACCTACAAAGATACCATAGCGTCCCGCCTCAATGACCCAGGCGCCCTGCGCTTCCTCATACTGCGCATGGAAGCTTGCTAGCGCGCGTGCATCGATCTCCAGCGTCATGCTTTCCCGCTCGCCAGGCTGTAAAAGGCGCGTCTTCTGAAACGCCACAAGGCGCTTATATTCCTTCGCTTCCACCTGGCCATGCGGTGCGGCGGGATCCACGTTTCCGGCTGACCGAGTCGCTTTCTCGATCTCCGGATTTGCCTCCCTTACGGTCTCCTCGTCCGCCGACCGAGCCACGCATGCCTCCGGCTGCGGGCAGGCGGCATACACCTGCACGACATCCTTTCCTGCATACGGATTTCCCGTATTCTCTACGCTCACCCTGATGGAAAGCCCATCCGCACGTGCCATCGGTGCCTCGGCAGAAATCGAAAACGAGGTGTAGCTGAGACCATGCCCGAACGGATAGCGTGGCGCTATGCCGAAGGAATCGAAGTAGCGATAGCCGACATAGATGCCCTCGGTGTAACGGGAGCATGCAAGCTGCTTCGCACGTGCCTGCGCGCGTGCTTCACTGGAAGCAGGCGCTTCAGAAGGCTGTGCGGCGCGTGCTGTTTCTACGTCGGAAGCATTGGCCTCCGTTACGGAAGGCGACGAAAATGGCACATCACTGAAGTCCTTCGCCCCCGGATAGTCCAGGTAGTCCTTTGCCCAGGTCGCGGTCAGCTTCGCGGATGGATTGACGAGTCCGAGCAGCACACGGGCGCACGCATTGCCCCCTTCTTCACCGGCCTGCCCCATGAAGAGGATGGCTTTCACCTCCGGCATGGCCTCCAGCACCGAGAGATCCACCTGGGCGCCGGCATTGATCACGACAACGATCTTTTCGACCAGCGTCGCCAGGACCCGAAGATCCTCGAGCTCTGCATCCGTGAGGTAATAATCTCCCTTTGCAAGATGCCGGTCACTGCCCTCTCCGGCGACACGGGAAATCACATACACGGCCACCTTCGCATCCTGGATATCCGTATCCTCGATCGGCCGTCCCTCCGGCATCTCGAATGCATGGCTCGTATACACATCGAAGAAGCGCTGCCCGTTCGAGCCGCCTGCCTCCTCTAGAATCTGCTTCTTCCAGGCCTGCCGTGCGAGCTCATACCGCTCCTCATAGTCCTCGATCCAGGCCCGGCTGGTCACACGCACATGCGCGAGCTGGAAGCCATCATAGATCGATACGCTGTGCCGCGCATTGACATCCCCGGAGCCCGTTCCACCCTTGATGGTAAGCCCCGCTCCGGCGCCGAAGAGCGCCACCGGATTTCCCGTAAGAAGTGGCAGCACGCCATCATTTTTCAGAAGGACAATGCTTTCCTCTGCCACCTCCCGCGCAAGGATGCGATGCCGCTGCTCGCGCTCAGAGATATCCTCTGATCTCGTACCTGTTCTGATGTATTCATTGATCTTCATCTGTATCCTCCTGATATCTTGTCCGCATTTCCTCGATGTCTGCCCGAAGCTTCGCGCGAAGCTCCCGCGGCTCCAGCACCGTGACGCGTTTTCCATACTGCAGTGCCCAGTACTCCATGGCCTCCTCATTGCAGCGGAGGCGGACATCCATCTGTCCATCCGGGTACTGCTCCATGATCTGCACATCCCTTCCGAACCAGTCCACGAGCACATCCATGTCGCTCTGCCGCATGCGGAGAAGCACCGTCACCGATGGGCCGGAAAGCATATAGATGTGCTCTGCCATATGCTGTGGCAGGTTCAGTCCATGCTCCATCCCGATGACCTCCTTCGGATCCTTCCGTGGGTCATCCAGGACGGTCATACTGGTCATCTTGTCGATGCGAAAATGCGAAACGGTATCGTACTTGTCGTAATTTCCAACAAGATAAAAGCAGCCATTCGACATGACGATCTGATATGGGTTATATAGGAAGGGCTCCTTCCGTCGCGGATGCATCCGGCGATCCGTCCCATAGCTGTTATAAAGGAAGGAGATCTTCTTTTTCTGCTCGATGGCCTTATCGATGAGGTCCATATTGATGAGGACCTGTTTATTCTCCGAGCGCTGCAGATTCGTGATGTTCCGAAGATGCGTAAAGCTCGGTGAAAAGTACCGGCTGCCTTCATTGATCAGCTTCCCGATCAGCTTCCTCGCCTGAGCCTTCGTAAGAAATTTCGAAAATACCACCGAATTAATGAGCAGCTGCAGCTCGCCTTCATCGAAGGTACGTGACATCAGTCGATACCCGCCCTCGGTTTCAATGTCATAACCGTACTCGATGAGGCAGTCAATGTTGTTCCGCACTGAACGGCGGTCACACACGACCCCATACTCATCCTTCAGAATCTGCAGTATGCCCTGCTGTGAAATCGAATGCTCTGCATCGGAGTGCTCCTGCAGAACATCATAAATCAGCATGTTGAGCATTTTTTTGCCACTGGCCTCGTACATCGCTCCACCTCCCGCACGCAAATCTCCCTCTATCCTATCATAAAAAAGAGAGGTTTGTGCTATAATCCGAGACAGGATAAAAAAGGAGGTTTTCTCATGTCTGACACCCCACAGAAGAACCCGGCGCTCCGGAATGCCGGCTTCATTCTTTTCTTCCTTTCCGGCATCTGCGCCATCTCGAGCGGCGTCATCGTTTCGATTCTGCGTGATCGCTTCGGGCTCAGCTTCTCCTCAACCGGCACCCTGCTGTCCATCATGTCGGCCGGCAATATCGTCGCCCCGATGCTCGCGGGCTTCCTCCCGGCGAAGATCGGCATGAAGCGTACCGTCATGCTGCTCACCATCGGCTATTTCTTCGGTTACCTGCTCTGCGCCTTTACCGGCGTCTTCGGACTGCTGGCCTTCGCCTTTCTCATCATTGGCCTCACGAAGGGCAGCGCACTGTCGAACTGTACTGTCCTCGTCAGCACAAACGCAGAGGTTCGTACCCGTGCCATGAATGTGCTCCATGCCTGCTACGCTGCCGGTGCACTGCTCTGCCCGTTCCTGATCCAGGCCTTTCTCGGGCTGCACGATCGCGCGCCGATGATCGGCATTGCCCTCGCCGGTCTCCTAATGTGGTTCCTCTTCATTCGAACCGAGTCCATCGAGGAGCGATCGCTCCAGGCAAGGGCCAATGCAGGCGCCCGGAAAGCGGATGGTGAGACCACGATCCGGTCGGCAGCAGCACAGAAAAGTGAAGTTTCGACCCCAGCCGCCACGTCTTCCACGACGGAAGTTCCAGGGGGCACGGCCCATACCGCAGTGGACAATCGTTACGCCTTTCTACGCGATGCGACCTTCTGGATTCTGACCGCCCTCGTGTTCTGTCAGAATGCCGCGGAGCAGTCCGTCAATGGCTGGCTCGTGACCTACTTTAAAAGTGAGCAGATCCTGAGCGGCTCGCTTGCAAACTACACCGTATCCATCATGTGGGGTGCGACGCTGATCGCCCGTCTCCTGATTGCCTTTGTGATTCCGATTAAGAATCTCTATAAGGCGTTGAGCGTGATGGGCTTAAGCCTCACCGTGCTCTATGCGGTTCTCGTGCAGATGCATGCACCGCTTTCCGCCAGTGTCGCGCTCTTCCTGTTCGCCTTCGCCATGGCCGGTGTGAATCCGCTCGCCATCGCCGGGGTTGGACAGATGACGAGCTCTGCTTCCATGGGCGTGCTTCTGAGCACCGCGGCCTGTGGCGCCATCATCATGCCGTACATCATCGGCTGCATCGGCGATGCCGTTTCACTGCAGGCCGGCATGGCGGCGAACCTCGTGCCATGCATCGGCATCTTCGTACTGTCCTTCGTGATGTATCGACGGACGAAAAAATAGTACATGGAAATTCAAAAGGGGCTGTCGCACTAAACTGTGCGGCAGCTCTTTTTTCGTACGACAACCCTAAGCGCATTAAAAAGAGCCCTCCGGAGAGAGCTCTTACAGCCATATATGTGTTTGTAATTACTGAACGCCTACCATTTCGCCTTCTGCATTAAAGGTAACGATCTGACCGTTAATGGTCTGAACGCCCTTCAGGAAGTAGCCGTTAGGATTTACAAAATGTGCATGAAGCTTACCGTCTGTACCAAGCATGTAGTAAACCTCATAGCTGCCGGTTGCGATGATATTACCTGTCGCGTCCACAAAGCAGCCCATTGAATTTCCATCATCGCTTTGGATGGAAAGGAGCATTCCTGTTGCCATCTTTGCCGTAGTACCATCTTCCTTTACAAGCATAGTACCATCCGCAGAGATTTGACCAACGCCCTTAAACGAAGCACCTGCAAGATTTCCACTGGCTTTCTTAAAGGTAACCGTTCCACCACTCACCTGATTAACCGCTGTAGATGCCTGCGCGTTTGCAGATCCCAGTGTAATAACTGCAGATGTAAGATTTGCAGTTCCAGAATTGCTAACTGTTGTCTGAACAGTTGCGCCATCCGATGTGGTGGTTGTTGTAGTTGCATTATTACCAGAAGACGAATGACTCCGAGATGACGAGGAAGAAGATGAGGACGAGCTCTGGGTCTTATTCTCTTCGATCGCCATAAGTACGGCACGAATATCTACACCGCCATTCTTCGGCACAATCAGCGTCCACGAGCCATCCGCATTTTTCGTTGCTGTTGCAGAACCTGCTTCAACTTTATATTTGCTTGCATCACCATCCACTTTAACATGGATGGTCAGCTTTTCCTTCTCGTGTGCAGTTTCGAATTCCTGACCATCTACAGAAGTTTTTCTTGTACCTTCAAGTTGAATCGTGCCATCATGCCGGATGATATAATTGATGTTGGAGGCCAAATCTTTTGTGCCTTGTTCATCGTAAACAGAAGTATTTTCTTTTGTATCCGATTTCTTCCCAACATTAATTGTGTCTTCATTCGTTGATTTAATTTTCCATGCGGTGATCGTCACCTTATTCTTATTCGATGCATTGTCTACATCGATTGCAGTATCTTCTGCTTCGATAGAACCCGTCACAAAAATATTGGTATTTGTCTCACTATCCTTATCGTCATTCAGGATCCAAATACCCGAATTATTTGATTTTACATCGCCTTTTATGACAACGTTAATATCTGAATTCGTAGTACTTACAATCTTGATTCCCGTCGTAGGGTAATATGATCCATCGCCTTCGTCCAGTGCTTGAGAACCACTTACAGTTACCCCACCAGAAACGACATTTATTTTGACTTTGTCCTGATTAGTTTTATCATGATCTTCACTTGCAAGTATAGAAAGTCCGTCTGTATCTAGTTTTCCTTTTACATCTATTTTTCCTCCGATATTAACGTTTGTTTCAGACCCATTGGTCCCATTTATAAAAACTCCTTCTGCATATGCAGGCTCAGATTCTTCTTCATCTTCAATCTTGGACACAAGTCCAGAAGTATTTATATCAATATTTCCACCGATGTCTATATTCGATATTTTCTCTGTCCGATTACTGATAATTACCCCAGTTCCACTGTTAGCGTCCAGCTTGACGTTTCCATCGATTTTCGTATGAGCTGCGTCACGATTGGATACTGCAGCATGGCTATAGTCGTCATCTCTTTTTACGGTGACATCACCGGATATGTTGACTGTTCCTTCTTCTTTATTCGCCACGTTTCCATTCGTCACGTTTCCATCTACGGATACAGTTCCACCTTGGTTAATAATATCACCGTCAACATTTCCCTTTACTGTAACCGAAGAATCGTCTCTTACAAAAATAGATTCTCCATCATCATTACGAGAAAGAGAGCCATTTACTGTAACATCGGTATCATTGCTCGCATTCACATAGTTATCATGAATATCGCTTGCATCTACTGTTACCTTTTCGCCGGTATCAAAATACTCTGCGAATGATGCCATCGGTGTGGTAAATACCATTGACGCACTAAGAAACCCTACGAGTATTGCGTTAAATAATGACTTTTTACTTCTTTTCATATTTTACCCTTCCATGCGCTGTAAAAAATCTGCAGCTTATAAAACGCCTATTCCCATAACCATAATTTGATCTTTGCTCTGCCCTCCTATGCATTTATGATTTAATCAAATTATTGTTTTATTTATAAAAATTATACAACCAGCGCATGCGTTCCAGGCATTCTTTTGTTATATATATATATATATATATATAACATCAGCTTATGATAGCGCTTTCTTTTTTGCACAGGTCTTTGATACCTGAACTTGTCAGAACGCGCTCACGTCTTATCCGAAGGAAATTACGCACTTTATGAAAATACAGAAAAGTCCTGGAACTGGCTCATAGAGCCAATTCCAGGACTAAGAAGATACTTGTGCTGTCAAAGACAGGATACTACATCGCTATGGAATGGGTGGATCGAATCTCATCTTCATAAAGATCTAATAGATAATCTGGGCCTTCTTTCCAGACGGCTGTGTCAAAGTCGAACAGCATGTCATATGTTGATGACTCCGCAAATTGGAGCATTGCTTCTTCAAAAGGAAGATTGTGCTTCTGCGCAAATTTGATCAGCATACTCCTCATCAGGTTTATTGCGCATGCATTTTTTCGCTTTTCTGATACAGTACTAATGTATGTCGCCATAGCGCTCACTCCTTAAAAATACAAGAGACTTCAGGGATGCGATTGTTCGAAAGCAGTATTGATCTGTAAGCCGATCAGGAAGAAGCTGCTCGATTGTAAAGTGATCTGCTCTTTCAGTTCCTGCATACGTTTACTCCATTGGATTTCAATATATCTTCCACATCTTCAAGCGCATTACTATAACTGCTTACATGCAGGAGATCATAGCATTCTGAAATAAATCCCAGGATGTCATATTTTTTAAAAAGCTCTGCACATTCCTTTGCCGTCATTTTCCACTTTGACTGAGCCAATCGAAAAACCCAGCATTGCATATCTGCGATGTCCATTTGCCGTTTACTCATAAAAACGTCTCCTTTCGTAGATATCTTGATTATATAGTGTTTAACTGAACATAACAATGTAAAACAGATGCTCCATGAATTGATCTCCGATAACTATAGAAACTAAAAAGTCCCTTCGCGATGAGTTTTCACTCATTGCAAAGGGACTTTTTAATGCATAAGAATTTTGATATACGGTTGACTTATTCCGCTTCCTTCGTCGACAGTGCGATGCCGAGGGAATCCAGCTTTGCACAGATCTCATCGATGGACTTGCGACCCATGTTTCGAACCTTGCTGAGATCCTCGAGGGTCTTCGAGCGAAGCTCGCCGACGGTGTTGATGTTGGCTCTCTTTAAGCAGTTGAAGGAACGAACGCTGAGCTCGAGCTCGTCGATGCTCATGTTATCGATATCTCCTGCATCCGTCTCCGGCTCATTCTTGCCTTCCTGATCCTGTACTGGCTTCTGCCCTACCTCTTCCATATGGGCGAAGAGCTCAAGATGGGACTCGAAGATACGAGCAGACAGAGAAACGGCATCCTCTGGTGCCATCGCACCGTTCGTCGTCACATCGAGGGTCAGCTTTTCTTCCTGGCCATTCTCGAGCGGATCTACCATCAGGTTTACCTTGGTTACCGGGCAGAAAATCGAGTCAACGGCGATCACACCGATTGGAAGATCACTGCGATCACGTGTATTGGCACCGTCATATCCACGGCCCTTCACGATCTTGATCTCCATGAAAAGTCTCGTTTCCTTACCGGAAAGTGTAGCAATCACCTGATCCGGATTGATGATCTCGACTTCAGAGCTTACCTTGATATCGGAACCACGTACGACGCCCTCGCCTGCATAATCAATGTAGGCCATTACAGGGTCATCACTGGAAGCAGTGTTACGAATGGCGAGCTTCTTTAAATTCAGAATGATGTCGCTGACATCTTCCTTTACACCAGAGATGGATGAGAACTCATGATAAACGCCGTCAATCTTCACCTCGCTGACGGCAGCGCCCGGCATAGAGGAAAGAAGAATACGTCTTAAAGAGTTACCGATGACGGTACCCTCACCCTTCGCAAGTGGTGAACAAACGAAACGGCCAAACTTCTTATCATCTGAGAGCTGCTCGACTTCGAGAACCGGTTTGATATCTACTGCCATTACCCTACCTCTTTATATAAATCTATGAACGAATTGACAACAGCAGATTCTAGAAGCATCAAAGTACATAGTAATGCTATTTTTAGAATCAAGCTATTCTATTATAGCGTTTATTTTTCACTTGTCTAGGGCTTTTGCAAAAAACTTTGCGCGCAATGGAATGATTTTTCATCTTCCTCTGCGTGTGGCTTACAGGGCTTCCCCCTCCGGCCTCCATGCAGAACTCATGCAATGTCTACCAGTGTGCCGTTGCTGTCGAAGTTAAGGCTCAGCTGGCCGCGGAACTGCTGATTCCGCTTTTCGATCTTGCCAACGGTCTTGTTATACGTTGCGAAGCGATCCAGGGTATCCTTGTTCTCGATGTACAGGCGGATGTAGGTAATGCGCTTTCCCTGAAGGCGGCCCTTCACGAGCTCACCCTTATCGGTAATGCAGTCATAGGATACCGTAATGTCAGTGTATTCATTGATCTCCTTGATGGCAGGGGCCAACACGCGCTGCTTGAAGTTTCCGAATGCCGTGTACACATCGGCCATCAGATTTTCACGGAGTGCATCCACAGAAATATCCACCCAGCCCTTGTAGGCATAGGATTTTGCGAGCTCATACAGGCGTGGGGAATACTTGCTGGTCATGGCGAGAATGTTATAGAGCTCGTATTCCGTAAAATTATTCTGAATTCCCAGAAGGTAGGTCTTGATACGGCTGTCGAGAATCAGACTGATAGTGCCTTTTCGCTCATTATATTCCGGTTCATTGAACCAGCGAAGCTTGATGACGCGATTATCAATATTGACCCAGAAGGCCTTTTCATCGATGGAATCAATCATGTTTCGGAAATCACGATAGACGTTTTTCGGGTCAATACCGCAGAGGCGTGCGAAATCAAGGGCCCGGATCTCATACTTTTTAAACTCCTCTTCGCCTGGCTTGATCATCGTAATGACATAATTTACGAGCTTCTGCTCATTGGCGGTCAGGTTATACTTCGCCTTCTGAATCAGCGCGTTATCCTTCACGACCAGGTAATTCCGCTGGTCGTCCATCTTTTCCTTTTGTGTCTTAAAGCTTGCCATAGGTCCTCATCTCCGCGCACGGAACAGGCATAAGCATCGGCGTTATATGTCTCTGCCGGAAAAAAGCGGCATAATAGCATAACTACACGATTCTTACCTCACGATCCGCGCAATGATATGTCAATATAGTAGAACGCAGAGGGGGAAAAATCAATGACCGTAATTTTGTTATAAGCTCCGCTTCCGCTGAAAGCAAGGTGCAGGCGCATGGAATACCGTAAATCTGTTATGTTTCCTTTGGTTCTGTTTTTTTATACAGGCTGTTCTTGTCGCGCACGCGCATTGATATTTGATCATCGTTTATTGTTTTATTTAGCCTATTTAGTATTTAATATATTTATATATATACAAGGGGAAAAGCACCGGATCCCGTCGTTTTTTGTCCACAAAGATAACATTTTGATGGTAAGGCATAACGAATTTACGGCAGGCTGTAACAGAAAGACGGCAAGGTCTAACAAATTTACGGTTTCCGGAGCAAGGAGGTGAATGTGGTGTGCGTTTTCTTCATTTTATGAATTCTGCTGATTTTTTTCGCCTGTTTTTAGTACTTCTACCATATAACAAAATGACGGTCAGGACGCGTGAAAGCCTCTCTTATAACATCATGACGGTCAAAATGTAAGGAATCTGTAAGCCGTCATTTTGTTATACCTTCCCGAGAGCACAGGATGAAGATGAAAACATAACAGATATACGGTCGACACGCGTGAGACTGTGGTAGAGAAGGTAAAAAGCGCAACATATAACAAAAAGACGGCATCCTGCAGGATGTCGTCTTCTAAAATGAGGGTTCCGGACCGTTATTTTGTTATAAGTAGAGGAAAACAACAGCCTCGCCGCCTGGGGGCCCCTAAAGTCGGGCGCAGATCATAGATCAATATAAAGAGACGATGCCATGAAATGCGCCTTCGGCGCGGGCATCGTCGTGTGATTTTGCCACTGCGTGGCAAAACAGCCTCGCCGCCTGGGGGCATCCCCGATTGTTTCACAATCGGGGATATACCATCAATTTGTTATGTTTCAGGAATTCAGTGCTTCAAGCTGGGTGCGGATGTCCTCGCATGGTTCGGTTTCCATGAGCTGCTGGAGAGCGCTTTGCATGGCTTCATCCGGCTCATATCCGTCCTGCATCCATGTTTTGAGCACGTTCAGTGCCATCTGCCGGTTTGCATTGACCGGACAGTTCAGGGAGCGGATGAGGAGGTCCTCTCCTTCACCTGCGCTGTCGGCCAGGTTCTGCACGAGATAGCTTAGCTGATGATACGGGCGATAGCTTTCGCCTAGGCCGAGCTCATCGCGTGGGCCGGATGCCATCATGGTGAGTGGCAGGTGTCGACGATAAATGTCGAGGATCTTCTTCAGTGTGTCTGGATCCTTCGGGAGGACATCTACGAGATCGGCGTTTGCATTGAACGCGTCCTCCATGGCGGCCAGCATCGCGTCGGTACATGGAATGCCCATCCGACAGGCCAGGCGAAAGCCCTGCTTCTTTGCAAGGAGGTCCTGAATAAAGCTGCGGATGTCATCGGTATGAAGGATTTCTTCGACCCGTTCATGGAGCTTTCCACTGCCCTGGAAGATGTTGCTGTCGAGATAATCGCGCACACTCAGCAGGGTGTTGAGTGTCTTTTCGGTCTGCGGGCAGCGACGAGCCTGGTGCAGATAGCCGTCGAGCAGCGCGGTGCGATTCTGCATGGCGGTGAGGCCCTGCATGCTGGATTCATCGAGGAGGCCGTCCAGAATGGCGCTCGTCAGAACGAAATCGTCAGCATTGAAGGCCGGGTTTGTGAGCACCTTGTCAAGATGGATTTTATCAGCTACGGTGCGTGCAGAGTAGGCTGCGCCGATCGTATTGTGTACGCCTTCATGGAAGAGCCAGTCCTTTACGCGGCCACTGCGGGCCTCGAGATGCTCGACCACATGGATGCGTCCCCAGCCGTGCACCTGCTTTCCGAGCTGCAGCATCTCCTCTTCTGCGTTCGGTCCATTTTCAATGACATGAAGTGCAAAGAGGGTGAACTCATCGGACAGCGCGAGCGTCCGGACGGCCTCCTGAACGGCGGCATTGTCCTCGATTTCAAGCATAGAGAACAGAACGAGCGCGAGCTTCACACATTCGCGGTTTTCGGTGGTGACAAGGAGCTGGGCGGCCAATGCAAACAGCCCGTCAGCCGGGATCTCCGCGGTGTGATCATTGACCCACTGAAGAAGCGGGGCTTCCAGCGCCAGCATGCGATGTCCGCTGGAAGGTGCGAAATAGTCTTCGATGGCCGCCTGAATGCTGTCGAGATCACCCATCGAGGTCGAGCTCAGAAGTGGGACAAGCTCGCTGCAGTCCGTGTCTTCGGAAGTGCCATGAAACAGGGCGATGCCATCCTGTGCGCCGTCTACAAGGCGTACATCGTCGAGGGCAGGTTGCGTACTGCCGATCGCTGCAGCACTGCCTGGCAGCTTGAAATCCGCTGGCAGCACGCCAGACGGCGTGAGGTGGTCGCAGATATATTCGTAAATGGACATAAGGATTCCTTTCTAAAATAAAAAGAGGGGGGCATCTACGATTGCAAAGCAATCGTAGATCAATACAAAGAGACGATGCCATGAGATGCGCCTTCGGCGCGGGCATCGTCGTGTGATTTTTCCACTGCGTGGAAAAACAGCCTCGCCGGCTGCTGGCATCTACGATTGCAAAGCAATCGTAGATCAATACCCAAAATGCTCGCGCTGGGTGTCGGCGTCAAAGACTTTATGGTAGGCATCGGTGCCTTGATAGAGGATACGGATCAGCTTCCACTGGACTGCCTTGATGGTGACGGTGTCGCCCACATTTTTCTTACAGAATGGGTGACTGGAAAGATTTACGCGTGTCGTGATCTCCTGCTTTCCATCGGAAATGATGACATAATCTCCTGGGCGCGCACCGGTATGACCCTGCAGCTTCGTCTGATAGTAAGGCTTTCCCTGTGGGGTTCCTGCCTTTCGTGGGCTTCCATAACCGTTTCTGGAAGAGGTTTTACTTCCTCTGGCATGCTTATCCTGCGCATAGGACTTCGTGGATCTGTCTGCACTCTTTTTATATTCCTTCATATGGGTACCTGTCTTTCTTTTATTCAATATGGAACGATAAAAACCGGGCTTTCTGCCATTATAACAGATAGTCCGGTTTCTGAATCAGTTATTCTCCAGGAAGCCTTCGAGCTCTCGCTTATACTTCGGATTCTGCAGCTTACGAAGGGCCTTATTTTCAATCTGACGGATACGCTCACGGGTGACATGGTACATGGTACCGATTTCCTCCAGTGTACGTTCCCGTCCGTCAACGAGACCGTAACGCATCTCCAGAACTTCACGCTCACGCTCAGAAAGGTTGCAGAGGATCTTCTCTACCTGTTCCTTCATCATGACATTTGTGACATTCTGCTCTGGAGAAACGATCTTCTCATCCGCAATGAAGGAGCCGAGATCGGAATCCTCATCCTCACCGACCTTACTGTCGAGGGAAGCAGGACCTGCATCGTAATTGATAACCTCCTGCACGCGTTCCTCCGGGATGTTCAGGTACTCTGCGATGTCCGCGGTGGTTGGCTCGTGTCCGAGCGTCAGGGCCAGCTGACGGGATGTCTTTTTAATCTTATTGATGAGCTCTACCATGTGTACGGGTACACGGATGGTTCTGGACTGGTCAGCCAGGGCGCGCGCGATCGCCTGACGAATCCACCAGGTGGCGTAGGTGGACAGCTTGAAGCCACGCTCCGGCTCAAACTTCTCGACGCCACGCATGAGGCCCATATTGCCTTCCTGAATCAGATCCAGGAAGCTCATGCCACGTCCGGTGAAACGCTTCGCAATCGATACGACAAGGCGAAGATTGCATTCGATGAGACGCTGACGCGCACGCATGTCACCGTTCTTGCAGCGGTTTGCGAGATCCAGCTCCTCCTCTGGGGTCAGCAGCGGATAGCTTCCAATCTCCTTCAGGTAGATACGAACCGGGTCATCGGCGGAAACATTTTCCAGATTTGCGAGGGCTTCCATATCGAGGGTTCTCGCTTCACGGTCCTCTTCGGAAAGCTCCTCATCCTCGAGGGCTTCATCCGGGATCTCCTCCTCATCCTCAGCCAGAGAAGAAAGATCATCGGCCAGAGGGGCGTCCATCTCGGAGGCCAGACTGGACTGGATCGTTGTCTCCAGCTCTGGATCGGCAATGTATTCATCCTTGATTACTGGTTCGTCACCCGACAGTGCATCTGTCTTTGTGCGACCATTGAACTTGATAATGAGCTTTGACTTGTTTTCGTTACTGTTCTGTGTATTTACTTTTGCCATTGAAAAACCTGAAATATAAAAGACGACCGAAGTCGTGTGGACTAGATTCTATGGTTCACCTGCATACTGGAGCAGATGGAAGGACTGTTTTTTTAGACAGCCTTGCTATTTTATGAGGAAAGCCAGATCTTTACAAGACAGTTTGCGAGAAAGAATGTTAAAAACAATTTATATATATCATAAATTGCATGAGATTCGTTTTGCAGAATATAGCATAAGTTAAGCAAAAAGAGCCTGCGGAGGCAGACTCTTTTTGCTTGCAACACTTAAATGGCTATCGGCATTATGAAGACACGTGTTTACATTTGCTGCAGATATTCCTTGAACTGTGGAAGTGCAAAATCAACATATCCGTATACGGGTGCAGTAAGAATGCCGTTTTTCAGCAAACGGTTTCGGTAAATGTTGTCTCCTGCATTTATAACTCTTTATAACTTTTAGCCAGATTTTACTTGGGCGGAGTCTAATCTCTGCTTTTTTCAAAAGCAAATTTATATTTTATTTGGGCGGAGTCTAATCGAAGCTTTTGAAAAAAGCGTAGATATATCCCTGTGGAGCTGAAATCTCCGCTTTTTCCAAAAGCGGATCTACATTTTATTTGGGCGGAGTCTAATCGAAGCTTTTGAAAAAAGCTTCGATTAGACTGGCAGAGACGCTCCGCGTCTTGCCCAGGAGAAGAAGAGCAGGCAGAACTTGTCCATGAATGGCCGTTCTGCCTGCTCTTCTTCTCCTGCTGCCCAAATAAAATAAAAAATCCCGGGAAGCAGGAAGCGTCCGGGATCGTTTATAAAGGATTTTGTTTTAAAAAAGGATTGTGCCTGATGTCTTTTTCAAGCATCTTTATCATACCGAAAATCCGTTTGGAGTGCTTGAAGAAAAGCGAAATGTCTGATTATGAAATTCTTAAGACGCTTCTTCATTTTTTTAAATCCTGTGGATACTGCGATCCATGCCCTGGGTGGCGTCTTCATGTTCCCGTCGTGGTCTACTGATAGCGCTCCATGCATACCTCGACGTCGATGTCCGGGGCGAGGGTTTTCAGTGTGGAGCGGAAGACATCTTCATCGCTTTTGACACCAGCGACGGAGCCGTAGTGTGTAGGAATCGCAAGCTGTGGGTGGATTGCTGCAGCGAGCGTGGCCGCTTCCCTGGCATCCATGGTATAGGTGCCGCCGATCGGAAGAAGGGCGACATCACAGCGTACATGTTCGGCTTCCGACGTGATGTCGGTATCGCCTGCGATGTAGATGCGCTGCTCTCCGTCGTCCAGGAGATAACCGATCCACTGCTGCTCCTTCGGATGGAAGCGTTTGCTTGGATTATACGCCGGGATGGCAGTGATTCGGAGACCGCGGAACGTCATCGTTTCATTCCAGCCGAGGAAATGCTCGTGCGCATCGTCGATCCCGGAATCCTCGGTGCTGCCACGCATGGAGGCCGGATAGACGGCTTCGGTCGTGGTCTTCCGAACCTTTGCGATATCCTCGACGGAATAATGATCGTAATGTGCATGTGTCACAAGCAGGAGGTCCGCATCATCGGGGGCCTCCAGAAGATGAAACGGATCACAGTAGATGACGAGGTCCTGCTGCGCCGCATCCTTCATCACAAGTCGAATTGCTGCGTGGGTAATCACACGAATTTCTTTTCCTGTTGTTTTCATTCCGACTCCTTTCTCTTCCAGGCGTTCTGTCATGGATTCATTCTTTCCACGTGATGGGTATTTCTTACGCGTGAAACATGCACTCGCTAGGTGGTCAAGGGATAAAACCATACACTTACGGGGTTTCTTACGCGTGAAGCTCTGCGAGCAGCAGGAGGCTCGATACATGGACGGCCTGAATGCCGGCACACTGAAGCTTGTCGAGTACTCCGGCACTGTCATCGATGAACAGGTGCGGTGTGTGCATGCCCGCAGGGCGCTTTTCAAGGACGCTTCGTACGGCATCAGCCTTCACATCAGTTCTCGTAAACAGAATATGGTCTTCTGGAAACAGACCCGGGTAGCAGCGCCGGATAAAAGCGATTTTCTGCCGATCCTGATATTCATTGCCAGACTGGCTCACGACATAATTCTCTGCGGGATCTGTATAGGTTTCAATATAGTCCCGAATAAAGGAAGGCGCCACGGCATACTGGTAGAGATCATGGCTTTCTACAAAACGGTCAAATTCCTGATCCGATACCGCATTGACTCCATCCGCGCCATAGGCATAGACCGACAGAACTCCATCGATATCGAAAAAGCGGACCAGATCCCGTCGCTTTAAAAGTGCGGTATCCAGGCCCAGCTGGTACTTCGGATCAAACAAAATAGAACCTCCTTCTGAGCATTCTTCACTTTTTCTTTCGCGCGGCTTCGATTTCCTCTGCCGTCATATGGTCGAGCATGGCATAGTCCATATTGTAGGTCAGGAAATCATCATAGTCGTACAGATCTTCAAACGTGGCCAGGCGCACATCCGGGTCCATTTCATCCCGTTCGTCCGTCAGGTACTCATTTTTCAGGACATTTATAACATATTTACGGGCTTCCTGTGGCATGGACCGCGCCGGACTCAAGCCCTTATCCTCACAGTGGTGAATGTAGCTGTGCAGGGCGGCATGGAGGGCATACTCCTCATAGATGTTCGGAATGAAGTCATCCTTCGATTTTACACCCTTTAAAAGGTTTAAAAAGGCCGTGGCACCGTCCTGTCGATCATAATGATCCGGAAAATAAAAGTGAATGTTCTCCTGATACTCCTTGTCTTCTGGCAGAACCTTCAGATAATTCTGACCGGCAGCGCCTTCAATGTCATTGATGAGAAGGGAGGTAATGCGGTCATTGATGAACTCACGGATGAAGGCATTGGCCTCGGGATCCCTTGTAAAAGCAGTATTGATATGGAGCATGGTTGCCCTCCTGTTTTTCTTAAAGTTATAACAGATTTACGGTGACAGCGCTACCCTTTCCAGCTTCACACGCATGCTGAGTCGACGCTCGGTCGGGAGCTCATCGAACTGAATCGTATAGGCCGACTGATCGAGATCAACGTCCTGAATGGTTCCGAGGCCGAAGGCACGGTGCCGCACGCGATCGCCAATGTGAAAGAGCGCGGCATCGTCATGCGACGTAAAGCTACGATCAACGAGAGCGATATAGATCTTCGCTTCCTTCAGGAGGCCTGCCTTTGGGGCTTCCGTGAAGTGCAGAAGTGCAGGATCGATGTCCAGGATAAAACGTGACGGATAGCGTGGAGAGCCATCGAAGTTGCGCCCGGCGGCTTCCGAGAGGTAGAGTCCCTTTTCGGCACGTGTCATGGCAACGAAGGCGAGGCGCCGCTCCTCTTCCATCCCTTCAAGTGTCTTCACCTTTTTCGACGGGAAGATGCCCTCACTCATGCTGCAGAGAAAGACGTAGGGAAACTCAAGTCCCTTTGCGGTATGCACCGTCATGAGCTTGACACGATCGCTGCTGTCCTGGATGTCCATGTTGCTGAGCATGGCGACGCTCGTAAGGTAGGATTCCAGGTCCGTTTCCTCGCCCGCGCTCGTCTCAAAGGAGAAGACGGCCTGCTTCAGCTCTGCAAGATTATCGAGGCGATCCTGGGCCCCTTCGGTACGGAGGAGTTTTTCATAGCCGGATTCATTCAGAATACTGGTGAGCACTTCGGAAATCGTTCGCTCGTGGTAGCTCGCCGCGTAGCCTTCAATGAGTGCAACGAATTCCTTTGCCTTCGTACCGCGGAAAATTTCCTGATCGAGATTCTCGACGAGGGCGCTGTAAAGGGTGCCGCCGTGCTGATCCGTATACTCCTCCAGAAACTTCATGCGGCGAACCCCGAGGTTCCGCTTCGGGACATTGGCGATGCGGCGGAAGCTGAGATCATCCTTATAGACGATCATGCGAAGATAGCACAGCGCATCCTTGATTTCCATGCGACCGAAAAACTGGACACCTGAGTAGATCGTGTAGGGAATCTTCGATCGAAGCAGCACCTCCTCGATCGTCCGGGTAACATAGTGCGCCCGGTACATGACCGTCATTTTGTTATACGTGACGCCCATCTGATGGAGCGTCTCAATGTTCTTTACGATCCATTCCGCTTCCTTCGTGCTGTCCTCTGCGAGGTGACAGACGACTGGTACGCCCGCTTCCTGCATCGGGATCAGCTCCTTCTCGATGCGCTGCCGGTTCTTCCGGATGAGTGCATTGGCCACAGCGAGAATCTCGGGTGTCGAACGGTAATTTTCCATCATCATGATCGTTTTCGTTCCCGGATAATGCTGGTCAAAATCGAGAAGGTACTTTACATTGGCTCCTCGCCAGGTGTAGATGGTCTGATCCGGATCGCCTACGATAAAGAGATTGTGATGGTAGCCGCACAGGACCTCCATCAGGCGATACTGGAGCGGGTCAATGTCTTGAAACTCATCAATCTGGATGTACATGAGACGCTTCTGCCACTTCTCGGCGATGTCGGGATGCTCCTGGAAAATGTAGAGGCTCAGGATGATGAGGTCATTGTAATCAACGGCGAAGGTCTTTCGTTCCTGGTAGAGATAACCGTAAAAGAGGATGTCATTGACCTCAGTGGCGTCAAGGTATTTCTGGTGAAGATCTTCGATGGGGAGCGCAATCATATCGAGAAAATAGCCCGGCTCCGTGAGGCACTTCCGCATCTCAAACATATCCCGGGCGCTGGAAAAGGTCTTATCCCGCAGCGTGAGGCCTCGCTCCTCATAAATGATCTTCAGCATTTCATCGATGTCACTGTTATCGAGCACCATGAAGCGCTTCGGATAGCCGATGGTATGGCTGTCTTCCTGCAGGATGTTGACACAGAAGCCATGGAAGGTATTGATATATCCGGTGTCGTTGTCCCCGGTCAGCTGATGAATGCGCTGGCGCATCTCATTGGCCGCCTTATTCGTAAAGGTTACGCAGAGTATATTTCCCGGCAGCACGCCGAGCTCGTTCACGAGGTAGGCAAAGCGATGCGTGAGGGCTCGCGTTTTTCCAGAGCCTGCGCCCGCAATCACGCGCACGAAGCCCTCCGTCGATGTCACGGCCTCCTGCTGTGCTTCATTTAATCCTGAAAACAGATCTTCCATGCTTCGTACCTCTCTCGCTGTAGCACTGCCCATGGTTTCCATAGGACCGACAGCTGCTCATGAAAATAGAATAGCACATATGTTCTTCTGGCGCAAGAAAAAGCACCACCCTCTACAGGTGGTGCTTTCCATCGATTGTGTCTTCCTGCGACTCCAGTCACAGGAAGACACCGTTTCTCTTTTATACCTTCACCAGTGGCGACAGCTCCCCATCCGACAGCAGAATCAGCTTCTCCGTCGCACGGGATTCCGCAGTATACAGACGGTGGCGATACAGCTCACGATCCGGATAATCGCGCACGGAGGCATCCGGCAGGATGACGGTATCAAACTCGAGTCCCTTCGCAAGCTTCAGCTCCATCATGACGACACCGCTCTTCGGCAGGGCCTCATAGGACTGAATGATGTGTGGACACTCGTCTCCCAGCACGCGGCGCATCATGTTGATGCCGGTCCAGTCACAGCAGACGATGGCGGTGAGTCCTTCGGTCCGGTCATTTTCCTGAATCACGCGGCGAAGCTCCTCCACATAGTGCGCGTGGTCATCAAAGGCCAGCACGGTCGGCTCAATGCCCTCCCGCTGTACGGAATTCGTCTGTACCCGAATCTCCTGTGGCAGGAGGCTCGTAAACAGCTTCGTGATCTCCGGAGAGGAACGATAGCTCGTCATGAGCGACAGCTCCGTGACTTCCTTCCCCTGCTCCGTGAACATGCGCTTAATGTCGTCGAAGCGTACCGTACCGCTGTGGATGGACTGGAATTCGTCCCCCAGGAACATGAAGTGCGCATTTCGGAAATAACGTGCCAGCAGCATGAGCTGTGCCTCGGTGTAATCCTGTACCTCGTCGACAATTACGTAGCGCGTGTTGCGATCGGAGGTGCCGGTCAAGGTCATCTTCAGGTAGCTGAACTCGGCCGGGGTCAGCTCCTCCTTTCCGAGAATCGTCTTTCCGATGGCCTCCATATCAAGCCAGTCGAGATTCCGGATCTTCTCGTATACACCACCCATCTGGCTCTCATCGGCCTCCTCCTCGTAGAGGTCCTCGAGCCCCTGATCGTGCTTCTTCTTTTCCTGCTTCCGTGCATTGCTTCGCGCAAGCTCCTCGAGCTCCTCGACGGCTGTCTGGATCAGCCAGGTGGTCGAACGGGTACCGGCATGGCGCCGAAGCACGCCGAGAATCTGCTTCTTATCGAGCACCCGTGCATGCCGGAGATTGATGTTATGAAGGTGCTGTGCCTCGATGCGGAAGCCAATGAGCCCGTCGTCCAGCCGATGGAGTGCCGCGGCTTCTGTGATATCCGCTTCGCCGAGACTCCGAACTCCGAGATCATCGAGAAAATCCGACCAGGTCATGGTTACCGGATTGGCCTCGCCCATCTCCGGGAGCACATGATCAATGTACTGCTGGAAGACCGGATTCAGGGTGATGAGGGCAACCTGATTCGGACGCAGCGTATGCCGACGACGATAGAACAGATAGGCAATGCGCTGCAGGAGCACGGAGGTCTTGCCAGAGCCCGCGATGCCCTGCACGAGCAGGACCGGTACATCCGGATGGCGAATGATCTGATTCTGCTCCTTCTGAATCGTCTCCGTGATGGACTGCATCTTGTCGTTTCGCTTCTTTGTGAGCGAATGGATCAGCAGCGGGTCCTCGAGGGCGACCTTCGTATCGAAATATGCCTTCAGCACGTTTCGATCGAGGTCAAACTGGCGCCGAAGCTTGAGCTCCACCGGAATACGGCGATCATCCACGGTATAGGAGGTCTCGCCGAGTGCCTGATTGTAGTAGACCTCGGCGATCGGGCTTCGCCAGTCAATGATCTCCGGCTCGTGATGCTCGTTGGACACCGAGGAGGAGCCGATATAGTAGGTCTCCTCTTCCGTCTCCTCCGGGAACTGCACGGTAATGCGCGCAAAATACGGGCGTGGCAGCAGGCGATTCACACGCGCGAGCCCCATGGAGACGGTGCGGCTCGAGATATTGAGCTCCTCCACGGCACGGCTCATGGTTTCAAACTCGATGAGCGTCTCCTGGGATTCCTCAATGCCGACGAAATCGTACTGGAGATCGTCCGCGACGGTGTTTTTCTCCTCCTGCGCCTGGCGCTGGAGATCGATGAGCTCCGCCTCCATCTGCTCCTTCATGTGTGCGAGCTTTCCATACTGCTCGGTAAGATGCTCCTGTTCCTCTTTAAAAATGTGATCTTCAAAAATTCTATCTTCGTTCATGCGATTCCTGTGATTGTGATGTGTTCAGTGCAGTGATGTGTTGATGTCCGGCGACCCCGACTGTGCAGGCTGCAGAAAAGTGCCAGCTGCGGTCTCCCGGGATCGACCGCGATCGATCGCCTCAGGCGTCGGATCTCGATATCAGCAGATTTGATCTGCCCTCAGGCGTCCGATCTTGATATCAGCAGATTCGATTTGCCCTCAGGCGTCCGATCTTGAAAAGGCGTTCTTCATATGAGCGCTGGCTTCATACAGGACCTTATCGAGGACGTCATCCGTTTCCCTCCGGAGCATCGTCGCAATGGCAGCATTGGCCTCCTCCAGCGACGCTTCCGTGATGGTAGCCTTTTCGTCTGTAAAGAGTGTGTCATAGTGCTCGATCAGGCGATGCCCCTCGATGGCCACCTTGTTCTGGTAGCGCTCGATATGAGAAGCGGTGAAGCTGTAGGCCGCATCCGAGAGGGCCCCGATCATGCGGCTTGCCCAGTAGAAGCTGTTCGTTGAAACCTGGCCCGTGGTGTTCTTCAGATACACCGGGGTGTCGGCAACATGGGCATAAAATGGTACGAATGCGTTAAATGCATTGCAGCCGTAGCAGATCCATTCAATCGCCTGGAGCTCGGTCGGCACGTATGGGCGGAGCTGAATGCAGGCCATGAAGCTCGTACGGTTGATGCCGATCGTGCGGTAGCTGCCAGAGAGCGATTTGTCGCCATACTTCCGATACGGGTCATACGGCGTGCCCTGGAAGTGATTGGACAGCGCCCACTTTACTTCTTCCATGGTGATCTTATGCTCCGGCACGAGAGACCATGGAAGGTCGTCACTTTCCGGATGGAAATCTGCGTCTGGACCATCCCAGTGGAAGCTCCGCGGGTTAAAATAGCGAAGGAGCGCCCAGGCACGTGGCGTATTGTAGGTATGATCGGAATCATCGTGACTGCCGAAGGCAAGGCGCGGGTTGAAGTCATCGCCTCTGTTCAGCCTGAGATGATGCTTTTCGACAAACGCCTGCAGATCTTCGGAACACATGAACTCGTTCTGTGCACCATAGGCATCCGCGAAATCGAAGTGATCAATGCCGAGCTGGTTTGGCATCACAACGTACTGGTCGTCCGGTACACGGCGTGCCATCCAGTGATGCCCGCCAATGGTCTCGAGCCACCAGATTTCGTGCACATCCTGGAAGGCAATGCCGTTCATCTCATAGGTGCCGTACTGCTCCAGCAGCTGACCGAGACGCTGTACACCTTCACGTGCGGAGTGAATGTAGGGAAGCACCAGGACGACGAGATCCTCTTCGCCAATGCCGCCAACCTGAGCCGGCGTGTCGCCAGCTTCTGGCTGATAGGTCACCAGTGGATCAGCCGCCAGCACCCGCGGGTTTGAGGTGATGGTTTCTGTGGCGGTCATGGCAATATTTTCACTGTTGACACCCGCTGCGGCCCAGATGCCCTCGCCCTCGACGGCGTTCGGCATCGCCGTATAACGGAGCGGATTGGATGGCAGCGGGATCTCTACGTGACTCAGCACCGAGGTATAGACACGTGGCTGCTGCGACGGGTCCACCACCACCCACTTTTTGGCGGTGAACTTTCCGGCTCCTGAATCATCATTCCGTGCAATCATCGTCGAGCCATCATAGCTCGCATTTTTTCCTACTAAAATCGTTGTACAGGCCATTGTGCGATCCTTTCTATAACATTCTCGAAAGAGCTGTTTCGTCTACTTCTCTTGAAACCATTGTTTATTTGTGCTGTTTCGTGGACCGTCTTTTTCACGGCCCGACGATGCATAAAAAAAAGTCGGAACTATTTTAACATAGTCCCGACGTTCCTCAAATAGTCAGTTTTGGAGATCGACATCGCCGGGACCGGGAGGGTTACTGTTCACCCATAACCTATGAGATCATAAGCAGATGAACACCACCCATACGTTTTGGAAGCGAGTTGAAATTCGGTACCGGTCATTATTGGATTTGAACACCACCCATACGTTCTGGAAACGAGTCTGAAAAATGCTTTAAACTTGATTCGACTATATACGATCAGTCGATTTTC
>ERZ808246.651-NODE-651-length-27795-cov-4.111355_pt1 | contig 27795 bp, 23 predicted proteins | sample MGYA00521083_ERZ808246 | MGnify/ENA primary metagenome ERZ808246 (study PRJEB31516, sample SAMN03275577) | gut metagenome | biome: mammalia-associated habitat; material: feces | host: Papio cynocephalus | place: Kenya | collected 2012-07-07 ...
ATTTTTTACTCTACTTATTTTTTAGGTAAGCGAGAGCGGCAATAACTGTGCCTGCGACAGTAGCAATGCAACTAATAATTGCAGCAACTGCTAAAACAAGGTCTAAAGTCATGCCAGCCTCCCATAATCAAATTTCAGCATAAGCTGATTGAGTTTTGGGAGACAACCGCCTGTTCGTTGTAACATATTTTATTTTTACTGTATATATGTAGAGAATAAATATAAAATCTTTATTGCCTTTTTTAAATTCGTGAATATTCTTAAAACTTACTTTGTGTTGTCTTTTTGTAAAATAACAATAAATTACCGTGCATAACAGGAATTTACTTTGTAACTTATGCGGAAAATTCAGTATTATAAAAGCATGGGATGCTTGAAAAAGAAAATCTTTGTTTTGTTTTTTTCTATTGCCGCATTTGCATTTGCGGATGAAAATACTATTGAGCTTTCTCTTGAAGACGCAGTAAAAAGCGCGCTAAAAAATAATGTTTCTATAAAGCAAAGTGAAATCAATCTTGATGAAAAAAAACGCGAGTCCACTTATTCATGGAATTCTATAAGTCCGTCGATTTCTGGAACTGGACGCTATTCAAAAAATATTCCAAGTTCTTCTGATGACAAAGCCAGTCTTTCCGCAGGAATTTCTTTAAATGCAACTTTGTCGCCTTCTGTTTATACTTCTGCAAAAAACGCCGAGTTGAGCTACAGCCAGCAGCAGCTTTCGTATCAAAATGATTTGCGCTCTGTGGAACTTGATGTAAGAAAAAATTATTATTCTCTTCTTTATAAAATTGAAGAAATTTCGCTGAAAGAAAAAAGCCTTGAAACTTCAAAAAATCAATATGAATCAAATTTAGCAAAATACAAGCGCGGAACTTTATCAAGGCTTGATGTTTTGAGTGCGCAGGTTTCGTATCAGAATGATCAGCTTGAACTGAAATCTCTTAATGCGGAAATGGAAAATTCAATCGCTTCGTTTAAGCAGCTTGTGGGACTTCCGCAGAATGCCAAAATTTCACTTTCTGGCTCATTTGAAAATATTCTTAATCTAAAAAATATTTCAATTGAAGGAATGGATCTTAATTCATTCAGTATTGAATCTTTGCAAAAACAGATTGACAGCGCAAAAAATTCATTGCTTGCTTCTCGGTTCACAGCTTACGGTCCAAGCCTTTCAGCTTCTTATTCTTACAATTATTCTTCTATTGACGGCGGCTCAAATTGGGACGACAACGGAACTTTGAGTTTGCAGGCTTCGATTCCGCTGGACGGATTTCTTCCGTGGTCAAGCGGTTCTCTCAATGTTCAGTCAAAAAAAGATTCAGTAAAAAGTCTTGAGCTGGAGCTTGAAGATGCTAAAGTTTCGCTTGAAGTAAATATTTCAACTTTGATGAACAAAATAAATCAGTGCTTGGAAAATATTTCTCTTAGAAAAAGCAGCATTGAGCTTGCCCAGACAACTTACGAAATGACTTTGGAATCCTATAGCCACGGAACAAAAGATTTGCTTTCGCTTCAAACTGCTTCGGACAATCTTCTTTCCGCAAAAGTGAATTTAATTTCTGAGGCTTACAATTTGATATGTGCCGTTCTTGACTTGGAGAATGCGGCTGGAATTCCGTTTGGAACTTTGGAGAATTAATTATGAAAGTAAAAGCATCATTTATTGTTGTTTCTTTTGTGTGCGTGTGCATTTTGGCAGGAACTTTTTTTGCGATAAAATTTGCGCCAAAGAAAAATCCGTTTCCTCCAAAAGGCGGACTTCCACAGGAACAGGAAGCAGCGAGCATAAGAACTATGGTTGCTGCGCAAAAAACATTGCATGCTTATGTTGACACAAATGGAGAAATTGAGTGCGAAAGTTCTGTTGACTGCTATCCTGACATCGGCGGAAAAATTGCGAGAGTTTATGTTGCTCTTGGCGACACTGTAAAAAAAGGAGATGTTCTTGCGGAAGTTGATCCAAGCGAGCCGGGCGCATATTATGTGAACAGTTCCGTTTATGCTCCAATCAGCGGAATGATAACTTCTACGCCAAAAGAAATCGGAACTACAGTCGCGTCTTCCACAGCGATTACAACAATCGGCGATGTTTCCAATTTGCAGATCCGCGCAAAAGTTCCAGAGCGTTACGTTTCGTTTTTAAAGCGCGGACTAAAGGCAACGATAATTCTCGAAGCCTATCCTAATGAAACATTTTCTGCAACGGTAAAAAAAGTTTCGCCAGTGCTTGATTCTCAAAGCCGCACAAAAGAAATTCTTTTGTCGTTCAATAAAACTGATTCAAGAATAAACGCCGGAATGTTTGCAAAACTTACGCTTTTTACAGCTGACTATGCAGGAAATGTTGTGGTTCCGCTAAATTCAGTTGTTGAAAAAAACGGAAAAGACTGCGTGTTCATTTTTAACGAAGATGACAGCACAGTAAGTTTGCGCGAAGTGGAACTTGGAAATTCTGTGGACAATATGATTCAAGTTGTTTCTGGAATTTACGAAGGCGAAAAAGTTGTAGTTGAAGGTATGACTTCTGTTTCTGACGGAAGCAAAGTCCGCAATATATCAAGCGGTTTAAATGCGGAGTAAAAAATGGTCAGCGAAAAAACTCTTGAGCATCCAGTTCTTACACTGATGGTTTTCACGTTGCTTGGGCTTATGGGAATTTTCAGTCTGGGCAATACTTCGGTTTCTCTTATGCCGGATATTGATATGCCGTACCTGATGGTTTCTGCGACTTATGAAAATGCCGGTCCTGAATCCGTTGAAAAATCTGTTACGACTTTGATTGAAGATGCGCTTGTGAGCCTTAGCAATTTAAAGGAAATAACTTCGACATCTTCGGAAGGAAGAAGCAGTGTTTTTCTTGAATTCAATTACGGAACAAATCTTGATATTGCGACTAACGATGTGCGCGATAAACTCGACCGCATTACAAGAAGACTGCCAGACGATGTAACGCCTACAATTTTTAAAATGGATTCTGACAGCCAGCCAATTATGAGAATTGCAGTGCGCGGAAACCGTTCAGTTGATGAGCTTAAAAAAATTGCGGAAGATCAGGTTGTTGATATTCTTGAGCAGGCGCAAGGTGTTGGACAGGCGGAGTCGATGGGAGGAAGAACCCAGATTGTCCGTGTGGAGCTTGAGCAGAATAGGCTTCAGGCTTACAATCTTACTCTTTCTGAAGTTTCGTCTTCGCTTTCAAAGCAGAATCTTGAAATTGGCGGCGGAACAATCACAGAAGGCTCAATGGATTATTCCATCCGCACAACAGGCGAATACACAAGCATTGACCAGATAAACAATACTGTTATTACAACAAAGAACGGTTACGATGTAAAACTTAGCGATATTGGCCGCGCGTTCATGGGATACAAGGATGCAAGCAATGTTGTTTACATTAATGGACTTCCCGGTGTTTACGTTTCAATTACAAAGCAGTCTGGAGAAAATAGCGTTGCGGTTGCAAATGCTGTCTATGAAAAAATCAGCGAGCTTGAAAAAACTCTTCCTGCTGATATTTCGCTTGAAATAATCCGCGATGATACAGAAAGCATCCGCGATACATTGAATACGCTTTTTGATTCGGCGTGGCAGGGACTTTTGCTTGCGGTTGTAATTCTTTTTGTTTTCTTGTGCGCTATAAAAACCACGATTATCATTGCGATTTCTGTTCCGCTTTCAATTATAATAACAGTTCTGTGCATGAACTTTGCCGGAATTACATTGAACATGATGACGCTCACTGGCTTGATTCTTGGTGTTGGAATGGTTGTTGATGCTTCTGTTGTTATGATTGATAACATTTATTCTTACAGAATGAGAGGCGCAAAGCCAAATGTTGCCGCTGTTCTTGGAAGCTCGGAAATGATTCTTTCTGTTGTGTCAGGAAACCTTACAACAATCTGCGTATTTGTTCCGTTTCTTTTCTTTATGAAGGATTTGGGGTTTATGGGGCAGATGTTCAAGGGAATTATTTTTACAATTGTAATTGCTCTTGTAAGCAGTTTGTTTGTTGCGATTTTTCTTGTTCCGGTTTTGGCAGGACATTTTCTTCCAATTACAAACAGAAATGAAAAGCCTGTTAAGTCCCGCTTCTTTAAAGTTTTGTACGGAATATTCACAAAGTCGCAGGACATTGTTTCCCTTGGATATGAAAAGCTTCTAAAAAAAGCCTTGGACAGTCGCGGCGTTACTGTAGTTGTCTGCGTTACGGCTCTTGCTTTTTCTTTTATGCTGATTCCGACTTTGAGAATTCAGCTTATGACTGGCGGACACGACGACAGCGTTTCTGTAAAACTTGGACTTCCTGTTGGAACTTCGCTTGAAGAAACTACGGATGTTGTTTTAAAATTTGAGGAAATTGTAAAGAGTGAAATCAAAGGCTACAAAAATATAATTACAAGCATCGGCTCAAGCTGGAGAAGTTCAGGCTCGTACAATGGAACGATTCAAATTTCCCTGCCGAATTCGGATGAGCAGATTGACAATGACGAAACAATAAAGCAAAAACTCAGAAAGCATTTTACTGAATTTGCAGGAGTTGACTTTAGTTTTGGGCAGAGCCGACGCCAGCAGATGACAGGAGATGACATAGACGTTGTTCTTAGAAGCTCTAGTTTGGACAGCGCGCTTAATGTTGCAAAAAAAATTCAAGAAGTCATGGCAGCCATTCCAGACATAGGAGAATCTTCCGTTGATACAGACGAAGGGCTTCCGCAGGTTCAAGTTGAAATTGACCGGCAGCGCGCATATAGTTTTGGCGTGAATGTTGCCACTGTTGCAAATGAAATTCAGGCTAGCATAGAAGGAGTTTCTACAACGACTTATCGTGAAGATGGAGACGATTATACAGTTTATGTAATGCTCCGTCCGGAAGACAGACAGAAAGTTGTTGACCTTGAGCAGATTTATGTGAACGGCACAAACGGACGTGTGTGCGTTGCCAATTTTGCAAGAGCAGTAAAAGGCTATGGTCCTGTTACAATTAGCCGTGAAAACAGACGCCGCATTGTCCATGTTACTGCTGATATTGTTTCGGATGAAAATGCAAATGTTGTTGAAGAAAAAATCAAGGAAGGAATAAAAAATTCGTTTATTGTTCCTGACAACGTTTCTGTAAGCTACGAAGGTTCTTGGAAAGATGTAAAAGAGCAGACGGCAATTTTTGCAAAAATTATGATTATGGCAATTCTTCTTGTATTTGGTGTAATGGCGGCGACTTACGAAAGCTTTAAAGCTCCGTTTATAAATCTTATGACAATTCCGTTTCTTGCGATTGGTGTTATTCTTATTTATAAAATTACCGGGCAGTCGTTCAGCTTGCTTTCCGCAGTAGGACTTGTAATGCTCGTTGGAATTGTTGTAAACAACGGAATTATTTTGGTTGACTACACGAATCTTCTTGTGGAACGCGGAATGCCGTTAAAGGATGCTTGCTATAAAGCCGGATGCTCAAGGCTTAGGCCTGTCTTGATGACAACGCTTACAACAATTCTTGGAATGATTCCGATGTGTTTTGCTTCAAGCGGAAGCGCGGGAATGGTTCAGCCTATAAGCGTTGCAGTTGTAGGCGGACTTACAAGCTCCACATTTATAACGCTTTTCTTTATTCCTGTGCTTTACACTTTTGTAATGAAAAAAAAGAAAATGCAGCAGCCTGTTGTTCAACTTGCTTTGCCGGAGGAAAAATAAATGCAGCGTGTGGAAATAATTTCAAATAAATCTGTTGAAGACGATATTACTCAAGCTTTGGAAGAATACGTTCCTGATATTTTGTACACGAAGTTTCCGCTTGTTTATGGCCGCGGAGGAAATGACCGCAAGCTTGGAAATACAACTTGGCCTGAAAAAAATTTTGTGCTTGTAAGCTATGTTGAGGATGAAGATTTTCCAAAAGTGCAGGCTGTAATAAAGGCAATAAAGAAAAAATTTTCTGGTGAAGGAATAAAGCTTTTTGCAATAAAAGCAGAAGAGCCGCTTTAAATGAACGGTTTTCAATCTTGACGGTAAGGCGTAATTTTGGCATACTAGCTTACATTGTAATTTAAAGCGACTATATGCCGCAGATTGCTTTTGTAGTCTGCGGATTTTTTTTTGAATAGGAAGGCGTGCTATGAAATCAACAAAGTATATTTTTGTTACAGGTGGTGTTGTTTCTGGACTTGGAAAAGGAATTACAGCTGCATCTTTAGGACGTCTGCTCAAGTCGCGCGGACTTAAGGTTGCTTCACAAAAACTTGATCCGTACATCAATGTTGATCCTGGAACAATGAGTCCTTACCAGCACGGTGAAGTTTATGTTACAGATGACGGCGCGGAAACAGATCTTGATCTTGGACATTACGAGCGTTTCATTGATGAAGACTTGAATAAATTTTCAAACCTTACTTCTGGAAAAGTTTACTGGAACGTTCTCAACAAGGAACGCCGCGGAGAATATCTTGGCGAAACAGTTCAGGTTATTCCGCACATTACAAACGAAATAAAATCATTTATTTACAATGTTGGAAAAACTTCCGGCGCAGACATCGTTATTACAGAAGTCGGAGGAACAACAGGCGACATAGAAAGCCAGCCGTTCCTTGAAGCAATCCGCCAAGTTGGTCTTGAAGTTGGCAGTGAAAATTCGCTTTATATACATGTTACGCTTCTTCCGTTTCTTCATGGTTCTGATGAACATAAGACAAAGCCTACTCAGCATTCTGTAAAAGAACTCCAGGGGCTTGGAATTAAGCCGGACATTCTTGTTTTGCGCTGCGATGAAAAACTTGAAGAAAGCATTTTCCGCAAAGTCGCCATGTTCTGCAATGTAAAGCCAGACTGTGTTATTGAAAATCTTACGCTGCCAGTTTTGTATCAGGCTCCGATTATGCTTGAAAAACTTCACTTTTCAGACATTGTTTGCCGCGAGCTGAATCTTTCTGTTCCTCCTTGCGATTTAACTGAATGGAACAATATGCTTGAAAAAATTCAAAACCGCACAAAGAAAGTTACAATCGGTCTTGTCGGAAAATATGTTCAGCTCCATGATGCTTATCTTTCTGTTGCGGAAGCTTTGCAGCACGCAGGTTATGAACTTGGCTCTTATGTGAACATAAAATGGATTGACAGCGAGTCTATTTCAAAAGAAAACGTGGACGATATTCTTGGTGGATGCAACGGCGTGATTGTTCCTGGCGGATTCGGTTCGCGCGGAATTGAAGGAATGATTGCTTCCGCTGATTATTGCCGTGAGCATAATTTGCCTTATCTTGGAATTTGCCTTGGAATGCAGATTGCGGTTATTGCGTTTGCCCGTTCTGTCTGCGGATTTAAAGATGCCAATTCAGGTGAATTTGATGAAAACAGTGCGCACAAAGTAATTGACTTTTTGCCAGACCAAAGTGAATCCGTGAACAAAGGCGGAACTCTGCGTTTGGGTGCTTATCCATGCAAAATCAAAAAAGGCACTCAAATGTACAAGTGCTACAAGACAGAAGAAATTTCTGAGCGCCATCGCCACCGCTATGAGTTCAACAATGATTTTAGAAACGCTCTTGAAGATGCCGGCCTTACTTTAAGCGGAACTTCGCCAGACGGAAATATTATAGAAACTGTTGAATATGACAAGAACAATTTCTATGTTGGCGTTCAGTTTCATCCAGAATTCAAGAGCCGCCCGAATAAGGCGCACCCATTGTTCCTTGGACTTGTAGCCGCCGCCCTTGGCGAACAATAAAATTATAGGATTTGTCTTTTTGTCATTGCCGGGCTTGATCCGGCAATATTATTTAGGGTTTATCAAAACCCTAAAAACGGCTAAGTCAAGGTCTTGAGTGTAAGCGTACCTTGATTAGATGTATTCCCATAGGAGATTCCCGCATCAAGTGCGAGAATGACAGATAAGTTTTACTACCCTGTGTACTTCAGTTACCCGGCTTTTTTTTTTCAGGATATTTTACGAATCGTAGCGTTCTATTATTTCTTCAGCGACTTCACGCTTGCTTTGGCGGTTGTCCATTGAAAGTTTTTCTATGTGCCTATGGGCATCGCTTTCTGTCATATTCAGATTTTCGATTAAAAGCCATTTTGCTTTGTTTACAGTTCTTATGTCCTGCATTTTTTCTTGGAGCGTCTTGTTTTTTGCTTCCATTTTTTGCAGCCTGAACGACATAGCGGAAAGCATTTTTATTGCTGTAAAAAACATTTCAGGTGAATTAGGCTTGGGCAAAGTTACAATTCCCTGCTCTTCAACTTTGTACGAAGTTTCCTCATAAAGTTCGCTTTTTACAAGAAGCAAAATTCCAATGTTTAAATCAGCAAAACTTTCAGCAAACATAATTCCATGTTCGTCTGGAAGCGGCGAGTCCACAATCAGAATGTCAACAGGAAGCTCAAGTAAAAGCCTGCGCGCCTCTCCTCCAGAGGACGCATGGAAAACCGGGAAAAAATCACTTTTGGGTAGTATGCAAGAAATATTGTCGTGAAAACTTTGTGTTTCAGAGACAATTAGAACTTTTCTTCTGCCTTTTAAAGGAATCATTTTGCGTCCTTTTAAACTTTGAAGAATGAAGTGAAATCTGCGCTAAGATGCTTTTTTACAAACTCGCTGTTTTTAGCAAGTTCTACGGCTTCTCTTAGGCTTTCAGGCAGACGCTCAAGTTTTGAAGTTATTTCGGGACTTGCAGTTGAAAGGTTCATTTCAATTGGCTCGCAAAGCTTCATGTCTTTTTCAATTCCGTCAAGTCCGGCGTAAATTAAAAGCGAATATGCGATGTACGGATTTGCCATTGGGTCTGGGGAGCGGACTTCAAAACGCTTGTGGGAATTTATTGCGGACGGAACTCTAATAAGCTGAGTTCTGTTTTCGTGCGCCCAGCTTACATATTTTGGAGCTTTTCTTGAGCCGAGCCTCTCATAAGAATTTTCTGTTGGATTTAAGAAAGCTGTGATTTCCTTTATGTGCGCCATGATTCCCGCCATAAATGCGTTCTGAACTTCCTTGCCGGAATTTTCCTGCACAGAAATATTTATGTGGAATCCGTTGCCGCTTTCTTCTAGAAGAGGTTTTGGTGAAAAATCCGCATAAAGTCCGTTGCGCACAGCCACAGCTTTTACGACTGTTATAAAATTCATTGTGTTGTCTGCGGCGGCAAGAGCTTGTCCATAGCGGAAGTCAATTTCGTTTTGCCCTGGTCCTTCCTCGTGGTGAGAATTTTCCGGATGAAGATCCATTTGCTCCAAGGTCAGGCAGATTTCGCGGCGGATGTTTTCGCCCTTGTCTTCTGGAGCAACGTCCATGTAGCCTGCATTGTCAAAAGGAATTTTTGTTGGCTTGCCTTTTTCATCAGTCTGGAAAAGATAAAACTCGCATTCAGAGCCGAAGTTCACTTTTAGATTTTTTTCTTCTGCCTCTTTAACGGCCTTTTTTAAAATGTTGCGGCAGTCTTTTTCAAATGGAGTTCCATCGCTTTTTTTTATCTCGCAGAACATACGCACAACTTTTCCGGAAATTGACCGCCACGGAAGAACTGTGAGTGTTGAAGGAATTGGAAAAAGAAAAAGGTCGGAATGCGCTTCGTCTGTGAAGCCGTCAATCGAAGAACCATCAAATGCGATTCCTTCTTTGAATGCACGTTCAAGCTCGTCTGGAATAATTGCGGCGTTTTTTTGGTTTCCGAAAATATCACAGAATGCAAGGCGGATAAATTTGACATCTTCCATCTGAACAAATTCAATAACTTCTTCTTTTGTATAGGACATTTTTCCTCCAATTTTTATGCGACGATTTTTTTAGATTAATGGATTGCGGTTTTGCTGTCAATTATTTTTGGAAACTGGTATATTTTATAATAATTGAAGTAATAAATACATAGAAGAATATTGCCATGATTGCCACACGGATTAAGGGATTCTAACGAATCCCAATTTTAGCAAAATAAAATCAAAGGAAAAATTATGCTTGTTGATGGAGAAAAAACAAAAACACAAATCAAACTTTTTGGTGAACAGAAAGTCCGCACCGTCTGGGACAGCGAAAAGGAAGAATGGTATTTCAGCGTTGTTGATGTAGTTCAAATTCTTACAGACAGTAAAGACCCAAAACAATATATAAAGAAAATGCGTTTTCAGGATGAGCAGTTGAACCTTAACTGGGGTACAATTTGTACCCCAGTTAGGATGAAAGGAAAAGATGGAAAATCAAGAGAAATTCAGGCTGCTACATCTGAAGGCATTTTCCGCCTAATTCAGTCAATTCCTTCTCCCAAAGCAGAGCCGTTCAAATTGTGGATGGCGCAGGTCGCAAAGGAGCGGCTTGATGAAATACAAGACCCGGAGCAGGGAATTCAGCGGGCATTGCAGGAATACCGTGCATTGGGATATTCAGAAAACTGGATAAGTGTCGTTCGCTTTGCGAACTTACCGAGTTTTGCTACCGCAAAACTCGCGATATAGGGTTGTTAATGTGAAATTAATTTATATTACCGATGAATGGAAAAAGCACGGTCTAAAAGAAGGCGTCCAGTTTGCGACTCTTACGGATATAATTTATAAGACTTGGGCAGGAAAGACTGCAAAGGAATACAAGGAATTTAAAGGTCTAAAAAAAGAGAATCTTCGGGACAATATGACAAACAAGGAGCTTGTCCTAAATATGCTTGCCGAGCTTTCCACAAAAGAAATTTCAGAGTAAAAAAATCCGAAGAATTTTGGCGAGCATATACAAAATGCGGTGGACGGCGCAACAATTGCCAAAAACGCCAGAGTTGAACTTGAGCAAAAAACAGGCAAAAAAGTTGTAACTCCGCTGAACGCAAAAGACGGAATCGAACTTATCCAAGATACAAAGCTGTCAGTTTTGGAAGAGGATGAGGAAAGTAGATAATTAATTGGAGAGAAAAATAATATTGTTTATAAGGGTATATTTACTAAATTTGCTAAACGAATTAAAGTTTTCTATCAATAAGGATAGGAAAATTGAAAGTAAAAATTGATGTTGAAGCAAAAAAAGATGATTCTTCAAAAATTGACTGTTATAAAATTTCATTTCAGTTGGCTGGTGATATAGAAGTTTCAAAAAAACTTTATGAACCAGATATGAAAGAACTTTTGGATGATATTGTAGATGTTCTTGGATATAAGCCAATCATGGAAAAATTCAACTGCACTATAAAAGAAGCTCAAGAGATAAGAAAAAAGATTGATAGAGACTCTGACTGCAAAGACTGCGAGTTAAAATTAAAAGAATGCTACAGATGCTGTAATGTTTGTGAAAGTCCGCTTGAAAGAGATTTGCTAAAAGCTCTTGTAAAAAACAATATTGAAGTTGAACTTCAGCTTAGAATAAATAAAGACAATACAGTTTCTCATTTTCCAGAGCCTGTAGATCCAGAAAATATTTTGACAATTCCTGATTTTTATTTGGAATCAGATAACAAAAAAATCTGCATTTATACTGACGGGCATACTTATCATGAAAGAACTGAATATCAGGCTGTGCGAGACAGAAGCATTGACCGCGAACTTCAAAATTTAGGATATGTAGTTTTAAGATTTACAACTTCAGAAATTAGAAACGGCTTGTCAAAAGTAATAAAAGTTATAAAAAAATCAATTGGAATTACTGAAGAAAATAATTTTGATGTGTCGCTGAATAATATAAAAATAACAGAAGGAACTTGCATTAGATGCGGAGCAAAAATTTCATACGATTTAAAAAAACCGTTGTGTGATGACTGCTATCAGGTTTGGATGCAGTTTGGGAATATGGATTATACAGAACGATATTGCTGCAAATGCGGAAAAGAGTGTTATTCCACATCGTATGGAAGTCCGCTTTGCAAAAACTGCATTTAATTTCCTTGAAATTTCTTTTCAAAAACTCATTGACATTTTTTTGTGAATTAATTAGAGTAGTCCGTGTAAACATCAAAGGCGATGTGGCTGAGTGCTAAGTTTTCTTGGCGTTCAATCACATCGCCTTCTTTGTTTTATATTTATAATGGGGGTTAGCAAATGTCTACAAATGTACCAGAATTGTTTGGAAGCATGGTGTTCAATCAGAAAGTAATGAAAGAACGTCTGCCAAAGGAAACATTCAAGGCTTTGAAAAAAACTTTGGATGATGGCGAACCGCTTAAAATCGATGTAGCGAACCAGGTTGCTCACGCAATGAAAGAATGGGCAATTGAAAAGGGCGCAACACATTTTACACACTGGTTTCAGCCGCTCACAGGAATTACTGCGGAAAAGCATGACAGCTTTATCACTCCCCAGGATGACGGAACTGTTATCATGTCTTTCAGCGGAAAGGAGCTTGTAAAGGGGGAGCCGGATGCTTCTTCTTTCCCAAGCGGAGGTCGCCGTGCAACTTTTGAAGCCCGCGGTTACACTGTATGGGATCCAACTGCATATCCGTTTGTAAAGGAGCACACTCTTTGTATTCCTACAGCTTTCTGTTCTTACACAGGCGAAGCGTTGGACAAAAAGACTCCGCTCTTGCGTTCAATGGAAGCGCTTAACAAACAGGCTCTTAGAATTCTTAAGCTCTTCGGAAATGAAGACGCTACTCATGTTGCCACAACAGTAGGACCAGAGCAGGAATATTTTATTGTTGACCAAAAACTTTATAGCCAGCGCAAAGACCTCCGCATGACAGGACGCACTTTGTTTGGCGCAAAACCTTCAAAAGGCCAGGAAATGGACGACCAGTATTTTGCCGCCCTTAATCCTCGCATTGTTGAATACATGGAAGATTTGAATGATACTCTCTGGAAGTATGGAATTCTTTCAAAGACAGAACATAACGAAGTTGCTCCGGCTCAGCATGAAATGGCTCCAATCTTCACAACAACAAACCTTGCTGCCGACCAGAACCAGCTTACAATGGAAGTTATGAAGAAAGTTGCGCGCCGCCACGGTCTTGTTTGCCTTCTTCACGAAAAGCCTTTTGCAGGTCTTAACGGAAGCGGAAAGCACAACAACTGGTCTATGTCTACAAACCTTGGTGAAAACCTTCTTGAGCCAGGAAAAACTCCAGAGAAAAACGCGCAGTTCCTTTTGTTCCTTACAGCCGTAATTAAAGCTGTAGATGAAAATCAGGACTTGCTTAGAATTTCTGTTGCTTCTGCCGGAAACGATCACCGTCTTGGAGCAAATGAAGCGCCGCCAGCAATTATTTCAATGTATCTTGGCGATGAGCTTTATGCTGTTCTTGAATCTATAAAAGACGGAAAGCCTCTTGGCGAGCATGGAGCACAGAAGATGACAATTGGAGTTGACGTTCTTCCGCCAATTCCAAAAGATTCAACTGACCGCAACAGAACTTCTCCATTTGCTTTCACTGGAAACAAATTTGAATTCCGTTCATGCGGTTCTTCACTTTCAATTTCTGGTCCGAACACAACATTGGATTCAATCGTTGCATATACTCTCAAGGAATTTGCAGATGAGCTTGAAAAGGCAACTGACTTTGACACTGCTCTTGCTGAGCTTATCAAGCGTGAAGTTACAAAGCACTGGAGAGTTATCTTCAACGGAAACGGCTACGATTCAAGCTGGGTTGATGAAGCTGAAAAACGCGGACTTTTGAATCTTCGCACTCTTCCTGATGCAATGGCTCACTACCTTGATTCCAAGAACGTCAAGCTCTTTACAGAAATGGGTGTTTATACAGATGTTGAAATGAACAGCCACTATGAAATCAAGCTTGAAAAATATGCACAGATTCTGAACATTGAAGTCCAGACAATGCTTGAGATGATTAGCAAAGATATTCTTCCTGCTGCATTCAAGTACATGGACGCAGTAAGCAAGACTGCCATTGACCTCAAATCTGTTGTTCCGGGTGCAAAGGCAAGTGCGCAGGCAGAACTTCTTTCTAAGCTGGACACTCTTGTAAACAGCTTGGCAGAAAAAGCTGCAAAACTTGACAAGCTCCACGAAGCTGCCCAGAATGCCGGCGACTGCATGAAAATTGCCCGCGCTTATGTTGACACAGTTATTCCTGCAATGACAGAAGCCCGCGCTGTAGCTGACGAAATTGAGCCTTTGCTTGGAGAAGACTACAAGCCATTCCCAAGCTACGAGGATTTGCTCTTTAGAGTGTAAGTTTATTGAATAGCATTTTGACTCCTTAAAAATACACTTTTCCCCGGTATGGTTTTTCTGTGCCGGGGATTCTTGTTTTAAATTTCCACGCTTTTGTGCTATAATTTTACGCATGAAATTCAAAAAGCCGCTGGTTTCTGTTTGTATTCCGGTTTATGGAACGGAAAATGTTTTAAGAAAATGTCTTGATTCTGTGGCTATGCAGGATTTTGCGGAAAAGGAAATTGTTGTTGTAAGCGATGCTTCGTGCGCAGTCAATGAAAAAGGCGAGGATGCAAAAAAAATCGTAAAAAAATTTGCCAAGGAAACAAAAGTTCCAGTTGTGTTTAAGGAGCATTTGAACAATCTTGGAATTCTTGAAACCCGGCGCGACTTGCTTTCGTTTTCCAGCGGAGATTTTATTTTTTACTTGGACAGCGATGACTACTTGGAAGGAAACAACGCAATTTCATTTTTATACAATGAAGCGCAGCGAACAAATGCTGACATAGTAAATTCCACAGCTATTGCAGTTACAGAAAATCCTGAAAAAAATTCAGCGCAGCAAGAACATCTTCAGAAAAAAATAGGCAAGATAACTTTGGGCGAGATTTTGGAAAATCAGATTGCGGAAGACTGCTTTGTAAACTGCAAGCACTGCGGATTTTTATGGGGCAAGCTTATAAAAAGGTCTTTGATGGAAAAAGCGTTTTCTTTTATTCCGTTTACAGAATGCACCATGGCGGAAGATCTTTGCCTTTACTTTTTTGTTTCGATTTTTGCAAAAAAATATTTTGGAGTTCAGGAACGTTTTTATAGATATTCTGTAGATTCAGGAATTTCAAGCGCGCAAACAATTACGGACATTGGACGGTGGCAACGTGTGTGTTCTGCGGCATCGGCTTTTGTTCCAATTGTGCAGTTTATACAGTCGCCAGAAGGAAATTGTCTTAGCACTTCTTTAGTTGAAAGCATGAAGGCTGCTTGCAATAATTTTGTGGCGAACAATTTAAAGCAGCTTGAACAGCGTGTTGCGCCGGAACTAAAAGAGCAGGCATACAGTCTTCTTTGCGAATATTGGGGCGAAGACTACGTAAAAACAATTGAGCGAGCAATAGAAGTGCAAAAATAAATTTTATAAAAAATATATTGACATTTTTTTTTCAGAATGATAAAACTAGAACATCAGTTGACAACGGAGTCACAGATTGCCTTGGGCAGTTTGTGGCTTTTTTTGTTTTAAACTGAATAACTTGTGAAAAGCGACAATGGTGTCGGTTAAGAGATTCCGATGTGGAATTCTCTTGTCGGTATCACTGTCGCTTTTTTATTTTCATTACCGTCTTTTTAGACAAGGGGTTTTTATGGAAGATGTAATGCAAGCTGTTCAAAGCGTCTCCAAGGATTTATGGGGCGTGTGGTTCTTGCTTGGTGCTGCCTTGGTATTCTGGATGCAGGCAGGATTCGCAATGGTTGAAACCGGTTTTACTCGTGCTAAAAATACCGGCAACATTATTATGAAAAACCTGATGGACTTCTGTATTGGTACAGTTGTTTTCATCCTTATTGGTTTTGGTCTTTTCCTTGGTGAAAATATGCTTTTTGGTTTTATGGGAAAACCTAACTGGCAGATATTTACAGACTATGCAAACTTTGACTGGTCTGGCTTTGTGTTCAACCTTGTATTCTGCGCTACAACAGCGACAATTGTTTCTGGCGCAATGGCAGAACGCACAAAGTTTCTTTCATACTGCGTTTATTCAGCTGTAATTTCAGCAGTAATTTATCCGATTGAAGCTCACTGGACTTGGGGCGGCGGTTGGCTTGCTCAGCTTGGATTCCACGACTTTGCAGGTTCAAACTGTATTCACATGGTTGGCGGTATCTGCGCTTTGATTGGAGCTGCAATGGTAGGTCCTCGTATTGGAAAGTTTACAAAGAACGCTGATGGTTCTACAAAGGTAAATGCTTTCCCAGGACACAACATTCCGATTGGCGCGCTTGGTGTGTTCATCTTGTGGTTGGGTTGGTACGGATTCAACGGTGCGGCTGCAACTTCTGTTCCGCAGCTTGGAAGCATCTTTGTTGCTACAACAATTGCTCCGGCTCTTGCAACCGTTACTTGTATGATTTTTACTTGGATAAAATTCGGCAAGCCTGATGTTTCAATGTGCTTGAACGCTTCTTTGGCTGGTCTTGTTGCAATCACAGCTCCTTGTGATGTTGCGGATGCTTTGGGCGCTTCAATCATCGGTATTGTTGCAGGTCTTTTGGTTGTATTTGGTGTTTGGTTCTTGGACAACAAGCTCCGTGTAGATGACCCTGTTGGTGCTGTTGCTGTTCACTGCTTAAACGGTATTTGGGGAACAATTGCGGTTGGTCTTTTTGCAAGCCCTTCAGTTCCTGGATATTCACTTGCAAACAAAGCAGGCGAGCAGATTTCAGGACTTTTCTACGGCGGCGGACTTGAATGTCTTGGGCTTCAGCTTCTTGGAATGGTCTGCACAATCGCATGGACTGTTGTAACAATTACGATTTTGTTCTTTGTAATCAAGAAGATTTTTGGATTGCGTGTATCTGCGGAAGAGGAAATCATCGGTCTTGACAAGCTTGAGCATGGTCTTGATTCAGGTTATGCAGGATTTATGACACCTTACAGCACAGAAGAAATTGCCGAAGCTGCTGAAGCTGGCGTTGCAATTCCAATGCATGAAGCTGTTCCAGTTGTTGCTCCTGCCACAACTCCTTCTTCTAAGGATGCTGCGGTTCACAAGGTTGTAATTATAACACGCCAGAACAAGTTCAACGCACTTAAAGTTGCCATGAACTCCATTGGTGTAACTGGAATGACAGTTATAAATGTTATGGGATGCGGAATGCAGAAGGGAGCAAGCGAATACTACCGTGGTGTTCCAGTTGAAATCAATTTACTGCCAAAAATCAAGGTAGAGATTGTTGTTTCAAAAGTTCCTGTAGCAACTGTTGTAGAAAGCGCAAAGAAAGCCTTGTATACAGGACACATCGGAGACGGAAAGATTTTCGTTTACCCTGTTGAAAATGTAATCAAAGTTCGCACTGGTGAATCTGGATACGATGCTCTTCAGGATGAAGAGTAGCGTTTAGCTGAATAAGGCAGGCTTGGAGAATGAGGAACGCTCCAAGTCTGTCTTAGTTTTAAATGTAAAATCCGCGGAGAAATCCGCAGGTTATATGCCGGTCGTTTGCTGTATTTGTAACCCCGCAGCAGGCGGCCGGTTTCCTTTTGGAGGGAAGAAAACCCTCTACTTCGAAAGCGGGGTCTTCTTCCCTCCAAACCTCCCTTCTTTCCCAGCATCGCTTAGGGCTGTCGCCCTAAGAACCCACTGTTTTGCACTTACTTATAAAAAGTATCATTGTCGGACTAGAACCCTGTGATATTTCTGAAAGAAGTCCGATTGATAATCTGTTGTAAATTTACAAGATTGCCGTTTCCTGTACGGCAATTACAAAGGCTATTCCCAGGCTTGGGTATAAACCGTGCCGTTTATTGTGCCGCCGTTGCAGTAGATGTTTGCGCCGGCATTATTTTTTGTTGTAGTATTGCCGCTCATGTACTTGTTTATGTAACTTTCTATGTCTATGGCAGAACCGCTTGCATCTTTTAGGAACAGGTTTGCATCTGACTGTTCAATTAAAATAGCTCCGCCATAACCGTAAGCGTCGTTGCTGCTTGTTAAAGTTACGCTGTTGTTTTCAAATTTTGTGTTCTGTAAAACGAGCGAGCCTGTTTTTATGCTGATTGCGCCTCCGCCAAGTTTTTGGAATTCACCGTTTGTTGTGTCTTCACTTCCTGGATTATTACCACCAGCCTTATTGCCTGTGAATGCGCTGTCTGTGATTTTTATACTTCCGCCTTGGCTAAATATCGCTCCGCCTCTTCTTGCATAATATCCGCCGTTAGAAGTGCACGTATTGCTGTCAAATGTTGAGCTTTCAATTTCAAGAATTCCTGTGTTATTGTTCATTATTGCACTGCCTCTGTTTGCTGTGTTGCCTTTAAATGTTGTGTTGGTTATATGACATGAACCAGAATTTTCTATTGCTGCGGCGTTTGCCATTAAATTTTCATCGCCATTGTTTTCAAAATTGCATGAAACAACTTCCACTTGCGCTCCGTTATCTATGCGTATACATTCTGAATAGCCTACGTTACCGCTACCTGTGCTTTTGTTATTATAAAAAGTGCAGTTTTCAAGAAGAAGTTTTCCGCCGCTTTTTACATATATAAGACTTGTGTCTCGGTATGAAACAGACATATTGTTTATAAGGCATTGCTTTAAAATTACTGTAGCTCCGTCATCTACATAAATTAAAGTTCCGTCAAGTGTAGAAGTAGTTCCAACTGTGCTTGAAGCCGTAAATGTAAGATTGTTTATTTCAAGAATTGTGGAGCTGCCGGTTACATTGAAAAGTTTTATCTGGCCGCCTTCTGTTGTAAGAGTTTTGTTGTCGTCTGTGCTTGACTGAACTTTTCCGCCGTTGCCTCTTATAATTTTTGTGCCGGAAGTTATGTTTGTAAGCTGATTGTTATTTGCAGATGTGGCTTGATTTGTACTTACAGAAGAAGCTGCGTCCATAAAAATATATGTGTTTCCCTCTGATTCGCAGGCTGTTTTTAATTCTTCTGAATCTGAAATATTGTAGATTTGGCAGTCTTCTTTCTTTAATTTTACTTGGCAATCGGCATCTTGTCCTGCTGTTACTTTTGCTTCTTCTGTTCCAAAATACAAAAGAACATCTTTGCTAGACATCCAGCCTTCTGCTTCTACTGTGTATGTGGCAGGTTCAAGTTCGTCAAATACAATTGCCCCCCCCGTGTCGGCGGAATCCTTAGTTATGGATTTTTCATTTATAATTTTTTCACCTAGCAAAAGCCTTACCGTGAATGAATCAACATCGTCATGCCCTGATGAATAAACTTCCCGTGAAGAACTAGGCAGAACAACACGAACAGAACCGCCTTCGCTTCCTTGCGACATATTCATGCAGGAAACAAGTGCAAGCAAAAATGCTGGTAAAATTGAAAACATAAGTTTTTTCATAATTTCCCCTATAAAAAAGTTGTGAAAATGACCTTTTATTATTCTATATCAAATACCTGCTGATTTCCACTTTTTGCAGAAAATTCTTTAAATTTTTAGTTATTTTATGCTAAAAGATTCCTGTGGCGTAGCACAGGAATGACAAGTGTGGCGTACTGAAAAGTTTTTTATTAATACTGTAAAAGCCAGTCTGATAAAAGCATAATTTTTATGCCGTCAATAGTTCCAACGTCCATTTTATCTGTTGTAAGAACATACTTTGGAAAATTGTCTTTTATTTCTTTTAAGTTTTCAATTTCCCGCTCATCATTATCAGGCAAATTTCTGCAAACTTGTATATAGATTTTTTCATTATTTTTGATTCCAACAAAATCAATTTCTTTGTTTCCGTCCTTGCCGATATAAACATTGTATTTTCGGCGAATAAGCTCAAGATAAACAATGTTTTCAAGCATAGAAGCAACAGATTTTGGATTGTATCCTAGAATGCAGTATTTTAGAGCAGAATCAGCAAGATAGTATTTTTCTTGTGTTTTTAGTATGCTTTTTCCTTGAATGTCATAGCGGCTGCACTTGTAAATTATAAATGCTTTTTGCAGATATTCAAGGTAATTATAAACAGATTCTACATTTACGCTGCGGTTCTGGCTCTTTAAAAATTTCACAATTGAATTTGCTGAAAAATTCTTTCCTACATTTTCAAAAACAAATTTTACAATTCTGTCAAAAAGTTCTTTGTTGGAAATTGCATGGCGAACGACAATATCATGGTCTACTACGGAAAGATAAATGCCTTCTACAATCTGATAGCATGTTTTTTCATCAAAATTATTTTTTGCAATAAGCGGAAATCCGCCGAATCGTATAAAATTATCAAAAGCATCATCGATTTTATCTTTATCAGTAATATTTTTAAATTCAAGATACTCAGAAAAAGAAAGCGGCAAAATATGGATAAGAACGTATCGTCCAGAAAGATAAGTTGAAATTTCAGAGGAAAGAAGCTTTGAATTTGAGCCGGCTACATAAATATCCACATTCTTGTTTTCTAAAAGCGAGTTTATAACTTTTTCCCAGCCATCAATAACTTGAACTTCATCAAGAAGAAGATAGCATTTTTTATCTTTTGGCATTTTTTGCAGAATATCTTGATACATTTCATTTGCCGTTGCAACAGATGAAAAATCCATATCTGAATAGGAAATAGAAACAATTTGTTTTTCTTCTATCCCGCTTTTTTGCAAAAGGCTTTTATACAAGGACAATATAGATGATTTTCCACATCTGCGGATTCCTGAAAGAATTTTTACAAGAGGGATGTCTTTGTATTTTTTAAGTTCTTCCAAATATTCTTTTCTTAAAAACAATTGGTTTTCAGGCATATTCATAAAAAAAGAATATCACGGAATTCAATCTTTTTCCATAGTTTTTACTGAGTTTAAATAAAAACTGTGTGAATTTATAAAGTTTTTACTGAAATACAATAAAAAGTTTGTATTTACTTTGCTTTTCTATTTCCCAAAAATGAAAAAATATTAAAAATGGGAAATGAAAATGGTTTTCTGTTTCTCAAAATTGAAAAATTGTTGATTTTGGGAAATAGACAGAGTATAATTCAAGCATGAAACTGGTGGAAAGAAAAGAATATTTGGATTTGCTTAAGGAATCTGTTCAAACGCCTGACATAAAAGTAATAACTGGCATAAGGCGTTCTGGAAAATCTAAACTTATGGAAACTTTTATTGAGTACGTAAAAAATTCTGTAAAAAATGCGAATATTATCCATATAAATTTTAATGACATAAGTTTTGAAAATCTTACAGAATATCATGCGTTGAATTCCTATGTGCAGGAAAAATTTGATTCAAACTGTGAAAATTTTCTTTTTATTGATGAAATTCAGCTTTGCGAAGGCTTTGAAAAAACAATCAATTCGCTTCATGATTCAGAAAAGTTTCATATTTATATAACTGGCTCAAATGCGTTTTTGCTTTCTAGTGATTTGGCGACGCTTTTTACAGGCAGAACTTATGAAATTCCTGTTTTTCCTTTTTCTTTTAAAGAATATTGTAAATATTTTAAGGGGCTTGAAAAAAATCAAGCTTTTGACAATTTTGGTAGGGAAGGAGGCATGGCAGGTTCTTTTGTTTATCCTTCTGAAAAATCAAAATATAATTATATTAGAGAAGTTTTTGATACTTTGATTGTCCGAGATATAAAGCAAAAATATAAAATTAAAAACATTGCCTTGCTTGAAAAGCTGAATGATTTTTTGCTTGATAATATTTCATGTAAAGTTTCTGCCCGAAGCCTTGCAAATTCTCTTGCTTCAAATCAGGAGAAAACAAACAACAAGACAATAAGTGCGTATTTGAGCTATTTATGCAATGCCTTTGCTTTTTATAAAATTCGCCGTTATGATATACGCGGAAAAAAATATTTGTCCAGTCAAGATAAATATTACCTTGCAGATCATTCGTTTAAATATGCAAAATTGGGAACAAAAAATTTTGATTATGGCAGAATATATGAAAATATTGTTGCAATAGAATTGCTGCGGCGCGGCTATGAAATTTATACAGGCGTGCTTTATAAGAAAGAAATTGATTTTGTTGCAATTAAACGCAATGAAAAGATTTATATTCAGGTAAGTGATGATATTTCAGGCGAAGAAACCTTTAAAAGAGAAACAGTTCCGCTTTTAGGTATAAAAGACGCATATCCTAAGCTGATTATTGCAAGAACAAGGCATGATGAATATTCCTACGAGGGAATTCGCATTGTTGATATTGTAAACTGGCTTAGCGAATAGTATTTTTGCAGAATTGGCTTTGCAAGGGGTGCTGACATGTACACGCAAGGGGGCCTTGCAAGCATTTGTTAGGGGGTGTTGCAAGCATACGATAGTAGGGCTAGCGTGTGCTTGCTTATGTACTGAAAATTATTCGTCTGCTTCTGTTGCACCGGTGTAACCTTCTGTGGAAAATCCGATTGTTGTATTTATATATGCTGCAACGAATGAAATGCTATTTAAGTCAACAATAGAACTTGAGTCTATGGCAAACTTGTAAAGGTCTACTTTTACAACCCTATCATGCTTAAAGAATCCGCCTGTTTGTTGTTTATCGTAATCTGGAAGCATAAGATTTGCACCGCTGTCTGCAATTACAAGTTCCTTGGGCTTTATAGCAACGAAGCGACGAGGACCATAGAAATGCGAGTTTCGTTGTGAATATTTGGGTATATATAAATTTAACCCATTTTTGAAATTATCTAAAAATTCTATGGCGCTTTTATTTAATGTAGATGAATTTATAAGAGCATTTGAGGCTGAGCCTTTTGTGTAAATAGTTCTTGCGGATTCAGTCCAGCCAGTTTTTGCAGAGATTTTAAATCCATTTGAGGTTGGTTCAAGGCGCACTATAGCTCCGCGGCTATAAAGTGTTTTTGTATTTTCGCTTGTTAAATAGGCATCTTCAACATATTCTTCGCCAGTTTGAGAAACCAGCACGTAAACATAGCCGTCGTAATGAATAAGTATGTCCGTTATTTGTCCGTCTGTGCCCATGTCTTGTGTGGACATAGGCAAGTCTGACGTTGTTATTGTAAAGCCGTCATCATTGCTTCCTTCAATTACACCTCTGATAAGATTTGATGCGCCATTGTCAAGTGGACTTGCAATATATATGTCATTCCCGCTTATCGCAAACGCTGTGATTTCTCCAGGGTAATAAGTAGGGATTTCTGTTTTTTCGCTGAATGTTTCGTCATATTCCAACTTGTTAATGTCTTTTGCAAAGTAATACTCATTTGAACTAGACATTGCTCCAATCCAAAGGCTGTCGTTTACAGGGTCATAGTAAAGGCTGTCTGCAAATTTTTTAGATGCGCCTTCTATTGTAACTATATACCTAACATCGTTTGTATTGTTTTTATATATATTAAATGCAAGTCCTGTGCCAGACGCATTAATATCTATATAGTATTTATCTCCATTTATATCTTCAAAAGCATCGTCTGGACTCATTGATATAGTTGTGGTTGAAGAAACATTATCAAAGAATTCTGCACTAGATGAAGAACCAGAACTTGCTCTTAGCACATAATAATTCGAGCTGAATACTTTTCCGTTGTTGCCTGCTAGAATAAGAGTGATTGAGCAGTCTGTGGTTTCGCCGGCTGTAACTTTTACTTCTTTGCTGTTGCGGGAAAGAAATGTTCCGTCCTGCTGTCTTGCTGTAACAACTATTTTGTATGTTCCGGGTTCCAGCTCATCAAATACAAAGTCGCCCCCCCCGGTGGATTCAGATGATTTAGTGTCAAGCGTTTTGTCGCCCTGCATAAGGCTTACTTCGTACAGAGGATTGTCTTTTGAAAGTGTAATAGAACCGCGTGAACCGCTTTCTGGCAAGGCAACACGGATTGCGCCTTCTTTTCCGTTTGAGCCGCTCATGTTCATGCAGGAAGCAAATGCAAGCATCAGCGGAAATAATGCAAGCGAAAGTTTTTTTGTATTCATAAAAATCCTCCTTGTTTTTCTGTATCGAATATTTGTTCAATCTATGCTATTATTTTATTGAGTTTATGGGGAAAAATCCAGTGAAAAAAAAATGGCTATGAATTTATTTTTTCATTCAGGGATTCAAGAGTTTCAAAAATGATTTTTTTATTTATATTTAGCTGCTGCGCCATTAAAGCAAAATCATCTTTGTTGATTTTTTCCAAGTCGTAATGTGTGCCGATTTTCATTGACATTTTCTTGGTCAAAGACGGAAATGATTTTGTAGAAACCACATCGTAAATTGGAGAAAGCCTCGCATTTCCTTTTTGGTCATAGAGAATTGAATAGTTTTTTGCATGGGCATCGCAGTTTCCAATAATGTAGTTAAAAAGAATTTCAGTTATAAAAGCTCGCAAATCAATAATCGGCATAACGGAATGAAGTTTCAGCAAGTCATAAATTTCTTTGATTCCAGGTCCGCCGTCAGACTGATATTTATTTTCCGGCATAATTCCAAGAGCTTGGCACATATCTTCCTGATGAAGTCTTGTGATTTTTCCGTTTTTTATAATGCGGTCGTATCGCTGGACTATAAAGACATCTTTTCCTGCGATTTTTTCAAGCTTTGATTCTGGCACATTTAAGCCGCATTTTTTTGCAAGCTGCATACAGTCATATTCATTTTGCGCTAATGAGGAAAGGCTTCCTTCTCGTGTTGGTTTTAAAATATGAGTTGAAGGCGCGCCATTTAAAGGCAAATACCACTGGTTTTCAAAAAATGCCAATGAAAGCTTTTCCTGTGCGCCAGCAAGAGAAAGCCTAAGCTTGTCATCAGCCTTTAAAAAAGGTCTTTGGGGAATATTCAAAATGAACTCTTCTAGCCGTTCAGCTGAAAGTTTTTCGTAGTTTGAACTGTTTAGTTCGTATTCAGTTTTAAGATTCTTTGGATTAAAATCATCATCTGCAATTGTTATAAATCCTGCGCATTCCTGACCTAAAGATGCAAGAAGTTTTATGTCGCTGAGTTCTGAAATATGTAGATAATTGGCAACTCGTTTTCTTGTAAATTCTTCTGGAAGTAGTCCTGAAAAAAACGGAAGGCATTCTTTCTGAGAAAATTCTTCTTTTTTAAGCGGAAGTGAAAGTGAAATTGCTTTTGAATCTGGAAGTGAAAGATATTCTTCCATATATTGGAATGCAATTCCTCTATTTTCTGTTGTGAATAATTCGCCGCATTTTTTTTCTCCAAAATAAACATTCAGCTTCATTTGTTATCCTCGCGGTTTGTTAAAGAAATGTTTATTCCAAGGATTTGAAGGCAATTTATTACTTTGCCAATGTGAAGAGTTTCTTTGCCGTTTTCAAGCTCGGAAAAAAATCGGTTTCCTACATTGCACATTGCGGCGCATTCAGATTGAGTTAAGTTTAAGGATTTTCTGCGTTTTTTTACAGCTTCTGAAATATCGGCAATAGAGTTTATTATCATATAAATAAGTATAACATTCCCGAACGGTAAAATCTACGATTTTTGGGTACATTTAAATTTATTTATTACCGTTCGGGAATATTTCTAGCAAAGAAAAATTGATAATGACATTAGAATATAAAACTGCTATTATTTTATTGAGTTTATGGGGAAAAATCCAGTGAAAAAAAATGGTTTTGTGCTAAAGGCGGCAGTTCCGCTTGCTGTTCTTTTTGCGGCGGGAATTGTATTTCTTGTGCGCATTGTTTCTGGCATTTCTATTCATGGCGCAGAACTTGAAGGTGAAGACAGAAACTACCATATTCTTGTTGTTGGGCAGGCGGACAGTTCTGTTTTTCTTAACCAGATTTTTGAAGGCGCAAAAAGCTTAAGTCAGGACTATAGCGCGCTGGTGGAATTAAAATCCCCGGACTCCCTTGCAGAAAATATTTCGCTTCAGTCTTTAATTGATTACGGTTCGTTTGTAAATGCGGACGGAATTATTGCTTATGTAAGTTCTTCCGCTTCTGTCTTTAAATCTGTAAACCGCATAGACGGCACAGAAATTCCAGTTATAACAATCGGGCATTATATTGCAGAAAATCCGCAGATTTCTTTTATCGGAAGCAACTATTCAAACCTTGGGCGCAGAATTGGCATTGAATCCGAAGAACTTTTTGAGCCAAGCGGAAAAGCATATATTGTTATAAGCGGAATTTCAGGTAGCCCCAACCACAGCAATCTTTTGAACAGCCTCATGGATTATTACAAAGCCAGGGGAATTTCAAATTTTGAAGTGTTTGACAAATCGCTTAAGGAAAATAGAAAAAGCGTGGAAGAAGTTCTCCTTTATGGAAAAACCGACTGTTGCGCTGTTGTCTGCCTTACAGAAGAAGACACGATTATGGTTCTTCAGCTTGTTGCGGCTTCTTCTGCTTCTGGGCGCATAAAAATTTTAGGCTATGGCGAAAATGAAACTGTAGCCATGTACCTTGAAAAAGGAATTCTTTCCAAGCTTGTTTCGTTCAATCTTAACAAAATTGGAAGAACAGCAATGACAGAACTTTTTGAATACAGAAACAAAGGCTATGCAAATAGCTACATTACAGCTGATCTCCAAGTAAGGAGCGCAGAAAAAAAATGAAGCTTACGGAAAACAAAAGTCTTCGATGGAAAATCATGGCAAGCATAATTGCAGCCTTCCTTATAATGAGCGCGAGTCTTGCGCTTACAATGCTTATGGAGCATTATGTTTTAAAATCCGTGGGCGAATCTTACAAGTCAAATTCCGAGCTGAATGTGTTTGCAAACGATTTGGCGCGGCTTGAAAATTCGCTTGAGCTTTACATTGAATACAGAACGTTTGAAAGCATTGACGCTTATTATGCAAGTTCAGCCAGAGTGGAAGACCTTTGCGATGCGATGCAAGATTCTCCGTCTACAAATGAAGTGCGCCAAAAAGAATATGTTGTGAATCAGTTTGCGCAGTCTTTTCTATATTATAGTTCAAAGGCAGTTGCGGAACGAAGAGCAAACAGCACAAGCGGAAATTTTTATTTGCAGAGTCTTGAATGCTACAGGTTTCTTTTGGAAGAAATTCAAAAACTCAACATTCTATATATGCAGAACAACGCCGAGTTTTATGCCGCGGACAGGAACAATATAAATCTGCTTTTTAAAGTGTATGCTGTTTTTTTTGCGCTTTTCTTTGTTTTTATTCTTGCCCTGCTGAATTTTCTTATAGGAAAAATTACACGTCCTCTTGCAGAAATTTCTTCGGTTGCGCTCCGTGTGGCTCAGCAGGATTTTGATGTTCCGCTTTTTAACAAGAAGTCGCATGATGAAATTGGAAATATTTGCCGTGCCTTTGACAGAATGATAATCAGCATAAGAGAATACATAGACAAAATTTGGGAAAAGGCAAGGACAGAAAACGAGCTTAGGGAACGTCAAATGGAAATGCAGGCTCTTTATGCGGATGCCCAGCTTAAGGCGTTTCAAAGTCAGATAAATCCGCATTTTTTGTTTAACACGCTGAATACCGGGGCGCAGCTTGCAATGATGGAAGGCGCGGACAAAACTTGTTTTTTTATTGAGCAGACTTCGGATTTTTTTAGATACAACATTGCGCAAAAAGAAGACGCTTCAATTGATGATGAGCTTGGACTTGTGGACAGTTTTGTTTACATTATGAAAGTGCGGTTTGGAAAAAGGCTTGAGTTTGTAAAAAATATTCCCGAGCACCACAAATTTTCCCAGAGGCTTCCTGCAATGACCTTGCAGCCGCTGGTTGAAAACTGCATTCAGCATGGCTTGCAAAATTCCATGGGCAAGGTTTTTCTTTCTGTAAAAGAGGCTGACGGCTTTGTTGAAATTCTTGTTGGCGACAACGGAAGCAAATTCGACTGTGGCGTGCGTGAAGAAATTTTAAAGGCTGCAAGAAGCGGCGGAATAAAATCTCTTGCCGCAAAGAAAAATTCTTTGGGGGATAAAACCGGAGAACATACTGGTATTGGGCTTATAAATGTTTTTTCGCGGCTTAGGATTTATTTTCACCGTGATGATGTTTTTGATATTTTTTCTGAAGACGATTCAGAAATGAAGTTTTTAATCAGGATTCCAAATGTATAATATTTTAACTTGTGATGACGAGCAGATTGTGATTGACTCGCTTCAGTTTA
>ERZ808246.652-NODE-652-length-27775-cov-5.645310_pt1 | contig 27775 bp, 24 predicted proteins | sample MGYA00521083_ERZ808246 | MGnify/ENA primary metagenome ERZ808246 (study PRJEB31516, sample SAMN03275577) | gut metagenome | biome: mammalia-associated habitat; material: feces | host: Papio cynocephalus | place: Kenya | collected 2012-07-07 ...
TATACCATATAAGCCTTTTTTCTTGTTCCTTATCTATGCATTTAACGGAAGAACCTAAATTTATTTGCTATTGTCTTCGATTTGCACTACCTTTGTCCGAAGATATGGATATAAAAAACATAAAGAAAGAATGGAATGCCACAATACTTGACATATTGAAGGCGTTCATGCAGATTTGCAAGGAGAATAATCTCGAATATTATTGTTGTGCTGGCACGGCAATAGGAGCAGTGCGCCATCATGGTATTATTCCTTGGGATGATGATATAGATGTCATTATGCCACGTCCCGACTACGACCGCTTGCTCGAACTTGCCAAGAAAAAGGATTTTGGCAATTACGAGATTATCACTCCATACAGTGATGATACTTATCCTCTGTATTTCTCGAAGATTGCAAACAAGAATACTACTTTGATTGAAGACCGCCATATCCCCTGTGTTATTGGTCTTTATGTGGATATCTTTCCGCTCGATGCTACTGACGACGATGTGGAAAAGGCATGGCAACTGAAAGATAAATACACCAAGATTATCAACAGACTTAATGCTGTTTCTACACATAACTCCTTTGGAGAGTATATTTCGTTGCTCGGTAACAGAAAGGAATGGGGACGCTTCGCAATAAAAACTGCCGCTTTCTTCTTCCGTAAGGCGATACGCCACCGCCTGATAAGGCAAATGGACAGACTGAGTCATCTTTACGACTATGAAAAGGCGGAGAACGTGCAAGTGTATACAGGCTCTTACGGACACCGCGAGGTATTCCCGAAGGCATGGCTCGGAAAGGGAAAGACGTTCCCGTTTGAGGATACAGAAGTACTTCTGCCTGAGAACTACGATGAATATTTGCGACATTTCTTTAATGACTATATGCAGTTCCCGCCGGTGGAGCAGCGCATAGAGAAGCACAACCGTGCATATCTGAATATCCATAAGAAAGAAACGAGAAAAGAGATAAAAGGAAAAGTGGACTTCAAATTATAAACTATGAATTATGCTCTTATTATAGCCGGAGGCTCCGGCAACAGGATGGGACAGGATATCCCGAAACAGTTTATGCATGTAGACAACTGTCCGATTATCATCCATACGATGCTTGCCTTTCAGCGACATCCGGATATCGACGGTATCGCCGTGGTTTGTCTCGACGGATGGCAGACCGTGTTGCAGTCGTATGCCAACCAATTTTCGGTTACTAAACTGAAATGGATTTTTAATGGCGGAAGCAACGGACAGGAGTCGATACACAACGGAATATACGGATTGAAGGAGGCTGGAATCGGCGACGACGACCTCGTGCTCGTTCATGATGCCGTAAGACCGCTGCTGTCGCAGGATATAATATCTTCGAATATTGCTATATGCAAAAAATATGGATATGCCATAACGGGAATAAAATGCCGCGAGGCTATACTCGAGAGCGACGACGGCTTCTCGTCTACGGCAAGTATTCCGCGCGACAAACTTATCCGTACGCAGACTCCGCAGACTTTCCGTCTCAGTAATCTTATTGCCGCTCATGAGGAGGCAAAGAAAAGGGGGATAACAAACTCTGTGGCTTCGTGTACGCTGATGGCTGAACTCGGAGGCAGAGAGATGCATATCGTACCGGGTTCGGAGAAGAATATCAAGGTTACTACCGTTGAAGATCTGGAGATTCTCAAGGCTCTTATGCATGTTGAAAAGGAGTCTTGGCTAAAATAATCATATTATAAGATGACAAGATACTATGCTGATATACTTGATGTCGCCGCTTGTGCGTTGCCGTGGGAAAAACTTGCCGGATGCAATATCCTGGTAACCGGAGCTACAGGACTGATAGGGGCATGCCTCGTGGAAATTCTCATGAGCCGCGAGCATGACTATAATATATATGCTGCCGGAAGGAATGAAGAGCGTGCGAGAAAGCGGTTTCGTAAATATTCCGATAATCCGACATTCCATTTCATAAGCTATGATGTTTGCAGCGAACTTCATTCTGATGTGAATTTCCATTATATCATCCATGCGGCAAGCAATGCCAGTCCGGTATTTTTCCGGAATAATCCAGTGGAGGTGATGAAGGCAAATGTTTATGGAGTGGCTAATCTTATGGAATATGGCAGACAACACAACATGCGTCGCTTCCTCTATGTATCGACTGGCGAGATATACGGTGAGGGGAATCAGGTATATTCAGAGAAAGACTGTGGCTACCTTGACTGTACTTCGCCGAGGGCGTGCTATCCGTCGTCGAAGCGGGCTGCCGAAACACTCTGTGTTTCTTATGTTGAAGAGTATGGAGTGGATGCCGTAATAGCAAGACCCTGCCATACCTATGGTCCGCATTTCACGGAGAGCGACAATCGCGTTTTCTGTCAGTTCGTGCGCAATGTCCTGCATGGCGAGGATATAGAGATGAAGAGCGATGGCAGTCAGATGCGCTCATGGTGTTATGTCGTGGATTGTTCGCTTGCGCTGTTGTATATCTTGCTGAAAGGTGAGAACGGGAATGCCTATAATGTTGCCGACCCTACATCCGTGTTCACTATCCGTCAGCTTGCTGAGGCTATAGCCTATGCAGAGGGTAGGAGAGTAGTGTTTTCCAATCCGTCGGATGCAGAGCGCAAGGCATTTACGAATATCAGTCATGCCGTTTTCGACACGACGAAGCTGCAGGCATTAGGCTGGAGCGTATCTGGCGAGTGGAAGGACAAGCTCGCCGCAATGGTTGAGGAAGAGAGATGCACGTCAACGAAATAGTCCGCATCCCCCAACCCGGGGAATGCGGACCACCACTGATTCTAAATAATAATAACTATCAAAAACCAATCTGCTTAATGTGATGTGTTGGCTTATAATGTAAGCCTTGAGTAGCTTTGTGTCTTTATTTCAAGTCAATTGTTTTAATGTTAATAGGTTATCGCTTTTTCCCTTGGTTCCTGTCATGGCGTTGCTTTAGCCTTTTCATTATCTTTCTCTCTTTGTCGTACATCTGTTCAATCTGTTTTTGCGTCATGAACTTGCTGAACTCCTTGTAGTATTTGTTTCGGATGTCGAGCACTTTCTGACTTTGTTCGAAATGGCGTTGCATGTTCTGTGCTGCCTGTTCCTCAGTTTCGCTGCCAGCTTTGTTGTTTTTCTTGCGTTTCGGGGCAATAGACCACAGCTCCTTCTTGTAGCTGACGTATGTGCTTATGAATTTACTGTACGTCTTATCGTCGAAGGCAAGGTCAGCGGCAATGTGCTTAGCCTGTGTCTCTATCATCTGTTCCCTTGAGAGGCGTTGTTTACCGGTGTCTTGTGCGCTGGACGAGACTGTAGACAACATAAATGCCAATGCAAGCAAGATAAGTTTTACTGTTTTCATCTTTTTAATCCTTTCTTTAATTTTGTGTGAGGTAATATTGTATTAAATTAATAGCTGTTGCTATCTTCAATATAGGCAAAGGAGTCGTTTTCGTAAGTGTCAATCATGAAACTCTGGTCGTCGTGGCTCAAATTGTCGAAAGCCCTGTCAATGTCGGCATAGCTGTTTTGTTGCTTCGCAGGCATTGTGTTGTAGCATACGATGAATAATGTTGCCACGGCTGCCGCCGCTACAAGGTTGCGGAACAGACTGTATACTCGTGGAATTTCAAGTCTTGTTTTTTTCTTTTCCTCATCGTTTTGTATCTCCTCGATGACAGAATTTTCCAGCTCCTGCAGAAAGTTCTCCGGCATGCGGTATGGCATCCTTTTGCCTATAGATTTAAAATCGAAATTCTTTTCCATATCCGTTGTCAATAGTTAGAGTTCATAAATTTTATTATCTTCTCCTTGGCTATGTGGTAGTTCACCTTTGCTGTTGACACTGTCGTGTTCAATGCATTGGCAATCTGCGAGTAGTCCATTTCGTCGTAATAGCGCATGTTGAACGTGGCTTGTTGTTTTGGCGGTAGCGACAGTATTGCTTTTTGCAGCTTAACAGCCTCCAGGTCGGAATAGTCAATATATGCCGTGTCTGCGATATCCGTATTGTGCTCGTCGATATCCTCCTGCAGTTTGCGTGGCTCCTTATTCTTTTCAATCATGTTAAGTGCCACATTCGTGGCGATACGGTATATCCATGACCGTAAGGCTGTGGAGTCTTTCAGCGACCGTAAGGATCGGAACACCTTTATGAATGTTTCCTGCGTAGCGTCCTGTGCGTCGTCGTGGCTTACGAGCATTCGCCTTTCATGCCAATAGACGTTTTCGCCGTATTTATCCATCAGCGTGCGGATTCCCTTTTCCGGGGAGTTGAGCATGAGGGCATATATGTCGTTGTCATCTATCTGCATGTTGTCGAGTTCTTTATATTTTTAGTGTATAGTATCTTTTTCCCTTTATATCCACGGGGGTAATGTATTTGTCGCAGAATGTTTCAAGTTCTGCCTCTGCAACTTTCTTTTTCAGTCCCGTGATTTCCGAGTACTCTTTAGCTGTTATGAATCTGTTTTTTTTGAGAAAGGCAATCATCATTGTGCAGCGATCCTTTTTTGTAAACTTGTTGTTAATGTTGTAGTCTACGCATACTCGCGGTCTGGTAAAAACCGTAGTGTTAGTATGGATTACTCTTCCCGGAACATATGCCCTGTAGTGATGGAATCTCTGTGCACTTGCAATAGTACATATCGCTGTTAACATTACAGCAATGTATGTTCTGCTTATAGAAGTTGTCATAATCAAATCCTTTCTTTTTTAAGTTCTGTTTCTTTTAGAACGTTCTATCTATAAGACAAGAGATTCGGGCATAGGTTTAATGTGTAGTGTATTTTTCTTTGTATTAGTTTAAAAGTCGTGTTGTCTATATACCTTATTATATATATTGTTATAATTATGTAATAGATATCACATGTTTAAAAGATATGGTGTTGTTTCTTTATATACCAGATGCCTGGTGGAGCATTTCCATGTTGTCGTCCCAAAGTTCGCGAAGGCTGTCGAGGTCGCCTTCTTCAGCGAAATCGGTTATTGCGAGCATGCAGTCGTTGGTAATTTCTCCAATTTCGATTTTCATCTCGCAATAGGCTGCATCGTCATCATCGTCGTCCCATTTAAAGCGTATAAGTCGGTCTTTCTCTTCCTTAATGATGGTTGCAGTCTTTTCGTCTTTATTCATGTATGACGTTCCCCAAGTGAATTTCAGCTTGTTGCCGTTGCGCTCCACTTCATCGGCAAACCACCGTTCCAGTCCGCCGGCTTCGCTGATAAGAGGCCAAATCACGGTAGGTGAATTGGCATTCAGTTCATATTCCAGAAGGATACGTTTTTTGTTTGTGCTCATTGTTGTTCTCGCATTAGTATGTTTGTCTTGTTGCTCCCAACAGTTTTGTTGCTGAGATGCAGCTTATCTTAGTATAAGGTAATCTGCATTTTGGAATAGGAAATAAATGTATTTATTTTTTTATTCCCTTGAATCACATTATCTGTTGCAAAGATAAAGCAATTTATGCGTATTTCAAAACGAAAGTTGTTAAGACTTTATTTTTTTATATATATAAGTTAAATTATGAAGAAGAAAAAGGGGATGCCGAATGACATCCCCTCCTTACAAACGAATCATTAACCAACATAATTGCAGAATGTTACCATTCTATCGCAATATCTTTATAGAGTGTCCAGATAGGCGGACTACATATATTCCCGGCTTGTTCAGCGGTAGTGTTGCATGACCGTTGCTGTCGATAACAGCCGTGCTGCATGTGCGTCCGTCAACAGAATAAACTTTTACTATATCGCCGCATTTGCCTTTGCATGAAAGTATACCGTTAGGACTTATAACTACCTGTCCGTCGGTCAATGCAAGTTTGCCGATAGAAGCAGGGTCGCCAAGTTCCACATACTGTTCTGCTGACCACAGCGTGTGGCTGTCGTCCTTTGCCACAGCCATTATCTTATAGTAGTAACCAGTCTCGTCAGCCGACAAGTTTTCAATCTTGCAAGAAGTAACGTTTCCGATGTTAGCAGCGTCAAATCCTTCAACAGTCTTACGCTCTACGCCGCCCACCATAATCTCGATGTCGTCGATGGCGAGGTTTGCACCGTCAGACTGCAGATATGTGAAACGTATCTGGCGTGTTCCTTCCGGGATATTATCCACGTTATAAGTCTTTCCGTCGGTAGACAGGTTCTTCAACTTTTCAATTGTAGTCCATTCACCATTGATGAGTCCGTCAATAACGATAGTGCTTTCCGGCTTATATCCAGCCAGTCTTGCCCAGAACGAAAGAGAAAGCACGTCGTGCTCATACTGCGAAGTAGTGATTGTAGCCCCGTCTTTGTCGAGCTTTGCTGATGGCGAAGCCTTGCCACACCAGTATGGGTCGGTGTATCGGGTAACTTTCAGCGAATAGTCCCAACCGATAGGAACGCGGAATATAAGAGAACCGAAATCACAAACATCGGCTTTCGGTGCCACTTCGTATGCTCCCTCAACAGTAAGCAGGTAGTGGTCTGCACCTTCCACCGGCTTCCAGCAGGCGGTGAAAGAATTTTTGTCAATATCAGCAGCCGGCAAAACCTCAGGAGTCATATATGGGAAAGTCATGACAGCTGTTTTTACGTTGACAGTGGCAGGTCCCGAGATGCGTGTTCCGGATATAGCAGTAACCTCAGCCGTATATTCCGTTTCGGCATCAAGTCCGCTGATTTCCACAGACGTTGTCTTTGCCGGATATTTAGCCGATTCAAATCCTTCTACAAACTTCTTCTCCGTTCCTTCGGTCCTGTATACGCTAACCGTATATTCCTTGGCTCGTTCCACAGGTTGCCAGCTGAGCTGCATGGAGATAGGTGTAACTTCTGATCCCTTCAACTCCGTCGGTGCAGGCAGAACGAAATTTCCACCGTCTACATCAAAGTATATATTGCCGTCAGACTCCATGATGCCGGTAATTGGCAGACCGGGGTCTTTCTTATACCAGTCGATAAACGCCGGAGTGGTATTGGCGGTAAATTCAGTCTTGTCGAGAGCTCCAGGCCATGCAGCGCCCTGTGCCGACTTGCCAGCTCCGTTTGCCTCGACGAGGTCAACAAACTGGTGGTCAGGATCGTTGTTCACGGTATTGCCGTCGAATACCGATGCCATATAATCGATATGCCATATCAGCATGCCGTGGCCCGGAAGGTAAGCATCCCATGAAGTCTGCTGCCTGTTTTCAAACAAGAAGAACTCATTGTCTCTTGATGTTCCTATTATGGCAGCCTTGTTAGATTTCTTCAGGTCTTCAAGCTTCACGGATGTAGCCTCAGTAATCGTCTGCAAGTCAAGCCAACCCATAGCATTTCGTTCGTATGCCGAATAAGTAGGCGGAGTGCGAGAGTCATTATTGTATGGTCCGTAGTCCATCACCGACCATTCTCCCGGAGTATAGTTGCCGCCAGACACAGTGTTGTAAAGGTCTGGCAGTCCCATGATATGCGAAAACTCGTGGCAGAACGTACCTATACCGTCGGGCTTGGTGCCTTGCAGCTCACAGGTGCAGGCATAGTGGTCGACGAGCACGCCGTCGACACTAAAAGACTTTCCGGCCTGTTCCAGATTCCATGCATGAGGCCATACCGTGTCGGCGGAACCTCCGGAAGCCTCGCCCTTGCCGGCATAGAACAGGAAAACATTGTCGAGAATACCGTCTTTGTCGCGGTCGTACTGACTGAAGTCAACGGTTGGGTCCAGCTGTTTGACAGCTTCGATAACCATCTCTTCTGGCTGACGGTCGTGGCCAGACAAACCATTGCCTCCGTAATAAGAGCGGTTGTTTGATAAAGTTACAGGACCGTAAACGTCGCATGTCAAGTCAAACTGTCCGTTAGATGCATCCAGAAAATACTGTCTTGCACATCCTGTAGCACCATATTCGCTAAATCCGTCCTTGTTGAGCATATCGGTGAAATACTGTTTCGGATTGTCAATCTTGAACTTCACGTCCTTATATTCCACTAAAATCACCAAGGCTTTCTGTTCCCCCTTTGTCGGGAAAGTAGTAGAGAATTTACCGAGTCCAACGTGTGAGTCAGCGTTGCGACGCCCGCTATTCAGAGCTTTTGCGCGAAGAGCCGACACCACATCGCTTGTTTTAGTCCCGGCGATAGTTGCCTTCAGTTCAGCCGAGCGCATAGAAGCGTCGCATGCCAGGTATTTCGTTTTCTGTAGTTTTCCGTTTTCAACAGTCGCAAAATAGAGTGCGCCGTCGGCATCTTCCATCAGCGGCATGTTGTCGGCAGTAAGATAATAATGGAAATTCTCGTCGCCGTGTAGGGTGACATTAACCATTGAGCCGTCGGGCTGCTTGTATTGTCTCACTCCACGCTTTGCAGGTACGGCTCCCGCTTCAAGTGTGGCGAAAGAGAATGCTGCCAACAGTGCAGCGGAGAATAACTTATTCATAGTATGCTATTTAATTGTTATTTTACTAATGTTTTTTCCTTGTTTGCGGATGTAAATGCCGGATGTAGGATTCTTTACCTTCATGCCCGACAAGTTGTAGTATTCCACCTTTCCGCCCATGTCGGCACCAATTTGTTCAATACCCGTGGAAGAGGTGTCAAGCCATGCCCCGTAAGTTACTCGGCTGTCGTCTTCCCACGAACCGTAATAATCGTTGCCTTCCTGAAGTTTATAGGTAGAGTGGATGTAAGTGGCAGGATATCCAGTAGCAGGGTCGTTCTCCACGGTACCCTTCTCCCAGGAGTTGATGATAGTATGACCGTAGTAAGTCTGGTTCTGCATCTCAAGCAGATTGCCGTAGTCGTCATACGTGTATAGAATCTGGTTTATAGACTGAACGGGATATGCTCCTGCCGCTGTGAGATCCTGGTCGAACACCGTCTTCGAGTAGCTGCCCTTGTCGCCAAAGTCCTTAAAGCTCGTTACGGATTTTGTCGGGAACATGGTGAGGTAGTTGTATTCGTAGGTCATCACGTAGTCGTAGTCCTCCTCCGGATATTCCACCGTCATAGTAATGTCGCTCTGACTCGTCATGTTCACTTTTGCAGACGTAATAAGGTTACTGCCCGACATTATCTCGTCTACATAGGCAATCTGTCCGTTTGTCTGCTGCCATGTGCAGTCGGCATAAGCCTCGTTCACGGCAAGCTCTATCGGGTCAGCGGCAGACTTCTGTGTCGCTACCGACTGAGTGAGGGTCTGTGGCTTTCCGTCGCTGTTGTATGTCGTTTCAAGTTGCTGCACTTCGAGCCATCCGTTATTGTACCAAGTGAAAGAGTGTACAGCCGTGATGTTTCCTGCACCGTCCCTCTCTATCACCTGCTTGTAGCTATCCTCGTTCATCGCTTTGCTACCGTCGGAACTGATATCGTAGGCTTCTTGTGATACAACGACATCGGGGCGCACCGCGTCGTATTCAATCTTTGCTGTATACACCAGCTGCATTTTGTTCAAGTCGAATCCGCCCTTCACGTCTACTTGTGTAGGTCGCCCGCTGTCGTCGTAAGTGTATTCAGCAAGAGAATAAGTATAATATTGCGTCTGCGATAGGTCAAGATTCTCAGCCAGTTCACTCAGCATGCGTCCTTGTTTGTCGTATGTGAATGTATATTTTGCATAGTCCTTCCATGCCTCGCCGTCGCGGTTTGCCTTTATTGCATAGCCCGGCTTCATAATAGAAGAGCCAGCAACCCCTTTCATTTTAAGGGCAGGCAGTATTGACTTGCCCTGCTTTGGGGCTTTTAGTCTATTGCCGGTATTTGCCGGTAATTTCTTTATATACGGATTGGCGAGATATTCAGCCAAACCTCTGTTTTGTGCCGATGCCGAAGAAAAGCCGGCAACAGCCACCAATAATGCTGGAATGATATTTCTCATAGCCATTTTTGTTAAAAAAGGCGGAAATATTCCGTCAAGAAATCTTTCCGCCTCAACATTAATTATGATCAATTACTTTACAAGCTGTTTCTTTACATTGCCGTTCTTGTATCTAACAATCTTCAGTCCCTTTGCATTTGTAGAAACTCGGCGTCCGTTCAGGTCGTAAACACCAGAGATTTCGTTATCAGCATCGTCAGAGATGTTCTTGATACCTGTAGCAGGATCCTCATCGCCGCAAGTGTTGATAAGCTCAGGCTTGCCAGTCCAGTTACCTGTGAAGTTGTGTCCGGCACCATCGTTGAGTTTGAACTCGATAGTATAAGTCTCGCCATCCTCATGCTGAGTGATGTTCAAGTCGCCTCCGTAGGCCGGAGCGTTTACCTGAGGCTGACCCTCGGCATTGAAGTTAGTCAAAGCCCAGGTGCCCTTCAGCTGACCTTCAGCATTCACGCCGCCCTTGATATACTCACCCTTCCATGGAGTGCGGCTTGGCGATGCGGTATAAGTGTCGGTTGCGATACCGTCGAAGAATGTTTCAGCTTTAGTACAGATATAGGAAATGAAACCGTCGTCCTTGCCTTCTGCCGGAAGCAGAGTGATATACCAGTTGCGCACTTCGCCCATGTTCTCGTAGTCGCCGATGCACTCAAACTGTGCTGTTGCACCTTCAAGGTCGAGAGTCTTGTCCTCAGTGAAGTCTGTCAAAGGAATACCGGCTACAGTGAGTTTGCCTTCGTATGTGAACTTGATAGAATATCCATAGTCAGTCATGAAGTCTCCTTCAATCTTCTTGTCGTCGCCTTCGCCGCTTACAGTCAGAGTTCCGCTCTTGGCGCAGCCCCATGCAACATACTGGTTGCCGTAGATATACTGCAGGTAGGTTCCAGTAGGATATTTAACTCCGGCAAATTCAACCAGTTCGCCGGATGTTAGCGTGAAGGCGTCGCCTGCAGTTTCAGAGATGTTGTAAACGCCGTTAGGGAAGGTCTTAGCCTGTGGAGCGTAAACGTCGAGATACATTTCGCGTGCCGGCAGACGGTCGTAGTCGAAGTCGCCGTCTTCATTTTCGGTCATATCAGTAAGATAGAGGCGCAGTTTCATCACGCCGTCGGTAAGCGACTTATATTTGCAAGTATAGCCGTTGCATACAAAGTTCTGGTCTTTCTCCAGGTCTTCGCTGCCCTGGCTCAGGTCGTTGTAAACGATAAAGCGTGAATCGTAGGTTACGTGGTGTGTCTTGTCAATCTCGTCGGTAAGAGTAATATCATATTTATAATATGTATTGCCGTCCTTCTCGTATGTAGAGATAATGAGCTTACCGTCCTTTATGCTTCGGTCAATCTCGTAGTTGCCGTTTCCGTCGCGCTGGTAGATATGAGCATTGTCCAGCAATACGTTATCGCCTATTTCCTTAGAGAATGTGTATGTTCCAGGCTGTGGGTTAGGGTTGTATTCGTCCGTAGGAGCAGCACCGAAGAATTCGAGAGCGTACACCGTACTGCTCTTTGCCGGGTATCCCTCGCTGTTCAAGTCCTTGTCGCCAAGCACAAGGTAGTAGGCATTAAGTGTGTGGCTGCCGTTGCTGAGGCGAGTGCCATACCAATCAGCCTGACAAAGTACGGTGGCATTGAACTCATAGTCGTACGTTGTTGTTTCTTCTGCTTTGGCAGTGCTTGTGCCAAAGACCACTGCCATTAGAAGCAGCATGAAAGTAGCAAAATGTTTCATACTCGTTAGTTTTTAGTATTAATAATGTTATTGTTCAGATAAAGAATGACGGATTACAATAATGCAGAACAAAGAGTGTCTGTACTTACATTTTGAAGTTGTTTGTCTGTTCTTGACTGCACGCTGCAAAATTACTCTTTGTGGCAAATACCACAATGAAAAACTGCTTTATGCTTGTTCAAAAACAAGTATTTGAACGAAAAACAGGCAAAATGTACGTAAAAGTGCCGTTTTACGTGTCAAAAGGACATGCATTATGAGAAATATATATTATCAGAAGTTCCTTCTTTGGTGCTTTTTTAGACGAAAACCGACAAAACCCCCGATGCCGTTTTGCAAGCCTTCGGCTTACCTGTGTTGTGGCAGATGTGTTCTATAGAGAGCAAGCTCTCTCTCGTCCACACCTGCCACAACACATGAGAGTCACTTCGTTCCTTTTGCAAACCGACATCGGGCGATAAACATAAAAAAACAATGTAGCTCACATATTTCGGATGAACCTAATTTCAGGTGTGAACAAGACAAACTGCTCCGCCCCCGAAGGGAGGCGGGGGAGGGGACGAACTAAATCAGGAAGAAGAATTTTAATATCTTTTAGCTCATCCCATTCTCTGCCGATGCGTTTCTGCTTCGGGCGATACGTTGATAGTCAGATGGAGTAAGTCCTGTTTCTTTCTTAAAGGCGGAAATTAGAGAAGTTCTTGATTTATAGCCCACGCTCTGCGAAATAGCCTCAATCGTATAAGTTCCGTAGTTTTCGATGTCAGAAAGTCTGTTGCACGCCTCCCTAACGCGATACTGGTTAAGCAGGTCGCGGAAAGTCTTGCCGAGACTCTCGTTGAGCACGGCAGACAATGCCCTTGGCGATATGCCGACAAGTTCCGCAAGACGGTCGAGAGAGAAGTCGGGCGAGAATTTCTCTTCCGTTTCGTCCATAACGGCAAGAATACGTGTCTTTTGAGATACAGCATTCTGTGGTAAAGTATAAGTTGCAGCCGCTGCAGTCTTGTCTGTCGCTGCCTTAGCCTTGATTTCCTCTTCACGCCGTTGTTTTTCTTCTTTCTCCTTTCTTAGAATCTCCTGCTGCCTGTTATACAGTTCGGTGTATCTTGCATTCAGTCGGCGGTTTCTCCTAACGGCAAGTACAAGCAGTGCCAGGGCAAGCAACAGCAGCAAGCATACGGAGAACAGTCCCCATTCCCGTAGTTCCTTCTTCTTGTTAGCCTCGGCAAGCATCATGGCAGAACGGTGTTTCTGTGCTGCAAGGTCGTTAAGGAATTTCATATTCTCCACGGCAGGCAGATTGTCAATGTTGAACAGTGAGTCGCGCATTATCAGCATTTTTCCATACGCCTCCTGAGCCTTGCCTTTCTCTCCTTTAATTGTGTATATGGTATGGAGCATCTTGTAGGCATTGGCTTTCACATCATTTCCCCAATACCCATACGGTGCGTCAAAGATTCGGTTGATAAATACAAGTGCCGAGTCCGGCATGTTGCGTTTCATGTAGATGGATGCAGTAAGGTTAAGAGCCTGTGCTTTCCATGCTTCGGGCGATACTTTGTCGTCAATCTTATCCACCGACTTTATCAGATAGGCAGTAGCCAAAGCCGGTTTCTTGTCGATATAAGCCTTGACTGCAAGGTATCTCAGCCTTGAATATTTGTATAGCGGAATTTCTTTAGGTATTTTCAGTTTGGCGAATGATGCCACCACGTCTTTATATTTGTCGACATGACTAAAGTCCTGGTCAAGGTCTGTAAGGTTGCAAAACGTGTTGCATACAATGTCCCAGCGTTTGTTTTTGCATGCCAGTTTAAACGACATCCTGTACATGCGTACAGCCTCGTCCATGAATTCCGGAGACTTTATATGTTCGCAGAATATCGAATAAAGGCTTGCCATGTTCATGTATACAATGGAAAGTGTTTTTGAATTTCCCACCTCTTCGCATATTCTTTTAGCCTTTGTCAGAGCTTCGTATGCTTTACGGCAGTCAATACCGTGCTGCAAGTATATGTATCCGAGATTGTTTGCCGCCTTGCCACACAGTTCGCGTTGTTGTGCAGACAAGTCCTTGCGGTAGGAGTCGGCAACTTTCTTGTAGCAAAGAATTGCGCTGTCTATTTTTTCTTCATTCCCGATTAGATATTGTTTGCCCTTGTCGATGAGTCGTTGTGATTCCTCAACAGACAGAGCTTGGCATCTGCATGTATATATTAGTGACAGGATAATGACAAGTAGTATGTTCGTTTTCATAATGTCTGTGTTTTACGATTTTATTTGGTGTCATGACAAAGGTAATAATAATATATTAGAATCTTCTTTTAAAAGAGAGAATATATTGTAAAGATGATTTTTTTTGATAATTTTTTCTGTTTTTCTTTGGTGATTAAAAAAAATGTAGTACCTTTGCACTCGCTAAAACGAAATGATGGCGGGATAGCTCAGCTGGTTAGAGCGCATGATTCATAATCATGAGGTCCCCAGTTCAATCCTGGGTCCCGCTACTTGAAGGATGAATCGACAAGGTTCATCCTTTTTTTATTATATAATTCCAAGATGCATTTTTCAAGTTTAGCCCAAACGCTCCCGGTGTTTAGCCCAAACGCTCCCGGTGTTTAGCCCAAACGCTTCGGGTGTTTGGCCCAAACGCTTCTGACGTTAAGTCCAACAAAACGGAATTAAGACTTTTGTAGAGGAATAATCAAAGATGAAAACCGGTAAGGAGAAGAGATTTACCTCTTGTCGATTTTAAGTCCGATATCAGATACACCTGGAAGAATTTCCCTTTTCATGTTGTGGCGTATACTGATATGGATAGAGTCGCCTTTATGGAGATTAATGTCCCTTAGCGGGAATTCATACTGATAGGAGCTGATGCCACTGCCGAGGAAATTGCCTCGAGTGTCGGTGATAGGGCATTTTATAGTATCAGTAAGAATTTTTTCGTGAGGCATGATGTGTTGCTCCACGATAAGGCTGATGCTCGTGAACGGGAATGCCGTTGTCATCCTTATTCCTACGGTTTCGTTGAATGTTCCGCTTTCAGCAAAAGGGCGTACATTAAATGTAAGCGTATCGTTTTTCTCCCATCCCGACAGGGGGGTGTGCGAATAAGAGTCGTATACGGTATTAGTGGTGCATGACGCGACAATCATCGCAGTCATGCACACTATTATTGTTATTATATTAAATAAGGTGGAATTCTTTTGCATTTTATGCTTCCTTATTTTCAGAATCTTTTCTATTGTTCTGTCTCTCGTTGTTTCTGTTAGGCTTTCGCCTTGGAGCGTTGTTGCGCTGCTGAGGTCTCGGCTGCTGTGCTCTTGGCTGCTGCTGAGGCTTCTGCTGCTGAGGTTTTTGCTGCCGCGGCTTCTGCTGGTTGGCATTAGCCGGCTTTTGCTGCATGTCGCGGTTAGACTTGGCAGCTTCTTTACCCTGTTGAGGGGTGCCTTGTTGTCTGTTTTGTTTGTCGCCTTGTCCTTTCTGCTGGCGCGGCTTGTTTTTGTTCTTCTTCTTCTTTGCCTTGTCGAATCGCGTAAGACTTTCTCCGGCGAGCAGGTCAATCTGCTTCGGTTCCTCCTTAGGAGCGTCGCTGTCGCTTAGGGCGTCAGGTTTTTCCCCACGCTTGTTCATCTCAATGATTTCAAGTGCACGCTTTCCGGTGATGGTCTCCAGGTTGGCAGCCATTCGCTTGTCGGTAGAGTAGGTTACGAGTCCGGCAAGGATGTCGGTCTTGAAGAGATAGTGGTCGCCGTCGATTGTCTGCAATACTACCTCGCGGCTCGGCAGTTTCTTGCTTGCCTCGATGTAGTTGTCCACCTCGTAGTTGAGGCAGCATTTCAGTTTTGCGCACATTCCGGCAAGCTTTTGCGGGTTGAGCGATATATCCTGATATCTTGCGGCACCGGTGCTTACGGATACGAAGTTTTTCATCCAAGTAGCGCAGCAAAGCTCCCTTCCGCAAGGTCCTGTTCCGCCGATGCGTCCGGCTTCCTGTCTTGCACCGATCTGCTTCATCTCGATGCGCACGTGGAATGTTTCGGCAAGAACCTTGATGAGCTGACGGAAGTCCACTCGTTCGTCGGCGATATAGTAGAAGATAGCCTTGTTGCCGTCGCCCTGATACTCCACGTCGCCGATTTTCATCTGCAGGTTCAGGTCTTTGGCAATCTGTCGGCTCTGTATCATTGTTCCGTGTTCGCGACTTTTAGCCTCGCGGCATTTGTCGAGGTCTACGGGCTTTGCTATTCTGTAGATTCTCTTTATGTCGTCAGCAGATTTCAGATTGGCTTTCTTGAGCTGTAGCTTCACGAGTTTTCCGGTCAGTGTTACCACTCCGATGTCGTGGCCAGGGTTTGCCTCCACGGCTACGATGTCGCCCTTCTTGAGATCGAGTCCGTTGACGTTGTGATAGTATCCCTTTCTTGTATTCTTAAACTGTACCTCCACGAGGTCGGTGCTTTCGGCATTGCCTGGAACGTCGGCAAGCCAGTCGTATGTGTTCAGCTGTCGGTCCTGTCGTCCGCATCCTCTGCGACAGAGTCCGCGGGCGCATCCGTCGCCTACTTTGAATTTCATATTTTTGAAGTCCATATTTTTTATTATGCGAGTTCTGGGAGTTCTGGGAGTTCTGGGAGTTCTGGGAGAACTATGAGAACTATGAGAACAGGGAAGGCTGCGAGTCTTTTCTTTTATGACTTTGAGCCTTGGGAACTCTGGTTATTATATATATTTTATTTTTGAATAAGCAGTACGATTGTTTTCAGGGCGATGTCAAACAAAACGATCTTTGCGTTAGCATTCTGTCCGATGTCGCGTATGCCGCGGTCGAAGAGTTCTGTCAGTTCCACCACGTTAGCCTCGTTGATGAAGCGTGCGAAATTCTTCGAGAAGTCCTCCTCCTCGGCAGTCATATAGTTGAGTTCCGGATTATGGAAGTTGAATATGAAGTTTTCCCTTATAAGATGGATGAAGTATGTCAGCATCCGCTTTTGCTTCTCTCTTCCGTATTGGGCTATAACTTCGCTCCATTTCTTCAGGTCCTTAATCTTGCGCATGTATGCGAGTCGCATGAGCATGATGAACATGTCGAGAAACATTCTGTTTTCGTTTCCTGCATCAAGTTCCTTCATCGCCGTCAGCCAGTTGCCGTTTGCTACTCTTGCTATGCGTTTTGCTACTTCCGGAGCGATGTAGCGCTTTTCCACGAGGGCTTTCTCCAGTGTAGGAGTGTCTATTTTCTTGATGTCAAAGCGTTGTGTTCGGCTGCGTATCGTTTCAAGAAGTTTCTCCGGCTCCTCGCATACCATTATGAAGACTGTCATGTGGGGCGGTTCCTCAATCAGTTTCAGCAGACTGTTTGCGCATTCGCCGTTCATCCTCTCCGGCAGCCATATAATGCAGACTTTGTATCCGCCCTGACTTGATTTCATGCTCAGCTTGCGGATTAGCGATTCGCTTTCGCCCACACTGATTCTTGCCTGCTGGTTTTCGGCTTTCATTGCCGTGAGCCACTGGTCGATGGAGAAGTAAGGACTTTGGCTAAGCACCTGCAGCCATTCCTTTGCAAAGTCGTCGCTCGTCATCTTATGGTCGGAGCCAGTTCCTGCCGGTTTGATGACGGGGTAGGAGAACAAGAGGTCGGGATGCGAATATTTTGCGAGCATCGCTTCAGCATTCCTTCTCTTCTCTGGCGATAGCTCCGGCATCTTCTTTGCAGCTTCAGCTTCGAGAGGGTCGCTGTCGTCCCGTTCGCCGAGCAGAAAAGATGCCAGGGCAAGAGCCAATGCCATCTTGCCGCACCCCATTGGACCGCATAGCAGCATGGCGTGAGGCACTCGGTTTTCAGCTACGAGTTGCAGCAGTTGCCTTTTGGCTTCTTCTTGTCCGATAACGTCTCTGAATTTCATTTCTTCTTGTATATCACCTTTCCGTAGGTTTCAATTTCTTTTATTAAATCCTCGTTCTTTATTTCTGATTTTATAGACAAGTCAATATTCCATGGCAATAACAGGTCGTCCAGTTGTTGCTCTATTAGAAAGAGTGTTCTATGGCTCAACTTTTTCCCCTCAAGTGTCAGGTCTATATCCGAGTTGTTGCGGTAGTTGCCTTTCGCTCTCGATCCGTATACTATGGCGCATTCCACTTCTTTGTGTATTGCGATAGTCTTGACTATTGTGTCAACGACCTTGTCTTCAAGTCCGAATTTCATAAAGAAAAGATATCGTTAGGTGAAAGCTGCGAGAGGTTCTTCATCTTCAGGTAAAATGCCTTTAATGCGGGGAAGAAGTCATTTACCACATATTCTACAACTTCGTCAGCAATTTCTCCATTGTAGTTGTGAGATGTCTCGTTCCTGCTTTTTATCATGTTCATCCATATCTGTCCATCGGTTATCAGTCCCATTTCGAAGGCTTTTCGTGTTGCATCCCGTGAGCCTCCGATATCATTGGCACCTTGATATTCGGCATACGCTTTCATGAGCTTCCAGGCAAGTTCGTGTGTAAACTCAAATCTTTGTACAAGTCCATCCCTTTCTATAGAGTTGAGTTCCCTGTGCATACTTTCATTTACAACTTCTGCAAGCCTTTTTGTTGCCTTTTCGTAGCTGTTGAGCCTCTGTTCCCACCGCGGAATATTTATCATGTCTCTTTTCTTTTTTGCAAACTTACTAAAAATTATCGACTTTTCTTTTTTTATTCGCAAAAAACATGTTGGTCATGGTGTTTTAAGGTGGAATTTTTATCAAAACAGGGGGAATATAATGTTTGTTTTTTAATTTTTTATTTATTGCTTTCCCTTCTTTCTGTGTTGTTTGGATAATTAGTGTTACCTTTGCGGCGTATAAAAATACTAACCTAATAAAATAGTCAAGAATAATGGAACAAGAACAAAAAGGTAGCAAGTCCTACCTTATCTCAATTGTTATGGTTGCCGTGTTGGGAGGACTTCTCTTCGGATACGATACGGCTGTTATTTCCGGTGCGGAGAAGGGACTTCAGGCTTTCTTCAAAAGCTCCCCGGATTTTGAGTATACCGACTTTATGCACGGATTCACATCGTCGAGTGCGCTTATCGGCTGCATCATCGGAAGTGCGTTGTCCGGATTGTTTGCCAGTCGGTTCGGCAGAAAACGCTCCTTGATATTTGCCGGAGTTTGTTTCTTCCTTTCGGCATGGGGCTCAATGGAACCGGAAACCTACATTCTGCCGCAGGGCAATGCCAACATGACCCTGCTCGTTGTCTTTAATATCTACCGCGTGCTTGGCGGAATAGGTGTCGGCATGGCATCGGCTATCTGTCCGATGTATATCGGCGAGGTCGCTCCGAGCAATATCCGCGGAATGCTTGTAAGCTGGAACCAGTTTGCAATCATTTTCGGTCAGCTAGTAGTTTATTTCGTCAATTTCATCATTCTCGGTTCTCATGCCAACCCGTTGTATGATGCCGTGGGGCAGATTGCCAACTGGGCGGATTGCCAGTGGACGGTGGAGACCGGCTGGCGCTATATGTTCGGCAGCGAGTGTGTGCCGGCAGGACTCTTCACTTTGCTTATCTGCTTCGTGCCGGAGACACCGCGCTATCTGGTCATGATAGGACAGGACGACAAGGCGCGCAGTATCCTCACCCGTATTAACGGTAGCCGTGTTGCCGACGAGATCATCAATGATATTAAGAACACCATTACGGTAAAGACGGAAAAGCTTTTCTCTTATGGCTTCATGTGTATTTTCGTGGGCGTCATGCTCAGTGTGTTCCAACAGGCAGTCGGCATCAATGCCGTATTATATTATGCTCCGCGAATCTTCCAGGATATGGGTATGCAGAACCCTATGGTGCAGACAGTCATTATGGGTATCGTGAATATCTCGTTCACCCTTGTTGCCGTGTTCACCGTTGAGAAACTTGGCAGAAAGCCATTGCTTATCTGGGGCTCAATCGGCATGGCTATCGGTGCCCTCGGCGTTGCCTTGACGTTTGGCAATCCGTCTCTCGGCACTCTTACGATGATTAGTATAATGGTTTACAGTGCAAGCTTCATGTTCTCATGGGGACCTATCGCATGGGTGCTCATTGCCGAGCTCTTCCCTAACACTATCCGTGGTGCTGCTGTTGCCATTGCCGTTGCCTTCCAGTGGATATTCAACTTTATAGTAAGTTCTACTTTCGTGCCGATGTTTAACATGCACCTTACTGAGGGTGATGATTTCGGCCACTGGTTTACTTACGGACTCTATGGCGTTATCTGTATCCTTGCCGCCCTGTTCGTCTGGAAACTTGTTCCGGAGACAAAAGGCAAGAGCCTTGAGGATATGTCGAAACTCTGGAGAAAGGAATAGTAATTTATTCGGATATGCTTTAGTTGACTACGCTGAATGGCGTATTTAAAGATGAAAAGGGTATGCAGATTTGCATGCCCTTTTATTCTAATCCATAAGTTTCCCAAAACTCTTTCCTTATTTCCTTTTTCTTCCAACAGCGTCAGCTTTTGTTTATTTGCTAACTTCCCTTGTTGCATCAATCTTTAGGAATATGAACAGTAATATGGTGAATCCCCACAGCGAGGAACCGCCATAGCTGAAGAACGGCAGCGGAATTCCGATAACAGGGGTCAAGCCTAATACCATGCCCACATTAATGAATACATGGAACAGAAAGATGCTTAACACGCAGTAGCCGTAGACTCGTCCGAAGCGGAACGGCTGGCGTTCTGCCATCTTTATAAGTCGGAAAATCAAGGCAAGAAAAAGTAGCAAGACTCCTGCCGAACCGAGGAACCCTTCCTCTTCGCCTACGGTACAGAAGATGAAGTCGGTGTCCTGCTCCGGAACGAATTTCAGCTTCGTTTGGGTTCCGTTCAGAAACCCTTTGCCGCGCAGTCCGCCGGAGCCGATGGCTATCTCGCTTTGGTGAACGTTGTATCCGGCACCCTTCAAATCTTCATCGAGTCCCAGAAGAACGTTGATTCTTACTCGCTGATGGGGTTGCATCACGTCGTTGAGAACATAGCTTGCTGAATAGAAGAATGCCACGGAACCTATAGTGAATATCAATATTAGAAAATAGTTCCTCATCCTTGTATACAGTGCCTGATAGAGCAGGAAGCCTATAAGTATCACTGTTACAGCCATCTGCACATATATGATGTTGAACGGAATGACGAATTTTGCAACGAGTATGGCTAATACCGTTGCAAGAATCGAATAGCCTGCTATCTGCCACGACTGATGCTTGTCCTTGCAGTATATTCTGACCATTCCGGCAGTGAATATCTGTACAAGAAGCAGAACGACAAATGGCCCTACTGGTGTTGGTGTCGGCGTTATGTATGTTTCGCCAAAGCGTATGCCGACGACAAAATATACCACCATCGCCACTCCTGTGAACAATATGCTGCCAGGCATTCCCTCACGGTAGAACATGAGGAAGAACGACAGGTAGACAAGGGCTGAACCTGTTTCTTTCTGTGCCACGATAAAGAGCATCGGGAGCATTACTACGGCGCATGCCGCTGCAAAGTCCTTACACCGATGGATGTCGTAACCGTATGTGCTCATCAGTTTTGCCACGGCAAGGGCTGTGGCGAACTTCGCAAACTCTGCCGGCTGCAGTCGCAGCGGTCCCAGTACCAGCCATGAGCGCGAGCCTTTTATCTCGTGGGGGTTAAAGATTGTGGCGAACAGCAACAGCAACAGGGCGGCATAGATTACGTATGCAAACGTGTCGTAGAACTTGTTGTCGAGCATGAGCAACACGAATCCCAGGGCTATTGATGTTCCCATCCATACAATCTGCATGCCTGAGCGTGCGCTGAGGCTGAAAATGTCATTGTCGCCGTAAGTGTAGCTCGCACCGCATACGCTTATCCATCCGAAGATAAGCAGTGCGATGTAAATGCCAATTGTCCACCAGTCGAGCGATTTCAGTATGCTTGGCTGTTTATCTGTCACTTGTGCCATATGAAATATGTCTATGCTGGAACTCTGCTGCCATCTTTTCTGATGCCGGCGAGAGTTTCCCGTTAATATACTGTTCCATCATCAGTCCTCCGATAGGCACTCCGTAGTCGGCGCCCCATCCGCCGTTTTCCACGTATACGGCGATTGCTATCTTTGGTTTGTTCATTGGAGCGAAGCCCATGAATACAGAGTGGTCGTGCCCGCGGTTCTGTGCCGTTCCAGTTTTTCCGCAAGGTTCGAAATTATATCTCGAGAGCATTTTGCACGTTCCGTCGAGTGCTGACTTGCGCATTCCGGCAACGATATAGTCGTATGACCTGCGGTTTGCTTTGGTATAGTGTCTCTCTCTGAATTCCGGTTTCAGATATTCTCCCTTCACGTTCTTTACAACGTGAGGCGTGTAGTAATAGCCACGGTTTGCTATTGTCGCACCGAGGTTGGCTATCTGTAGCGGCGTGAGGTTCACCTCGCCCTGTCCGATGGAGATACTGATTATCGTCAGTCCGTTCCATGAGCCCTTGTATGCCTTGTCGTAGAATTGCGCATTCGGTATCAGTCCGCGCTTTTCTCCCGGCAGGTCTATTCCGAGCTTGTAGCCGAATCCCATACTTACCATGTAGTCTCGCCAGGTGTTCATGGCATCTTGTACAGTTTTGTATTTCCGTCTGTTTCCCATCATGTAATACAGTCCCCAGCAGAAGAAGCCGTTGCAGGAGGTTCCTATTGCCGGAACGATGCTTAGGGGCGACGGATGGCCGTGGCAGCCAACGTGGAGTCCGTGGTATGAGAATCCGTGATGACACGGGAATGCTGTCGACGGGGTTATTATTCCCTCCGAGAGGAAGGTGAGGCCTTGCGAGGTTTTGAATGTAGATCCTGGCGGATACTGTCCCATGATGGAGCGGTTGAGCAGCGGTCGGTGCGGGTCGCGCATCAGGTAGCGGTGCATCTTGCCTCTCAGTCGCCCGGTCATCAGTCGGGGATCGTAGCTTGGCGACGACACCATGGCGAGTACCTCGCCGGTTGACGGTTCTATTGCCACGATACTTCCTATCTTGCCTTGCATGAGTCGCTCGCCGAGAGCCTGAAGGTTTAGGTCGATACCGAGCGTGAGATCCTTGCCGGCTACGGGTCTCGTATCGAGTTTTCCGTTTTGATAGCTTCCCTGTATCCTGCCGTGGGCATCGCGCAACAGAATGTGTACTCCTTTCTTTCCCCTCAGTTCTTTCTCGTAGTATTTTTCAAGTCCGAGCTTACCGATATAATCGCCTGGCTGATAATAGTCATCCTCCTCGATATCGGCATCGTTCACCTCTCCAACATCGCCCAGCATGTGGGCGGCATACGGGTAGATATACTGGCGGATGCTTCTCTTCTGTATGTAGAAACCGGGGAATCGGTAGATTTTTTCCTGGAAGATACTGAATTCGTCGGTCGTTACCTGACTCATGAAGAGCTGTTGCGTGAAACGCGAGTATCCTGGATTTTTCGAACGGTCTTTAATGTCGTCCATCCTTTTTATGAAATACTCTTTCGTTATGCCGAGTGTCTGGCAGAAGGCAGTTGTGTCGAGTCTGCCCCTTTCTTCGTTCATTACAACCATTATGTCGTAGGCATGCTGGTTGAAGACGAGCAGTTTGCCGTGGCGGTCGGTTATCGCTCCCCTTGCCGGAAACTCTATCTTCTTGAGAAAGGCATTACTGTCGGCATTCTTCTTGTAGTCCTCGCTCATTATCTGTAGCGTGAATAGGCGGATAATGTATATCACGATAATCGTGAGTGCAGCTCCGCCTATGACATATTGCCTGTTTTCAAGTCCGAAATCTTTGCTCATTCTATCTCCTCCTTACGTTTTCCAGCACCATAACGAACACTGTGGTTATCAGTGTGCTGCCGATGATATTCGACAGCCATTGCAGCCAGTTGAAGAAGTTGAATGCCTCGAGGGTAAAGAATACGAGACAGAACACGAACACGCATATCAGTGTGTAGGATATGTATTTTCCGGGTCCTATGGTGCGGAACGTTGGCTTTATCTCGTCTTTGTTGTCATGGGCGATGAACATGTTGAGCACGTAGGGTTGTATCAGTGCCACGAGCGTAAGGGATGCTGCTGCAAGTCCGGCTGTGTTTGAGAATATGTCGACACACAGACCGAGACAGAATCCCCATACGAGCAGTGCCCATTGCGGATAGTATCTCTTGAACCGCAGTATGAAGTATACATACAGCAACGGGGTGGCACATCCAAAAAGGTGGATGTGGTTTAGCACGAGTATCTGTGCCAATACTAATATTATGAAAAGGAATAAATTCCTGAAGATGTCTATACTCATAGATGTTTTCCTTTATATATTATATATAGGTATGAGTCCTTATTTGTTGTCTTGTCTCGGGCGGAGCGAGTCTTGCGCCGCTTTTAGCAGCAGTGCCTTGTCCTTCAGCGTTGAGTTGTCGATTACACAAACATGGCGAAGATTGCCGAAGTCTGTGGCTAGTCTTATTTGAACTCTGTACGACAGTCCGTCGGCTGAATTGAATACATGCAGAATCTTTCCCACCATGATGCCGGCAGGGAAAATGGATGAATAGCCGTTGGTTACTACGTAGTCGCCGAGGGCGAACCGTGCATGTCGTGGCACATCGTCGATATAGGCAATGTCCGACGGTTTGCTCTTCCAGTGTAGAAATCCGAAATATCCTCTCTTACGTATTGTAACACTGATATTGGAGTTTACATTGATTACAGGAATGACGATTGCATAGTGGTCGGACGCCATGTAAACCACTCCTACGACACCTGTTCCACAGGCTACGCCCATGTCTTCTCTCACTCCGTCGGCACGTCCCTTGTCGATTGTTATGAGATTATCTTCCTTGTCAGTTGAGTTAGAGATAACTTTGGCAGGGATGAGCTTTAGTCCGGCGAGGGCGGTCTTTTGACTTTGCTCCAGGAAAAGAGAATCGCCGTTATGTCTTGCGATGTATTGTGATAGGTTGCGCACTTGCTGTTCCAGCATAAGATTACGCTCGCTGAGCCGCTTGTTGTTTTGCGACATGTTGAAAAATGTCGTTACGGCAGAATTGTATTCGTATATCTTTCCTGCCACGGCGTTTGCCGAGGAGAAAAAAACGCTACCCTGAAAGCTGTTGAAGCGAAAAAGCAGTACGAAACTTATCACCTCAAGCAGTATGAATACAAACCAATGGTTGTTTTTTGCCAGAAAGGCCAATAGATTGCGCATTGTTGTAATAGTAAAAAAAAGTAGAAAAGCAAGAACGCAAAAAGGTAAAAAAAGCAAATTGGTAATCGGGGCTTACGCCGTACTCTTTTACTTTTTTACCTTTTTTACTCTCTTACTTTTATGTTATCTCATTAGGAATGAGAACCGGTCTACATTCTTCAGTGCTATGCCGGCACCCTTTGCCACGCTGTGCAACGGATCCTCTGCAATATGGAACGGTATGCTGATTTTGTCTGTCAATCGCTTGTCGAGTCCGCGCAGCAATGCGCCACCGCCTGTCAGGTAGATACCGTTCTTCACGATATCGGCATAGAGCTCTGGTGGAGTGTTCTCGAGTGCCGAGAGCACGGCATTCTCAATCTTTGCTATTGTCTTGTCGATACAGTGGGCTATTTCCTGATAGCATACCGGAACTTCCATCGGAAGTGCCGTTATCCTGTTCGGACCATGCACGATGTAATCCTCTGGTGCCTCGTCGCCAAGGTCGGTCAGTGCCGAACCTACATGTATCTTGATACGTTCTGCCATACGCTCGCTCACCTTCACGTTGTGCTGACGGCTCATGTAATCCTGAATGTCGGCTGTCAAATCATCACCGGCAGTACGGATAGAGTTGTTTGAAACAATTCCGCCAAGCGAGATTACGGCAATTTCGGTACTTCCACCGCCGATATCAACAATCATGTTGCCTTCTGGTGCCTCTACGTCGATGCCGATACCGATGGCTGCTGCCATTGGCTCGAAAATCAGATACACGTCTCTTCCGTCGGCATGCTCTGCCGAGTCGCGTACTGCACGCAACTCTACTTCGGTTGAACCTGAAGGAACACCAATCACCATGCGCAATGAAGGCGAAAACAGGCGGCTGCCTGTGTGTACCATCTTGATAAGACCGCGCATCATCTGCTCGCAAGCGGTAAAGTCGGCTATCACTCCGTCGCGAAGCGGGCGTATCGTGCGTATATTGTCATGAGTCTTCTCATACATCATTTTGGCTTTTTCACCCACAGCTATCATCTTGTCTGTGCGGCGGTCTAAAGCCACTACCGACGGCTCGTCAACCACAATCTTGTCATCACTGATGATAATCGTGTTTGCCGTTCCAAGGTCCATTGCTATTTCCTGAATAAAAGAAAAAAATCCCATATTCCCTTATTATATATAATGTGTTTATTTCTCAAACCATGCGTGGATGGCTGTGTCATAATGGCTGCTTACGCCGAAAGCGCGTGTGGCGAACATGCGGCGCTCCTCGATTTCTGTCTCTGCTCCCTTCTTGTTCAGAATGTCAAGCAGAATGCCGTATTCTGACTTGCTTGGAACGATAACAACATCCTTAAAATTCTTTGCTCCGGCGCGGATGAGCGAAATTCCGCCAATGTCAATCTTCTCAATTATGTCTGCCTCTGAAGCACCACTTGCCACTGTGTCCTCAAATGGATAAAGGTCTACGATAACCAAGTCTATCTCCGGTATCTCATACTGCAACATCTGCTCACGGTCGCCTTCGTTGTCGCGGCGTGCCAGAATTCCACCGAATATTTTTGGATGAAGGGTCTTTACGCGTCCGCCGAGAATTGACGGGTATGTCGTCACGTCTTCTACTGCCTGACAGTCATATCCTAAGGATTCTATAAACTTCTGTGTGCCTCCTGTCGAGAGAAACTTCACTCCTTCGGCGTTCAGCTTGGCGAGCAACTCGTCCAGTCCGTCTTTATGGAAGACTGATACCAATGCTGTCTTGATTTTCTTTGTTCCAGCCATTTTCTTTCTATATATGTCTTGTTAAAAATGTATTTGGGTGCAAAGTTACAAAATAGCTTTATATTATCAACTATTGTAACGTAAAAATTCAATCATTTTATGTTTTTTGTTGATTTGTACTAACTTCCGTTGACTTTTTCTTGAACCGAATTTGTTATATTTAAAAGCTGACAAAGAAATATAGTGTTTCCAAGACAGTCATATGGTACCATCATTTCCATGCTGCACCAATGGCGTTTCTATGCCGCAACAAAAGTGCAGCATAGAAGCACCATTGGTGCCACCATTATTGATGATATGTCTCTACATTCATTTCAAAATCTTTTTTTTGAAAAAATAGAAGAATAATGTTCGCTATATAAAATAAAATTACTACATTTGTAACCGAAAACATCTGTCAAACCGAATATTATAAAAACACAACCACTATGGACAAGAATCAGAAATTCGTAATCGCAATCAACCGTGAAGTAGGTTCCGGTGGACATGCAATAGGCGAAGAACTTGCTAAAAAACTTGGAGTAAAATTCTACGACAAGGCAATTGTCAAGGAACTCACGAAAAAATTTAACCTTTCCGTGGATGAACTCGAAGAAGTGAGATCTTCTAAATTCAACTGGTGGAACAGTCTCGTAGAAAGTTATATGAACCGCTACCGTATAGAGGAACGTTTCGATGTGGAAAACACGGTAGCTACTACAGATAACGTGTTCAAGGTAGAAAGCGATTTCTTGCGCCAACTGGCAGAAGACGAGTCGTGCGTTATTGCCGGACGGTCTGGATTCTACATCTTCCGTGATAATCCAAATGCTCTGAAAATTTTTATCACTTGCGATATGCCGCAGCGTATTGAAAGAATGATGAAAGTAAGAAACCTGACCGAAGAAGAAGCTGTTAAGGCAATAGACAAATTCGACAAGGGTAGGGAAGCATACACGAAAAAATTCTCTGGCAAAAGCCGTTATGATGCAAGAAACTACGACCTCGTTATTAATGTAACACATATGAGCGTTCAGCAAACTGTGAATCTTATATTGGATTATATTGATAAATCATCCCCAAAAACAGAATAACACATTACTGCCATAATAATCTAAACCACTTCGCGCGCGCAAAATATATATAAGGTGACGTGAGGATGGATATTACCAATTTTGTAAGATATTACGAAAATGGCAGGATTTCTTGCATTTTTTTTTCAAAATATTTGGAAGTTATCCAAAAACTCCCTACCTTTGCATC
>ERZ808246.653-NODE-653-length-27744-cov-4.210047_pt1 | contig 27744 bp, 23 predicted proteins | sample MGYA00521083_ERZ808246 | MGnify/ENA primary metagenome ERZ808246 (study PRJEB31516, sample SAMN03275577) | gut metagenome | biome: mammalia-associated habitat; material: feces | host: Papio cynocephalus | place: Kenya | collected 2012-07-07 ...
CCTATGATGAAGCAAGCTGGCTGGCACTTCGCAAGTCCGGCGAGATGAACTCCTTTGTAGCAACCTGGACAGCAGATTTCAACGATCCTGACAACTTCATCTATACCTTCTTCGGCAATGATGAGAAGACCAAGATTCGAAGCATTAATTACAAGGACGAGGACACGATGAAGCGGGTAGAAGAGGCCCGTGCCATCACCGATGAGACGGAACGCCTCGCTGAGTACGATGCACTGGAGAAGAAGATTGTAGAAGATGACGCTGCATGGGTGCCGCTGTTCGGACGTACGCATCTGTTTGTGATCAGCGACCGCGTTGCGAAGTTCGTTCCTCACTGGGCTGGCTACAGTGATTTCAACGTGACCGGTGTCACCATGGCAGAGTAAAGCAATGAAAAAACGGCGGATGGAACGAATCGCTCCAACTGCCCAAGAAAAGAAGAAAGTAAATCGGCAAGAGCTTCCGGGATCCGCCGTACCAGGGCGGACCCGGAAACTCTTGTGTAAGAGAAATCGGAACGCAGGAAACAGAAAAAATCCGTCCGGACAGTATGCGTGAAATGGTCGCGCAGCTGCCTGCAGGAGCGGTATAAGGATGCCAACATGAAACAGATCGTAAAACGAATTCTTGGAACCATTCCGGTTCTGATCGGCGTCATTCTTCTGATTTTTATCATGCTCCGCGTGGTACCCGGTGATGCGGTGACGACACTCCTTGGAGAGCATGTCAATCAGGAAACGATTGATCGTCTGACAAAATCCATGAATCTGGACAAGCCGATGATGGAGCAGTTCTTTACTTATCTGGGAGGACTGCTGCGCGGGGATATGGGACAAAGCTATAAGTACAACCGGAGTGTTACCTCCATGATTTTGGAGGCGTTTCCGTATACCGTACAGCTGGCGGTCATGGCCGCAGTTTTTGCCTGGGTGATGGGTATGATTCTCGGTGTTATTGCAGCCATTCGTCAGAACCATCTTCTGGATCACCTGTTCATGGGATTGGCACTGTTCGGCGTATCCATGCCGATTTTTATGACATCGCTTCTTCTGCAGTACTTCCTTGCTTTTAAATGGAGGGTTCTGCCGCTCACCTCCGATGGTTCCATTGCTTCCATGATTCTTCCTGCGATTGCTCTTGGCTGGAACAGTGCAGGAAGCGTGGCGCGCATTACGAGATCGAGCCTTCTGGAGGCGATGCAGGCAGATTATATTGACACTGCAAAGGCCAAGGGACTGATGGGCGGAAAGGTGATTGTATTTCATGCTCTGAAGAATTCGATGCTTCCTGTCATTACGATGATGGCGCTTCAGCTCTCCAGCATGCTGTCCGGTGCGGTTATTACAGAAAGTATTTTTGCCATTCCGGGAATCGGACGTCTTGCGACATCAGCGATCTCGAACCGGGATATGCCGGTTCTGCAGGGAACGGTTATTTTCACTACAGTGATTGTCATTGCCGGAAACCTCCTGGCGGATGTACTGTACTCGGTTCTGGATCCCAGAATCCGGAAAGGAGCGTGAACGTCATGACATTTCATAAGAAAAAAGAAATTATTGAGTCACTGGAAAAGGGAGGCATTGCAGCAAAAAAGGCGGAGAATACACAGGAGCTTTTAAGCCAGGTCGGTGAAAAGGACGGAATCCTCGAGAAGCTCGCCCGGATGTGCCGCCAGAATAAGCTGGCTGCCATTTCAGCGTTGGTGATTCTCCTTATTATTCTGGCCTCTGTTTTTGCTCCGGTCATTGCGCCTTATGGCGAAGCGGAGCAGGACGTTATCAACCGCCTGCAGGCTCCGAGTCTTATCCACCCGTTCGGGACCGATGAGCTTGGACGGGACGTGTTCTCTCGCATCCTGTATGGTTCCAGGGTATCGCTGGTGATCGGAATTCTTCCGAGTGTGCTGGCTCTGGTGATTGGTATCATTCTGGGACTGCTCGCCGGATATCTCGGCGGGAAAACGGATGTGATCATCATGCGGATTGCGGACATCATGCTCTCGATCCCGTCCCTTCTTCTTGCGATGGTCATCATGTATACGTTGGGAAGCTCTACCATCAATTTGTTCCTCGCGCTGTCGATGATCAACTGGGCCAGTGTGGCACGAGTGGTCCGCTCGCAGACGCTGTCCCTGAAGGAGAGCGAGTATGTAGAGGCGGCGCGTTCCATCGGCGTTTCCAAATGGAAGATCATGATGCGTCACATTCTTCCGAACTGTATTCCCAGCCTGATCGTTTTATTTACGCTGGAGGTTCCGTCCTCCATCCTTTCGGAGAGCTCCCTGAGCTTTCTGGGCATTGGTGTCCAGCCGCCGGCAGCTTCCTGGGGCCTGATGGTGAACCAGGCAAAGCAGTTCCTGTTCACGCAGCCGTGGCTTTGCCTTGCTCCCTGCATTTCCATCATGGTCGTCGTGCTTGCCTTTAACTTTCTCGGAGACGGACTCCGTGATGTTCTGGACCCGTACATGAAGAATGGATGAGAAGGACACGGAGTGCGAATGCGGCGCTTTTTTGCAGAGTCTTGGGGGATCCGGCAGAGCAGAAAAGAGCATATGAAAAGAGAGGAAGGAAGTCCGCTTTTACGGATTTTGCCTCAGTGAGGTATGAACATGATGGGAGAAGAACAAAACGTTCTGGAAATCAAAGATCTGAAATCATATTTCTTTACGGAAAAAGGAGTGGCGAAGGCTGTTGACGGCGTGAATATCACCATTCCGAAGGGAAAAATCATCGGCCTGGTCGGAGAGAGCGGCTGCGGCAAAAGTATGACGGCAAGGTCGATCATGGGCCTTCTGAAGTATCCCGGGAAAATTGCGGGCGGGCATATCCTGTTTGAAGGAAAAGACCTGGTCGGCCTTTCCGAGCGGGAGCTTCGGAAAATCTGCGGAAATGATATTTCCATGATTTTTCAGGAGCCGATGACGAGCCTGAATCCGGTTCTGAAGGTCGGGCATCAGGTTCGGGAGACGCTTCTGGTGCATGACCATACCATCGGGAAGGATGAGGCCAGAAAAAAGGTCATTGAGATGTTCCAAAAGGTCGGAATTCCGGAAGCAGAGAAACGCTATGACAGCTATCCTCATGAGCTGTCCGGGGGCCTTCGTCAGCGCGTCATGATCGCGATGGCCATGATCTGCAAGCCGCACCTTCTGATTGCAGATGAGCCGACGACAGCACTGGATGTCACCATTGAGGCGCAGATTCTTCGGCTGATGAAGCAGCTGCGGGATGAGACAGGAACAAGTGTCCTGATTATTACGCATAATCTCGGAGTTGTCGCCGAGATTTGTGACTATGTGTATGTTATGTATGCCGGCAAAATCGTGGAGCAGGCACCGACCTGTGAGCTGTTTGATCACACGGCGCATCCGTACACGCAGGGCCTGATGGCATCGATCCCGCGCATTGGCAGGAATCCGGAAAGGCTCCATACCATTCCAGGCGTTGTCCCGAACCTCCTGCACCTGCCGCAGGGCTGCACGTTCTGCACCAGATGCGAGTTTGCAGAAGAACAGTGCAGGCAGGAAAAGCCGAAGCTGTGTCAGGTGGGCGAGGAGCACTGGTCGGCATGTTTCAGGAATGAGGACGGTTTTTGCCTCAGCGAGGGATGAAATGAGTAAGGAAAAAGAAATTCTGCTTCGTGCAGAGGGTGTATATAAAGAATTTCCGACAGCGAAAAAGGATCAGAAGGTTCACGCAGTTAACGGCGTGAATCTGGCGATCTATCAAGGCGAGACGCTGGCACTGGTCGGAGAAAGCGGCTGTGGAAAATCTACCTTAGGACGGACTCTGATTCATATGCTGCCGGTGACAGATGGCGTGATTACCTTCCATGATCAGGAAATTTCCTCCATGGATGAAAAGACCTTCCGTCCGCTTCGTCCGAAGATGCAGATGATTTTTCAGGATCCGTATGCCAGTCTGGATCCGAGAATGACAGTGCGGGATATCATTGCGGAGCCTTTGGAAACCTATCATGTCTGCAAAAGCCGTGAGGAGACAACGGAGCGTGTCCTTCAGCTGATGAAGGCAGTCGGAGTTCCTGCGGAATTCCAGAACCGGTATCCGCATCAGTTCTCCGGCGGACAGCGGCAGAGAATTGGAATTGCCAGAGCCATTGCCCTGCAGCCGGAGCTGATTGTCTGTGATGAGCCGGTTTCGGCTCTGGACGTATCGGTGCAGAGCCAGGTTCTGAATCTTCTGAAGGATTTGCAGAAGGAATATGGGCTGACCTATTTGTTCATCGGACATGACCTGTCGGTGATCAATTTCATTGCGGACCGCATCTGTGTCATGTTCCTTGGAAATATTTGTGAGATTGCTTCCAAGGAGGAGCTGTATGCAAAGCCGCTTCATCCCTATACGGAGTTTCTGATGGATGCCATTCCGAAGGCAGATCCGCACCTTCGAGGGGAGCACCGGAAAATGCTGACAGGCGAGATTCCAAGCCCTGTGAATGTTCCGTCCGGATGCTGCTTCCGGACGCGCTGCCCCTATGCGACGGAGCTGTGTGCGAAACAGAAGCCGGAGCTTAAGAAGGTTGGCGGGCGTTATGTTGCCTGCCATCATGCGGAGGCTGTTACAGCTTAAAGCATTTCTGTACAGACGTCTTGGGCCCCAGCAGGAGAACGGAATTATCCTTTCGGAAGGAAGTTTCCGGCGTCATGTCCATATTAAGCTGCCCGTTCTCCCGGATGCCGAGAATATTGATGCCGTATTTCCCACGAAGATTGAGCTGAAGAAGGGACTGTCCCTCCCATTCGCGTGGAATGGTGAGCTCATAGATGGAATAATTATCATCCAGCTCGGTGTAGTCCAGAATCTTATCGGAGGAGCAGCGGATGGCAGTCCAGGCGGCAAGCTGCTTCGCCGGGTAGATGACCTCATCTGCTCCGTTGTGGAGAAGAAGACGCTCCTGAATGCCGTGAGAAGCTCTTGCAATGATTTTTCGGGCACCGAGCTCCTTCAGGAGTACAACGGTAATGATCGAGCTTTCGAAATTTTCCCCGATGGTGACAATGCAGACATCGAAGTTCTGAACGCCAAGAGATTTTAAAAAGGTGCGGTCCGTGGTATCTCCAATCTGTGCATCCGTTGCATAGGGAAGAGCCCTCTGCACCTTTTCTTCATCGGTGTCGACGGCAAGAATCTGATGGTGCAGGTCATAAAGCTCACGTGCAATGTGATTGCCGAAGCTCCCGAGTCCAATCAATAAAAAAGATTTCATAAAAGATTTCACTTTCTGCCGCTAAAATGCGGCGCTGCTAGCCGACGATAAGGTTTTCCTTCGGATAGCGGGAAACGCTTTCCGAGCGCGGTGAGATGGTGGCAAAGACAACGGTCAGTCCGCCGACTCGTCCGCAGAACATCATTAAAATAAGAATCAAACGGGAGACGGTTCCAAGGCTCCTTGTGATTCCGAGTGTAACACCAACCGTCCCGATGGCGGAGGCTGTTTCAAACAGGCAGGTAAGGAGAGGAAGCTGCTCCAGCCTGCTGATTACAATGCCGCCCGCAAGGAAGGCAGTCAGATAGAGTGTCAGAATCGCAACCGCATTCCTCACGATTTCCGGCGGAATTCTTCGATGAAACAGCTGTGTGTCATCCCTTCTCTGAAAGACGGAAAAGGCGGAAGCCAGCAGCACGGCGAGCGTGGTGGTCTTCATTCCGCCGGCGGTGGATCCGGGAGATCCGCCGATGAGCATCAGGAAAATCATAATGAGAAGGCCGCCTTCACTGACGGAGGAATAGTCTATCGTGTTAAAGCCGGCGGTCCGCATTGTTACAGACTGAAACAAAGAGCTCCATATCCGTTCCTTCCAAGGCAGCTGATCAAATTCAAAGAAAAAGAAATACAGAGCAGGCAAAATGAGTAGAAAAAAGGTCACCGTCAAAACGGTTTTTGTCTGCATGCGGCAGAAACGAAGACGAAACCGGTTTTTTCGCAAATCATCCCAGGTGGAAAAGCCGAGACCGCCGAGAATAATCAGCAGCATGATCGTGAGATTGATCACCGGCTGAGAGACATAGAAGCAAAGGGAGGAATAGGCCCCCTTACTGCCCATCAGGTCAAAGCCGCCGTTGCAGAAGGCGGAGACAGAGTGAAAAAGACTGTACCAGATTCCGCGCGCGAGACCAAAATCGCGAATAAATATCGGAGACATGATACAAGCCCCGACCAGCTCGAGCAGCAGGGAGGCTTTCAGAATAAAGCCGGTCAGACGCACAATGCCGCCGACCTGCGCTGCCGAGATCGATTCCTGCATGGTACTGCGCTGCCTCAGACTGATCCGCTTTCCGGAAAAAAGGAACACGGCGAGTGAGGCTGTCACAATCCCCATTCCGCCGACTTGAATAAGAACAAGCAGAATGACCTGACCGAACAGGGACCAGTGCGTGACGGTATCTGTCACGACAAGGCCGGTGACGCAGGAAGCGGAGGTAACGGTGAACAAAGCATCCAGAAAAGAGGTGCTCTGGCGGTCTTTGGCGGCAATGGGAAGCATCATAAGAAGGGTTCCTGCCAGAATAAGGCCAAGGAAACCAATAAGAATAATCTGCGAGGAACTAAGTTCCAAATGATGTCGGTGTTTTTTCGTCATAGCATGCCGGAAGCGGCGACTCCTTTACAAAGTACTAAGAAGTATTCTATCATTTCTGTCCTTGTGCGGCCGCAAGGGATGTGTTAAAAGATAGGAAAAAGATGCACAGACATACACGGACAGAACATCTCTGAAGAAGGCAGCATCATACAGACTGTGTAAGCCGTAGAGAATTGGAGATTGCTTTATGAAAATGACCATGCTTGGAACAGGGAACGCAGTGGTGACGGAATGCTACAACACCTGCTTTGTTCTGGAGGATGAAGCAAGAGAGCTGGAGGATCGCTATTTTCTGGTGGACGGAGGCGGCGGAAACGGATTGCTGCAGCAGCTGAAGGCTGCAGGAATCGACTGGAGAAATCTTCGTGTGATGTTCCTGACACATAAGCACCTTGACCATATCATGGGAATGATCTGGATGCTGCGGCTGATTCTGCAGAATATGCAGCGCGGCAATTACGAGGGCGAGGCCATCATTTACGGCCATGAAGAAGTGATCGCGCTTCTTCGGCAGCTTGCCGGGATGCTTCTGACCAGGAAGGAGTGCGCGTTTCTGGATGTGCGTCTTCATTTGATTCCGGTGAAGGATGGTGAGAGCAGAACGGTCATTGGACACAGGGTGACCTTTTTTGACATCGGCTCTACGAAGGCGAAGCAGTTCGGCTTTACGATGGAACTGGAGAATGGAAAAAAGCTGACGTGCTGCGGGGATGAGCCGTACAATCCGTGTGAAAAGAAATACGCAGAGGGAGCGGACTGGCTTCTTCATGAGGCTTTTTGTCTGCACGCGCAGGCGGAGATTTTTCATCCGTATGAGAAGCACCATTCCACTGCCTTGGATGCCGCACAGCTTGCGGAAGAGCTGGGGGTGAAGAATCTGGTTCTGTATCATACGGAGGATCAGAACATCAGGGATCGGAAACGCCTTTATACAGAAGAAGGAAGAAGGGTATTTTCAGGAAATCTTCTGGTGCCGGAGGACCTCGAGACTATCCGGCTGGACTGAGCACACGGCTTGCTTATCAGAAATCTGACTGCGGAACAGAAAATTTACAGAACTTGGTGTTGTAATTCCATTGGGGCTGTGTGATACTTACGATACAAGCGGATGAAAATCATCCTTGCATATTGTAATTGCCGAAGAGATGATGAGTGTGGCGAAAGTAATGAGGATTACTTTTGCTGCGCTCATTTTGTTTATAAGGCAGCGCCCTCAGAAAAGAGAATGGCCGAGAGCCATGCTCGCATGGTGAAAGGCATTCTCTTTTCTGAGGGCGGGCAAGGTGCGGAGCACCTCGGCCCGTGCACATCGAGAATTGACGCAGGAAATCCGAGATGAGGTGCTGCAGAAAAAAGAACCAAGGTGCGAGGAGGTATTTCAGTTACTTATGGAAAGAGAAGAATTCATTGACCTGGTAGAAGCCAATCCGGTCGTTGCGGCGATCAAGGACGATGACGGGCTGGAACGGTCCCTTCATTCGGAGATTGATGTCGTGTTCGTTCTGTACGGCGATGTCATCAGTATCCGGGATATTGTTCACCGTCTGAAGGAAGGCGGCAAGACCGTTCTGGTGCATGTGGATCTGATCTCCGGTTTGGCACCGAAGGAGGTTTCCGTGGATTTCATTCAGAAATATACGGAGGCTGACGGGATCATCTCGACCAGACGGAATCTGACGGAGTATGCCAGATCTCTCGGGATGAATACGGTACTGCGCTATTTCATGATTGACTCTCTGGCCCTGCAGAATATCCGCAGACAGAGCAAGGCGGAGACGCAGCCGGATATCATTGAGATTCTTCCGGCAATTCTGGTACCGGATTTTATTTCGAGAATCCGGAAAATCTGCAAGGTGCCGCTGATGGCAAGCGGACTGGTGACGAACAAACAGGAAACACTGCACGCCCTGAATGCGGGGGCGATTGCAGTATCCACGACGAATCAGGAGATCTGGTTCTCGTAAGGGGAAGGTGCCGTGCGGCATTTTTCCGGGATGTGCTTCAAATGAAGATGCAGCAGGAGGTGCGGAATGATTTACGACGTTGTCATTATCGGGGCCGGAGTGTCCGGCTCGGCAATTGCAAGGGAACTCTCGCGCTATAAGGCGGAGATCTGTGTGCTGGAAAAGGATGAGGATGTCTGCTGTGGGACATCCAAGGCGAACAGTGCCATTGTGCATGCAGGCTACGACTGCAAACCCGGAACCATGATGGCACGGATGAATCTTCGGGGAAATGAGATGATGGAGCAGCTCTCCAAGGACCTGGATTTTCCGTTCCGCCGCAACGGGTCCCTTGTAATCTGTCTTGACAAGAACCGGTTGGATGCACTGCAGAAGCTCTATGAGCAGGGACTTGCGAATGGAGTTCCGGGGCTGAAAATTCTCGGCCGTAAGGAAGCTCTCGAAATGGAGCCCAACCTCTCGGAGAATACCGTGGCGGCACTGTATGCGCCGAGTGCCGGAATTGTCTGCCCCTTCGGACTGAACATCGCGATGGCGGAGAATGCGAAGGAGAACGGAGTGGATTTCTTCTTTCACACAAAGGTGGAAGAAATTCATGCGGATGAGGAAGGAATCTGGCACATCCGGACCTGCAACGGAGAATACAGGACAAGGAGCGTTGTCAATGCGGCCGGTGTGTATGCGGACCGGATCCACAATATGGTCAGCAGAGAGAAAATTCACATCACGGCAAGGAGAGGCGATTACCTTCTTCTGGATCATGAGGCTGGGGATCATGTCAGCCATACAATTTTCCCGCAGCCGACCAATCTCGGAAAGGGTGTCCTGGTGGCTCCGACCATTCACGGGAATCTGATTGTCGGCCCGACCGCAACGGATATCGGGGACAAGGAGAGTACGGCTACCACGCAGGAAGAGCTGGACGAGGTGGTCTCCAATGCGGGAATGTCTGTGCGTAATCTGCCGCTTCGTAAGGTCATCACATCTTTTGCGGGACTTCGGGCGCACGAGGATCATCATGAATTTATTCTGAAGGAGATTGCAGACGCACCGGCCTTCTTTGACTGCGCGGGAATCGAATCGCCGGGACTTACCAGCGCTCCAGCGATTGGTGAATATATGGCAGAGATGCTCGAAGAACGTTTCCGGTGGGAGAAGAAGGCGGATTGGAAGACAACCAGGAAGGGAATTCTGGACCCGAAAAAGCTCTCCCTTGAGGAGCGCAGCCGTCTGATCCGGGAAAATCCGGCGTATGGACAGATCATCTGCCGGTGCGAGAGCGTAACGGAAGGTGAGATTCTGGATGCCATCCACAGGCCGCTGGGGGCAAGATCCCTGGACGGAATCAAGCGCAGGACGAGAGCGGGCATGGGACGCTGCCAGGCGGGCTTCTGCAGTCCGAAGGTGATGGACATCCTTGCAAGAGAGCTGGGACTTCCGTTGGAGAAAATTACGAAGAGCGGCGGGAAATCCAATATTGTTCTGGAGAGAACGAAGGAGGTGCGGGAATGATGAAGAAGGGAATTGTAATCATTGGCGGAGGTCCCGCAGGCCTTGCGGCTGCCGCGGCGGCGAGAAAAAAGGGAGTGCAGGATATCCTGATTCTGGAGCGGGACGCAGAGCTCGGCGGAATTCTGAATCAGTGCATTCACAACGGCTTTGGCCTCCGGAGATTCAAGGAAGAGCTGACGGGGCCTGAGTATGCGGGACGTTTCATTGACGAAATCAAGGCGCTTGGAATCGAGTATAAACTGGGCACGATGGTCATGGATATCTCGAAGGACCGCGTGGTGACCGCAATGAACCGGGAAGAGGGAATTCTTCAGATTCATGCGGGAGCCGTCATCCTCGCAATGGGATGCCGGGAGAGACCCAGGGGAGCGCTGAACATTCCGGGGTACCGCCCTGCGGGGATTTTCTCTGCGGGAACGGCACAGCGTCTGGTCAATATCGAAGGCTATATGCCTGGGCGAGAGGTTGTTATTCTTGGATCCGGCGACATCGGACTGATTATGGCGAGACGGATGACGCTGGAGGGCGCGAAGGTCAAGGTGGTCGCGGAGCTGATGCCGTATTCGGGCGGCCTCAAGCGTAACATTGTTCAGTGCCTGGATGATTTCGGCATACCCCTGAAGCTTTCTCATACTGTAGTGGATATTGAAGGAAAGGAACACATCACGGCGGTCACCATTGCAGAGGTCGGCCCAGACCGGAAGCCGATTCCGGGAACAGAGGAGCGATATACCTGCGATACCCTTCTTCTTTCGGTTGGACTGATTCCGGAAAATGAGCTTTCCCGTTCTGCGGGTGTTGAAATCAATGCAGTCACGAACGGCCCCGTTGTCAACGAGAGCATGGAAACCAGCATCCCCGGCGTTTTTGCCTGCGGAAATGTGCTGCATGTGCATGACCTGGTGGATTTCGTCTCGGAGGAGGCAGAACGCGCGGGACAGAATGCAGCGGAATATGTGCAGGGAGAACTCGGAGAGGAAAGCGGAAGAGTGATTGCCCTGAAGGCACAGGACGGCGTCCGTTATACGGTTCCTTCGACGGTGGATCCTTCGAGGATGCCGGATAATTTGACGGTGCGTTTCCGTGTGGGGGCGGTCTACCGGAACGCGGCAGTCTGTGTTTATTATGGACAGGACAAGGTAAAAAGCTATCCGAAGCGGATTCTGGCTCCCGGTGAAATGGAGCAGATTATTCTGCAGAAGGCGGAACTGGAAGCGCGGGAGGATGTAAAGGAAATCACGATCTGCATTGAAGAAGAGGGGGCGAAGTAAGGTGGAAGAGAGATTTTTAACCTGCATCGGATGCCCGATGGGATGCCAGCTGACGGTCACGATGGAGGGCACAGAGGTTCTTTCGGTTTTGGGCAATACCTGCCCACGCGGTGATATCTATGCCCGCAAGGAGGTGACAAATCCGACCAGAATCGTGACTTCAACGATTGCGATTACCGGCGGCGATAAGGAGCGGATTTCCTGTAAAACCGCATCGGATATTCCGAAGAATAAGATTTTCGATGTCATGAAGGAGATCAATCATGCGGTGGTAAGAGCACCAAAGAAGCGCGGTGATATCCTGATCGAAAATGTGGCAGGAACCGGGGTCAATGTCATTGCGACCAGAGATATCGCTGTAAAAAGCTGACAAGGTGTGGACTTCATCAGCAGGCGAATGAGAAGCTCTGCAGGAGGCGCACATTCAAAAGGCTTTGCGGAAACGGTCTGTGGGGAAGGCGGAATCTGTCGTACAATGTAATTGTTTCGCCTGGATCCGGAAAAGGAAGTAAGCGGATCGGACGCAGTGAACGAAAAACGGGGGAATGGGGATGGCAAAGTATATCATGGCGCTGGATGCCGGGACGACCAGCAATCGGTGTCTTTTGTTCGACAAGGAGGGGAATATCTGCAGTCTGGCGCAGAAGGAATTTCCCCAGTATTTTCCGCATCCGGGCTGGGTGGAGCACGATGCGAATGAGATCTGGCAGAGTCAGCTTTCGGTGGCACGCGAGGCCATACAGAAAATTGGCGCGTCGTACCGGGATATTGCAGCAATCGGGATTGCCAATCAGCGGGAGACAACGATTGTGTGGGACCGGAAAACGGGCCAGCCGATCGGCCCTGCCATTGTGTGGCAGTGCAGGCGCACCGCGGATTATGCGGAGCAGCTGAAGAACTGTCCTGGAATGGTGGATTGTTTTCGGAAGAAAACGGGGCTGATTATTGACCCTTATTTTTCTGGAACGAAGATCCGCTGGATTCTGGAGAATACGCCGGGAGCCAGAGAGCGTGCAGAAAAGGGAAAACTGTGTTTTGGAACCGTGGACAGCTGGCTGATTCACAAGCTGACCAAGGGAAAGGTTCATGTCACGGATTATTCCAATGCTTCCCGCACGATGATTTTTAATATCAATACGCTGCAGTGGGACGAGGAGCTGTGCGGTATTCTGGGAATTCCGATGAACATGCTGCCGGAGGTGAAGCCGTCCAGCTGTGTGTACGGGGAGACGGATCCGGAGTTCTTCGGCGGCCCGATTCCGATTGCGGGAGCGGCGGGAGATCAGCAGGCAGCGCTGTTCGGGCAGACCTGCTTTGCACCAGGGGAAGCGAAGAATACCTACGGAACCGGCTGCTTTATGCTGATGAATGTTGGAGAAAAGCCGGTTTTCTCGGAAAATGGTCTTTTGAGTACGATTGCCTGGGGACTGAACGGGAAGGTTACCTACGCGCTGGAGGGGTCTGTCTATGTTGCGGGAGCGGCGATCCAGTGGCTGCGGGATGAGGTAAAGATTCTGGATGATTCGGCGGAGTCGGAGTACTTTGCAACACGAGTTTCTGACACCAACGGGTGCTATGTGGTCCCGGCGTTTACCGGCCTTGGGGCACCGTATTGGGATCCGTATGCAAGAGGAGCTATTCTGGGACTGACAAGAGGCGTCAATAAGTTCCATATTGTCCGCGCGACGTTGGAATCGCTTGCATTTCAGACTAGTGACGTGCTGCAGGTTATGGAACAGGATTCCGGCATTCACATGTCCTCATTAAAAGTGGATGGCGGCGCGAGCCGGAACAATTTCCTGATGCAGTTTCAGGCAGACATGATCGGTACGCCGGTGCGGCGGCCTGCGTGTGTGGAAACCACGGCGATGGGAGCTTCGTGCCTTGCCGGACTTGCCGTCGGCTTCTGGCAGAACCCAGAGGAGCTGGTCCGCAATCAGGAAATGGACCGGGAGTTCGTCCCTGTGATGGAAGAGAAGGTGCGGGAAGAACATCTTCGCGGATGGAAGCAGGCAGTCGGCGCCATTCGCGGCTGGGCAGGCGGAAGATGATAGGAAAGACCGGGGACCACAACGTTCCCGGCCTTTTGTTTTTGAATATGAAGTGAAACAGAAAAGAGTCGGCAGGAAACTGGTTTCGACGAAAGGAGGACGAGAAAAAGAACATTTGGCATGGAATCTGCACGAAAAATATAATAATCTGATTGGTATATTGATATCTATCCGCGGGAGAATCCCATAGGATAGCGATAATCGGAGATTGTTTCTCCGGCATGGATGCTTCCGATGTGGCTGCATGGGGAAATCAGCCTGTGATTTCCGACGCGGTAACGATGCAGGCACCCGGGGGAGAACATTTGCAGGAAAATTTATTCAGGGGAAATGGGGGAACATTATGTCTGTACAGTTCGAGGAACGTAGGAAGATCTTCAAGCTTGATACCGCACATACCACCTACATGATGGGAATCACGAACGAAGGGTATCTCGGTCATCTGTACTACGGGGACCGCGTGAAGCATTTCTGTGGAGATGAGGCACTGCGCCTTGCGGAATATCCGGGGCCTGCAGCCAGGGAAAGAGAGAAACAGGCGTTTCTGTCGGTATTTCCGTTTGAATATCCGACGGGCGGTGTCGGAGATTACCGGGAGAGCTGCCTGAATGTTCGGAATGCGAAGGGACAGAATGGCTGTGAGCTGTGGTTCGATTCATATGAGATTATGGAGGGAAAGCCCGGACTGGAGGGACTCCCGGCTTCATTCGGCAATGAGAAGGAAGTGACGACACTGAAGGTTGTCATGAAGGATCCGGTATTGAAGCTGAGGGTTGAGCTCTTCTATTCGGCTTTCGAGACGGAAGATGTGATCACCAGGAATGTGATTCTCCGGAATGAAGGAAACGAGCCGCTGACAGTGGACCGCGTGTTGAGTGCTGCCCTTGATATGGACGATCAGAGCCTTGAAATGCTTACCTTAAACGGCGCATGGGCAAGAGAACGTCACATCCAAAGACGCAGAATCGGGTATGGAAAGCAGAGCGTCGGCTCCATCCGCGGTGTATCCAGCCCGCAGGAGCATCCGTTCCTTGCACTGCTGAGTCCGTCGGCAGACCAGAAGCATGGCGATGTCTATGCGATGAATTTTGTATATTCCGGAAACTTTCTTGCAGAGACGCATAAGGAGCATATGGGGAATGTCCGAATGGTAATGGGCATTCATCCGGAAGGCTTTTCCTGGGCGCTGGAGCCGGGAGCAGCGTTTACGGCTCCGGAGGTTGTGATGACCTTTTCGTCGGAAGGCCTTGGAAAAATGACACGCAGCTACCACGATTTCTTTCGGAAGCACCTGATCCGAAGCCCCTATAAGGATCTGGATCGCCCGATTCTGATCAACAATTGGGAGGCCACCTATTTTAATTTCGATGCGGATAAGCTTCTTGGCATTGCGAAGGATGCGGCGGCCTGCGGAATTGAAATGTTCGTTATGGACGACGGATGGTTCGGCAGAAGAGATAGCGACAACTGCGCGCTCGGCGACTGGGTGGTGAACGAGGAGAAGCTTTCCGGTGGCCTGAAGAAGCTCGTCGATGGCGTGAAGGCACTGGGAATGAAATTCGGCATCTGGTTTGAGCCGGAGATGATTTCTGAGGATTCGGATCTGTACCGCGCGCATCCGGACTATGCAATTCAGATTCCGGGACGCCGCCCGACGCTGGCGAGAAATCAGCTGGTTCTGGACTTTTCCAGAAAAGAGGTTCGGGACACCGTATATGAGATGGTTTACCGCGTTTTAAAGAGTGCGGATATCGACTATGTGAAGTGGGATATGAACCGGTATCTGGCCGATCTGGGGAGTCTTTCCCTGGATGCGGAGCATCACGGAGAGCTGTTTCACCGCTATGTTCTGGGGCTGTACGAGATGCAGCAGCGGCTTCTGGATGATTTTCCGGAGCTTCTCCTGGAGAACTGCTCCTCCGGCGGTGCAAGTTTTGATGCCGGTATGCTGTATTACAGCCCGCAGATCTGGACCTCTGATGACACGGATGCGATTGAGAGACTCCGGATTCAGGAAGGGACCGAGCTGGTATATCCGATGTCTACGATGGGCGCGCACGTCAGCAAGTGCCCGAATGAACAGGTGGGGCGCAATACGCCGTTTGAGACGAGAGCCAATGTGGCGCTGGCAGGAACCTTTGGCTATGAGCTGAATATTGCAGAGCTCCCGGAAGAGGACCGAAAGAAGATTCCAGGGCAGGTGGCAAGATATCACAGGTTCCATTCGCTGATCGCAAACGGCAATTATTACCGGATTCACTCCTGGTGTGAGGAAGAGCCCTGGGACTGCTGGGAGAATGCGGAGAAGGACGGCTCCCGCGCACTTCTTACCTATGTACAGGTACTGGGAAGACCGTACACGTTGAGCAGGAATGTGAAGCTGGAAGGGCTGGACGCAGAGGCGGAGTACACGGTCTCGAAGATTCAGGACGGGGAAGAGACACCGGTGGAGGGCACCTTCTATGGAGATGTCCTGATGAAATCCGGTCTCTGGATGCCGGCACTCGGCGATTACCAGAGCTGCCTGTTTGTGATTGAGAGAAAATAAAGGAGCGAACAAATGTACTTCCCACCAGTGGCGTGGATAGGCAGCATGGGCGTTTGATGTTGGGAATATGTGGGCATCGGGAGACGTTTATCAGAGGGAAAGAAAGAGATAATGAGAACTGCTGTGGATTCAGTGAGGGAATCTGCAGCAGTTTTCTGCCTTATATAAGATAAGAAGCGGCGGAGAGACCAGAGCATTTGTTTCTTGCTATGGTTTGGGGAGAAATTGCATATGGCCAAAAATGTAGAACAGTATGATAAGTACGATTTGTTTCAAGATGATTTAACTTTTCCGGAGGAGTGGGGAATTGAGATTAAGAATATCGGCTATTCAAGAAATGAGGCAAATTTTAAATGGTATGACAGGAGAGAATACTTTGTTTTGCATTACATTGTTGCCGGGAAGGGAAGATACAAGATTGGAGGAAAGGAGTATCAGCTTTCGCAGGGAGATGGATTTGTGTATTTGCCGGATACACTGGTGTCGTATGTAACGGATGCGCAGGATCCTTGGACCTGCTACTGGATTGGAGCTTCTGGAAAAGTGGTAGAAAATGCGTTGAAGAGTGTGGGAATTGACGCACAGCATCCGACATTTCATTACAGGAAGGATAACAGTCTGGCTCAGGAAATGGATAGTTTGTTTGAACTTGCCAGAAATAAGACACCGTTCCCAGAGCTGATTGTCGGGGGATTTTACCGGATGGTGGGCATTCTTGCCGGAGAAATACGAAATGTAGTGACGCCAAGAAGAAAAACTCAGCCTATCTATGGGTTCATTCGATATATCGCAAATCATATGGCATATACCATTACTGTAAGCGAACTGGCAGATTATCAGGAAGTCAGCGTTTCCGAAGTCTATCGGATTTTTAAGAAGAATACTGGAATGAATCCACACCGTTATATTGAGACGGCTAAGATGGATAAAGCCTGCGAATATATTGAAAATGGTGATATGAATTTTACGGAGATTGCGCATAGCCTTGGCTATGAATATACATCGCATTTTTATAAGGTCTTTCAGCGAATCAAAGGGATGACACCTTCGCAGTATCAAAAACAGTCTCATTCCTGAGTGAGGGTTATGTAAAGAAGAAAGTTGAAACTATAGCAGACAATAAAAGGACCTATATGCACGAAATATATAATAATCTGACCGTTATATTGATTTATCTGTTATGCGTAATCAGATATCATAATGCACAGAAAGTAGACAAAACCAATTGGCCAATTGGACAAAATGCTAGTTGAATCGTTGCAAAATGAGAAGAGTAAATCAAAAAAGTAAGCAATCGAGCTCCAAACTTTTGACTAATCTGTAAAATAGCAACAAAATGGGAAAACTATAGCGAACGGAAAAATCGGGAGGGTTATTATGTATCGTCTTCATAAGAGAGAAATGTTTAAGAAACTGGTTGCAATGACAGCGGTCGGTTCATCTGTACTTCTAATGGCGTGTGGAAACGGTGGCACAGCTGATCAGACAAGCGCCACGACTTCAGCATCAGAGTCAGGAACTACAGCAGAAAATGCGACAGCTGTCGATGGAGATGTTAATCTCACCTTCATGATCTGGGATGGCATTCAGCAGGATGGAATGCAGCAGATGGTTGATAAGTTTGAGGAGGAAAATCCGAATATCCATGTGGAGATACAGCTGACTCCATGGGACCAGTACTGGACCAAGCTGGACGCAGCAGCCACCGGTGGAGATCTTCCAGACGTATTCTGGATGCATCCGGAACATGTATATACTTACGCGAGGGGCGGTATGCTGATGAATGTATCGGAGAAGCTGGGCAACAGTTCCCTCAATATGGAAAATTATCCGGCAAACGTGGTAGAAGGCTTTACGGTAGATGGCAATGTTTATGCGGTTCCGAAGGATTACAGCACCTTTGCGCTTGCTTATAACAAAGATATTTTTGATGCGGCAGGTGTTGCATATCCGGATGATACTTGGGACTGGAATACATTGAAAGATGCGGCCGAAAAGCTGACAGACAAGAGCAAGAATATCTACGGACTGGCCGTACAGTACAATACAAATGATGCCGCATATCATTATATCTGGCAGAACGAAGGTGACATCATCAATGCAGATGGAACCAAGTCCATGTGGGATGATCCAAATACCATTGAGGCAGTTGATTATCTGGTAGATTTTATAGAAAAAGGATATTCTCCGACCATGGAGGACTTTGCCAATACCACATCCGATCAGTATTTTGAGTCCGGAAATGTGGCGATGAAGGTTGCGGGATCTTGGATGACCACCGAGTATGATGCAGTCGATGGACTGAATTATGATGTAGCACCTCTTGCAAAAGGAAAAGTTCGTGCGGATCTGTGCGGAGGAATGGGCTACAGTGCGGCAGCGAATTCTGCACACCCAGAGGAAGCATTCGAGCTTCTGGAGTTCCTCGGTGGAGAAGAGGCAAATATTATTCAGTGTGAGTCCGGAGCAGCTATTTCCGCATACACCGGAACGCAGCAGTCCTGGGTGGACAATCACTCCAATATCAATGCACAGGCATTTATTGATGCAGCGTCTTATGGAAAATCCAGCGAATACTGTGAAAGCCGCAGCAAGTGGGTGGATATTGAAAATGATTATATGACACAGGTATTCTCTCTTCAGCTTCCGGTAGAGGAAGGCTGCAAGCAGCTTGCAGAAGAGATGAATGCCGTACTGGCAGAATAAGGCAGCAGGTGACCTTTATGGAATTTACAAAGATGGAACATCTTCGTGAAGACCTGTGGGTTATCAATGAGCTGGACAAAACCTTTATGTACCTGATCAATGGAGCAGAGCGTGCTCTGCTCCTTGATACAGGGCTTGGTATCAGCAATCTTCCCGAAATTGTAGAATCCATCTGTGGGAAGAAGCCATACTTTGTGGTAAATACACATGCTCACGGAGATCACAATTCCGGAAATTTTCTTTTTGACAGCGTATATGTTGGCCGCTTCGATGAACCGTATTCTCATAACGTCATGTCTTTGGAAGAACGGGGAAAATCAAAAGAATCTTATTTTACAGAAGCTATAGAAAATGGTTTTGCTTTTGATACCTGGACACCGGGACCAGCAAAACAAATTCGGACAATAAAAAGCGGGGATGAATTTGATCTGGGCAATCATCACCTTGAAGTAATTGAGATTCCGGGACATACAGCTGGATCTATTGCACTGCTGGATCGAGAAAATGGCTGGATTTTTACGGGGGATATCGTTCTGACCTGGCAAACTTGGGGGCACCTGACAAGCGGAATACTCACTCCGTCAGTCTCTCTTAAGAATTACTGGGAAAGTGTTCGATTATTGGAACGGTATGAGACGAAGATTTCTGTTGTCTTCCCTTCTCATGGGAAGGCGGAAAATAATCCGGACGGATATACACAATACACACTGAAACCGGAAATTTTCCGGATCTATGATGAAGGAATTGCTACAATTCTGGATGGAAAAGCAGAATCGGAATTCTTTACGAGCTCATGGGAAAATGGAAGAGTAGCACTGTTTCCGATTGGGGGGATTGTATACAATCCAAACAGATTGTATTAAGAAAGATAATGGAGGAAGGAAGTTGTGAAAAAACAGAAGAGAAAAGAAATGCTGTGGGCGTATCTGTTTATATTTCCCAGTGTTTTCCTTATTTTGTGCCTGAATATATGGCCGGTCATTCAGACCATTATGTTCAGCTTTCAGAAAATTGAGGGCTTTCTTCCTGCACAGTGGAATGGGGGAAAAAATTACATTACGCTTTTCACGGGAAAGGATGAGTTTGCAAAAGCTCTTCTGAATACGGCAATTTATGCCGTGGTTACGGTTCCGATCGGAACGTTGCTTTCATTGATCACTGCGGTATTTTTGAACAGACAGATCCGGTTCAAGTCTTTTTTTAGGGTATGCTTTTTCATACCGGTTATTTCGGCTCCTGCGGCGGTAGCAATGGTATGGAGATGGCTATATAACTCAGACTTCGGAATTATCAATTATGCGCTTTCGCTGATTGGAATTGAAGGACCGAATTGGATTGGTAGCAGCAAGTATGTGCTCATTTCTATTATGATCGTTGGCATCTGGTCGATGGTTGGGTACAACATGGTGATTCTTCTTGCCGGACTACAGGATATTCCTAGTGTATATTATGAAGCCGCACGAATTGACGGAGCCAGTGAGAGAGACTGTTTCTGGAAGATTACGCTTCCACTGGTATCTCCGACAACATTCTTTGTGGTATTGACGACAACCATCAGCGCACTTCAGATTTTTGACAACATTTATATGATGGTGCCGTCAAGCAGCCCTTCTTTGAAATCAGCACAGTCGATCGTGTATTTGTACTATAAATATACATTTGCACAGCAGAATAAAGGATTGGGATCTGCTGTGGCGGTTGTTCTTCTTGTGATTGTGCTGATACTTACCGCGATTCAAATGAAAGCACAGAAAAAATGGGTTATTTATCAATAAGGAGGAAGAGAGAATGAAAACCGGGAAAAAGACAAAAAACGGGATCGTTTACCTGCTCCTTATCCTTGGAGCATTTGTAATGGTGTTTCCCTTTATATGGAGTTTCTTGACGTCCTTTAAAAATCTTGGTGAGACATTGAAGGTTCCGCCACAGATTCTTCCATCTTCGTGGGATCCAGTAAATTATATTACGGTATGGAATAAACTCCCTTTTGTGGACTTCATTTGGAACACACTGCTGATGATGTTAATTCGCATGGTGGTTGCAGTATTTATCAGTGCGCTGGCGGCGTATGCATTTGCCAGAATGCGTTTCACGTTAAAGAATTTCTGGTTTATGATCTGTCTGATTCCAATGATGGTTCCAAGCCAGATTTACATCTTGCCTCAGTATTTGACAGCAAGTGCGTTGCATCTGAACAATACGATTCTGGGGCTTGCAATGCCGGGACTTGCAAGTACTTTCGGGATTTTTCTTCTGCGGCAGTTCTTTATGACGATTCCGAATGATCTGGAGGAGGCGGCAGTTTTGGATGGGTGCAACCCGGGGCAGATTTTTTTCCGGATTATGCTGCCTCTCGTGAAACCGGGCCTAGTGTCATTGGCGATCTTTACAGCACTGTTTGCATATAAAGATCTGCTGTGGCCGCTCATTGTCAATACCTCAACGAATAAAATGCCGCTTTCCTCCGGATTGGCGCTGATGCAGGGACAGTATACAACCAACTATCCGGAATTGATGGCAGGAGCGATGATAGCAATTCTTCCTATACTGATCATTTTTCTGTTTTTTCAGAAGCAGTTTGTGGAAGGAATTGCTACGACAGGAATTAAAGGATGAATATTTGTCAGGAGAAACAAGGCTCGTAAACGATCAGTTTCTCCTGATTTTTTGTGCCATGGAGAGTTCACTTCACAAAAGAGACACAATTTTTCTCTTGCATATATGTTCTATTTGTTATATAACAATAATCGAAAAGAGGGAGGGAAATAAGAGATGATTCGAAGGGATGAAGGAACCGAGGTTCTGAGAAGTCCTGAGGGATCGGAGCGAATGGACTTTCCGCTTGAACACAACATTTGATAAGAGCCGACCGCAAGAGCAACGGTTATGACCCTCATTCACAGAAGGAGGAATGACTTATGTTAATGCCTATGGTTTGGACGAATGATTATGATGAGATGATGGATCCTTTTGATGACTGGTTTGATCCTTTTGATGAGATGGTATCGCTGGTAGCAGAGCCCACGAAGGATGAAGTGGAGAGCGAGAAGAGCATCGAGCGTCATGACAGGAAGCTTGCAAAGAGATATAACAGAGCACTTCGCCATGAATGGAGCCAGATGAATGATCTGATGAACAGGAATGCTATGAAGACGGATGTCGTGGATAACGGCGATCATTTCACGGTAAAGGCAGACCTTCCGGGATTCGATAAGAAGGACATTAAGCTCGGGCTGAATGATGGAATTCTTACCGTAAGTGCTTCTCACGAGGAGAGCAAGGATGAGAAGGACGAGAAGAGCGGCAAGTATCTGCGCCGTGAGCGCAGAAGCGCTTCCTATCAGAGGGCATTCAATGTCGGCCGGGATGTAAAACCGGAGGAGATTGATGCGAGGTATGAGAACGGAGTTCTCACGCTGAACGTACCGAATAAAAACGCTGCTCTCGAGAAGAGAGAAGACGTCAAACAGATCGAAGTTCATTGAGGAATCTGATAAGAAAGAGATGTGAATGCCGCAGCCCCGAAAGGGGCTGACAGGGCATAACATAGGGAAATCCCCGGTGGATGTCACGGAGTGACATTTGCCGGGGATTTTTGCTGACCATGTTCAGAAAGAGCTCAGAAAGGGAGTGGACCTCCTATCCGGGCTCTTTTGTTGTTTCGGCAACAGATAGCGAAGGCCTCCGGCATATAGGATATGGGCAGAAGCAGAGGAAAATCTGCGGAGAATATTTTAATGGAGAACGGATTCTGCCAAAGAGGAGGTATCGATTATGACATGCATGGAAAAAGAACAGAACAGGAGAATGCCGGAGAACAGAACCGGGACTGTGAGAAATGGCTGCCCCATCAACCACCGCAAGGTGGCTGTGATCGGCTGCGGCTTCGTGGGTTCCTCGTCTGCATTTGCACTGATGCAGAGCGGTTTGTTTTCGGAGATCGCCCTGCTGGATGTGGACCGGGAGCGTGCGGAAGGTGAGGCATTGGACATTTCACATGGAGTTCCGTTTGTCGGCAATGTCCGGGTCTATGCGGCGGATTATGACGACATCATGGATTCCGCGATTCTTGTGATCACGGCAGGAGCGGCTCAGAAGCCGGGAGAAACCAGACTGGACCTGGTTCATAAGAATGTTGCGATTTTCGGATCGATTCTTCCGGAAATCGCAAAGAGGGATTATCAGGGAATCCTTCTGATCGTGTCAAATCCTGTGGATATTCTGACGCTTGCCGCGTGGAAGATGTCCGGCCTTCCGGAAAACCGTGTCATCGGATCCGGAACCGTGCTGGATACGGCAAGATTGAAAATGGAACTGGGACAGCACCTGTCTGTAGACAGCAGAAGTGTGCATACCTTCATCATTGGGGAGCATGGAGACAGCGAAATTGTGGCCTGGAGCGCGGCCAATGTTTCCGGCGTTCCGCTGAACCGCTTCTGTGAGATGCGGGGGTATTACCATCACGAGGAGGCAATGCGGGAAATTGCGGAGCGCGTGAAGAACAGTGCGTATGAAATCATCCGAAAAAAACATGCGACCTACTATGGAATTGCCATGTCTGTGGTGCGGATCTGTCGCGCGATCGTGATGAATGAGCGATCGATTCTTCCGGTATCATCGATGATGCATGGAGAGTATGGGGTGGAAAATCTTGCGCTCAGCATGCCTGCCATTGTGGGGGCAAACGGAGTGGAGTCAAAGGTCCCGATTGTTCTGAGCCATGCGGAAGAAGAAAAGCTGAAGCTTTCCGCAGACACGCTGAAGAAAATGGCAAAAAGTGCACTGCCGGAGTAGTTGTTCAGGAAAAGTACTTCGCGTTTGTATTGGCTGGAGAAACGGACCGGAGGCAACCGGGAGATTGACGTCAATAGGAGAAGTTCACAAAGTGAGAATGGAAACTCTGTGACTTTTTCGGTCACAGAAATCTGCTATCCTGTTGTATAATCTCCCCTCGGAGGTGCGAAGATCTGGTACCTTTTCACAAAGAAAACGATTTCGCAGGCAGGGTTTCCGACGGCCGCGGAGCTTCCCTGGAAGTTCGCACGGCGCGGAATGGCCGCATTTTTCGGGACAGAAGGAGGAGAATGTCATGGAGTCCATTGCGCAGCTGCACAGGAATGAGTATTGTTTAGATGAGAAGTACTATTTCGATGTGGTGCATGATTTTTCCTCCCACTGCTTCGACTGCTGGCTGCACTGCAGGGCAGACAACCGCTGTGTCTACCTGACAACGGTTCGTGACTCTATGAGCTCGGGGAAGATTCTGGACCTCCTTCGGAGGAAGGCCCCGGAAACCGTGGAAATGCTGGAAGAAAAGGTCACTGCGTGATGTGAGAAAATTACGGATTACGACAATCAGGAATATCGCGATTACCGCCGCAAGTGTATGGGCTCTGCAGATTCTGGCAGGGCCTTTTTCTGTTGCAGCGGGTGCGGCAGAGGCTTCGGAGAATGCAGGACTCTGGCTTGATCTGAACGGAGATGGAACAACGAACCGGCAGGACTATACACTGATGCGCAGCTGGCTCCAGAACTATACAACTTCTCTTACAGGAAGAGAAAGGGTGACGCTGAACGGCAACAATGAGGCACCGGACAGCATTACGCAGCTGATCCGGCAGCAGGTCGGTGTGAAGCAGGAGCTTTCCTACGGCGTGGATGTGGATGGAACGGCCCGTTACTGCATCAATAACATCGGACTCGGAACGCCGGCGCAGAATCAGAGCTCATATGGAACCTGCTGGGCTTTTGCAGAGAATGCAGCGGTGGAGAGTGCGGTTCTTCGTGCGAAAACAGGATATTCCGGCACGGAAATTCTGCCGCAGGCGAAGGAAACACCGCAGCTGACCGAAAATCGTTCGGAAAACCTTCTTTCTTCCTTATATTTATCAACAAAAGCATATGAAGCGCAGAGCAGCGGATCCCAGAAGGGAGAGGGACTCTTTATTGAAGGAAACGATGCGCAGAAAAAATACAATGCGGGCGGCTTTCTTTCTTTTGCAGAGACCGTCTATGGCAACTGGGATGGTCCGATCTCCGAGGAAGATGAACCCTATGAACAGCTGACGGGAGCCAGTGCCTCCGGGAACGCACAGCAGGAAGGCGGAGTTCTGCAAAAGGGAGGGAAGGAAGAACTGCAGGGACACCTGCAGGACTATTACTATTACGCTTCACCTGCAGTGACAGAGGAAAATCCGAAGACACAGCTTCGTGAGTGGAAAAGCTATGATCCTGTGGCAACAAAGGCTATGAAGCAGGCAATGGTCCGTTATGGGGCGCTGGCTGTAATGATTTCATCAGATCCAGAGACACCAGATGCCTCTGGGGAAACAAAGCAGTTTAACTACAATACCTGGATGCAGTACCGTGCAGAGAACAATGTGGTGCATGATCATGCTGTCACACTGGTCGGCTGGGATGATACGATTCCGGCGTCCATGTTTTCGGATGATCCGGACCGGCAGCCTTCCGGAGATGGCGCCTGGCTGGTGAAGAACAGCTGGGGAAGCTATGCGGAATCGGCGGAGCAGTATGGAGAAGCCTGGCTTCAGGAGACGCTCGGGCGCGCTGTGCCGGGAACGAAGGGATATTATCTCAATCAGATTGCGTTCAACTACGGAATCCCGGATGAGGAGGGCCGCGGAAGCGGATATTTCTGGCTCTCGTATTACGACAAATCCCTCGCGGGAGCGGCGGCTGCCGCCGATGTGGATATCCCGGATGACGGATATGAATACGACCATAATTATACATATCAGTACGTGGTTTCTCTGACGAATGGGACGATGGTGCTTCCTACGGAAAATGATAAGACACAGGTTGCCAATCTCTTTACAGCGGACGGTCCGCAGACGCTGGAAGCAGTTTCAGTGGAGGCACCGGTTCCAGGGGTGACGGCAGACATTGAGGTTTATCTTCTGGACAATAACCAGGGAATGCCGCAGAACGATGCCCTTCCCCGGAAGGACAATGCAGAACAGAAGGAAGCCGCAGGCGGAGCAGCCTTTGTCGAAGAGCTGCAGGGAGCCGTATCTGTCCTGACACAGCAGGTTTCCCTTGCGGAGATGGGACTGCATACTGTGAAGCTGGAGGCACCCGTTTCATTGAAAAAAGGACAGCGGTTTGCTGTGGTGGAGAGGATCACTTCGTTTTCTGAAACACTGGGAAAAACGATTTCCTGGCTGAATCTGGAAACCGCGCTTCGCGAAGACCTTCAGACAGATGCAAATTACGGCAGTGCCCGCACTGCGGTAAAGGCGAATGAGGGAGAAACCTATGCATATGTTCTGCAAGGGGACGGGGATTATGCCTGGAAATCCCCAGCACAGCTGAATGAAACGGAAAGCGGAGATGTTTTCCGGTACGGAAATGCGCTGATCCACGCCTACACCGTCGATTCGTAGATTCTGCTCTTGCCAAACAGGACGCTGAGTGGTAAAAACAGAGACGGTGATTGTATACAATAATTCAAAACATGGCTGTATTTCTGTGTTCGCTGCTGCCGTTTGAAAGGGACATAATGACGTCATTTTTAAATGTTTGGACCTGGACGAGGGAATCCGGTAAACAGCGGATCGCGAAAGTACAGCGTGGAAAGGCTGGGAATCGATGAAAACATACGCGGAGATGTCGAAGGAAGAGCTCCTGAAGGAGAAGGAGTCTCTGGAACAGCAGTTCAAAGAAGTGGAGGCAAAGGGCCTGAATCTGAACATGGCGAGAGGAAAGCCGTCGGAGGCCCAGCTCAACCTGTCCAACGGACTGATGGATGTTCTGAATTCGGACAGCTATTTCAACGATGAAACCGGAACCGATTGCAGAAATTACGGAATCGGAGAAGGAATTCCGGAGGCAAAGCGCCTGATGGGAGAGATGTCCGAGGTGGATCCGGATGACATGATTATTTTCGGCAATTCCTCGCTGAACATTATGTTTGATACGGTGTCCCGCTCCTATTCACACGGCGTGTGCGGCAACACTCCGTGGTGTAAGCTGGACAACTGGAAGTTCCTCTGCCCGGTTCCCGGATATGACCGTCATTTCAAGATTACCGAATTCTTCGGCGCTGAGATGATCAACATTCCGATGACACCGGAGGGACCGGATATGGATCTTGTGGAGCAGTATGTCAACAACGATCCTTCCGTCAAGGGTATCTGGTGTGTTCCGAAGTATTCCAACCCGCAGGGCTACAGCTATTCGGATGAAACCGTGCGCCGCTTTGCTGCCCTGACTCCTGCTGCACCGGACTTCCGGATTTACTGGGACAATGCGTATTCCATTCATCATCTGTATGATGATCCGGCACATCAGGACGTGATTCTGGAGATCCTGGATGAGTGCCGTGCGGCAGGACATCCGGACATTGTGTATAAGTTTATTTCGACCTCGAAGGTAACCTTCCCCGGCTCCGGCCTTGCGGCACTGGCGTCCTCGAAAAAGAATCTGGATGATATCCGCAAATTTATGTCGGTTCAGACCATCGGCCACGATAAACTGAATCAGCTGAGGCATGTCCGCTTCTTCGGCAATATGGCGAATATGCATGCCCATATGTCGAAGCATGCTGCGATTCTCCGTCCGAAGTTTGAGGCCGTCGAGGAGATTTTTGAAAAAGAGCTGGGCGGTCTTGAGATTGGAACCTGGACAAAGCCGAACGGAGGATATTTTATTTCCTTTGATGCGCTGGACGGATGCGCGAAGGCGATCGTCGCCAAGTGCGCGGATGTCGGCGTGAAGCTGACTCCCGCAGGTGCAACCTTCCCCTATGGAAAGGATCCGCACGACAGCAATATCCGCATTGCTCCGTCCTTCCCGCCGCTGGATGAGCTGAAGGTTGCGGCCAATGTCTTCACTCTGGCAGTGAAGCTGGTCAGCATCGACAAGCTTCTGGAGACGAAGTAAGCATTCGGAAAAGAATGGCGGAACCGGTGGGTTCCCATGTATAAAATGAGCAGCACAGGCTTTCGATTCTGAGAATAAGAGCCTGTGCTGCTTTTTTATAACTCGCGGTTTATCCAAGCCTCGTCGCCGTCCTGTAAAGGAGGCAGTGCTGCGCAGCTGTTCTCGTCGCAGGGATTTTCTATGCGCTTCG
>ERZ808246.654-NODE-654-length-27735-cov-2.995882_pt1 | contig 27735 bp, 26 predicted proteins | sample MGYA00521083_ERZ808246 | MGnify/ENA primary metagenome ERZ808246 (study PRJEB31516, sample SAMN03275577) | gut metagenome | biome: mammalia-associated habitat; material: feces | host: Papio cynocephalus | place: Kenya | collected 2012-07-07 ...
TCCGGCCCCGCCTGCCCTTATAGCTGGCCACCTCCTGTTTTTGGCAGCTCATCCCTTGGCCTCCTCCAATTCAGCTGACAGCCGCTCCCAGGTGCCGTACAGCTTCAGGATCTCCTCCTCCAAAGCGTCCCGCTGCTGACACAGGTCCTGGAGCTTCAGGTAGTCGGAGGACGCCTCCTGGATCTGCTGACCCAGGCCAAGAGCACCCTGGCCAAAAAGTTGGACGACCAGGGCCTGCCCGGCACCGAAATGGTCGCCACTGTGGCAGAGTGGTCTGCCCAGTAACCGGCTGAACAAGCAAAAACGCGCGGCGCACAGGAATCACGTCCGCGCCGCGCGTTTTCAGTTCACTTTCCCTCATTCACTCAGAAAAGGCAAATCCAACTACATTTTGGCCGCATAAGGCGGCGGAAAGACGAGCGCATATGAAAACAGTTGAAACCGTCCGGGGCGCAGTTGCCACCGATCAGCTGCATTCCGTTTTGATGCATGAGCATATCTGCACTTCCAGCATGGGCATTGCCACCCACTACCCCCAGTTCTATGTTCCGGATTATGAGGAACGCATCATCCGCGATCTGAACACCATGAAGGAAAACGACATTATGACCGTGGTGGACGCCACCCCCGTCTGCCTGGGCCGGGACGTCCGGGTGCTCAAGCGGGTCAGTGAGGCCACCGGCGTGAACATCATTGCCACCACCGGCTGGTGGGGCGGCGAGCCCCCCTATGTAGGTCCCACCACGGCAGAGCAGTGGGCCCAATGCTTTGTGGACGATCTGACCGTCGGCTGCGACGGCACAGACATCAAGGCCGGCATCCTCAAGGCCGCCATGGATAAGGAAGGCCCCACGGAATGGAAGGTCAAGACCCACCGGGCCGTGGGCCTGGCCCAGAAGGAGACCGGCAAGAAGGTCATCCTCCACACTTACTGCCCCACCGAAACGCCCCGCCACCAGCTCCGTATCCTGAAGGAGTGCGGCGTGGACATGAACAATGTGGCTGTAGGTCACATCCCTGAGACTACCGACCTGGACTTCGTAAAGTGGATCTATGACCAGGGCGTGTGGCTGGGTATTGACCGACTGCCCATTGTGCTGCTGCCCGGCTCCTACGCCGTGGCTACCGACACTCGCATCAAGTTCATCAAGACCATGCTGGACGCCGGTATGGGCGACCGGATGCTGTTCTCCCATGACTTCATGTCCACATCCACCCTGTTCGACGCCCAGACGCCGGAGGTTCTGGACTTCGTGGCCCAGCAGTGCCCGGACCGCTTCCTATTTATCAAGAAGCACGTGTTCCCCAAACTTGCGGACATGGGCGTGGACCCGGAGTATCTCTGGAACCTGACTATTGAAAATCCTCGCCGCTTCTTTGAGGGCTGAGGGGCACGTTCCATCATCTGACCAGCGGCGTCCGTCGTGGAGGGAGGCCCTTCACGGCGGACGCTTTTTGATTGACAAGCGGCAGTCTGTCCGTTCTCCGGCAGACCGCGGAAAGGATACGATCTATGAAAGCAGTTCTTTATAAAAAAGGCGGCCGGGCCCATGCCAGTGTCTGCGATGTGCCCGCCCCCGTATGCGGCGAAAATGAGGTGCTGGTCCGGGTCATGGCCTGCGGCATCTGCAAGCCCGCAGACTCCCGCCACGACAACGGCACCTCTATGATGGGCGTCTACCCGGTAATCCCCGGCCATGAGTTCTCCGGCATCGTGGAAAAGGTAGGCAGCGGCGTCAAGCATTTCAAGCCCGGCGACCGGGTGGCCGTTGACAACGGCGCCCCCTGCGGCACCTGCTACTTCTGCCAGCGTGGCGAATTCGCCCTCTGTGAGGATTACCGGGCCATGGGCCAGAACATCAACGGCGGTTTCGCCGAACTGGCCGTAGCACCGGAAACCCATGTTTACGCAGTCCCTGACAATGTGTCCTTGAAGGCGGCGGCTCTTTCCGAGTTGGTTGGCTGCTGCTACCACTGCATCGACCGCAGCCAGATCCAGCAGGCGGATGACATTCTGATCCTGGGCTGTGGCGCCAGCGGCATGCTGATGGCCATGCTGGCCAAGCACACGGCGGCGGCTTCCGTCACTGTGATCGACTCTGTGCCCAGCAAGCTGGAAAAGGCCGCCGCCCAAGGTGTTGAGACCGTTCTGGTGGACCGGAACGACCACAGCAAGCACGAGGCCGTTCTGAAAGAGCGTTTCCCCCGCGGCTTTGATGTGATCATCGATGCCATCGGCGACGCCCAGCTTATTGAGGAGAGCCTGCCTCTGCTGAAAAAGAAGGGCCGCTTCCTGAACTACTCTTTCGCCGTGACGGAGAAGAAGGATGTCACTATCAACATGGCCATGTTTGCCAGTCGGGACCTGACCTACATGGGCTCCACCTTCCAGCATCACAATTTCGGCCAAGTGCTGCGTTCCATGTCCACAGGCCGGGTACATCCGGAGGTCACCATCTCCGACACCTATCCCATCGACCGGTATTTTGAGGCTCTGGACCGGAACCTCAGCGACCCTGACTGCGTAAAGATCATCATTGAACCCAACGGCCCCAGCGAGGGCAAATAATCCTGAGAGGAGGAACACTATGGGCAAGTATCAATTCAGCGCCAGTGAATACTGCTTCCCCATCTGGGGCCGCCTTGCCATGGAGATGGCAAAGGACGCCGGCTTCACGGGGATTCAGATCACGGACGGCGGCGGCTATTTGCAGCCTCATCCCAAGAACAACGGCTTTGTGGAATACGAGCGCTTCGGCCTGGACCTGCGCCGAAAGGACTCCTTTCCGCTGACGGACAAAGCCGTACAGGACTACTATCTGGAGTGCGCCGAGAAAACCGGCATCCAGCTGACCGGCATCTACCTCTACTTGCTGGACCACCAGGGCTTCATCAAATTCGCCGACCGCACTCCACAGGGCCAGCAGTGCCTGGAGACTATCCGCAGCGCCGTAAAGGCCGCCAGTGAAATGCACATCCCCCTGGTAACCATCCCTGCCAACGGCATGTTCGGCGTGGGCCAGCACTCCTACGCCTTTGACAAACTGCGCTACGCTGTGGAAGTAGGCGAGGAATTTGGCGTGCAGGTGGCCGCCTCCATGGACACGCCTCTATCCCGGCAGCTGGAAATTCTGGAAAAGCTGGACGGAAAGCTGAATCTGAACTTCAACACCATTGATCCCACTTTCTACGCCACCGGCGACGCCCCCGCCATGATCCGCAGCTTGAAGCCGGAGCAGGCAGCCTGTTTCCGCGTCCGGGACATGGCTAAAACCAGCGAGGGCTATGTGGTCAAGGAGGAAAGCCGCAACACGCTGCTGGGCCAGGGTGATGCGGATTTTGTCGCCTGCGCCGCCGCGATCCAGGACACCGGCTATAGTGGCTGGATCGTTTCGGAAACGCCCTACTACAGCCAGGACCTGGCACAGCAGGGCAGCTTCGCGGAGCTGGCGGGGCAGGATCTGAAAACGCTTGAAAAAGCGTTCAACGGCTGAGAGGAGGGAATCATCTATGTCTCAATTCAAGTTTGCGGTCTGTGAATGGAGTTTTCCCTGCTGGGGCGAGCTGGCAGTCCGCATGGCTGGACAGGCCGGGTTCGACGGCATGCAGCTGGGTGACGGAGGCGGCTCCATGCACGCCTATCCCCTGCTGGACAAGCGGGTCCAGGAGCATTACCTACAGGCCGGCGAGGAAAATCACATTGAATTCCCCCAGATCCATCTCTACACCCTGGGCCACCAGTGCTATTACCGCAGCCGCCTGGACACTCTGGAGGGCCAGACCTGCCTGGAAAGCATCAAGAACGGCGTCATTGCCGCCAGCCAGATGGGCATCCCCAGCGTCATCATTGACGGTATGCGCATGAACAACGCCGCCAAGAAGCAGCGGGTGTTTGATGTGGCCAAATACGCTGTACAGGTGGGCGAGGAATACGGCATCAAGATCGGCATGGAGACTGATATGTCCCTGGAGGACCATTTCCGTTTTCTGGACGCCCTGGACGGCAAGCTGACCCTGTGCTTTGACGCCCACAACCCGGTGATGTACGGCACCGGCTATCCGCCTGACATGATCCGGGCCCTGGGCAAGGACAGAATGGAGCATTTCCACATCAAGGAGTCCCAGGTCAACGAGGACGGCTTCCTCAGCGTGGAGACCCCCATCGTCCTTATGGGCACCGGTGACACCTATTTCCGGGAATCCGCCCAGGCCGTCAAGGACATCGGCTTCCACGGCTGGATCGTCTCCGAAAACTTCTACTTCCGGCCCAACATTCTGGAACAGGGCTACGACTACGTATCCGCCGCCCGGAAGGACCTGGAATCCCTCCACGCCGTTTACGGGACGGAGTAAACCTATGGAAAAGCTGAAATTTGACCTGGTGTGCCAGGTGGCCATCGTGGTGGAGGATCTGGAGCGGGGGCTAGAGCAGATCCGCAGCCTGTTCGGCTTTGATGAATCCACCCTCTCCTACTCAGACTCCCTGGAAGCCTTCCAGTCCGGACGGCTTCAGGATGTATATTACCAGGGTGAAAAGGTCACCTTCTTCCACTACCACCAGTACAATTTCTTCATGGGCGGTATGGATATCGAAATGTTCGCCCCTGTGGACATGGCCGAGAAGAATCCCTTCACGGACTTTCTGCGGGAGCACGGTCCCGGCATCCACCATCTGAATATCCGGCTGGCGGACCGGGAAAACGGCATCCGGACCCTGAAGGAGGACCTGCATGTGCCGCCCTTTTTCGACCTGTACCATCTGGGCCGCAACTGTGCCTATTTTGACCTGCGGCAGCAGCTGGGCGTGGTGATCGAGGTAGGCAGCCGGGTGGTAGGCCCCAGGGCCTCCATGTCCGAAGAAGAGATCTGCCGCCTCACCGCTTATTAAACGACGAGTGCAGCCTGCCGGTGCTTCATGTCCGGCAGGCTGCTTTCCTGTCAGCACAGCCCCAGAACTTTTAGCCTCTCTGCCGGATTTGTGCTGTGTGTGCATTGTCAGGAAGAAAGAAGAACTGGTATACTGTACTCTGAACGAATTCTGAACAGAATGGAATTATCCATGAGACAAGGAGTTACCTATGACACAGCATTATGGAGTTTGCGAATGGTCCTTCCCCGTTTCCGGCCCCCTGGCCATCCAGCTGGCAGCGGAAGCGGGCTTTGAGGGCATACAGGTAGGCGAAGCCGGCGGCCGCCGCATGGACTTTCCGCTGAACGATCCCAGGATATGCGCCGCCTATCTGGAAAGTGCGGCGGCCCACCATATACGCCTGCACTCCCTGAATTTAGGTGCGCTGCTGGCGGAGGGTACCATGAACTATGCCGCCGGGACCCGGGAAGGCGACTGGGCCAGGGAGAGCCTGGAACATGGCTTTGCGGCTGGCCGGGCCCTGGGTGTGGAGGATGTGGTCATCACTGTGGACGCACCGGACAGCGGCGCTGAGGCCAATGCCGTAGAACACCTGCACTACGCCCAACAGCTGGCAGCAGACAGCGGTGTAGTCATCGCCATGGAATCCGCCCTTCCCCTGCCGGATATTCTGCGGATCTTGGATAAGGCGGGGCCGGAGATCAAGGTCTGCATGGATCTGCTGAACCCCCTGCGCTTCGGCACCGGCGACCCCCGGGAGCAGATCCGAGCCTTCGGCCGGGAACGAATTCGCCATTTCCACTGGAAGGACAGCCAAAAGGCCCTGTTCCGCAGGGGTGAGCGGGGCTGCACGCCTTTGGGTCAGGGAGATGCCGGACTGGCTGCTTCCGCTGCGCTGATCCGTGAGCTGGGGTTCCGGGACACCTGGATGATTTCCGAAAATTACTATCATCTGGAACCATTAAGCCAATTGGGCGGGGATCTGACAGCCCGGGCAGCTCGGGATTTGGTGGCTATGCAGGGCTTCTTTGCAGAACCCCAACAGCAGTAAACGATTACAGTCCAGTGGAAAACGAGCGGTTCAAACGAAATCTGTGAAAGTTTGACAAAAATTGAACATTATTTTTGTAACAATACCAAATCCAGTGATTTTTAGTCCTTTCCTTGTGTAATATGCCGAAAGGCCGGATGAGAAGTTGTGCAAAATGTCCTCTTGTGAGGCACTTTTGGATTGTATAGAAAATAGCTATGTGCCCATATAACCTTGTGGAATTGGAATTAAGGGAATTGTATTGATAAAATAAACACAAATTCAGGGCAAGGCTGTATAAAGCGGCTTTGAAGATGATTTATTTTTGAAGGAGACGCATCCCATGAAAAAGATTCTGTCCTTTGCATTGGCAATGCTCCTGGCACTCTCCCTGACCGCCTGCGGCGGTTCCTCTTCCTCCGGCGGTGATTCCTCCGGCAGCAGCTCCTCCGGCGGCGACAGCCAGCAGACCTATAACCTCAAGTTCAGCATTGAGGGCAGCGAGGGTCTGCGGCAGAGCGTTCTCTGGCGTGAGTGGGCCAACATGATCACCGAAAAGACCGATGGCCGTGTGACCTTCCAGTTCTATTATGACAGTACTCTGCTGGATCCCAACGGCGAGTACGCCCAGCTGAAGGCTGGCGTGGCCGACATCGCCGACATGCACAAGTACGCATCTGACGGCTTCAAGATCCTGGAAAAGTGGAAGGGCCTGACTCTGGGTACTCCCATCCCCGCCCAGGTAGAGATGACCAAGACCCTGTTCAGCGAATTCGACGAGCTGCAGAAGGAAGTCTCCGAGGTCAAGGTCCTGGCTGACGCTTTCGACGGCGGTACCTATCAGTTGCTGACCGTCAACAAGGAAGTCCACTCTGTTGACGACATGAAGGGCTTGGTCATCTGGTGCGAGGCGGACTTCAACGATTTCTTCACCGCTCTGGGCGCCACCCCTGTCAACACTCCCTGGTCCGAGGTTTACTCCTCCCTGCAGAAGAACATGTATGACGGCCTGTTCATCGCCGCTGAGACCCTGCAGGGCGTGAATTTCGCCGAGGTCTGCCACAACGTGACCATGGTCAACCTGAACTATCTGGCCGCTCCTGGTCACTTCATGAATCTGAACACCTGGAACTCCCTGCCCGAGGACATTCAGGCTGTGTTTGACGATCCTGAGGTCGTTGGCTACATTGAAGAGCACATGGCCAGCAGTGCCAGGAGAGTGAAGCTTCTGCCATCGAGTGGGCTGTCGAGACCCACGGCACCAACATCATTGAGCTCAGCGATGAAGAGCAGCAGAGATTCGTGGACATTCTCAATTCCTCCAAAACCGGCATGGCCGAGGCTTGGGACGCCGAGGGCCTGCCCGGCACTGAACTGCTCAACCGCATTGTGGAACTCAGCGCCGATTATCAATAACCACATCCGCAAACTCTTATCCCTCCACGGTAAATTGAAGGTAGGTACTTGAATGAACAATTATGATCTGCGAAAAATCGCATTGCAGGAAAAGCTGGGCACGGCCTTCGCCATCATCTCCGGCATTTTCCTGTGCATCTCTACGGTCTTCATGTTCACCAACATGCTGACCCGCACAGTGTCTGACTACAACATCCGTTACGTCTATGACTTGTGCAGCCTCTGCGCCGCCGGCGTAGCATCCTTTGCCATCCCTTATGCCACCATCAAGGGTGCCCACACTAACATGGACATCATTACAAGCCACCTGAAGCCCCGTGTGCAGGCGATCTGTGAGGCGGTGTCCGGCATCGTCACTATGATCATCATGCTCTTTGTGGTGTATGTTCTGGCCAATTACGCTTACCAGCGGACCCTGGTGCTGGAGGCTACCACCACCGCCAAGCTGCCCACCTACATCTTCCGTTGGCTGTATGCCCTGGGCATGCTGCTGACCACTGTAGCCGCAGGCATTGAAATGATCGACATGTTCCGCATTGCTGCCGGCAAGCAGGTCATCCGCAACCGCGAGCAGCTGGAGGAGATGCAGAAGCTCTCTGAAAACAAGGACGGAGGTGAGAACGCATGACAACCGCATGTTGGATCGGCGTAGCGAGTGTCGCGCTGTTCTTTATCCTGTCCCTGATGGGCGTTAAGATCTGCTATAGTATGCTGGCCAGCAGCGTGTTCGGCATGCTGCTCCTCAACGGCTTCGCCGGTACGGTGGCCGTTCTCAGCACACAGCTCTTCTCCATGATCTCCAGCTATGACTACGCGGTGCTGCCCATGTTCATCCTCATGGCCACCATCATCACGGAAACCGGCATGGGTACATCACTGTACGCCTCCTGCCGGACCTGGCTGGGTCATCTCCCCGGCGGCCTGTGCCTGGCCACCATCATCGCCTGCGCCGTGTTCGCAGCCGTCACCGCTTTCCCCTGGGCCTCCATCATGGCCGTCGGCGCCATCGCCCTGCCTGAGATGGCCCGCTACAAGTACAACAAGCGCATGGCCCTGGGTTCCATTGCTGCCGGCTCCGAACTGGGCGACCTGATCCCGCCTTCTTCTATGTTCATCACCTACGGCATGATGACCGGTACCTCCATCGGCACCCTGCTGATCTCCGGCATCGTTCCCGGCCTGCTGATGGCGGCTCTGTACTGCCTCGTCATCTTCGGCTGGTGCAAGATCAACCCCGCTGCCGGTCCCCGTGGCCCCAAGACCTCCGCTAAGGAAAAGCTGATGGCTCTGAAAGATGTCTGGGCTCTGCTGGCCGTGATCGTATTCGTGATGGGCGGTATCCTCATCGGCGTCTGCACACCCACTGAGGCTGGCGCTCTGGGCGCTACCATGGCCTTTATTATCGCCTGCTTCCAGAAAAAAATGAGCCTGAAGGTGTTCAAGAACATCCTCACCTCTGCCGGCAGCATGATCGGTATGATCTACATGGTCATCTCCTGCGCCATGGTCATGAAGCAGATGATCGCCCTGTCCGGTCTGCCCTTTGCCATGTCCAACGCTGTGTCCGCCCTGCATCTGCCCAACTTGGTGCTGATCATCGTCATCCTGATCGTTTACATCATCCTGGGCATGTTCGTGGACTGCATGTCCATGGTCCTGCTGACTGTCGGCATTTTCCTGCCCATCGTCCAGGCCTGCGGCTACTCCGCCATCTGGTTCGGCGTGATCCTGGTCCGCATGGGCGATATCGGCGGCCTGACGCCTCCCATGGGCATGACGGCCTTCTTCCTCAAGGGGCTGGCCAAAGAGCCCCTGGCCGACGTGTTCAAGGGCGTGATCCCCTTCCTGGTGGCCGACTTTGTGGGTCTGGCACTCCTGGTGGCCTTCCCCACCCTATGCGAGTGGCTGCCTGCCCTGCTGGGATATTCCATCGTCTAATCAACTATCGCAAAACCGCAGCCGGACCGGGCCCAAGCCGGTCCGGCTGCTATTCTTTTCAGAAAGAAGGAGCATTATGAAAAAAAGCGGTATCATCAATCCGGAGCTGTCCGCCGCCCTGGCGAGCCTAGGCCATTTTGACAGCTTTGTCATCTGCGACATGGGCTTCCCCATCCCCAAGGACGCCCACCGCATCGACCTGACCCTGACGGCGGGCGTACCCCATTTCCTGCCGGTGCTGAAAGCCTGCCTCAACGAGGTCGTTGTCCAGGAAATGGTCCTGATGGATGGCGTCAAGACCGCCAATGTCACCCTGCATGAGGAGATCATGTCCATGGTCCACAATCAGGATGTGGGTTACGTTTCCCTGCCGGAATTCCGGGAGCGGTCTAAGGATGCCAAGTTCTATCTTCGCACCGGTGAAACGGCTCCATGCTCCAATATCTATTTGGTATCCGCATCCGGCGTGCAGGAACGGGTGGAAAAATACGATATCACCATTCCGGCGGAAAAATAATCATAACCTGAAGTTATCCTTTCCTATAACCTGTCCGCATTTGACGCTTCCACCGAAAAATGTTATATTTTTGGCAGAAAATTGTGCGGGCAATCCAATGCCGGTACGAGATTATGATTTTGGAGGAGCACGATGAAAAAGAGTATCCTTGCAGCACTTCTAACGGCAGTTATGGCCCTGTCTCTGGCCGCCTGCGGCGGTTCCACTGATAGCAGCAGCAATAGCAGCAATGCTTCTGATGCGCCTGCCCAGGACAATCAGCAGACTTATGAGCTGAAGGTAAACTGGGAAAACAACAGCGACAACTTCATGACCCAGAACTGGGACGAATGGTGCGCCAAGATCACAGAGAAATCCGGCGGCCGCATCCAGTTCACCACCTATTATAACTGCTCCCTGCTGGACTCCAACGCCGAGATGCAGCAGCTGATGGCCGGTCTGGCCGACATTGCTGACGCCAAGCGTACTGCCAGTGACGGCTTCAATATCAGTGAAAAATGGAAACTGTTGACCGCCGGCGTGCCTGCCGAGGGCCAGGTATCCCTGTCCTATGACTTCTGCGAGAAGTTTCCCCAGGTCATGGAGGAATTTGATGGCGTGAAGGTGCTGGCTCAGTCCTACACTGGCGGCGGCGGCTATCAGCTCCTGACCACCAAGAAGGAGGTCCACAGCCCCACCGACATGGCCGGTATGACCATCTGGTGTGAGCCTGACTGGAACGGTTTTGTGGAAGCCTGCGGCGCAACGCCTGTCAATACTCCTTGGTCTGAGGTCTATTCCTCTCTGCAGAAGAATATGTACGACGGTCTGATGATCGCCGCCGAAACTCTGAAATCCTGCAACTTTGCCGAGGTCTGCAACTTTGTGACCTACATTGACTTCTGGTATCTTAGTGGCCCCGGCTACTACATGAACAAAAACACCTATGAGAAGCTACCTGATGATCTGAAGGCCATCATTGATGACGAGGTCCTCCGCACCGAGCTGGAGGAAGCCAACTATCAGGACGGCATCGAGCTGGAGACTACTTCTATTGAGTGGGCCGAGGAAAACTTCGGCACCACGGTGATCTATCCCACGGATGAGGCCAAGCAGGCTTTCCTGGATAAGCTGACAGAGTCCAAGCAGTCTCTGGCGGCTGACTTGGATGCCATGGGCCTGCCCGGCAGCGACATGGTGAGCACCATTGCTGGTTACGCCGCGGAAGGCTGATCCATCCCCAAAGCTGGAACGCTGATAAAGCGGCTGACCCAGGAGGGTCAGCCGCTTTCTTACGGAGGTAATGAACATGCTAGAGCGAATGAACCCTGTCCCTATGACAGCCCATACCGCCGCTGCTGAGGCCGCTTATGCCTACACCGACGCCGCAGGCACCTTCCCTGCTCCCGGTGCCGGGTGGCTCTCGGAGATCTTTGAACGCTGGAGCAGCGAGGGCAAGCTGAACATTTTTGACCAGAAGATCCATGCGGCCACCGCAGCTTCTGATGACGCCGCAGGTGCCGTCACTCATGGCATTTTGCGGGGCGGCGACTACGGCACAGTGTTCACCTCTCCGGAGGGACTGATGAACATGGTATCCTCTGTGGGGCGCATCGGTACGGATCGGCTTCCTGCCGTTTGGCACGTGCCCAGCGGTGACGATGATGAACCCCTGTGCACTCGCCGGGAATGGGCCTGTGCTGGTCTTGCCATGCAGGTCTTCCCGGTGGTACTGTCTTCCGCAGCAGCCCAGAGCGCCTATGATATCGGCGTGCTAGCCCACCTGACCGCTATGACGGAAAACATCCCGGTGCTGCACCTCTTTGCTGACACATTAGAACGTCCTGTGGCTATCCACAGCCTGGAAGGCCACAAGCAGCTGGCAGACTGGGATGCCATCCGGGCTTTCCGGCGGCGCGCCCTGCTGCCGGAACATCCAGATTCCTCCTTGCAGTTTGCGGACCGCACCCAGCCCCCCACTCCCGCCACACTGCTGAAAACTTTGACTCGCCTGTCCGGCTGCCTGGCCCCGGAAGATGGGCTGCCGCTCTGGGTCTATGAGGGTGCGCCGGACGCCCAGCGGGTCCTGGCGGTCCCTGCCCATCTGGCCCCCGCTCTGGAACGGTGGTTCAAGGAGGACGCCACTGTCGGCGTTCTGAAAATGCGGCTGCTCTGGCCCCTGGACACCGACGCCATCCGAAAAGTCCTGCCGGAAACGGTAAAGCAGCTGGAAGTCCTGGAAGTAGGGACTCCCGGTGACCGCCCTCTCTTTTACCCCGTCATGGCTGCCGCTCTAGCCATGGAAGGCTTCCAGGTCACACCCCGGTATCTGGCCCGGGCTGAGGTGCCGGGCCGCCAGCGGGGCCCCATGGCCCGGCGGGAGAGCTCAGATATCTCCCGCTGCGGCAGCTGCGCCGCCAAAGCCTATCTGGATCTGCTGACCAATATTCTGGCGGAGCGGCTGGTACTGACGATAACACCGGGCTGCGCCGCTTCCCAGCTGGAATTGCCCGACACCTTCCATCCCGGCACGGCCCAACCTGTGGCGGCACTGTCCACCGTGACAGGCTCAGCGGCTTTCGCCCTGGGCGTCCACGTCTCCCTTCGTCACAGCCGGGCGGGAATCATGGAGCAGATCGCCCATATGCGTCCGTCCCTGTCTCCGGCGGATCAGACCGTCTGCGACCGCTGGCTGGAGACCCGGATGGACGGCCGCCGGGAAATCAGCGACCCCAACGGTGAGGCGTTGAAGCGCATGATAGAAAAACACCTTACGGAGAAAGGGCTGGTTGGCGATACCTGCCGCTTTATCCGGGAAAACCTTTGGGATCTGGTGTTCCTGAAGTCAGAATGGGTCATAGGCGGCGACGGCTGGGCCGGAGACAGCGGTATCGGCTCCCTGCTGCACATTCTGTCTATGGATGAGAACATCAACATCCTCGTACTGAACAACCGATGCTTTGCCCAGACCGGCGGGCAACTCTCCAAGCTCTCTCCCCAGGGGATGCGGGGCGGCTTCTACACCGGCGGCAAACGTTTCCCCGCCATGGATCTAGAAGCCATTGCTCACACCTTCCCCCAGGTGTACACGGCATCCATCCATATTCTGTCAGACCCCGCAGGCGCGGAGCGGGCCATTCGGGAAGCCGCCGCCTACAACGGTCCTGCCCTGCTGATTGCGGATGTCCCCTGCGCCAACGCCCAGGACACTTAAAACAGTTTTCTTTCTAACAAATAGCCAGGCTCCGGTACACATGTACCGGAGCCTGGTCTTATGTTTTCAGTGGTCTAGTCGATCCGGCGGGCTACCGGGGAAACCAGGGACGAGGCATCCGGGTCCGCCTCCATCCACTGCATCACATGGCTGATAAAACAGTTTACCGCGTAGGAGACATAGCCGTCCTTCTTGGTGATGAGCTCCAGCTGGTGGCGCATGGCCGGATGGTCGATCTGCAGCAGATGGATATCCGGGAATGAGAACCGCTTGAACAGAGACGACGGCAGTACGGAGATACCGCAGTTCAGCCGCACCATCTGGGCCGTGAAGTCCCAGCGATTGGACTCGATGGACACCAGAGGTTCAAAGCCCGCTTCCCGGCAGGCAAACCGGACGGTCTGATGGGAGTGGAACCGGCTGCTGCTGAGAATGAAGTTTTCATTTTTCAGTTCGGCAAAGGTCACATGGTCCTTATGGGCCAAGGGATGCTGGCTGCTGACAGCCAGCAGGAAATCATCTCTTACAAACAGTGCATGGTCGAACTTATCCTCCGGAATGGGGGCGCTGACGCAGCCCACATCCAGGGCTCCGCTGTCAACAGCGTCCAGAATATCCTGGCTGCCGGCCTCCTGAATGGAGACCTTGATGCCGGGATAAAGCTTGGAAAAGCTGATGATCAGCTCGCTGAAATAGCAGATGCCCGCGATAGGCGGAAAGCCCACGCAGACCTGCCCCTGATAAAAGGACTTGTCCAGGTGGGTCGTTTCCACGATGCTGTCATAGCCGTTGATGACCCGCAGGGCATGTTCCAGCAGGATGGTCCCGGCATCCGTCAGCTTCTGACGGCGCTGGAAGGTGTAAAACAAGCTGACACCCAACTGGTCCTCCATTTTCTGGATCACCTTGCTGAGGGCAGGCTGAGAAATAGACAGCTTTGCGGCGGCTGTGGAAAAATTACCGTCCTTGGCGATCTGCGCAAAATACTTCAGTTCCCGAATATCCAAAAGCGGCTCCTTTCCGGTCTCAAGCCTTCGGGTCCAGTTCCTCTGGAGAGGAGAGGCCGCGGCAGGTCGTAAAATGTGTCAGAGCATAGTCAATAAAGCATTTCACACTGCGGGGCAGATACTGACCATGCTTTGTGACCAGGCCAAGGTCCTCCATCTGAAAACCTCCATCAATATCAAGCAGGGGAATACCCGGGTAGTAAAACCGCTGAAACAGCGAACGGGGCAGGAAAGCCACACCATAGTTCAGCCGCACCATCTGGATCACAAAATCCCACTGGGAGGAGAGCATCACAATGTTGGGCTCAAAACCCGCCTGCTGCAGTGCCTCCTTGATGTCATGGTGGGTCGAGAAATCCGCCCCCAGTAGGATAAAGGATTCGTCTCTCAATTCCCCTAGGGAAATGCTATCCCGCTGGGCCAAGGGATGGTCCTTGCTGACCACCAGGCAGGAGCTGTCCCGGATAAAAAGCGAGGCGTCAAAGGTCTCTTCCGACACCGGAAGGACCACACAGCCTACATCCAGCACACCAGATTCCACATCGGAAAGAATACGCTGGGAGCCGTCCTCCCGAATGTGCAGCTTGATATTGGGATATTGGCGGGAAAAGTCGGCGATCAGCTCGCAGAAAAAGCAGGTGCCCGCCACATTGGGAAAGCCGATGTGCACATGGCCGGAAAACAAGCCCTTATCCGATCGGACAGCCTCCTCGATCTCATCGTATTCGGCGATGACCTTGGCAGCTTTGTCATAGAGCTGGCGGCCCTCCGGCGTCAGGCACTGCTGGCGGTGCTCCGTATAAAAGAGCTTCACTCCCAGCTCCCGTTCCATTTTCTGAATGACCTTGCTGAGGGCAGGCTGGGAAATATAGAGCTTTTCCGCCGCCGCGGAATAATTGGCGGAGACCGCCACCTGGGTAAAGTATTTCAACTCCCGGATATCCAACGTGTGCCCTCCTTTTCAGGCCGTGCGGCAGCACCGCCCATGGTTTTCAACAAATTTCTTTTTCATTTTACCAGTCCCAGCGGATAAAAACAAGTGTGAAATGCCCAAGACCGTATGCCTTAGAAAGGCATACGGTCTTGGGCCGAAGGGAATGAGGTATGAAAAAGATACGTATCAGAGAGAGGATAGGAGATAAGCCATCTATCAGTTGCGGATGTGAATGGCCCGCTTTTCCACGTTAAGCGCCGCCTCGCGCACCGCCTCGGAGACGGTTGGATGAGAGTGGATGGTGGTGATAAGGTCCTCCACAGAGGCACTCATACGGACGGCCAGAGCGCCCTCGGAGATGAGATCCGTGGCCCGGGGCCCGATAATATGCATGCCCAGCACAGCACCATCTTCGCCGGAGATGATTTTTACAAGGCCCTCGCCGCCGTTGAGGATCAGGGACTTGCCGTTGGCCATCAATGGGAACTTGCCTACCTTGTAAACGATACCCCTGGCTTTGGCCTGCTCCTCAGTGATACCCACGGAAGCCGCCTCCGGCTCCATATAAACGCAGGTAGGATTGGTACGCTCATCGTAAGCGGCATCCAGGCCGCAGATATTCTCGGCGGCCACCTCGCCCATGGCGCTGGCCGTGTGGGCCAGCTGGGCATAGCCCATGACGCAGTCGCCGATGGCGTACACGCCAGGGACGGAAGTCTCCATCTTTTCATTCACAATGATCCGGCCCCGGTCATTGGCCAGCTTGCCGGCCTCCAGGCCCAAGGACGCGGTATTGGCCCGGCGGCCAATGGCCACCAGCACCTTTTCGGCCTCAAAGGTCACTATCTCGCCGTTTTTATCCTTGCAGACCACCTTGGCGCCCACAGGAGATTCCTCCACGGCCTGGACGGGACACTCCAGATTAAAATCGATGCCCATCTTCTTCATGTGCTTGACGCCCACCTTGGTCAGGTCACCATCCAGCATGGGCAGCATGTGGTCCATAGCCTCCACCACAGTGACCTTGGTGCCGAAGGCCGCATAGGCGCAGGCCAGCTCCAGGCCGATGACACCGCCGCCGATGACCACCATACTCTCCGGCAGCTTTTCCAGGCTCAAAGCGCCGGTGGAATCGATGCAGTTGGGGTTTTCCTTGATGCCGGGAATGGGAGGCACAGCGTTGACAGAGCCGGTGGCCACGATGATGGCATCCGCCGTCATGCCCTCCTCAGTGCCGTCTGCCTTTTTGACGCGGATGGCCTTTTCCCCGGTGAATACAGCCTCACCATCCACCTTTTTGATCTTGTTCATTTTCAGCAGACCGGCAATGCCCATGGTCAGCTGCTTGGAGACCTGCGTCTTGTGAGCGATGACCTGGGGGAAATCCACGGTCAGATTGTCCGCCTTCACGCCCAGGTCAGCGCCCCGGGTCCGCATATCCTCCAGCAATTCGGCGCTGCGGAGCAGGCACTTGGTGGGGATGCAGCCCACGTTCAGGCAAGTACCGCCCAAGTGCTCCTTTTCCACAACGGTGACGCTGGAACCCAGCTGAGCCGCCCGGATCGCCGCTACATAGCCGCCGGGGCCGCCGCCGATAACGATGACACTCTTTTCCATCTCGATGTCTCCTTTGTCGTTTTTTTAGTTCACTCACAGTATAGCACGCTTTTCCAGAATTTCTAATGCCTGTTTGTCAGGTAAACCTATAAACGTTGGTTATACTTCACGTTGCCCCATTTCCGCAGCGGGCGGCTGTTACCTTATGTAAATGGCCCTGCTGATTTATAACCTTTGGTTATACAGCAGCATTCCCAAGGGGAGATTGATTGCCCTGTATATATTTGCTAAGATGTGGGCAGAAAGCACGGAATATTTTGTGAAGCAACGAAAAATTTCAACTGTGGATGGGTGGAATTTCCCCGCAGATATTCCTGCTAATTTCAGATTACGGAGGAGAAAACATGAAAAGAATTCTGACCATGATCCTTGCTTTGACCATGGCACTGTCTCTGGCAGCATGCGGAGGCAGCAAGAACGACAGCAACGCATCTACTGATGACAACAAAGCCCAAAGCGATGCAAAGCCCATCACCGTTATTTTCTATTCTCCCAACTCCGGCAACTACGCCAGCGAAGCTCTGAAGGTCATGGCCAGCACTCTGACCGAACGTTCCGGCGGCACCATGATCGGCAACGTCATTGAAGCTGGTTCCGCAGGTACCCAGGAAGAGGCCGTGCAGGCCATGATGAGCGGCGACATGAACGTGATCGTCAACACCATTGACCGTCTGGAAAACCAGATTCCTGGCTCTGCAGGTTCCTGGCTGTCCCTGCCCTTCCTGTTTGACAGCGATGAGCAAGCCGAGACCGATTATTACAACGGTTGGATGATGGACAAGATGAAGGAGCTGGCTGTAGCCGGCGGCGTGCATGTCTATGACTACGTGTTCAGCGGCTTCAAGTGCATCAGCTTCACGAAAGCCGTTCACTCCTACGCCGATTGGCAGAACATGAAAGTCCGCGTTCCCGCCAATGACCTGTTCAACACCCTCTGCGCCGCTTACGGCATGCAGACCGTTTCCGGCATTGATATGTACACCTCTTTGCAGAACGGCACCGTGGATGCTGTGCTTCAGAGCGAGGAAGGCCATCAGACCTTCAAGCTGGAAGAGGTCATCAAGGAGCTGGTTCTGATCCACGATACCTTCGGTTCCAACCTGTATTCTTCCAGCGAGGCTTGGTATCAGAGCCTGACAGACGAGCAGAAGCAGATTCTGGACGAAGTCATCACCGAAGTTGCCGCTGAGTATAACCAGAAGTCCAAGGACGCTATTGATACTTATGTGAACGAGACCCTGCCCAATGCCGGTGTTGAGGTCGTGATTCCTGATGATGCCTGGAAGAACGCAATGAAGAAGGCCGGTATCCCCCTGTGGGAAAGCTTCCTGAATAACGACAGCTATGATGCTGAACTCCGTGAAAAGCTGAGAACGGACTACTACGAAGTGAACTTCGCAGACGTTCTGAATTAAAAACCAGTTTAGAACAACATACCGGAGGGGTGTGAGATATCTCCGCCCCTCCCTTTTCAAAAAGTGGGAGGAATTATGAAAAAACGATCTTTTTTCGATGGAATCGTAAAGATCAACGATGTGGTGGGACAAATTGAGCGCTTCTTCTCAGTGGTGGTTTTGCTGCTGCTGATTGTTGCATGCATGATCTTCATTACATGCCGTTACTTTATCCATGTTTCCACGCCCTGGTCCGATGAGCTGGCCTGCTTTGTACTGGTGGCCTTGGGGTGGATCGGCGCATCCTATTGCTGCTATCATGATGACCACCTGCGCATCAATGCCTTGAGCAGCTTGGTAAAGAAGTACTGTAAAAATTCCCAGAAAATTCTGGCAGTTGTAGAAATGATTACTCAGATCATAATCTGCGCATTTATGGTCTTTTTCCTGTATAACTTCACCCGCTACCTGACCCAGTCGGTCATTCCCCTCAATGTCCTGACGGTTTCTTTAAAAATTCCCAGCCACTATCCTATGATGTCCGTAGCAATCGGCAGCGCATTGATGATTTTTCATGCATTCATGAAAACCCTCATCATTTTGGGCCAGCTGCTCGGTAAGCTGCCGTTCCCTAAAACGGCAGCGGCAGAAGAATAAGGAGGCATCACATGGAGGCATTTATTCTGTTTCTGGTCATTTTCCTTGGCCTTGCGATCATCTTTGAGTTCCCTCTGGCATATTCCCTTGGAATTGCCGCTACCATAACCTTCGTTACTCACGGCTTTGCCCTGAATAACCTGGCAGGCGTGGCATATTCCAGCTTGAACAGCTTTGACCTGCTGGCAATGCCCTTCTTCGTATTCGCCGGATATCTCATGCAGTATTCTAACCTGTCTGAGAAGCTGTTTAACTTCATCAATTCCTTTGTTGGCCGGTTCCGGGCCAGCACCGGTGCCGTGGCTATCGCCACCTGCGCCCTGTTCGGCACCCTGACCGGCTCCGTGGTGGCCACTGTGGCTGCCATCGGCCAGATCGTGTTCCCTGAAATGAAAAAGCGCGGTTATCCCAGCTCCTATGCCGGTGCAATTGTGGCAAACTCCGGTATGCTGGGACAACTGATCCCCCCCAGCTCCGTGGGTATTATTTACGCCATGACCACTGGCCTGAGCATCTCTGACGTGTGGCTGTCCACCGTTGGTCCCGCTATTCTGATCGTTATCGGCTACAGCCTATATAACTACTTTGTCCGCCGCCATCTGGAAGAAAAGTGCCAGGAAAAGTTCGACTTTGTCCCCTATGTAAAGAATGTAGGCAAGAATACCAAGAACGCTTTCTGGGCGCTGCTGATGCCCATTATCATTTTCGGCGGCATCTATGGCGGCGTGTTCACGCCTACTGAGGCTGGCGCCGTGGCGGCGGTTTACGGTGTCATTTATTACTTCGTCAAGAAAAAGGTACATCCCGGCTCCGTGGGCGGCAGCTTCACCCAGATCTGTACTTCTGCCGTAGGTGTCGTGGGCAGCATTTTCCTCATTATGGCCTTCGCCTCCGCAGCTGGCCGCGCACTGTCCTTCGCCGGTGTCGGCAGCATGGTTCAGAACCTGTTCCTGACCCATATGACCGAAAAATGGCAGTTTATGCTGGCAACAGTCGTTCTGTTTACCATCTGCGGTATGATCGTGGACGGCAACGTGGCTATTCTGCTGTTTATTCCCCTGCTGACTCCCCTGCTGCCCTCTTACGGTATTGACCCCATTTACTATGCAGCCATTGTCCTGCTGGTGCTGGAATTCGGCAACGTGACCCCGCCTTTCTGCGTCTCCCTGTTCATGGCTACCAAGCTCTCCGGTTCCACTTTCGGTCAGGTATTCAAGGCAACGATTCCTTTCCTGATTGTGAACTACGTCGTGCTGCTACTTGCAATTCTCTGCCCCACTCTCTGCACGTTCCTGGTGGCTTAATCGATACTCTTACAAAAGCGATTACCGTCACTCTTTGCTAAATTAGTTTTCATTTGGAGGTTTCTCTCATGGCAACAGACACGCATGAGCACTTTAAGCAAATCTTCCAGGTGGTCTGCGTGGTGCACAACCTGGACCAAACACTGGAAAACTGGAAAAATATGGTGGAGTTTGACACCTCCTCCATCAAACTGGGCACAACGCCGGCAGACGCTGTCTGTACCTACCGCGGCCAGCAGATCCAGTGCCCTATCCGCTATGCCCGATTCGACTTCGGCGGCGTGGACATGAAGCTGGTGGAACCCTTGAATAAGTCCGGCGGCGATCCCTACTCCGATTGTCTGCTGGAAAAGGGCCAGGGCTTCCACCATCTGGGGCTGTATACGGAAACATACGATGCCCTCCTGGAGCGATACAGCGCCTTGGGTCTGCATCCTGTCTATGAGGAGACCGTCGGTCAGGAACAATACCTCCTTTATGATTTCACCGCCCAGACCGGCATGGCTATCACCCCCTGGGCCAAGATGACCGGCCCCTGCGGCCCTCGGGATACAGCAAGCAAAACCCTGTAATACCATCAACACTGCCGGACGCCAGACAGCCCGGCGCAAACGAAATGGAGGAACATACATGAAAGCTATTCTCTATAAAAAAGGCGGACGGGCCAACGCCTGTGTAGCGGAGGTTCCGGAGCCTGTTGTAGGTGATAAGGACGTACTGATCCGCGTCTATGCATCCGACATCTGCCGTCCGGCAGACGCAGCCCACGACGGCGGCTATTCCGCCTTCGGCAAATATCCCCTGATCCCCGGCCATGAGTATGCCGGCATCGTGGAAAAGGTGGGCAAGGATGTGGTACGCTTTAAGGTAGGCGACCGGGTAACGGCCGACGCGAACCTTCCCTGCGGCACCTGCTATTACTGTGTACGGGGCGAAGTACAGTTCTGCGAGAACAACCGGGCCTACGGGCAAAGCCTCAACGGCGGCTTTGCCCAACTGGTGGCCGTGGACGAAAGCCTTGTCTACCAGGTGCCGGACAGCGTATCCCTGCGGGCCGCGTCTATGACGGAGCTGGTAGGCTGTGTGTACAACTGCATGGAACGCTGCAATTTCAAGTACGGCTCCGAGGTTCTGATCCTGGGCTGCGGTGCCAGCGGCAACCTCATTGCCCAGATGGTGAAAAGCTCTAACGCCGCCACCGTGGTGGTAGTGGACTGCGTGCCCAGCAAGCTGGAACGCATCAAGACCGTGGGCGTCAAGACCATTCTGGCAGACAAGAATGATCCCGAGATCCATGAGGCCATTCTGAAAGAACAGTATCCCCACGGCTTCGACTATATCATCGACACCACCGCCAATCCCAAGTTGATCTCCCGGAGCCTGTATCTGCTCAAGAAGGGCGGCACCTTTGTGAATTACGGCTTCCAGAACAATGTAAAGGTCGCCGAACAGGTTCAGATCGATATGAAGCTGTTCGTCACCCGGCAACTCAGCTATCTAGGCTCCACCTTCCAGCACTTTAAGTTCCCCCAGACCTTGAAAGCTATTGAGGAAAAGCGGGTGGACCCGGAGCTGGCTATTTCCGAGATCAAGCCCCTGGACGACTTTTTTGAATGCATGGACAAGGTCCTCTACGATCCTGAGACCATTAAGATCGTGCTGGAACCCAATGGCTCCTCTGAGGGTATGTAAGCAATTTTTCAGCGTATTCAAATGTATTTATAAAAACCGGGACGGATAAACCGTTCCGGTTTTTCTGTGAAAAAGTCGAGCAAGTGCAAAAACGGGGACTTACAGTCCCCGTTTTTTCTTCAATGTCCGGATATCCTCTCCCACAAAGGGCAATAATTGATACTCACCCTCGATGCGGGAGGCGATCTGCGGTGAATACCGCTGGGCCAGGGCCTCCGGCATCAGGTTAGTGCTGACAATAGTAGACTGCTTTTCCAGCAATCGGCCATTGATGATCTGATACAGGGCGCTCTGGACAAAAGTAGTGGTCATCTCCGTACCCAGATCGTCCAGGATCAGCAGATCGCAGTTCAGCACCCGCTCCACATCCCGGTCCGCCTCATCCCGGCCGAATTTCTGGGCCTCGAAACGCTCAAAAACGTGTCCGGCGGTATCATATACCACGGAATAACCCTTACCGCTGACCTCTCTTGCGATAGCAGCTGAGAGGTGGGTCTTGCCCAGGCCGGGCCGGCCGAAAAGCAGCAGGTTTGCGGGCCGTTTCCCGAAGTTATGGGCATACTCCACACAGGTATCATACACCCATTCCATATGTTCCCGGGCAGATTTGGTCTTTCCAGGAGCCCTCTGACTGTCATACCAATCGGTGTCAAAGGTGTCGAAGCTCTGGCCCCCCAGGTCCAGCAGTTTGGAGAGCTCCTTGCGCTGCTCTTCCACATAGTAGGCCTTCAGGCAGCGGCACATCTGGCCCCCCCGATAGCCGGTATCCCCGCAGAGGGAACACAAGGGGGTGTTTTCCAGGTCGCTTTCCGTCAGTCCCAGCTCCGCCAGCAGGGTCTTCCGCTCCGCCTGCAAACTAAGATTCTGCTCCTTCAAGCGCTGGATCTCCGGCAGAGGGTCCCGCCCCTGCTGCAGGGCCGCCGCCAAAACCCGGCTGGCCGTACGGCGCAGCTCCTCATCAATCTCCCGCAGGCGAGGACGGCGGGCATATACAGCCTCCCGCTGGGCAACCTGGTCCGCTTCCCTGGCACTCCGGTCCGCCTCATACCGCTCCTGCGCCAGGCGCAGCAGCCGTCCGTCGTATGACATGGCCCGTCTCCCTCCTTATACGTACTTCCAGGCATCGCCGGATGCCTGGGGCTGGGGCTTTGCCTGGGGCTTGTCCGCCTGCTGGACCTCCTCCGGCGTATGCAGGCCGCTCTGGTGCCATCGCTTCAGAATCCCGTTGCAGTAAGGCCATTTCAGCTCGTGGCACTTCATGACAGTCTTGTCGTAGGCCAGGGCCACCGTCTCCGGCGGGAAGCCCATCTCCTGCCAGGCGTTGAGATACTTCTCTTCCGAGGCCACTGGCAGCCGGTCGCCCAGCCCCAGGACCCGCATGTACTGAGGAATGGCCCCCTGGCGCTCCGTGTACTTTTTCAGATACTCTACGGCGGCCTTTTGGGTGTCCACCCCCATCCGGGCCCAGGCGTAGCCCTCCCGCTCGATCTGCCGCAGGGTGGGGCGGCGTCCCTCTCCGTATTTCCGAGCGATTCGCTCCATACAGTGCCCCACCAGCAGGTAGATCACATCCGCAGGCAGACCCAGGTAATCCGTCAGGCCCAGCAGCACCCCCACGTCCGGGGTGGTCAGCTTTTTGCCCAGCTTTTTTTCCACCTCGGCCGTCAGCAGCCGGAATTCCTCGCTGCTGTCCAGGCGGCGGGCGATATCGTCCCGCTGATAGTTTGGCTTTTCGTCGGCGGGCTCCGGGACTTCCTCCGCTGCCGGGGCCAAGAGCCGCAGCTCCCGCAGCGTCAACTCCGCCGCTTCGATGCGGCTCTTGTCCCAGCGCAGCTCTCCAGCCAGAGACCGGGGCTGCGCATTGCCGTGGTGCCGCAGGAGCGCCAGATACAAAAGAGCCGCGTCGCCGTCTCCCCGGTCCAACAGCCGCTTCACGGCCTGGGCCGTCAGGGTTACGGACTCATCCGCCGTATGGATCAGGATACTTGTCATCTGCGCTCCTCCTTTCCGAACCTGCGGCCCGGAAAGGAGGAGCATACATGGAAATGGTGCAGAAAACCCTTCCTGGGTTTCCCACACACCCTTCCTTCCCACTGCGGAGGTCCCTATTTTGTCAGCCCCTATTTTACACGAAATCAACCGCCACGGCAAGGGGTCAGACAGAGAGTTGTAAACTTTTTCGTTTTCCGACGATTTTTGTGGAACCCTTGCGGCAGTTGTGGTATACTGGAAACTGTAAAATTGTGTAATGTACTCTTTCGCCCCGGCGGAATAGGTACACAGAACGATAAAGGAGGAAGCTTGTATGGCAAACCGTGTTGTCATCAGCATTTGCGGAGAGGAGTACACCCTGGTGGCGGATGAAGCCCCCAGCTACATGCAGAAGGTGGGCGGCTACGTCAGCGACAAAATGACCGACGTGATGAACGCCGCCAAGGTGGGCCGCACCGACGCCGCGGTGCTCACCGCCGCCAACCTGGCGGACGAACTGTTCAAGTCCCAGGCCGCCGCCGAGCAGCTGCGGGGGCAGATCAAGGGCTATCTGGACGAGGCCTCCAAGGCCCAGGCGGAGGTCAGCGAACTGAAGCGGGAGGTCTTCCGGCTCCAGCAGCGTCTGGACAGCCGCAAGTAATGGCTCTGGAGCTGCTTTCCCCCGCCGGATCTCCGGAGGCGCTGCGGTCTGCCGTGCAAAGCGGCTGTGGTGCGGTGTATCTGGGCTGGGGGGATTTCAACGCCCGCCGGAGCGCCAAGAACTTCACCGATGCGGAGTTTGCCGCCGCCATCCGGTACTGCCACGTCCGGGGCGTCCGGGTCTTTCTGACCCTGAACACCCTGCTGACGGACCGGGAACTGCCCCTGGCCCTGGAGGCCGCCCGGACGGCCTGCCGCCTGGGGGTGGACTCCGTGCTGGTGCAGGACTGGGGCCTTTTCGACCTACTGCGGCAGGCCCTGCCGGACCTGCCCCTCCATGCCAGCACCCAGATGAGTGTGTTCACCAGCGGCGGTGTCAATGAGATGTACCGGGACGGCTGCGAGCGAGTGGTCATCGCCCGGGAGTGCTCCAAGGAGGACACCGCTTCCGCCTGCAAAGCCTGCCCCGCCGAGGTGGAGATCTTCGGCCACGGGGCACTGTGCATGTGCTACTCCGGCCAGTGCGAATTCAGCGCCCTCATCGGGGGCCGCAGCGGCAACCGGGGTACCTGCGCCCAGCCCTGCCGCCTGCCCTATGGGTTCAACGGCCCCGCCAAAAACGCCTATCCCCTCAGCCTGAAGGACAGCTGCCTGGCCGGCCGTCTGTCGGAAATGGAGCGGATGGGGGTCGCCTGCCTCAAGCTGGAGGGCCGCATGAAGCGGCCGGAGTATGTGGCGGTCATTACGGACATCTACGCCCGTCTGATCCGGGAGGGCCGCAAGCCCACTCCCGCCGAGAAAAAGGACCTGGAACTGGCCTTTTCTCGTTCCGGTTTTACCGAGGACTACTGGCAGGGCCGCCATGGCCCCGCCATGTTCGGCACCCGGCCGGAAAACACGCCGGAGCCTAAGGAACTGTTTGCCGCCGCCCGGGCCCGGTACGAAAAGAACGATACCCGGACGGTGCCCATCCATTTCTCATGTGCCTGTCAGGCGGGGCAGCCCGTCTCCCTGACGGTGTGGGACGAGGATGGTCACGCGGTCACTGCCACAGGCCCCATCCCGGAGCCTGCCAAGAACAAGGCCCTGACGGCGGCTGACCTGGAAGCCCGCCTGCAAAAGACCGGCGGCACCGCCTTTCACTGTGTGGACGGCTCCGCCGATGTGGCGGAGGGCCTTTTTCTCTCCGCCGGGGCGGTAAACGCCCTGCGGCGGGAGGCCCTGACGGCTCTGGAAGCGGCCCGCTGTGCCGTGCCGGAGCGCCGGGAGGCCGGATACGCCCTTCTGCCGGAGACCGACTGCGCCGCCGATACCCCGGAGTTGACAGTCTCCGTTACCGCCTGGGCCCAGGCGGAGGCTCTGCTGCCCCTGTCTCCCGCCCGGATGGATGTGCCGCTGGAACTGCTGGCGGAGCGGACCTCCCTGCCGGATTTTGCCGGGGAATGGTGCGCCATTCTCCCCCGGGTCTGGCGGGACCGGGACGAACCCCAGCTGCGCGCCTGGCTGGCCCATGCCAAGGAACTTGGCATCACTTCTGCCCTGGCAGGCAATATCGGCCACCTGTCTCTTCTGCGGGACACCGGGTTGACCGTTCGCGGCGATTACGGGCTGAACGTGTTCAACAGCCGCGCCCTGAACTATCTGCGGCAGAAGGAGCTTTCCTCCGCCTGCCTGTCCTTTGAGCTGCGGTTCCCCCAGCTGCGAGATATTCAAAAGGTGATCCCGGCGGAGGCCATCGTCTATGGCCGCCTGCCGCTGATGCTCACCGAAAACTGCCTGGTGCAGAATGAGACCGGCTGCCGCCTCAGCGAAGCCGGGGCCGCCGTGCCGGAGCAGGCCCCCTGCCGCCGTCCCAACGATCTACAGGACCGCACCGGGGCGAAATTCCCTCTGCTGCCTGCCTACGGCCACCGGACGGAGATCCAGAACAGCGCCCCGGTGTGGCTGGCGGACAAGCCGGAGTGGAAGCGCTGCGGCTTGGCCTATGCCCGCCTCCGCTTCACCACGGAATCGCCGGAGGACTGCGCGGATATCTGCCAGGCCTATTTGGACGGTTCCCCCGCCCCTGGCCCCTTCACCCGCGGGCTCTATTACCGGGGCGTGGAGTGATGAAGAGGCATCGAAAGCTGTTGATTTTTCTGGCCCTGGTACTGCTGGTGGCCGGATATTTCTGGCAGGTCCCCTCCAAAAGGAACACCGTTGCCATTCTGGTCCGGCGTCAGTCTCAGATGGAGGACTTTGTCCAGTCCGTCAAGGCAGAAGCCGCCCAGCCCCATGATGCACTACCGGATCCGGACCTGGCTCAATGCGCCGCGCCGGAGGGCACCTGGTATGACAGCGTTTACAGCGACGAGCAGATTTTTCCCGGCCGGTTAGTCGGTTGTCTGTCGGCATGGGACCTGTATGCGCCCGATGACCGTCAGCCCCTGCCGGAAGCCTTCCAGAAAGCGTGGCAGGCTCTGCGCCGGGGCCGCTTCACCAGCTTTTCCTGTACTGTTGCGGAAAACGGCGCTGTTTCGGCCAAATTCCACCGAGGGGGCCGCTGGCAGGCATATGCCGAAGGGCAGTATCGAATGTGTGACGCTCTTATCTGGCAGGACGCGGACTATCCCGCCCCGCCGGAACCTTTCTGGCAGCCCCTGACAGTGCAGGATGGAATCTCTCCATCTGACAACGGGGCGTGGTACTATGCTTACGAAAAGCATTATGATGGATAAGGTGTGCCTTTCCTTTCCACTGCCGCTGACGCTCATTTGTGGAAAACCGGTTCTGTTCCCTTACAAGAACCAGCCAGCGCTTAGCGAAGCGCTGGCTGGGGCCCACGAATGAGCATGAGCGGCAGCGGAAAGAGGGGCAGGGGGTGTCCTATTTGCACCCCGGAATTTGCAATTTTATCAGCACGGCGTACACCGCAGGATAAAATCTGCACTCCGCCCGTGATTTAGCAGGAACTTCTTCACCTGCATAGCAGTTCTCACAGAACCCGTTTCCCCAAACTTGCACGGTGTGCAAGTTTGGATTCAGCGTCTTTTCTCTTCCACCGTGCACGGCGCATTCTCTTTTCCGCAAGAGGAAAAGAGAATGGGGGCATTTCACACGGCAAAGCCGTGTCACCCCATGCCGCATAGCGGCACTTTCTGCGGCGGTTCGCCGCATCCTGACAGGACCTGTCCCCCTGCGGGCAGCAAAGAACATGCGGGGAACATTCCATCCGGCAAAGCCTGCTCCCGCACTGGCATGTTGCACCTCAAAAGCTTTCCATTTTTCAGCAATTTTTCAGTTCTGTCTGTATAATATAGAAGCGATAATACAATCTGTTTTTAATTTTGGAGTTTCATATGGAAGAAATCAAGGTAAAATATTTTGTGGACGGCATCGACGAACTGTGCTACGTGGCCGGAAAATCCGACTGGATCGACCTCCACGCCGCCGAGGACGTGGACATGAAGGCCGGAGAATTCCGGCTGATCCCCCTGGGGGTGGCCATTGAACTGCCGGAGGGATACGAAGCCCATGTGGTCCCCCGCAGCTCCAC
>ERZ808246.656-NODE-656-length-27719-cov-4.429258_pt1 | contig 27719 bp, 29 predicted proteins | sample MGYA00521083_ERZ808246 | MGnify/ENA primary metagenome ERZ808246 (study PRJEB31516, sample SAMN03275577) | gut metagenome | biome: mammalia-associated habitat; material: feces | host: Papio cynocephalus | place: Kenya | collected 2012-07-07 ...
TCTTTATAAAATGTGCCGGTGCGCCGCCTACAATGGTGTATGGCGCAACATCCTCTGTCACCACGCTGCCGGCCGCCACGATCGCGTCCGCACCGACGTGCACACCCTTTAGAATCATCGCCCCTGCTCCGATCCATGCCCCTTTTCCGATCACCACATCCTGGTCGTCTTCTGCGGTTTTATCCGCATCTGTCAGCTCTATGATGTGCTTGCCGACGACGTCCTTGCGGTGATCCCCTGTGATGATCGTGACGTCGGGGCCAAACAAGGCATAATCCTCTATGTAGATCTGTGCCCGTGTTGTCCAAAAGCGTGCGTTTACCCCGATAGAGGCATGGTTTCCAACATGAATGTTCGACAGCGGGAAGAAATCGCCGCCCGAATCAATGTGCGAATCCTTGCCGCACTCGGCAAGTGAGCGTTTGATATCCGGCTCAATGATCGCACGGTATAAAACCGCCTTCAATTTACGAATGGCTCGGTATATCATGATCTCATCCCCCTTTCTCCTTAATACCGACATATTCCGTATATGGCCGGTGCAGATCGCATTTCACATAGTAGTGATGCCCGTACCGCTGCTCCGGCGGTATTTCACCGCGCCAGTCTCCGTATTTCTGCGTGAGATAGGCGTCATACTGAGCCGGAACGCGAACCGGGATCCCCTCAAACTTCATCCAAACCCCGTCGCCATACTGCTCTTTGGGCGCGTATTCCAGCGGAGAGGTCGAGTTGGCATGGTTGCACCAGACAGCGCTGGTCTCCGCCGAAAAGGAGGCAACATACCGGTCAAAGGCTTCGACCTCGGCGGCCGTGTCACTCCTGCATCCAAAAAGGCGGAAGAGCAGCCAGTACCAATTGGTCCGTACCATAGCGATGTTTTGCGGTGACAAGCGGTTATAATGCAGTCTCACGCGCCGCGCCGCTTCGAAGACGGCCCGTTTTTTTCGGAACATTTGGTGCTCGCGTTCGGTGCGCCACTGTCCATCCAGCGGGAATACATCCATGAACACCCCATGATTGATTTTTAGGCGATCCGCCATCCGCTCTATGTAGGTCGTTCTGCTGTCGCGCAGCTTGCTTCCCAGGAGGTAGCATTGGGGTTCGGAATGATAGTTCTGCAGAAAGCACCATTCCGGCAATATCTTGGGTGCCTCCCTGCAGAAAACCTCGTAGTCCCTTCTCGGGAGCGCCACGTCGATGTCGTCATCCCACGGGATAAAGCCGCCATACTTCACTGCGCCGAGTGCGCTGCCGCAGACGAGATAGTAGGTCAGATCCAGCTGTTCGCATGCGGATAAGAACTGCCGCAAAAGTCCAAGCTCAATTTCTTGCAGCTCCGTCACCGGGATTCACCTCACTTCTGCTTCTCTCTCAATCTCAGCAATCTGAAAAGCGCATATACAGCGGCCGCATTCTCAGAGCGCATGGCAAAATGCAAAATTTTTCGTTTACAGCCGGGCGGCTTTTCCGAAGCAGCGGCAGCGCGGTACAGCGCTGTCTGGCGGAATCCACGCCACCACATCTTGAATTCCTCATAGCTCTTACCGGCAATAAACGGATTGGCCATAACAATAATGCTCGCGTCAAATGCCCACCGGGACAGTGTGCTGTCGGCAATCGGCAGGGGCCAGCGCCCCTTCTCAGCCATAGCCCCGAGGACCTTTTCATATGGCTGCGTATAGTCCTTTGAAGACATCATAGCCGACCCGGGCGCAATGGTATAATAATAGCTGGCATCCTTGCTGAAGCGGATCGACCGGCAATGCTGCAGATACTGAAAAACAAACAGCATATCCTCGCCGATAGACAGCTCCGGCCGGAAGGCAAGGTGCTCTTCGCGGATCGTCTGCAGGGAATACAGCTTGTTCCAGACAGAAAACGCGATCCCATATCGGAGCTGCCCGCAAAAATACGAATCGACCCAGTCGCCATCCAGCATATAGGTTTCGGGCATGGGGCTCAGCGCGGAGCCTTCACCGTCACTGCGGACAACATCGATCACCGGGAGCACGCCGGGGCGGTACAGCGCGTGCAGCACCTCCAGATAATTTGCCGATACTGTATCATCGCTATCGATAAAGCAGAGCAGCTCCCCCGAAGCGGCCGCCATCCCTGCATTCCGCGCAGAGCTGACGCCGGCATTTTTCTGACGGATCAGTCGGATGCGCGTATCCTCGGCGGCTTTGGCTGCCACGATTTCTGCCGTTTCATCTATGGAGCCGTCGTCAATGATCAGCAATTCAAAATCCGGGTAGGTCTGCCGCAAAACCGAGTCTATACACCCTTCGATCACGCCCGCGGCATTATAAGCCGGTACAACGATACTGATCATTTGCAGAACTCCTATCACCGCTGCAGCAGCCGGTCATATACCTGTCTGAGCTGCTGGTCTACCTGTTCATCGGAAAACTTACTGTAATCTACCTGCCCCGCGTGCCGGCTTATTTCCGCGCGGTATTCATCGCCGCTCATCTTACGGAGGCCGAAAGCCAGCGTCTCTGCTGAAGCCGGTGCAATTATCAACCCGTTCTTTCCGGTTTCGATGATCTCGCCGTTTCCGCCCACATCCGTCACAAGACACGGCAGCTTTGCCGCACACGCCTCCAGGATAGAGATGGAGAGATTTTCATGCAGAGAGGGCGACAGGAAGAAATCGGAAGCATGCAGGTATTTTTGAACCTGCTCCTGCTGCCCGGCGAAAATCACCCGCTGCGCATGCCGCAGCGCGGCACATTCGGACTGCATCTCCCGCAGATAATCTCCGTCTCCTACGACCAGCAGGCAAAGCTCTGGCGGCCAACTCTCATCCAACTGCTTTAGCGCATCGACTAAGTAAGCCAGTCCCTTTTCCTTCGTGACCCTGCCGACGTAGATGCCGATTTCTGCATTCTCCGGAAGGTTCAACTCCATGCGCAGCGCACGCTTTTCTTCTGCGCTGCAGTCGGGGTACCGGGGCATGCGGTTATACACAAAGGGCAGCATTTTCTTTTGGTATCGCCGGAACACATCCCGCTGTGACGCCCGCTCACAGACGCAGGAAATTCCATCCGCCAAGTCAAAGATCATGGGTTCAATCACATGCCTGCAGATCCAGCGCTTTACCGGCGAGTAGTACACAAGATCGCTGAACATACCGTGAACGGTCACAAGGATCTTCCCGCGGCCGGAAAGCTTTGCGCCGAGAACCGCATTCAGGCTTTCCACTCCCGCTCCCCGGATGTGAACGATATCCGGGTCCGCCCGGCGAAGGGCTCTGCGGTAAAAACGGATATCCGAAAAACTGACTCCACAGTGGCAGCCCTTCAGCACCACCGGAATAAATTCATAGCGATCTGACAGCGCTCCCCGCTTGCTCAGCGCTTCATATTCTGTTTTCAGTCCGCCATTATTGGCAGTCGTTACATATTGCTGAACAACTCGGGGCCTTCGCACGTCAAACCTCCCCATCAGAGTTTATCCTGATTATTTTTTCTGCTATGGCAGATGCCAAAAGATTTTCCGCGGCATATTGCAGAAATTGTGTATACCGTTTTTCTGTGTCTTCCTTCGGCGCGGAAATGGCTGCCCTTACGGCATCGCAAATAGCGCAAGGCGCATCCTTGCCTGGGTCAACTGCATACAGAAAGCTTTGATAGCACTCCGGCATACCATCCAGAAGATAGCCAACCGTTGGTTTCCCGCTTAAAAGATACTCTATGTCCTTGGAGGGGAAGGAGTATTTTGTATACTCCTCGTTGTTCGGCCGCGGATTCACAAGCACTGCGGCGGAGGAAATATATTCCTGTACCTTTTCGGGCGATACCTGCCCCGGAAGAATGATCCTCGGATCCTCCGCAGCACGTTCTCGCAGATACTCCATCGCATCGCCGTTCCCGCATAAAATCAGGCGGTACTTGTCGTCCTGCAGCCGGGAAAACGCTTCTGCCAAAGATCGGATCCCGAATCGGAAATACAGCTTGCCGGCGTATACGATATTGACGGTTTCTGCATGAGCGGTACTATTGGGATTCTCGGAAATCGAATCTACGATCCCCTCGGCCACAACGTAGGGTCGATCCGCCAGCTGCAGCGCTTTTGCCATAGCTTCTGTCAGAACCACAGATGTATCAACGCATTTGATATGTTCCTTGATCGATTTGATATCGAACCGCTTAAAAAAGTCATAGAGGACGCCTCTTTTGGCCTCGAGGTTCATATATTGCGGAAGGTCGGGAACAACAAAGCAGACCCCGATTTTGGGGTTCAGCTTTTTGGCATAGGCCGCTGCCGCCAAAAACGGATCATGCGCACTGTATACAACGATCAGCTTTTCTCCGTTTCCATCAAGAGCAAACTTGCGAACCGCCTTTTTCAAGGCGTGCGCCCTGGACAAATTCCGAAATCCCCAAATATTGTTAAACGGGACATATTGGCAAAGATGCTGTGGGCTCGTAAAGCCGGAAAAATGCAGCGTGCGGCTCTGATTCGGATAATGCCCGATAAAAGGAGCGGAGATCACTTGGGTGTCTGCGGCCTCTTTTAGGCCGCGGATCAGCTTCAGCTGCATTTGATTTGCTGAAAATTCCACGCTTTTCTTTGCCTGCGCGATCACTTCAGCTTCATTCTCTTTTGCAAAAACACCGCAAAGGACCAGCACATCCATATCAAGCCCTCTTATACTTTCTGAGGCCTCGCACCGCATAAGATAGAAACACGGAGATCGACTTTATCAAAGGGAGTTTTTCGACCTTGCGGTAGACCTCCCACCTGTTTTTGGCCGATTGAGCCTTGCAGTGTGACCTGGAGCCTTCCACGATTCGATAGTCTGCCAACGGCTCACAGCATGCGGACGCAGAATATCCCTTTTTGAGCAATTGAAGCCAATACGCCAGATCCTCGTGATAATAGTCAGGGGAAAAACGGTTATCATCGACTACGCTTTTTGCCAAAAGGGTCGTAGAGCAGCTGAATACGCTTTCTTTCAGCATGTCGTCATAGGAAGTCTGCTCTGGCACAATATAATCCGATATTCTTTGCCCATCACGGCTTATCAGCGAGTATGAACAATAAATGATCTCCGAGCCGGAATCTAGCGCCGCCGCAAGCTGTTTTTCAAGCTTGTCGCTATGCCATACATCATCACTGTCTAACAGTGCGACCCATTCGCCTTCGGATAAATCCAAACCGCGATTTCTGGTTTTGGCTGCCCCCAAATTGCGATCATTTCGAAAAAGTCGAATTCTGTCATCCGTGTTTACAAAGCCTTGAACAATGTCTACGGTATGGTCTGTGGAGCAATCATCAATAACCAGCAGGATCCAGTTAGTATATGTCTGAGATTGTACCGATCGGATCGCTTCGCCTATGTATTTTTCTGCGTTATATGCCGGCATCACAACAGAGACCAATGGATGCTTTATCGCTGCTCGCCCATAGCAGACAGGGTTTTTCTGTAGTGCTTCCATCAGCGCGCCCCTTCGTGTGTAAAAATCAGCGACACCGTTTTTGCAATGCACTTTAGGTCCATAAGCACAGACCGGTGCTCTATGTACTCCATGTCATAGACGATCTTTTCCTCCGGCTCCAGTTCATAGCCGCCATTGACCTGTGCATATCCCGTTAGTCCGGGCGTCACGACCAGCCGATTTGAAAACCCCACAATGTACTTTTCAAACTGCTCGTAGAAATACTGTCGCTCCGGTCTCGGCCCGACAAAGCTCATATCTCCCTTCAGGATATTCCAAAGCTGAGGCAGCTCGTCCAGCCTCGTCTTACGCAGGAATGCCCCAAACCGGGTGCAGCGCTTATCTTCTTTATCCGCCCACTGGGGGCCATTTGCCTCCGCATCATGATTCATTGTCCGGAATTTGCAGATCACAAACGGTTTTCCGCCCTTCCCCAGCCGCTCCTGCTTGAAAATTGCGCCGCCCGGGGAATCCAGCACTATGATCAATGCAATAATCGCCATGGGGATCGCTAATACAATGAGTCCTATCAAGGCAAAAAAGCAATCAAAGAGCCTCTTCACCAGAAGGTATGACCACCGCTCCTGAACATGAGGAAGCGCAATATAAACGGCATCGTGTTTTTTGGCTTTTTCAGTGATTTGATAGGGCACCGTAACTTCCATCATGATCCATCTCCGTTGTGTCGCTCTACTCTATTTCTCTTTCAGCTGCTCCCTGTTTTCTCCAGCGTTGGGATAGGAAACGCTCTATGCCTGCTTAAAGTCCATTTCGTGATATCTTTGCCGGTCTCGAGCTCACCGGCCAGCATCCGGACCGCAAAAATTTTGGTCAATAAATTGTGTCAATTTATCCAATGTGTTTCGTAGAGTATGCCACTCCACGAGTGTCACTCGAACACCGTATGTGTAAATACTATAACATGTATCTGTCGAAAAAACAATAGGAAATGAGAAATTTGGTAGTGCATTTTAAGAATAATCCAGCTTAGACAGAATCATGATACATCATTTCATACCAATTTTGACCATCCGAGTAAACCCTGCGCAGTCAAATAAGCAGTCAGAAATCTGTTACAGATATCCGCTACAATACAAGCATACCCATTGTGGTTGAAAATATATTCCGGAGGTAATTAAGAAATGGCAAAAGGAGAAAACATTTTCCATAGAAAGGATGGGCGGTGGGAGGCTCGCTATATCAAAGGATATGAGCCTTCCGGCAAGATCAAGTATGGCTTTTGCTACGGAAAAACATACCGCGAAGCAAAGGAGAAGGTTACAAGGTATAAGGCTGCACTTGTGAAAGGAAAGGCTGTTCCGTCTAATACGGAAAGGCACCTCTTCGCTTATTACTGCAACGAATGGCTGCGTCTGAAGAAGGACAGAATTCGTGAATCCACATACATCAAATACAGCACGGTACTTGAAAAGCATATTAAGCCAAGGATCGGCGGATGTTTTCCGCATAGCATCAGTACGGAGGTCATCGATAATTTCACTCACGAGCTGCTTTTTGCCGATGGATTGGCCGCAAAAACGACCCACGATATTTTAGCTGTGCTGCACAGTGTTTTGAAATACACCGCGACTCTGTTTCCGGAGGGGCTCCCCATGATAGAAATTACCTATCCAAAGGAAAGCCGAAAAGAAATGCGCGTACTGTCCCGGGAGGAGCAGCACCGTTTTATGAATTATCTGCTGACCGATATGGACAGCTGTAAATTTGGCCTTATATTGGCACTGTCCACCGGTGTGCGCATAGGAGAGCTCTGTGCGCTGCAATGGTGCAACATCAATATTCGTGAGCAAACGATCAGGATCGCTGCTACGCTGCAAAGGCTTCACGATACGGATATGCAAGGGAAAACCCGCACAAGAGTCGTAACCGGTGAGCCGAAGAGCGGCACCTCTATGCGAACGATCCCAATGATAAGCTATTTGTCAGATCTATGCAAGCAAATGAACCCCGGCAACATGGACGCATATGTCCTAACTGGAACGACTGACTATATGGAACCAAGGGCATTGCAATATCGCATTGAGAAATACACGCATGCTTGTGGGCTGGAGGGCATTCACGCGCATACACTCCGGCATACATTTGCAACCCGTGCAGTGGAAGTCGGTTTCGAAATAAAATCTCTTTCTGAAGTATTAGGACATTCTACCACTACGATCACCCTGGAACGGTATGTCCATTCTTCCATGGAACTGAAGCGATCTAATATGAGCAAATTAAATGTATTTGGGCTCTGATATCCGCAGTCAAGGTTGTGTGTCATTCACTTCAAAAGCAGCTGAATGCGGCGGAGCTTATGTCTTTTGATCCTCGCTTGCATTGAGTGGCATACTCTACGAAATATTGAACAAGCAGCTGCGATGATGCTCATTCGCAGCTGCTTGTTTTTTACTGGAATTATAAATAAAAAAGCCGATGCGCTCGTCCCCCCCCCATCGGTCTTTGTGCGGCAGTCGCCAAGCGGCGATCAAAAGCGAATATAACCCCTTTCTGCTTGCGTTGATGGCTGGGATCAGAGGCATAATAAACATACCCATCCTTTTCGAGAATGATAAACTGCCCCGTGTAGGGTAAGCCACGCCAGACTACCGGCCGTCAAATGCTGCGCCTGCACCGGAATGACTGTTCTGACCGCCGTGGTCCATGCGTTAATGGTCAGCATCTCCATCGGAGACGTACAGCCGATGATGGCATCGGCTCTCATTTGCCAGCGCATTTTTTCCGAAAGATATACTCCTCAAATCCATCGATCGGCATTTTGTACTATATCTTCTTTATAATGTGTGCCACCAGGCGCAGATTGTGCTCCACTAGGATGTTCCGGGCCTCCAGGTCCCCGGCCAGGCTGCGCTCCAAGTACATTCGCTCCTCCCCGGCGCTCAGGGGCTTGGGAAACGACCCGGTATCCCCCGTGAGGCGCAGAGTCAGAAACAGGCTGTTGGCCAGCAGAAACAGCGCTGCGGACAGCATATGCATCTCCCCTTTCCCTGCCATCCTATGCCCCCACGGGCAGTCCCTATACGGATAAAAAAATGCGCTCGGCGGCCCGGATACAAACCGCTTTTCGCCGCGGCGCCCGGGTCCGTGGTAGATAATTTATCCACAGGACCCGCTCATGTGCTAATTTTTTTGCCTTTGCTGTTGACATTTCTCTCTTATGCTGATAAAATATTTCTGCCTAAAATTCCGGCAAGCAAAAAGAATTTTCAATAAGCAGGTGATCGTATGCTGCACAAGGAATCCAAATCGGACAGAAACAAGCGTTTTGCGCGGATCTGGAGCCTGTCCCGTTCCGACGCAGGCAAGACCCAGGAGTTCATGGCCAACGGCCTGGGCGTCAGCAAAAAAACCATTCAGAACTGGGAAAAGGGTGCCAGCGCCCCGGACCTGTATGAGGGGTCGGAGTGGTTCCGCGTGCTGGGCACCAACCCCATGCCCTACTACCTGGCGTTTTTGTACCCCTGGCTGTTTGACGGCATCAAGCCCGAGGATGACGACCAGGAGATTGAGCAGGCCCTGCTGTTTTTGGTGAAGAACATGACCTCGGTGGAAAAGCGGGAGATGCTGTATCTCATGGCCGGCCGCCACGGCAGCCCCTGGTACTCCCTGCTGCAGATGTTCACCGCCCACTGCCACTGCTCCCTGCGCTCCCGGGTCACCGCCGCCCGCACCATCCTGGAAAATTACGAGATGGACATGGCCTGCGGCTCTTTGGTGTGCCAGGACAACGTGCAGCCGGATATGAAGATGCTGCACCACGCCGTGGAGGAGGGCAAGCAGTCCGTTTTCAACCAGCTCTCCGGCTATACCAATGTGGAGGTCCCCACGGAGGATTGACGCGATTTTCCCCTGTCCCTCTCCGCCAAAGCGGAGAGGGGCAGTTTTTTGCCGCCGCCGGGTGCGGCTCTTGTTATCGGCGGCCGACTTTGGTATAATCGAAGCAGATCGAAAGGGGGCAGGGCCATGCGTTCACTGGCGGCCATCGCGTTTTCCTTTGCAGCGGCCATCCTGGCCCTGTGCCTGCTGCCGGCAGGGCAGTGGGCCTTTTGGGCGGCGGGTATTCTGGCGGTGGCCGGCGGAGCCGTACTGCTGCTGCCCATGCTGCGGTCCCGCCGCCGGCTGCGGGTCTATTTGGCCCTAATCACCCTGTCTCTGGCGGCAGGGCTGCTGTATGGCCGGGGCTGGAGCGCCCTGGTGGCGCAGCCCGTGCAGGAAAAGTGCGGCGGCAGCCACCTGTTTTCCGCCACGGTGTGTGACTGGCCGGAGCAGCGGGATTCCGGCTGGCGGGTCACGGTGCGCCTGGCAGACGCCCGAGGTGCCAAGGCCGAGTGCTATCTCAGCGACGAATCCGCCGCCCTCCTGGAGCCGGGGCAGACCCTTTTGGGAAACGCCTACTGGCAGGATGCCTCCGTTATTAAGGGCACGGAGCTGTCCACCTTCACCTCCCGGGGCGTCTTTGCCCTGCTGTACTGCGATGAAATGCCCACGGTGGCCCAGGGCCGAGCCGGCTCCCTGCGGTATCTGCCCCAGCGGATGGAAAAAGCCTTCCGGGATAAGATCGCCCGGGTGTGGGCCCACGACGGCACCGTGGCCGGTCTCCTGCAGGCGGAGCTTTTGGGGGACCGCAGCGGCATTTCCGAGGAAATGTCCGGCCGTTTTTCCGAGGCAGGCGTGAGCCATCTGTTTGCGGTTTCCGGGCTGCACTGCGCCTTTTTGTTGACGCTGCTGGGCCTGCTCGTGGGCCATCGGCGGCGGCTTTTGGCGGCGGCGGGCACAGCGGTGCTGGTATTCTATATGTTTATGGTGGGGCTGACGCCCTCAGTAGTCCGGGCGTGCATCATGCAGTTTTTCCTGCTGCTGGCGCCCCTGCTTCGGCGGGATGCCGACCCCATTACCTCCCTGGCGGCGGCCCTGGGGCTCATCCTGCTGGTCAATCCCTATGCCGCGGCCAGTGTGAGCCTGCAGCTCAGCTTCGGCGCCATGCTGGGTCTGATCCTTGTCACACCCCGGGTCTACGGTTTTTTCCAGGCGAAGAAGCAGCCCCGGGCAAAGCTCGCGGCCAAGGCCTGCGCCTTCCTAACCAGCACCCTCTCCTCCACCCTGGGGGCCATGGTCTTCACCGTGCCGCTGACGGCTTACTATTTCGGCGTGTTTTCTCCGGTATCGCCGCTGACCAGTCTGGTGTGCATCCCTCTGGCCTCCGGCAATTTCATGGCCGGGTTTTTAACGGTGCTGGCGGGCTTTATCTGGCTGCCCGCCGCCCGGATCCTGGGATATGTCAGCTGGGCCCTGAGCAAACTATTCCTGCTGGCGGTGGACCTGGCCGATGCCATTCCCCACCACGCGCTCTACACGGATACCAACCCATTCTTGGTTTGGTGGCTGGTGTTCGTATATGTCCTGTTCATTTTGTGCGTTCTGACCCGGGACCGGGCCCGAAAATACGCCCTGGCCGCCGTACTGTCCCTCCTGGCTCTGGTGCTGTGTATCAACCTGCGCACGGCGGAGCTTCACGGCGGCGAGCTGACGGCCGTAGCCGTGGATGTGGGCCAGGGGGCCAGCACCCTGCTGCTGTCCGGTGACGACGCCGTCCTGGTGGACTGCGGCAGCAGCAACCGCTACAAGCACCCGGCCCAGCAGGTGCTCTCGCAGCTGGGCAGTATGGAGGTACACCGCCTGTCGGCGGTGGCCGTGACCCACTTCCACGCCGACCATACCAACGGCCTGGCAGAGCTGTTCGGCCGGGTGGAGATCGACCGGCTCTACCTGCCGCAGATCGAGGACGAATACGGCGTGCGGGATAAGCTGGTGGCCCTGGCCCAGGAGCACGGCACCCAGGTGCAGTTCGTCACGGAGCAGCAGTCCATCCCCCTGGGGCAGTGCAGCCTTACCGTCTTCCCGCCCGTGGGATCGGGGGACCCCAACGAGCAGGGACTGACCTACCTGTGCAGCAGCGGCGATTTTGATCTGCTCATCACCGGCGATATGTCCGGGCAGACGGAGCTGGCGCTGATCGGGCAGTATGACCTGCCGGATGTGGAGGTCCTTATGGTGGGCCATCACGGGTCCAAATACAGCTCCCAACAGGATTTTCTGGCCGCCATTACGCCGGAGGCCGCCATCATCAGCGTGGGAGACAACAGCTACGGCCACCCCACGGACGCGGCTATCTCCCGGCTGGAGGCCGTGGGTGCGGAGGTCTACCGCACCGATACCCAGGGCAGCGTCACCGTGACCGCACACTATCACTAACGAGAGGAGCCATACGCTATGGCAGCGGAAAAGAGCAAGACCTCAGGCAAAAACGCCGCCTACGACCGGCTACGCAAGGCCATAAAAGAAAAAACGCCCGCCCGGGCCTACCTGTTTTACGGGGAGGAGAGCTACCTGCGCCAGACCTATGTGCAGCAGCTGCAGGAGCTGCTCATTCCCAAGGGCAGCGAGGATTTCAACCTCCACCGGCTCTCCGGCGGCCGCGTCACGGCCCAGGATGTGGCCGACGCCGTGGAATCCATGCCCATGATGGCCCCCAGCACCCTGGTCACGGTGACGGACTGGGACATTTTCAGGCTGGACGAAGGCCAGCGCAGCCAGCTTATCGAGCTTTTGGAGGATCTGCCGGACTACTGCACGGTGGTGTTTGTCTACGACACGGTGCCCTACAAGCCGGACCGGAAACTGAAAAAGCTCACCGCCGCCATGGATAAAAATGTGGAGGTGGTGGAGTTCCAGGGCCAGTCCCGGGACGCATTGGTCCGGTGGCTGCAAAAGCGTTTCCGCGCCCTGGGCCGCAGCATCGACCAGCAAACGGCGGACTACATGCTCTTTTACTGCGGCTCCATGATGGATAACCTCATCGGCGAGGTGAACAAGGTGGCGGCCTTCGCCAAGGCCGAGCAGGTCACCGCCGCCGATATTGCCGCCGTGGCGGAGCCGGTGCTGGACGCCCGGATCTTTGACATGACCAACCACATCTCCGCCCGGGACTATAACAAGGCCGCCGCCGTGCTGGGAGACCTGCTGCGGATGCAGACGGAGCCCATCGTCATCCTGGGCGCCATCGGCAAGGAACTGCGGCGGCTGTATACCGCCCGCATGGCCTTGGACGGCGGCAAGGACTGCTTTTGGCTCATGGACCTGTGGCAGATGCGCAGCGACTATCCCGCGAGACTCCTCCTCCAGGCGGCCCGGCGGGTAGATCATGAGTGGTGCAAGCGCTCCCTGGCCGCCTGCCAGCTGCTGGACCGCCGCATGAAAAGCGAAAAAAACATTGACCGGGAGGGTGAGCTGGTGCGATTTGTCATGGAGCTGGCGGAGCAATGAGCAAGCCGCGCATTGAAGAAGTCATCGTAGTGGAAGGCCGCTACGACCGAAATATGCTCTTGCAGGTGGTGGACGCCACCGTTGTGGAGACCGGCGGCTTCTCCGTGTTCAACGACCGGGAGAAGCTGTCCTTTCTGCGAAAACTGGCCCAAAAGCGGGGCCTGATCCTGCTGACGGACTCCGACGGGGCGGGCTTTGTTATCCGCAATTATCTCAAGGGCGCTATTCCGAAGGAGCAGGTGAAGCAGGCCTACATCCCCGACATCCCCGGCAAGGAGCGCCGCAAGCGCAAAGCCGGGAAGGAGGGCAAGCTGGGTGTGGAGGGCATGACCCCTGAAATTCTCCTGCAGGCCCTGCGCCGAGGCGGTGCCACCTTCGCGGGAGAAGCCACTCCCGCAGCGGCAGCCCCCATCACCAAGGGCGATCTGCTGGACCGAGGGCTCATCGGTCCCGGCAGCGCCCAAAAGCGGCAGCTGCTGCTGAAAAAGCTGGACCTGCCGGAGCACCTGACCCCCAACGCCATGCTGGAAACGCTGAATCTGCTGATGAGCCGGGAGGAATTTTATGAACAGTAATTCTCTGGAGATCGAGCGCCGCTTCCTCATTCTCCGCCCGTCGGAGGCGGAGCTGGCAGCCCGATGCAGCCACGTCTATCACATGGAGCAGACCTATCTCCTCTCCCCGCCCCACCAGACGGAGCGGGTCCGCCGGCGGGAAAACCGGGACGGCGTGGTCTTTTTCCACACCGTGAAGATCGACCGCAGTGCCATCACACGCCTGGAGCAGGAGGAGGAGATCACTCCGGAGGAGTATGACGCCTACCTCACCCGCCGGGATCCCATGACTGAGACTATCCGCAAGACTCGTTACTGCCTGCCGGAGGGTCCGTATACCTTTGAGATCGACTTCTACCCCTTCTGGCCCGGCTACGCCGTCATGGAGATCGAGCTGCCCCGGGAGGATGCCCCCTTCCGCTTTCCGGACGGCATCACCGTGGTGCGGGAGCTCACCGGCGACCGCCGCTTCAGCAATGCCGCCCTGGCCCGGCACATTCCCACGGAAAGTGAGCTGATATAGCACGGAAGTCTTGCATTTTCCGTATGCAGTCGGTATAATGATATAGTATTTTTGCAGTAATTTACTATAAGGAGTAAAACAATATGAGTGAGGAAAACAAAGTCATCGCCGCCGGCGAGCCCGAGCGTGCCGAGGGCAGCAACTTTATTGATAATTTCATCACCGAGGACCTGGCCCCCGGCGGCCAGTACGAGGGCATGACCGTCCACACCCGTTTTCCCCCGGAGCCCAACGGTTACCTGCATATCGGCCACTGCAAGGCCCTGTGCATCGACTTTGGCACCGCCGAAAAGTTCGGCGGCCTGTGCAACCTGCGCATGGACGACACCAACCCCACCAAGGAGGACGAGGAATTCGTGGGCGCCATCCAGCAGGACATCCACTGGCTGGGCTTTGACTGGGGCGACCGGTTCTTCTTCGGCAGCGACTATTTTGAGGAGGATTACCGCCAGGCGGTGCTGCTCATCAAAAAGGGCCTGGCCTATGTGTGCCAGCTGACCCCGGAGGAGTTCAAGGCCAACCGGGGCGACATCGGTATCCCCGCCGTCTCCCCCTACCGGGACCGTCCCATGGAGGAAAGCCTGGACCTGTTCCAGCGCATGCGCGCCGGTGAGTTCCCCAACGGCGCCATGACCCTGCGGGCCAAAATCGACCTTTCAAGCGGCAACTTCAACATGCGCGACCCGGTCATCTACCGCATCAACCACATGCATCATCACCGCCAGGGCGACAAGTGGTGCATCTATCCCATGTACGACTTTGCCCACCCCATTCAGGACGCCCTGGAGGGCATCACCCACAGCCTCTGCTCCCTGGAGTTTGAGGCTCACCGCCCCCTCTATAACTGGGTCATCGAGCACTGCGAGCTGCCCGCCCACCCCCGTCAGATCGAGTTCGCCCGCCTGGGCATCGACCACACGGTCATGTCCAAGCGTAAGCTCCGGGCCCTGGTGGAGGAGGGGCGCGTCTCCGGCTGGGACGATCCCCGTATGCCCACCCTCTGCGGCCTGCGCCGCCGGGGCTACACCGCCGCCTCCATCCGCAATTTCTGCGAGCGCATCGGCGTGGCCAAGTCCCCCAATGTGGTGGAGTTCGGCTTCCTGGAGCACTGCCTGCGGGAGGATCTGAACGCCACCGCCGAGCGTACCATGGCCGTGCTGCGGCCCGTGAAGCTCACCGTCACCAACTATCCCGAGGGGCAAAGCGAGGTATTCCAGGTGGAAAACAATCCCACGGACCCCACTCAGGGCACCCACCAGATTACCTTCAGCCGCCACCTGTGGATGGAGGCCGACGACTTTATGGAGCAGCCCATTCCCAAGTATAAGCGCCTGTATCTGGACGGTCCCGAGTGCCGTCTGAAGGGCGCGTACCTGGTGAAATGCACCGGCTGCGTCAAGGATGAAAACGGCCATGTCACCGAGGTCCTGTGCGAATATGACCCCAACTCCCGGGGCGGCGATCCTGCCGACGGCCGCAAGGTCAAGGGTGCGACGCTCCACTGGGTGGACGCGGAAAACTGCCTGGACGCCGAGGTGCGGCTGTACGACAACCTTTTCTCCGACGCCCAGCCCGACGGACCGGACAAGAACTTCCTGGACTGCCTAAATCTCGATTCCCTGTCCATCCTCACCGGATGCAAGGTGGAAAAGGGCATGGCCGCCGTAGCCGCCGACTTCGACAAGCGGGAAAACCGCACCGGCACCAACGCCCCCACCTTCCAGTTCATGCGCACGGGTTATTTCTGCATGGACAACCGGGACTGCTCGGCAGACCACCTGGTCTTTAACCGCAGCGTTTCCCTAAAGGACAGCTTCAAAAAGTAATAATCATCAGGTCACCGTCCCCCCCGCCAAAGGGCGCGGGGGACGGTCTTTTATCATAGGCGTCATCCTTTGATCCCGCACTTCTATAACAAAAAAAGAGATACCGCGCAGCGGTATCTCTTTTTTATAACAGAGTCGGAAATTACTTCAGCTCGATCTTGGCGCCAACGGCCTCCAGATCCTTCTTCATGGTCTCGGCATCGTCCTTGGACAGAGCTTCCTTCAGAGTGGTGGGAGTCTCCTCGACAGCCTTCTTGGCCTCGGCCAGGCCCAGACCGGTGATCTCGCGGACGGACTTGATGACCTTGATCTTCTGAGCGGCATCGAAGCCAACCAGGACCACGTCAAACTCGGTCTTCTCCTCGGCGGCGGGAGCAGCGGCGCCGGCAGCGGGAGCGGCCATAGCGGCGGCGGAAACGCCGAACTCTTCCTCCAGAGCGTGAACCAGCTCGCTGAGCTCCAGAACGGTCAGACCCTTGATCTCTTCGATCATAGCAGTAACTTTCTCAGACATTGTATTAGCCTCCTAATTGTAAGATTATTTTTGAGAGAATGGCGGGACGCCCTGCGCCCCAGTGGGGAAATTGCTGATTACTCAGCGGCCTCAGCAGCCTCGGCAGGAGCGCCCTGCTTCTCGGCGATCTGCTTAATGACGCAAGCCAAAGCGGAAATGGGTGCCAGCATGGTACCCAGGACCTGGGCCTGCAGCACGGGCAGTGCGGGGATGGATGCCAAAGCATTCACGGTCTCCATGGGGACAACCTTGCCTTCCAGGAAGCCGCCCTTGATCTCGAACCGGCCATTGAGCTTCTTTGCAAACTCAGCGATCACGCGGGCGGGAGCGACGGGGTCAGCGGCGATAGCCAGAGAAGTGGTGCCGTTGAGCTGGTCGTCCAGTTCGTTCAGACCGCAGTTGTTGAATGCAAAGCGCAGCAGGGTGTTCTTGATGACGGAATACTCCACATCGTTTTTGCGGCACTCAGCGCGCAGAGCGGTATCCTCTGCCACGGTGATGCCCTTGTAGTCCACGATGACACCGGCGCCGGAATTCTGGATCTTCTCGGTGAGCGCGGCTACGATTGCCTGCTTTTCAGACAGAACTTTTGCGTTGGGCATTCTTTGATTTCACCTCCATGAGAATTGTCGGTGCGTTCAAAAAAGGAAACCCGTCCCTGTGCCGAAAGACACAAGGACGGGGTAAAGCAATCAAAATCGATTTGCCATCCTCGGCAGGACTTACGGACAAGTCCACCTGCTGTCTTTGGAACGCATCATATATTATATCTAAAGCCTGCGCGATTGTCAAGCCTTAAATATCCTTGTGCTGCGGAAATTACAGCTGCTTGTTGGCGTTCATCTTCACGCCGGGGCCCATGGTGGACGCGGCCACGCAGGACTTGATATACTGGCCCTTGGCAGCGGCGGGCTTAGCCTTGATGATGGCGCCGATGAGAGCGCTGTAGTTCTCAAACAGCTTGTCCGCGCCGAAGGAGACCTTGCCGATGGGGCAGTGGATGATGTTGGTCTTGTCCAAACGATACTCCACCTTACCGGCCTTCGCCTCGGTGACGGCCTTGGCGGCGTCGGGAGTCACGGTGCCGGACTTGGGAGAGGGCATCAGGCCCTTGGGGCCCAGGACCTTACCCAAACGGCCCACCACACCCATCATGTCGGGGGTAGCGACCACCACGTCAAAGTCGAACCAGTTTTCCTTCTGAATCTTTTCCACCAGATCCATGTCGCCAACGAAGTCGGCGCCGGCGGCCTTGGCAGCCTCAGCCTTGTCGCCCTTGGCGAACACCAGCACGCGCACGGACTTACCGGTGCCGTTGGGCAGCACGATGGCGCCGCGAACCTGCTGGTCAGCGTGACGGGAGTCCACGCCCAGCTTCACATGCAGCTCGACGGTCTCATCAAACTTAGCGGAAGCGGTCTTGCAGATGAGCTCCAGACCTTCCTTGGGATCATACAGAGCAGCCTTATCGATCTGCTTGGCGCTCTCTTGATATTTCTTACCTCTAAACATACCTTACACCCTCCTTATTCACCGACGACAACGCCCATGGAGCGTGCGGTACCAGCGATCATGCTCATAGCGGCTTCCAGGGAAGCAGCGTTCAGATCACGCATCTTCAGCTCAGCGATCTTCTGAATGGAGGCCTTGGAAATGGTAGCGACCTTCTCCTTATTGGGAACGCCGGAACCGGACTCAATGTTGCACTCCTTCTTGATGAGGACGGCTGCGGGGGGAGTCTTGGTAATGAAGGAGAAGGAACGGTCGGCATACACCGTGATGACCACGGGGATGATGAGACCCATATCGTTCTTCGTCCGCTCATTGAACTCCTTGGTGAAGGCGGCGATGTTCACGCCGTGCTGACCCAGAGCAGGGCCAACAGGGGGTGCGGGAGTTGCTTTACCTGCAGGGATCTGCAGCTTTACATAACCAACGACTTTCTGTGCCATAACAGGCACCTCCTTTTTCATAATGTGGTAGCGACGGGCCTAATGCCGCCCTCGCTCTTGGCGAGACGCCCACGCGTCTCTCCCACTTGCGCCGGAGTGGTCATGCTCCGGCCTGCGCGCAGGGTCTGCTGCGCCTCAGGGCAGGACCTCCACCTGGTCGAGCTCCAGCTCCACCGGGGTCTCTCTGCCGAACATGGAGACCACCACCCGGACCTTGTTCTTCTCGGGTTCGATCTCCTCCACGGTGCCCGTGAAGCTGGCCAGGGGCCCCTCCGTGATCTTCACGGTGTCGCCCACATGGTACAGCACCACGATCTCGTGCTTTTCCACGCCCAATGCGGCCACTTCTTCCTCCGTCAAGGGGATGGCCTTGTTGGCCTCGCCCACGAAGCCGGTGACGCCGCGGATGTTGCGGACCAGATGCCAGGTATCGTCGGTCAGCACCATTTTAATGAGCACGTAACCGGGAAATACCTTCCGCTCCACTTCCTTCATGACGCCGGACTCGGTGACCTCGGTCACGGTCTCCATGGGGATCTCCATCTTGTGGATCATATCCTCCAGGCCGCGGTTGGCCACGGACTTTTCGATGGCGGCCTTCACCGCATTTTCATAGCCGGAATAGGTGTGGAGTACATACCACTTTGCGTTATCAGCCATGGTCCGCTCCTTAAGCTGCGAACAGGCTGACCAGGGTATTTACGGCCAAAACGGCCACTGCGTCAAACACCCAAATGAACACGCCCACGCCCAGAGAGCACAGGATCACCGTGCCGGTGTTCTTCGCCGTCGTCTTGCCATCGGGCCAAACGACCTTTTTCAGTTCGCTTCTCATCTCGCGGAACCACTTGCCGCGATCTTTCTTCGCCTTATTAACCTCTGCCATCGTTACACAACCTTTCTTTTCATCCAATCACTTGGTTTCGGTGTGAACCGTATGCTTTCTGCAGAAGGGGCAATACTTGTTCATCTCGAGACGATCAGGACTGTTCTTCTTGTTCTTCATCGTGTTGTAGTTTCTCTGCTTGCACTCGTTGCATCTCAAAGTAATCTTCACGCGCATCTAACGGCACCTCCTTATTAGATTGGGCTGCCCGGCAGACCGGGATCAGCCGTTTGCCTCCCTGCTCTGCAGGCCCCTCTCCCCCGCGCCGAAGCGAAAAGCGCGCAAAAAGAAAAGCCCTACTCACAGGTAATGTTTATTCTATCACTCTTTTTCCATGCGGTCAACCTGTTTTTTGCAAAAATTCCGCATTTTTTTACGGAAATATTGCCACCTATGCCCCCGCCGTGGTATGATAAGGAAAAAATCCGCCGCACAGCGGCTTTTGAAAGGATCGATCCATGAAAATTATGGCCATTGACTATGGCGACGCCCACACCGGCATCGCCATCTCCGACCGCCTGGAGACCCTGGCGGGCTTCACCACGGTCATCAACGCCCGCCGCCAGGAGGAGGTGGTGGCGCAGATCCGGGCCCTCATCGCCGAGCATGGGGTGGAGCGCCTGGTGCTGGGCTACCCCAAGAATATGGACGGCACCCTGGGTCCTCGGGCGGAAAAGTGCGCCGCCCTGGGGGAAATCCTCAAGGATGCCACGGGCATGCCCCTGGTGCTGTGGGACGAGCGGCGCAGCACCGTGGAGGCCCACGCTATCCTGTTCGCCGGCGGCAAAAACGGCAGGCAGCGCAAGAAGATCGTGGACGCGGTGGCAGCCAGCCTCATGCTGGAGGGCTACCTCACCCGGCGGCGACTGGAGGCGGAGTCATGAATGTATGTGTCATTGGCGGCGGTGCCGCCGGGATGCTGGCGGCCCTGACGGCGGCCGAAGGCGGCCACCGCGTCCTGCTGCTGGAGCGGCAGAGCCGCGTCGGGCGCAAGCTGCTGGCCACCGGCAACGGCCGCTGCAATCTCAGCAACTATCATGTATCCCCCGCGCACTACCACGGCGGGGCCGGCTTCTGCGATTTTGCCCTGTCGCAGTTTGACGTGGGCGAAACGCTGCAGTATTTTGCCTCCCTGGGTCTTTTGACCGTGTCGGAGGCCGGCGGCCGGATCTATCCCATGAGCAACATGGCCGGCAGCGTGCTGGACGTTCTGCGCTATGCCCTGGAGCGCCCGGAGATCGACCTGCAGACCGGTCAAACGGTCACGGCCGTCCGGAAAACGCCGGAGGGCTTTTCCGTAAAAACGGAGACGGATACCTTTTCCGCCCAGCGCCTTATCCTGGCTGCCGGCGGCGCCGCCGGCAGTAAGGTAGGCGGCGTTATGGACGGGTACCGCCTGGCCAAGAGCCTGGGCCACCACCGCACGGCCCTCTATCCCTCTCTGGTGCAGCTGAAAACCGATCCCACCTACCCCCGGGCCCTAAAGGGCGTGAAGGCCCAGTGCGGCATCTCCATCTGCCGGGGCAGCCAGGTGCTGGCCCGCAATAGCGGCGAGGTGCTTTTTACCGAGTACGGCGTCAGCGGCCCGGCCATTTTTGACCTCTCCCGCAGCGTTTCCGCCGGCGGAAGCGATCTCACCTGCCTGCTCAATTTCTTCCCCGACTGGGAGGAGGCAGAGGTGCTCCACTGGCTCTGCCAGCGGCAGGCGGCCATGGCCGCCCATGAGGCTTCTACCCTCCTTACCGGCTCCTGCCACACCCGGCTGGGGCAGATGATCTGCAAATCCGCCGGGTTTACCAATCAAAAGGCGGCCGGGCTCACCCGGGACGACCTGCGGCGCATTGCAAGGCAGGCCACCCGTTTTGCCCTGCCCATTACCGGCACCTGCGGCTTTGACCAGGCCCAGGTCACCGCCGGCGGGCTGGACACCTCGGAATTTGACCCCCGCACCCTGCGCAGCCGCCTGGTGCCGGGCCTCTACGCCTGCGGCGAGCTGCTGGATGTAGACGGCGACTGCGGCGGCTACAACCTCCAATGGGCCTGGTCCAGTGGCCGCCTGGCCGGAAAGCTTCTCTGATCCTGCCCGGCAAAGTGCCGTACCCCTGTAATAACCCCGTCACTGGTGTGGCGATCCGTCTTCCCTTTAAAATAAACAGAAACAAGGAGAAACAACATGAAAAAGAAAAGCCCTCTCGCTGCCTATAAGACTGCCCGTGCCGATCTGTGGATCCTGCTGGCCCTGTCCACAGTCAATGTAATTTTCGCTCTGCTGGGCTCGGACACCTATTTTCTGTTCTCAAACTTTGTCTCGTATTTAGCGGCGGTGTACGCCCGGGCATTCTATGATTATACCTGGGACCCCGTTTACCTGGTCATAGGCATTCTCATCGCCCTGGTGATACTGGTGGCGTACCTTCTGTGCTGCCTGCTGTCCAAAAAGAAGCGCGGCTGGCTCATGGCCGCCCTGGCGCTGTTCTCCGTAGACACCGCCGTCATGCTCATTTACTATATCGTTGAGCTGTCCGTGACGGACATTCTGACGGATATTCTGGACTTTGTGTTCCACGGCCTGGTGCTGTGGATCCTCATCGCCGGTGTGCGCCGGAGCCGGGAAGCTATGGAGGAAGCCAACGCCCCGGAGCCTCTGCCCATGAATACGGAATTTTACGACGCCTCCCAGGGGGACGTTCCCAACACCCCCGCCCTGGGCCAGCCCGCGGAGGGCAAGCACCGCGTTCTCCTGTCTGCCGTCTACGGCAGCCATGAGATCGAGGTCCGCCGCAGCCACGGCCTCACGGAGCTCATTGTGGACGGCAGGGTCTATGGCCGTGAGGAGGGCGTTATGGAGTCCGGCTATACCATCAGCGCCCGGGTAGGCGGCCACGCCATTGAAACAGAGCTTACTCCCGGCGGCAAGCAGCTCCTCCGGGTAGACGGCCAGGTCATCGCCAAAAAGCAGCGCCTGTTCTAAGGCGGTCCGCCGCCCTGCGTACTTCTTGTAATGTGTCATTGCGAGGGCGCTCTGCGCCCGCGGCAATCCGTAACTCCCGTCCCCTAAGAAAGCGGAGGCCACCCGGCCTCCGCTTTGAATTTATCCTCATTTATCCGTCAGATCCGCCGGTTTTTTCTTGCTCTCCATGGAGAAAACCGTCAGCCGGTTCCCGTCCGCCATGGCCAGGAACACCTCCTCCGGCGTCTGATAGCCCTGGCTTTGGATCTGCCGCATGAGCCAGGTCATGTCCTTGCCCACCCGCTGCAGATTGCCCGGCAGCGCCTCTCCGTCCAGGATCACCGGGGTCTGGAGCATCGTCTGATCCGGCTGCAGGGACAGGTCCGCCGGGGTCGCAGGCCGCTGCATCTCCACGGGCAGGAAGGTCACCGTGCCGTTATGCTCCAGCAGAGCCGTCTGGATCTGGCTCAGGTCAAAATAGCCCCCGATGCGGCAGTACATGAGAAATTCGCTCAGGTCCATTTTGGCTTTTTTCAGGTTCTCCCGGTAGAGGACCCCGTCCATGAGGATCAGCGGCCTGCCCGTCATCACCTGCCGGACCCGCAGGGATTTGTTGGTCAGCAGTGAGATGCACACCGCCGCCACGGCATACACCGCCATGGCCAGCAGGGAATTTTCCGGAGTGTCCAGCTCCGTGGCCATTTCTGCGGCGATGGAGCCGATGGTGATACCGATGACATAGTCAAACAGGTTCATTTGGGACACCTGCTTGTTGCCCATGAGCTTTGTCAGCAAAAACATGGCCGCCAGGGACGCCAGCGACGTCACGGCCACCCGCAGCAGATCCATAAAAATACCTCCCCAACCATACTTGATTCCAGTATGGCCGGGGAGATAATTATTTATCCAAAAAGCCTCGCAGAGTTTGCGCCCGCAGGCGCAAAAAATTGGGATCATTTTTCACCGCGACATGCGCGTGGGGAAAAATACCTCTCAGGCGAGAAGTAGTGGAATTTTGCCGCTTGCGGCAAAATTATGCGCGCAGCAGACTGCAAGCCTTTTGGCAGAAAATTCCGCAGGAATTTCCGCCAGTTGTTTTTATCCGTGTTTTTCCTCATTTTCATTGGTGTGGATGTTGATGAACTGGGCCCGCATCTTGGAGTAGAGAATGGTCTGGCTGCTGTACAGCCCGCAGTAGCCGGACAGCAGATAGCTGATGGCGCAGGCCATAGCGAAATACAGCAGGCCCCCGGCGCCGAACAGCTCAATGCTCAAAAATACCGACGCAATGGGGCAGTTCACCGCCCCGCAGAATACCGCCACCAGTCCGATAGCCGCGCCAAAGCCCGCCGGCAGGCCCAAAAAGCCCCCCAGCACGCATCCGAAACAGGCCCCCACGAAGAATGACGGCACCACCTCGCCGCCCTTGAAGCCGGAACCGATGGTCACGGCGGTAAACAGCAGCTTTAAAAGCCACGCCCAGGACCGTACCTGACCGCTCACGGCCCGCTCCACCACTTCCATGCCAGCGCCGTTGTAGTCGGTGGTGCCCACCAGCAGCGTCAGCCCGATGACCAGCACGCCGCCCACAAAGGCCCGCACAAAGGGGTTGGGCAGGAGCTTCGCCGCCAGGCGGCCCGTCTCCTGCAGGCCCCGGCAGAACAGGATGCTCACCATCGCGCAGCCGATGGCCAGCAGGATCACCAGCACCATGGTCCAGGCGCCCAGCCCCGGGTCCGCCACGGTGAATCTCGTGGGCGGCACGCCCATGAGCAGGCTCACCAGATAGGCCACCAGCGCCGCCGTCAGGCACGGGAGCAGCCCCGCATAGTAAAATACCCCCACGCTGATGACCTCCATGGCGAAGACCGTGGCCGTCAAGGGCGTACCGAACAGGGCCGAGAACACCGCGCTCATGCCGCACAGGGTCGCCAGGGGCAGGTCCTTTTCCCCCAGGTGCAGCAGCCGCCCGGCGGTGTGGCCGATGCCGCCGCCGATCTGCAGGGCCGCACCCTCCCGGCCGGCGCTGCCGCCGCCCAGGTGGGTCAGCACCGTTGCGATAAAGATCACCGGCACCAGCAGCACCGGCACATCCTTTCCGAAATGCACGGATTCGATAACGGCGTTGGTATCCTTGCCCTCCACCTTCGTCACCCGGTACAGCCCCGCAATGACCAGACCCAGCACCGGCAGCAGATACAGGATCCACGGGTGCTGACCCCGGGTCTGGGTGGCATAATTCACGCCGATGTGGAACAGCGATCCGATCACGCCGCCGATGCCGCCGATGAGGCCTCCCACCGCCAGCCACTTTCCCAGGGCCGCGGGATACGCCCCCATATGCGCCATGAATTTGCTCCATTTTTCCACCGTGTGCCGCCGTCCTTTCCCGTAGATCCGCCAAAATTCTCCCTATTTTATATCATCTTTACTTCCCCCTGTCAATCGCCGCCTCTCAGATTTTTTTGCAGGGAAAATGGGCCTTGCCCGCCGGCAAGGCCCATTTCATTCCGTCAATAAAGCAGAAAGCGCAGCAACGGTAAGAACGGGCGTATGAGGGATACCCAAGAGGGATGTCCCTCACTATTTTTATCCCTCCACTGCAATATACTCCGCCTCATTTCCGTGGGCGCGGATCAAGCGCATCAGGTCATCCGCCTGCAGCCACACGGTAGCCGTGTTGTCATTGGGATGCACGCCGATCTTATGCCCGGCGAACGCTGCGTCCAGGTATAGATGCACCCGACACTGGCCGTCGTTCAGAATGCCCAGGGGCGTGACCGAGCCGGGCGTCAGCCCCAGGAGTGCCAGCAGATCCTCTGCGGAGGCAAAGGACAGAGCACGCAGCCCGTTTTTCTTCCGGAATTCCTTCAGATCCACGCGCTTGTCGCCCGGAACGGTAATGAGATAGTAGTTCCGCTTCTTGTCGTCCCGCACAAAGAGGTTTTTGGCCTCCCATTCGGGGTAGGGCAGCGCCACATCCTCCAACTCCTCCATGCTGAACACAGCCTTGTGCTCCGTGACCTCGTATGGGATATTCTGCTCGGTCAGATACCGATATGTCTCTGTTTTGTCCATGGTTTCCCTCCCGGTTCTCTCCGTGTGCGGTTCTTACAAGGCTATCTTACCACACTCCACCGCCCCGCCGCAAGGGCGCCTTTTCACGGCACCAACCCCACAGTCATGAACTCTCTGTCCCCCACGCTGAATTTCTTCTGCCGGATGGGCTCGGCCATGGCTCTGCACAGCAGGTGCTCGTCTGTGAGCAGGGCAAAATACTGTCTCCCCATCTCGTTTATTAAGTAATACTGCCGATCCAGGCTGCCGGCCGTTTTGCCGAACTCCTGGGTACCGAACAGCGGCACACCGCCCAAGAGCAGCGACAGCCACCCGATAACGCCGTCTGCTGCGGACTCCGCCCGGGTGTTCCGGATCCTCGTCACCGTCAGCCGGATGATCTCCGCCTCAGGATATTCGTCCCGGAGGAGCTTTTCCTTGCACGCTATCTTCTGTAGCCTCGTGAGCCTTCCGCCGCCGCTGTATTTTTCCAGGTCAACGGCCTTTTTCGTCACAGACAGGTCCAGGTCTGTCTCGTCCTCCAGCAGCTGGTCTACGCTGGTGTGCAGGAGCTTTGCCATGGTCTTCAGGTTTCCCACGTCCGGCAGGCCCCGCCCGCTCTCCCATTTTGCCACGGCTGACCGGGACACGGACAGGATGCCTGCCAGCTCCTCCTGGGTGTAGCCAGCCGCCGCCCGCGCTTTTCTCATTTTTTCGCCGAATGTCATGCTCTCGCCTTCCTTTCGTTTTTCTTTTCATCTCGATTTCAGTATAGCCCACCGCCGCCCTGCGTGCAAGGGCCGGGCCGTATCGCGGCTGTTACCCTCCGTAACACGGGGTTTTCCAGGCCGCTGCAGACCTCGCAAGCTCTGAAATTCTCTCGCTTTTTGCACGAATCTAAAAATTTTTTAGATAATCAGACAATTTGTTGTTTTTTATGGTTGATTCTCCCGACGGAATGTTCTATACTACATTTGTAAAAGCTGTATACCCTGACCACAACACATAAACAGGAGGTATTATCAAATGAAGTACAACCGGACTTTTAACTTTTCCGCCGGCCCCGCCATGATGCCGGAACCCGTTCTGGAGGAGATCCGCGATGAGATGATGAACTACCGCGGCAGCGGCATGTGCGTCATGGAAATGAGCCACCGCTCCAAGGTGTTCCAGCAGATCATCGACGAGGCCGAGGCCGATCTGCGCGACCTGATGAACATCCCCGACAACTATAAGGTCCTGTTCATCCAGGGCGGCGCCACCCTGCAGTTCGCCGCCATCCCCTGGAACTTGATGAAGAACGGCAAGGCCGTTTACATTGAGACCGGTGCCTGGTCCAAGAAAGCCATTGCCGAGGCCAAGAAGTACGGTGAGGTCATCGTGGCCGCCTCCTCCAAGGATAAGAACTACAGCTACATTCCCGACTGCTCCGACCTGGACATTCCCGAGGATACCGACTATGTCTACATCTGCGAGAATGAGACCATCCACGGCGTCACCTGGAACAAGCTGCCCAACACCAAGGGCCATGTGCTGGTGTCCGATCAGTCCTCCATGTTCCTCTCCAAGCCCTGCAACGTCTCCGACTACGGTCTGATCTACGCCGGCGTGCAGAAGAACGTAGGCCCCGCCGGCATGGTCATCGTCATCATCCGCGAGGATCTGATCCGCGACGATGTGGATCCCAAGATGCCCATCTATATGAAGTATAAGACCCACGCCGACAACGGCTCCATGTACAACACCCCCAACTGCTGGGACATCTACTGCTGCGGCAAGGTGTTCAAGTACCTCAAGAGCATCGGCGGCCTGGAGGAGATGCACAAGCGCAACATTGCCAAGGCCAAGGTCATCTATGACTTCCTGGATCAGTCCAAGATGTTCAAGGGCACCGTGGAGCCGGAGTTCCGCAGCCTGATGAATATCCCCTTCGTCACCGAGAGCGCCGAGCTGGACGCCGAGGTGGTGGCCGCCACCAAGGCCGCCGGTTACGACAACCTCAAGGGTCACAAGTCTGTGGGCGGCCTCCGCGCAAGCGTCTATAACGCCATGCCCATCGAGGGCGCCCAGGCTCTGGTGGAGTTCCTGCAGAAGTTCGAGGCCGAGCACAAGTAATAACTTACAAGGGGGATAATATCCCCCTTGTATATCCCCCACACCAGCGGCCGATGTCACTGGCGTGGCAATCCGCATCCCCATCAAAAAATATACTATAAGGAGATTACTACTATGCGTATTCTGGTTACCGACGGTATGGATAAGACCGCCATGGCGCAGCTGCGTGAGATGGGCCACGAGGTGGTCGAGCAGTTCTATGAGCCCGATCAGCTGGGCGCCGCCCTGAAGGATTTCGACGCTGTCGTCGTCCGCTCCAAGACCAAGGTCCGCGCCAATCACATCGACGAGGCCAAGACCGGCAAGCTCAAGCTCATCATCCGCGGCGGCGTGGGCGTTGACAATATCGACGTCAAGTATGCCGAGTCCTGCGGCATCACCGTGAAGAACACCCCCCGCGCCTCCTCCCAGTCCGTCGCTGAGCTGGCCATGGGTCATATGTTCTCCTGCGCCCGCTATCTCTCCATCGCCGGCCACACCATGCGCGAGGACAAGTGGGAGAAGAAGGCTTACGGCAAGGGCATCGAGCTGCAGGGCAAGACCCTGGGCAT
>ERZ808246.658-NODE-658-length-27663-cov-5.768364_pt1 | contig 27663 bp, 23 predicted proteins | sample MGYA00521083_ERZ808246 | MGnify/ENA primary metagenome ERZ808246 (study PRJEB31516, sample SAMN03275577) | gut metagenome | biome: mammalia-associated habitat; material: feces | host: Papio cynocephalus | place: Kenya | collected 2012-07-07 ...
AAACCGCCGACGAAAAAGAGCGCTATTGCGACCTTGTGATAGACTGCGGCGGGGTTAATTCGCCCATAAGGCGAAATTTGCCCGATTTTACGCACATTCAAAAGGAGCTTTCGCGGTTTGACAAAATCTATACCTACCGCGCGTATTTCGAGCGCGAAAAGGATGCGCCGCAGCCAAAAACAGCCTATAACATTTATGTAAAGCACGACGGCACCGACGGCTTTTCGTGGATTGTCAACGGCGAAAACGACGTTGACGTGCTGACAACGCGGTTTTACCCTTTAAGCGACGGACTTATTTTAAACGAGCTTAAAGCACTGCACGAAGAAAATCCGCATATGGGCAAAAAGCTTGTCCGCGGCGGTACGCGCGCCGAAATACCCGTAAGACAGCCGCTTTCTGTTTTTGTGTGCGACGGCTACGCCGCAATAGGCGACTGCGCCTGTATGACCTACCCCGTGAAAGGCTCGGGGATAGGCTATTCTTTAAGGGCGGGCACAATGCTTGCAAAATGCGCCGCCGAGGATAAAGAAGGGCTTTTTAACTGCGAAACCCTGTGGCAGTACGAATCGGAGTTTTTCAAAGAAATAGGCTTCGGCGCATGCAGGCTTGCTTTAATGAAAAATCTTTTGCCGTATGTCACCGCAAAAGAAGTAAGCGACCTTATGGGCGAAAATATTCTGACAACCGAAGAAATGAAGGAGCTTTATGAAAAAACGCTCGGTTCTCTTTTAACGCCGCGCGCTGTTTCTGCAATAAGAGAAAAGCTGAAGCTTTTAAACGACCACCCGGACTCACGAAACAAGCTTCTTAATATGACGGTCTGGTTCGGCAAATGGGCAATGGTTGAGCCGTCTTTCCCGACAAAATACGACCGCGCGGCGGTTTCAAGGTGGGCGCAAAAATATAACGAGTTTTTTGAAAATATAAAATACGTCGAATACGACGAGCGCGACTTATTTTAAAAATAATAGGCATAAGAGAGCCGAACTCGGGTTCGGTGCTCGTATGCCTAAGCATAAGAGGGTCGAACTCAGTACGGTTTTAAAACGCCCTCTTTTCGCCGTTACTGCGTCAAAAAGCCTTGCAATGCGACAGCATTGCTTCGTTTTTTTCCTTGTACCGACAAAAATATGACATTTTAAAACTGCGAAGCACCCTAAAAGCTTTAGTTTTTACATAATCGGGTGTTTCTTCGACAAAGCAATACTTTCGTATTGCAAGGAGAAAAACGCCCGAGGATACGGAAAATAAAGCTTTTAGGGCGACTGAGTTCGACCCTCTTATGCTTAAACAAAATAACCGTAATCCGACACCCGATAAGGGCGTTGAATTACGGTTTGTTTTTTTATGTTTTCAGTCGAGGTGTTGCTTTACTCTGTTTTCAAGCATCTCCATGGCGACGTGGTTGTGGCCGCCCTCGGGAATGATTATGTCGGCGTATTTTTTGCTCGGCTCGACAAACGCCTCGTGCATGGGCTTTACGGTCGTCATATACTGCTCCATAACAGATTCAAGCGTTCTTTTGCGCTTTGTGACGTCGCGTTTTATGCGGCGAAGAATGCGAATGTCGGCGTCGGTATCGACAAAAAGCTTTATATCCATAAAATCTCTCAGCCGCTCGTCTGCAAGAATGAGTATGCCGTCGATAATAAGCACGGGTTTCGGCTCTATAACAAACGTTTCGTTTGAGCGGTTGTGAACGGTATAGTCATAAACGGGGCAGTTTATCGGTCTGCCGGCTTTAAGCTCTTTTATGTGCTCAATCATAAGGTCGGTGTCAAAAGCGTCGGGGCAGTCGTAATTCTGCGCGGCGCGCTCTTCATAAGAAAGCCCGTCCTGCCGTTTGTAATAATCGTCGTGCTTTATAACGGACACCCTGCCCTTGAATTTTTCGGCAATGATGTTCGTTATTGTGCTTTTTCCGCTGCCGGTTCCGCCTGCGATGCCTATAATGAGCATATCCTTCATATCCGTGACCCCCGAAAAACTTATTTATGGCTGTTTAAATGATTTTTCATAGCGGCAAAGGATTCGTCGCTTATAACGTGTTCTATCTTACAGGCGTCCTCTGCCGCGGTTTCACGGCTTACGCCGAGACTGACAAGAAGCTCCGTTAAAACGGTGTGGCGTTCGTATATTTTTTTTGCCACCGCAAGCCCGCTTTCTGTCAGGTGCAAATACCCGTCCTTGTCAACGGTGAGGTATTCGCCCTCTTTCAAAAGCTTTACGGCGCGGCTTACGCTCGGCTTTGAAAAGCCCATTTGCTCTGCCACGTCAAGAGAACGCACGCTGTCGCTCTTTTTTGATAAAACATATATGGTTTCAAGATACATTTCGCCCGATTCCTGCAAGCTCACCGTAAAACCTCCGATACAAATTATTTTTAAAAGCAGTCGATTTTATCAATCGTCAAAAAGCGAATAATATTCTTTAAGCGCGTTGCGGTTAAATTCTTCCGCGTCAAACTCAACGCTCGCTTTAAGCGTACCGTTGTGATATGCCTTAAAGCCGCAGGCAATGCCGTTTTCGGAATCCTCCACAAGTGTGCCGTAGCCCTTTTCAAGGAACTCGCGCGGGCCGGGAATGTTTGTTGAAAATACCGGAACGCCGAGAATGAGCGCTTCGATAATCGTCATGGGAAGACCCTCGTAATGAGACGAAAGAACAAACGCGCCGCATTTTTTAAGAATGGGATAGGGATTTGAAATTGATTTTACAATAATTATATGACCCTCGCCCAATTCTTCGGCAAGCTCAAGAGTTTTTTGGAACTCCTTGCCGTAGCCGCCGACGATTATAAGATGGGCGTCGGGATTTGTTTCGCTTCTGTATTTTGCAAAAGCCGAAATAAGTCGGTCAAGACCTTTTTCAACAGAGAATCTTGCAATGTTGATGAATTTTTCGCAGTCGCTGTCAAGGACGGCTTCAAGCTCGCTTAAAGAAACGCTGCAGAACGTGTCGTCGTTAAATTCAATCGGCAGCTCGGCTTTGGTTTTAATGCCCTCAATATCGTTCTGGTTGTGAACAACGCAAAGCTTGTTACGCTCCGAGGGCTTGACGTAAGAAGTAAGCTCTTCTTTTAAGCTCTCTCTTACGACGGCTATTTTTGAAGCTTCGCTGTAGCCGAGTTTTAAAGAGTTGATGTGGAAATTCTGCTTTTTGTCGGCTTCGGCATACATATTGTTGTGAACCCAAACGAATTTTTTGCAGTCAAGACCGTATGACATATTGAAAAATCCGGATTCATAACCCGAAAAGTTTATGCAGTAGGAAAAGTCTATTCCCGGATAAACTCTTTTTATTTCGCGCGCATTTATGCGCTTGATTATTTTAAGAATGTGCTTTGTTTTGATGTTGAGCCGCAAGAACAAAAATTGAATTACGGCTTCAAAAAGGGTAACGTCCTTAGGACCTTGTATGACTATATAATCGTTGTTTGCAAATTCAAAAATAACGCTTTTGTTTTGCTCTACACGCTTTTGATAAAATGTGATGATATAGTTTCTTTCGGGTCCGCCCGAAGAATTAAGGGTGCTGACAAGGTTTTTAAACGCCGTTGTTATGCCGTTCTTTAAAAGCGCGCCGGCAAACATAAGCACGTTTTCTTTGTTGTTTGCAAATGTTGAGCCCTTTATAATATCCATACCGTCCGACTTTTTGCGTGCAAAAATATATGCGCACAGCTTTTTTGAAGCGTCGGGCGAGTCATATTCAAGATATGACGAAAGCTCTTCTTTGTATGGCTTATAATCGTCAAGATTTTTAAGCTCGTTTATAAGCTCTGCAGAGTTGTATACGATGGGGAACGGCAGCGTTTTCATATCGATATACATACCTTTTTCGCTTAAATATTTATCGAAATCGTATGCATAAAGAACAATTTTTTTGCCGGTGTTTGCAAAATCCCAAAATACGCTTGAATAGTCCGTAACAAGACAGTCGGCAGCGTTTAAAAACTCATATGTTTCATATTCTGAGGGAACGCTGAATATTCTTTTAAACGAGTTGAAATTGAGACCTTTTGTTACAAGGCTGTGGAGTTTTACGAAAACAACCGTATCGTCATCAAGGTGGGCGTCCATTTCATAAAGCGCGTGTTTTGCATAAACGATTTGCTCGTCGATGTTTTTTGAAACAAGAGAGCCTTTCCAGGTGGGCATAAAAACGATTATTTTTTTGCCCTCAAGCCCCATTTCTTCGATTATGCGTTCTCTTGAAGCGCTGTCAAAAAATATTTCGTTGCGCGGATAGCCCGAGAGGATATACTCGCCCTTAAAGAAATTGCCGAGCATATAGTCGCGCTTCATCGCCTCAAATGTGAATTTGTTGGGATAAAGCAAATAATCCGACATTATGAAATTTCGCTGCGTATTGCCTATTTCGTTCGGCGCATTTTTAATTTGCCGTCCGAGAGCTTTAAGCGGCGTGCCGTGCCAGGTGTTGAGATAAATCTGACCGGGCTTTTTTATATAGTAGGTCGGAAATGTGGAATTGTTTATCAAATATTTTGCGGAAGCAAGCAGCTTGCAGTATTCGCTGCTGTTGAAAATAACGGTTTTTACCTTGCCGCAGCCGTTTTTTTGAAGAAGTTCAAGTATGCTGTTTTCGTTATCCTTTTTTGCGACTACAAAAATCGAAAGGTCGGCATAATCGGGATTGTTGCAAAGCTCCTTTACTATGTAAAACGGACTGCCGTTAATGCCCGTTGCACCGTATGACTGAACAAGCACGGTGTTTTCTTCGACGGAAAGCGTTTCATAGAACTTTGTGTAGACAAATTTTGCTTTGAAAAAAGCGTTTGTTCTGTACTTTTTAAAGTTCTTTTTAATAATTTTCAGCGGTTTTGTACCCATAAAATTCCCCTTCTGTAAGCTGTCAGCTTTTAATTTAATGAGATTTGAATAAAAGTTTAATTGTGTTCAATACAGCAATCCACAACGCGTTTTGCGGCAAAGCCGTCGTCTTTGGGACAGAATTTTTCAAGAAACGCCGTATATTTGTCATTATAAAGCGGGGCGTTTTCTTTGTATGAAGCTATGGCGCTTTGAAGCTCGTCCTGTGTTTTGACAATCGGCCCCGGAAGCGTTGAAACATCTATGTAAAAATCACGGAGCTTTGTTTTGTAGCTGTCGTAATCGTACATATAAAAGATAATCGGTCTTTTAAGGTTTGCAAAGTCAAAAAAGACGCTTGAATAGTCGGTTATGAGCATATCGCTTATAATGTACAGCTCGTTTATGTCGTTGTGGCGGCTGACGTTGTAAACAAAGCCCTCAAATTCCGAAAGGTCTATATAGTTTGAAATGAAATAGTGTGTTCTGAAAAGAAGCACGAATTTATCGCCCAAAGCGTCGCGCAGTCTTTTAAAATCGAGCTGAGCTTTATAAACATAGCCCTTGCCGGATTCGTGGCAGTCGTCGCGCCAGGTGGGTGCGTAAAGAATAACGCGCTTATCTTCGGGAATACCGAGTTCCGTTTTTATTCTTTCAACGTTGCTTTCGGTGTATTTAAAGAGCGCGTCGTTTCTCGGGTAGCCAACTTCTTTTATAATTTCGGGGTGCTCAAGGTCAAACGCCGAAGCAAATTTTTCGGTGCAGAACGGCGAGGGCGAAATCATATATGTATATCTTTTTGAGTCGATTTTATATTTGTGCTGTATATCAGCAACAGAGTTCATGGCGTTGCCGCCCTTGACCTCTATGTCGTAGCCGAGCTTTTTCAGGGGCGTGCCGTGCCAGCATTGGATATAAACCTGCTCGGGTTTCTTTTTAATTGCCTCGTTAAGGCGCGAGTTTGTTATCCAATACTTCGCTTTGGCGCAATATTTAAAATATTCGCCGCTTTCATAGACTGTGGTTAAAGTGTTTTTGTTGCCTTTAAGGTAAGAAAAATCCCCGGGATTTCTGAACGCCCACACAAACTTAAAGTCCGAAAAACGCGGGTCGTTCAGCATTTCGAGGTAAATAGCCTTCGGACTGCACGCAAACTGCCGCCCCATGTAGGCGTCAAAAAGCACAATGCGCGAATCAGTCTTTTGGGTATAATAAAAAAACATAAAGCGCAGTCTGAAATACGCATACCTTAAGCCCCTTAAAAAATTAAGGAGCCATCGGTGTTTTTTTGCAATGTTTATTAAAAGCTTTCGTAGCTTTGCCAAAATTTTTACCCCCGTAAACAAAACCGCTTTTTAAACAGGTGTTTCACTGCGGCTTTTTTTAATTGTAACATAAATCGGCGGTTTTGTAAATAGATGTCAAATTATTAAACAAACATTAAAAGCTCGGTGTTTTCTTCGCTGTATTCAATCTGCTTTGAAAGGTATTTAACCGTGTTTAATGCGTCGTTTTTTGAAAACGCGCCGTTTTCTTTTATTATGTAGGCGTCATAAAGTCTGAGCATATTTACAAAGTTTATGCAAAATGCCGTGCGCGCCGCCGTTTCGCCGTCGTAAACGGCGTCAAAAAGGTGGCGGTATAAAAGGTAAGAAAAAATCTGCCTGTATTGGCGCCCTCTTTCGGCATAATATGACGTAATTTCTTTTCTTATGCTCTTTAAAGCGGGGAGCGCATGAAGCATTTTTTCAACAAGCGAAGGCCAAACACCGTCAACAGGCTCCATATCGCCCATATAGCGCAAAAGAACGTCGCTTTTTAAAATATCCGCTTCGCAAAAGCCGCCGAAAAGACTTTTTTGAGTGCGCTCCGCTTCGGCTGCGGCTTTTTTAAAAACCGCGCCGAGAGAAAGCGTTTCATCGTAAATAAACGAAAAAATTCTGTCTCTCAAATCGAATACCGCCGCGGCTCTTTCGTCCTCAAAAGAAGAGAGCGAAAGATTTTTTTCGTAAGAAACGTCGCTTAAATTTATGCCGCCGCCCTCAAAAAGAAGCCTTACCGCTTCTTCGCACTGAAGCCCGAAGCCCTCTTCCAAAATGCTGCCGTAGTCGTTATAAAACCGCGGGTGCTCGCGGCAGATGTCGCAAAGCGCGTCCTTGCCGAGTGTTTTGTATATTCTGCAAAGGTTGTTTTCGTCAAGAAAAAAGCACCGCTCGTTTATCAGCTTAAAGCACAAAGAGCCGTCGGAAGAAAAGGTTATGCCGCGCCTTAATTCATCCGAAAAGCCGCCCGTGACGTTTTTGTATTTTATAAGAGTGTCAGAGTCAATGTCTATTTCCCAGCCGATGCAGCAGTTATCGCTGCACCCCGACGCGGTACATTTGAAATTTTTAAACGCCTTTGGTATCCGGCACATATTTTCCCCTCCTTGCGGCGTTTGTTACCGTTATGTCGCCGCCGTCTGACAAAAAGCTTATTTCATATTCGCCGAAGGTCATTTTATAAACCTTGCCACCCGTTTTATATTGCGGTTTCGGGTCAAGGCTCAAAACCTCGCGCAGTGAAAAAAGAATATCTTCGGGCAGGGCGTTTTTAACCTCTTCTTCAAAAACAACGTTTTTAAAGTCGTTTTTGTGTTCCTCCGAAAAGCCGCCCGAAGCGCCGCTTTTTATGTCGGCATAAGGTATATACGGCTTTATGTCGTAAACGGGCGAGCCGCTTTTAATGTCAGCCCCCGCAACTTCAAGACAAAGCCTGCCGTTTTTGCTTTTAACGCCCAAAAGCTCAACGCACGACAGCCCCAAGGGGTTCGGCCTGAACGGCGAGCGCGTGGCAAACACGCCAACCCGCGTGTTTCCGCCGAGCTTCGGCGGGCGCACGGTCGGTGAAAAGCCCTTTGAAAAATTTTCGGAAAAGCCCCAGATAAGCCAAAGATGAGAGTATTGCTCAATTCCGCGAAGCGCGTTTTTGTCGCAAAAGCCGTCGCAAAAAATTATTTGAGACACAATGCTTTTTGCAAGCCCGCTTTGGCGCGGAATACCGAAGCTTCCCGTAAAATCGTTTTCAACAAAGGCAACGGGAGTCAGCGTTAAACTGAAATCTTCTTTGTTCGGCATATTAAAGCTTTATTTTTTCGTTTGCTTTTTTCATAATTTCGGGCGTAACCTTAAGAACCTCGCGGTCATATGAAAGAAGTCCGTTAACTTCGTCCTCAACGTCGCTCACTTCGGTATAAATTGCCGCCGAAAGTCCGCGCGCTATGGCGGGGGCTACCCTGTTTTCATAAAGCTTTTTAATTGCGGCGTCAAAGCTTTCCTGCGATTTGTAAATTCTGTAGCCGAAAAGCTTGTCAAGGTTAAACGCGTGACCCTCGGGGCGCATCGAAAAGCCGCCGAACTCCGTGAGAGCTATCGGACGGTCGTCGTCCTTTGAAAATTTCGGGAACCAGAACGGCGTGAAATAGATGTGGAAGCTGTTCACGTCGCCCGCGCCGTGGTCAACCCAGCCGCTTGCGTGGTCAATAAGCCTTGTCGGGTCGTTTTCGCGGTAAAAGTCGCACGCCTTTACGCTGTCAAACTGACCCCACGCCTCGTTAAAGGGAACCCACAAAGCAAGCGAGGTTACGTTGTAAAGGTGGTCTATCATAAGCTTTGAATCGCGGTAATATTCGTCTCTGCCCTCTTTATCCTCGCGCGAATAGAATTTGTAATTCTTTTCGCCGTCGGTTATGCGGCCGATTTTTTTGTTTGCCGTAAGAAGCCCGAAAAACGGCGCGACGCCGATTGCCGCAAAGTTATATTCTCTGCCGCCGTTTATCATATCCTGCCACACAATCATTCCGAGCCTGTCGCAGTGATAATACCAACGAAGCGGTTCTATTTTGATGTGCTTTCTTAATGTGTTGAAGCCAAGCTCCTTCATGGTTTTTATGTCATAAATCAGCGCTTCGTCAGAGGGCGCGGTGTACATACCGTCGCTCCAATAGCCCTGGTCGAGAAGTCCGTTAAAGAAATAGGGCTTGTTGTTGAGCATAAACCTCGGGAAACCGTCTTTTGCAATGCCGCGGCTGAATTTTCTCATACCGAAATAGCTTTCGATACGGTCGTTTCCGGCGGCGATTTTAAGCGTGTAGAGCTTAGGCTCTTCGGGAGTCCAAAGTGTGTAGTCCGAAAGCGCCATAACGCCTTTGCCGTCAATAATTTTGCAGGCGGCTTTTACGTCGTCGCCGTCAAGCGCTATTGCGGCGCACTCGTGAATGGATTTGTCGCTGAACGAAAGCTCAATTGTGAGCGTGTTTTCGTCAATGTCGGGCGTAAGCTTTATTGCGCTTATATAATCCTCGCACACTTCTTCAATCCAAACCGTCTGCCAAATGCCCGACTGCGGCGTGTACCAAATCTGACCGCGGTTAAAGGTCTGCTTTCCGCGCGCGCCCACTCCTGTGTTGGAGGGGTCTTTTACAGTGAGCCTTAAATCGTTTACACCGTCGAGAATTGACGCGGTAACGTCAAAGGTGAACGGAAGATAGCCGCCCTTGTGTGAGCCCAGTTCTCTGCCGTTGAGAGTTACCGTGCACTCATAGTCAACCGCGCCGAAGTGAAGAAGAACGCGGTGATTTGTCTTTTTAAACTCAAACGTTCTGCGGTAATAAAGAATGTCGGTGGGCTTTACCGCTTTTTCAACTCCGCTTAAAATGGTTTCGGGGCTGAACGGAACAACAATTTCGCCCTGATAGCCGCTGAACTTTTTGTTTTCGTCATAAATGGCGTATTCCCACACGCCGTTAAGGTTAATAAAGCTGTCGCGCGCCATCTGGGGTCTGGGGTAGTCGTTAAGGGGGGCGTTTTTATCTAATTCTTTGCCCCAACGGGTAAGTAATCTTTGCATAATATCTCCTGCCTTTGTTATTCGTTATCGGGTGCCCCGTCAATTCCGAGGGCGTATTTCAAAATGTTTCGCGCGCTTTCGGTTGTAACAACATCCGAGCCGTCGCGGTTCGCCGCAGAGCGGGCGTATATTGAAAGCTCTTCAATTTCAAGCGCACACAAAAGCGCAAGGCGCGCGTCCGAGACGGTAACATGCCCGTCGCCGTCAACATCGCCGTAAGAATGGCGGTTTGCGCGGTCTTCGTTGAAAATCGGATAAAGGAACTGCGGATATTGCTTAAAGCTGTGAACGGTAAGCTGTTCTTTTGAAAAAACAAGCTTCCACAAAAGCTCTTCATAATCCGAGCCGCGGTCAACCCTGACGTGCGACACGCCTTTTACAAACCATGTGTATTCGGGGAAAAGGCAGGTCGAAGCGTCTATTACCCTGTCGGGCGAGATGTGCAAGTGGCTTTCGTCCGAGCAGACGGTGCCTTTTGCTTTGTAAGAAGCGTCGCCGAGCGTTTTGCCGTAGGGTGCAACCGTTGCAAAGCCGCCCATAAGCGCGGTTTCAAGAATATTGTCGGAGTTGTGAAGCGAAGCTCTTTTATAAAGCGGTACGGGGCCGAAGTCATAGTGGGCGAAAACGTGTATTCTCATACCGTCTTTTTGCGCCTTATAAAGAATTTCGTCAACCTTGTTTAAAACGTTGTAGTGAAATTCGTCGATAAGCTCAACAAACGAGGGGTCTGCGTCTTTAAGAATAACCGATTTTGCTTCTTCGTATTTGTCGTCTCTGCAAAGCGCCCAAATGCCGCCCATATAGCCGAAAACAGGTATAAGCACTTCGTCGTATATGTTGTCAAGCTCGGTTTCAAGAAGATAATCGACGGCGTTGTCGGTAAAGCCCGAAGCGCCGAGAAGCTTTAGTGCGTCACTTATTGTTTTAACGGTCTCTTTGTCGCCGAGGCCTTCAAGATAATTGCAAAGCCCGTTAAAGTCAATGTCAATATTCTTTGTAAGAATATCGCCTATCATATCAACGCCCGTAAAGGTTGACGACATAAACGAAATCGAGTCTATATCGGCTGTGCCGTATTTGTAGATATAGCCCATGGTCTGAATGCCGCCCATGCTGCAGCAGATGATGTTAACTTTGTCGTGACCCGATTTTTTCTTTGCAAGCTCAACAAAGCTTCTAAGGTTTTCAGCGTTTGTGAGCGGCGACATACGCCAGTCGTAGGTGTAGCGATAGGCGTGGTCTTTTTCGAGCCTTTCGTATGCCGAAGCCGCCATTCCGCCTTCGTTGGTCGTTTCGGAAAGGACCTCGGGGTAGTTGTCTATAGAGTCCTTATAAACGTATGTTGTTACGTTATATGTCGAAGAGCCGTCTTTTGAACAGCCGAATTCTTTTAAAAGGTCGTATATCGCGGGGATTCCGACGGTTTCAAACGGAACGTTGTTTTTGCCGAGCATTGCAAGAAGCCCCGGTGTTACGGCGGCAACCGTTGAAGCAAGCTTCGCGTTTTCGGGCGGGAAAACCGAATGCTCGTTTTCGGTGCCCTCGTCAACGTAGTAAGAAAAGCCGCCCATACCGTTAACTATTATAACTGGTGAATTATGGCAGGTGCATTTGCGGCGCGCGGCAAATGCCGCAGTTGAAGAAAGCAGCATAAAGGTTACTGCGAGTAAAAGCGAAATAATTCGTTTTGTTTTCATAAATATCCCCCTAAAAAATATTAACGCCGGATATACAAATACAATTCTATCATATAAAAACGGTTTTGTCACAATAAGAGACTTTGCCGTTTTGTGATTTTTTTGTTATTTTCCCACGCAGAAATTTTTAAAAACTTCGTTTACGACGGTTTCGGCGGCGCTTTCACCCGTAAGAACCGAAAGATTTTCAATCGCGCCGTCAACGCAGACGTTAACAGCGTCCTCCGTCACGCCGAGAGTCAGCGCGTCAAGAGCTTCCGTTAAAGCGTCGACAGCCTTTTTAACGCAAAGCCTTTGGCGCTCGGTTGTGATAAGCGGCGCCGTCGGGTCAAAGCCCTCTGTGCCGACAACGCGTTCAACGGTGTTTTTAAGCTCTTCAAGCCCGTCGCCGTTTTTAGCCGAAATAAAAACGATATTTTTTGTATACGGCAAAAGCGCGTCTTTTTTAAGAGATGCTTTTTTGTCGCATTTATTTACAACGGCTATAAGCCGTTTTTGATTTAATGATGAAAGAAGCTCTCTGTCGTCCTCCGAAAGCTCTTCGCCGCCGTCGAACACCGCAAGAACAAGCCCCGCGCGTTCAACGCGCTCTTTTGCAAGCGAAACGCCGATTTTTTCTATTTCGTCAGCCGCGTTTTTTCTTATTCCGGCTGTGTCGGCAAGGCGAAGCGTAACATTGCCGAGGCGTACCGTTTCTTCAAGTACGTCGCGCGTTGTGCCTGCAACGGGTGTTACAATGGCGCGCTCTTTCCCCGAAAGGGCGTTTAAAAGAGTCGATTTTCCCACGTTCGGGCGGCCCGCTATAACGGTGTCTACGCCTTCAAGCACGGCTTTGCCCGAGTCAAAGCGAAGTAAAAGCGCGTTAAGACGTCCTTTAATTTCGGAAAGAGACGAAAAAAGCTCGCCGCGCGAAAGCTCGGGTATTTCGTCGTCGGGGTAGTCCACCCACGCCGAAAAATGCGCCGAAATTTTTGCAAGAGCTTCGCGGCACGAAAGTATTTCGCGGCTTAAAGCGCCGTCAAGCGCGTTTAATGCGGCGGCGCGCGCGTCTTCGCCAGAAGCGCCTATAAGAGACATAACGGCTTCTGCCCTTGAAAGGTCAAGCTTGCCGTTTAAAAAGGCGCGTTTTGTAAATTCGCCCGCTTCTGCGGGGACTGCCCCGCAGGAAAACGCGGCTTTGAGCACGCGTGAAAGAACAAAAAGTCCGCCGTGACAGCTTAATTCAACGACGTCCTCTCCCGTGTAGCTTTTCGGCGCGCGAAAAAGCAGGGCGACAGCCTCGTCAATAGGCGTGCTCCCGTCGTAAACGTGCCCGAAAAGCGCGGTATATCCCTTTTTTTCGCATATTTTTTTGCCAGAAACGCTTTTAAACATTTTGTCGGCGACGTCAATTGCGCCGTCGCCCGAAATTCTTACTATGCCTATACCTGCGGCGGTTGCGGAAGTGGCTATAGCGGCAATTACCGACACAAAAACACCCCCGAATTACTTTCTGCCCGTCGAGCCGAAGCCGCCCTCGCCGCGAACGGTTTCGGAAAGTTCCGAAACAACCTCGGTTTCGGGCGTGAAAACAGGCATTATAACAAGCTGAGCCACTCTGTCGCCGGGCTCTATAACATAGCTTTCTTCAAAGTGGTTTACAAGACCGATGATTATTTCGCCGCGATAGTCGCTGTCGATAACGCCGACTGCGTTAACGGGCGCTATGCCGTGCTTTCTTGCAAGGCCGCTTCGCGCAAAAACAAAAGCGGCGCAGCTTTTGTCGGGCAGGGATACAGCAATGCCCGAGGGAATCCCGACGCATTTATGCGGCTCTATTTCAACGGGCGCGTCAATACATGCATAAAGGTCAAATCCTGCACTGCCGTCGGTTGCACGTGTGGGGATTATTGCGCTGTCGCGAATTTTTTTAACGAGAAGCTTTTCCATAATTACCCCCACAAGGTTCTGTCTTCGCCGTCGTTAAGCTTTTTTTCGGCGTTTTTCCTGTCAAGCTCTCTCTTGTAAAAATCGCGCTCGCTTTTTGCCTGTGCCGCGTCCTCAAGATATTCTTTGAGCTGAGAGCGGAGATTGTCGGACGACGAGCCGTTTTTCTTTGCAAGGTCTGCGTATTCAAGCGCCACAAGCACAGCCGCCTGTGTTGTCGAAAGTCTGCCGTTTTTGAGGATAGACGCCATTTTCATATCAATATCGTGAGCTAACTCCTCCATATATTTTGCGTCTTCTTCGGTTATAACGGGGTATTCTTCGCCCGCTATTTTAAGTCTAAGTGTATGTCGTTCCATATGTGCTCACCCTTTTTAGGCACTTTTGCCCTTATAGTCATTTTCCTAAATTATACATTGTTTTTTGCATTTTCGCAACTACTACATATTGTAAAAATTCATTATATGTACACAATTTAGCTGTTGATATTTAATATGCTTATTGGTATAATTCTAATAGTATACAGAAAATTATCAGTGAAGGTGTTTATATGGCTTATCCCGAAAACAACAACACCGATTTTAACGGTGCTCAGCAAAATGTCGGCGGCGGCTCTTTTGCAAACACAAGTGAAAATGCAAACACCGCGTTTAATAACGGTGAAAGACCGCAGCAAAACCCGCCGCAGGGCGGCGCTTATTCACAGCAGGGCGCGCAAAACGGCGGATTTAATCAAAATAACGGCTTTAATCAAAATGCCGGTTTTAACCCGAATAACGGATATAACCCCAACAACGGTTATAACCAAAGCGGCGGCTTTAACCCCAACAACGGCAATTATAACGGCGCTTACGGCAACACAAGCCCGTCGCAGATTTATAATGCTTATAACAACAACGGCGCGCCGCAGTATCACTACGGCAGACCTATCCCCATGATGGACAACCGCTATTATTACGAGCAGCAGCAGCGAATGGCAAAGCTTCGCGAGCAAAAACGCAATATCAGAAAAGCGGCAAGCTTCCCCGGGATTGCCATGTTCCTGTTTTTGGGTGCGGGTTCCGTTTTCAGCGCGGTGCTTCTTCTTTCAAACTTCCGCGAGCTTTATCTTACAAATTCGCTTTTCTGCTCGGCAATGGGCATATTCTACTCTGTTTTCACGGTGGCGCTTCCGTTTACCGTTGCGGGGCTTATTTATAAGTCAAAAGACAAGAGCATAAAAATACCGCTCGGTGCGTCAAAGCTTTCACCCTTAAAAACGGCGCTTCTTATATTTATCTGCTTCGGCGGCTGTCTTCTTGCAAACTACGCCACAAGCATAATCGTGTCGTTTTTTGAAAGCATGGGAATTATTTTTGAATATTCGACAGGCCCAGACCCCACAAATCTCGGCGAGGTTATTTTCCTCTTTGTCGGCACGGCGATAATACCGCCGCTTACAGAGGAGCTTGCAATGCGCGGCTTTGTAATGCAAAGCTTGAAAAAATACGGCAACGCGTTTGCAATAATTGCTTCGGCGTTTGTCTTCTCGGTGTTCCACGGCAACCCCACGCAAATACCCTTTGCCTTTATATGCGGGCTTTTCCTCGGATATGCTGCTATGGCAAGCGGCTCTTTGTGGGTGAGCATCACCGTTCACGCCATGGTCAATTCGCTTTCGTGCCTTTATTCAGCAATCACGCTTTATTCTTCCGAAGAAACGGCAGGCTCTGTTGTCGGCATAATTACGGGTGTGTTCCTTCTTGTGGGCGTTGTTTCGCTTGTTGTCTATCTTGTTAAGTTCAAAAAAGAGGACAATACGCTGTCCGTAAAAGGCGAAAGCGACCTTTCGACAGGCACAAAGTTCAAATATTTTGTAACAAATCCGCTTATCATTATCGCCACGGTGATTTTCTTTGCCGAGGCGGCAATGCAAATAAGCTTTGCTTCTTAAATTATGACGGAAAAAGAGCTTATGACAGAGGCGCTCGCTTTAGCGAAGCTTTCGTTCTGTGAGGGCGAAGTGCCCGTCGGCGCGGTGGTTGCGCTTGACGGCGAAATTGTCGGCACGGGCAGAAACCGCCGCGAAACGCAGAAAAACGCGCTTTGCCACGCCGAAATAGAGGCGATAGACAGCGCCTGCAAAAGGCTTTCGGGCTGGCGGCTTTGGCAGTGCGAAATGTTTGTGACGCTTGAGCCGTGCCCGATGTGCGCGGGCGCTATAATAAACTCGCGCATTAAAAAGGTTACGTTCGGCGCTTATGACAAAAAGAACGGCGCGTGCGGCTCCGTTACCGATTTGACCGTTATGGATTTTAACCATAAGCCGCAAAAAACGGGCGGCTTTATGGAGGACGAGTGCAAAACGCTTTTATCGGACTTTTTTAAAGAGCTGAGAACAAAAAAATCCGCCGAAAAAGCGGAACGGAGGAAAATTTCTATGGAAAAAATCGAAAGCTTTAAAATAGACCATACAAAGCTTTTAAAGGGAATGTATGTTTCAAGAATCGACGGCGATGTGGTTACATACGACATAAGAATGCGCCGCCCCAACATAGAGCCTGTTATGGAAACGGGTGCCATGCACACCATTGAGCATCTTTTTGCGACATTTGCGCGCAATTCGGAATATTCAAAAAACATAATTTATTTCGGACCTATGGGCTGCAGAACGGGTTTTTATTTTCTCACAACGGGCATAACGGACGGCGAAGCGCTTGAGCTTACGAAAAGGGCGCTTAAATTCATAAGCGAATACGAGGGCGAAATTCCCGGTGTAAGCCCCGAAGAATGCGGAAACTACCGCGACCACAACCTTTGCCTTGCAAAAAAAGAAGCCGCGGCTCAGTACAATGTACTGAAAGACCTTGCGGCTTGCGATATGCATTATTGACCGTTCTTTTTTGAAGAAACCTTTTTAATGTATTTGACGGTGCCGAAAATAAGCGCGCCGATTATTGCAAGAATAATAAGAATCATCATAAGCTCTCTCGGAAGATAGTCGTAAATCTTATCTCCCAAGAGGGTTATTATTATAACTCGCGGCATGATGCCGAAAAACGAAACGAGCATATAGTGCGGATATTTCATTCCCGAAGCGCCGAAAAACAGGCTTACAAAATCTATCGGGAAAACGGGCAAAAGCCTTACTAAAAATATCTGCGCCGTTTTTTCATCGCGAAGGCTTATTATTTTTTCGCCGTATTTTGTTTCGCGCAGCTTTTTTTCTACTCTGTCGCCGCCCAAAAACCGCCCGACAAGAAACGTCAGGTTAAGCTCTATAAAAATTCCGAGCGCGTTTATAAGAAGCCCCGGCAAAAAGTCGAAGGCAAGCCCCGCCGACATATAAAGCATTGAAGCGGGGATTACAAACAGCACCGATTTTAAGGCATAAACGCCGAGCACCGAAAGCGCCGCAATATACACGTTGTCGGCGTGTGCAACAAGCCCTCTTACATCGAGCGACACAAGCTCGCGGTATTTTACAATTACCGTAACCGTAACGGCGATTACAAAGGCGACTCTTATGCCTATGCCGAATGCTTTTTTTACATTTTCTTTCATATTACAGCCCCGTTTTTATAAGTGCGCCGCCCGCTTCGCGCGATTTGTCGGCAAGAAAGATTATTTTGTGACCCATAACCGAATCCCACACCGAGGTGCACGAAATGCTCGGCTTTCCGCCGCCGACGAACGCAACAAAGTCCGCGGTAAGATTTTCGTCGCCGCCGCCGTGACCCGCCGAGGTGCTTTCGTCTTTTGAAAGGTCAATTTCCGTCAGGTCATAGTCTTTGCCCTTTTCGGGATTTATCGTCATAATTCTTATATAATTGTTTTCAAATTCGCCGTAAATTTCACCCTTTGTGCCAACGACCCTTACCGTTCTTAAAGGCGCCGCCGCGCCGCCCGTCATATTGTGAGTGCCCGTGGCGCCGCTTTTGAAGTTTACAAGAACGCTTTGGTGGTCAACGACGTTGTTGCCGCATTTATAGGCGCACCTGCCGTATGGGCTGTGCTTTAAAAGCTCAAGGCGCTGTTCATACGTCGGCTCTTTAATGCTTTCAAGCGGCTGCCAGACATAGACCTCCCATCTGTCGGGGTGGTCAAGATAAATTCTTTTTGCGCTTTGGGGGCAGGTATCGACAAGCGGGCAGTCAACCACGCACTGCGTGCCAGCGCCCTCGGGGGCGTTTTCGGGCTTGAACTGAAAGATTGAACCGACCGAAGAAACCGAAACGGGCTCGGTCTCTTTCATAAGCCACATCATAATATCCATATCGTGACAGCATTTTGCAAGAAGCATCGACGTGTGACAGCGGTCGCTGTTACCCCATTTGCCGCGCACGAACGAGGTTGTAAGGTGGTGATAGCTGACGTTTTCAAGCGTCTGAATGTTGATGATTTCGCCGATTTTGCCGCTGAGAATCGTTTCTTTTATTGTTCTGTAAAACGGCGTATAACGCAAAACGTGGCAAATCATAACCTTGTTGCCGTGCTCTTTTATTACCGAAAGAAGCTCGTTCATCTCCGTCTCGTTTACACAAAACGGCTTTTCAAGAAGCATATCATAGCCGAGCTTTAAAAGCGGAATCGACGTTTCAACGTGCTGTTCGTCCATGGTGCCGTTAATTACGGCGTCCGCAAAGCGCGGCACGCGGCTTAATTCTTCGGCAGAAGGAAAGCAGTTTTCTTTAGGGAAGCCGAATTTTTCACAGACGTATTGCCGCCTGTATAAGTCAGGCTCGGCAACGCCCACGATTTTTAATTCCTCGGGGTGTGAAAGCGAATAATCGGCATATGTCATGGCGCGGTGGCCTGCGCCGAGTATTATTGCAGTTACGGGTTTTTTCATAACAAAAAAGCACCTCTTATAATTTTTGACCCATATAAATTCCGCCGGGAGTTTTCAAAAGAATTTTAAAGCCGCGCTTTTTATAAAACGCAATTGCGCGCGCGTTGTCTGCGCCCACGCACAGGCAAACGCCCCGAACGCCGCGGCTTTTAAGCTCAGAAAGAAGCGTTTCTACAAGCTTTGTGCCGTTGCCCGAGCCTTGAAAACCGGGCAGAATGTCAATGTGCATATGCGCGGGATAATTCTTTTTAAAAAATATATACGGAATCGGCAAAAGCCACGCAAGCACGCCGTCTTTTTTGCTTAAAGCAAAAATCTGCGGGACGTATTTTTTTCTGTATACCTTTTTAAAAACGCCTGCGTCAAGCGATGAAAGAATATAGCCGACCGCTTTTTCGCCCGAAGCGAGCACAAAGCAGTTGCCGCACTCTTCTTCAATATAATATGTCGAATAGGTCTTCGCGATTATTTTGCCGACAAGCTCGTTTTCGCACGACAGCGGACCCGCCGTCATTCGGCAGATGTATTCAACGTCTTTAAGGTCGCTTTTAAGCGCCTTTCTTATTTCTGTTTCAGGCATTTTTACTTTCTCCGTCTTTAACTTTTCTTACAAGCTTTTCGCGAGTGCCGTCGGGGCGCTCGACAACAGCCGAATCAAGCGTGCTTACAAGCGACGCCTTAAAAGCCTTTACATATTCCGCTCTCAAAGAAGCTTGCTCTGCCTTTTCTTCGGGCGAAAGCCCCTCGGTCTTTGATTTTTTTGAAAGGAAGTTTATCCTTTTTATCATTTCATCCGTTACCATAAACCGTACCTCCGAAAATACTATACCATTATAGTTTTGTCGGGGGATAAAGTCAAGAGAGAGCTGTTAGCCGTTAGCTCTTAGCTGTTAGCCTGCGTGGCGGTAACTGCGTATTATCATTTTTATATTATTATAAAACGAACCCTGTGAATGAAATGTTTTTTCGTTCACAGGGTTTTATTGTCAGCCGTTAGCGCACGGCAGAGCCGCTTGAGCCGTTAGCCACTAGCTGTTAGCTGTTAGCTGCGCGGCTTCGCCGCGATTGTATTCCGCGTAAACGCGGAAATTTTACGGGGACCGCTTACGCGTTCCGGCGGGCGGCAGATTGCCGCCCCTACGTGGACGATAGGGAAATCGGCGCGGAAACAACAGGTTATTGCGAAAAAGAAATATAATTTGCATCATAATTATTTGAACATTTTATACAACAAATTATATAACAAAACCCCGTGTTCGGACAAAATTTTCTCCGTTCACAGGGTTCGGTTTATTACAATATATAAATGAAAAAATGCAAATTGCCGCCACGCGGGCTAAAAGCTAATAGCTAACGGCTACAGGCTACCCCGTAGGGGCGGCAACCTGCCGCCCGCCAAAATGCGTAGCATTTTCCTGTATTTTTCCGCGTTTACGCGGAATATAATCCGCGGCTCTGCCGCGCAACGGCTGAATTTAAAAATGATATAGAAATGATAAAACAAAGTTACCGCTATGCAAGCTAATAGCTAACAGCTAACGGCTGACATCACCGTCCGAGAATCGTGCACATCTTTCCGGGGCAATCGGTAATAAGTCCGTCAACGCCGGCTTTTATCATGGCTTTTGCGACAAATTCGCTGTCAATCGTCCACGGGTTCACCATAAGACCCGCTTTGTGGGCGCGGTCAACATAGTGCTTTGTAACATAAAAATAAATCGGGTGCAAAGCGTCACAGCCTATTTCTTTTGCAAAGCTTATGGGTCTTAACGAAATCTTTCTGCCGAGGTGCTTGTCGGGGCTGTAAAGAATGCCTGTTTTTACGCGCTTGTCAAGCTTTTTGCACACGACAAGAAGCGCGGGGTCAAAGCTTGAAATAAGCAGGTCGTCCATAAGGCCGTGTTCAATAACCTTGTCAATCGTCTTTTTTGCGATTTCGGTGCCGGCAGAACCGGGAACCTTGCTTTTAAGCTCAATATCAAGCACGCGCATCTGTTTCTTTTTATATGTTTCAAGAAATTCGTCGAGCGTGGGAATTTTCGTGCCCTCAAACTCACTGCCCTTATATGAGCCGAAGTCATAGCACCTTAATTCGTCAAGGGTAAAGTCGCCGATGTCGCCCTTGCCGTTTGATGTTTCGTCTATTGTAAAATTGTGGCACACAACGGGTACACCGTCTTTTGTAAGATGAATGTCTGTCTCGAAGCCGTCGCAGCCCTCTTCGATGGCCTTTAAAAATGCGGGAATCGTGTTTTGGGGCGCGGTTACGTTAGCGCCTCTGTGTGCAATCACGTTGATGTTGCAGTTTTCCGTAAATACCGCTCCTTTCGGCTTTTTTCAACAAGAGATTATACCTTTTTGATATATTTTTGTCAAGAAAAAGAGCTTATTCCACCGGCAGATTGAAGCAGTGCGCGTGCATGCTGCCGAGCACCCTGAAAACCTCTGCCGATTCATACGGCGTTTCTTTTGCAAAATACTGTGCCTGAAGTTTAAGCGCCGTCTCGATTATCGGATCGCGCTGTGAAACGTGCGCTTTAATTGCCTTGAATTTAAGCTCTTCATAATCGGCAATGTCAACCGCGGTGTTGGGTCTGTCGGTGTAATAGAGCGCCAGCATTTTCGGTCTGAAAACGTCCGTTCTCGGCTCGTTGTTCACATATTCTGGGTAAAAATCAAAGCCCGAGTCCATAAACGCATATTTTACCGCAGTGCCGACCTTTATGTGGTCCTCGTGGCATTCGTTAAGCATATTCGGGTCAACCGAGAATACTGCGTCGGGGCGGATTTCTCTTATGACCTCAACGATTTTCTTTGAAATTTCTCTTGCGGAGCATTCCGTTCTGTCGCAAAAGCCGAGAAAGCCCGCGTTTTTCATTCCGAGAATTTTCTGCGCTTCAAGCGCCTCTTTTTGGCGCACGGTAAGCCCCGTGCCGTTATATGTTCTGTCGGTTATGCGGTCGTCAAGAACGGTAAGCTCATAAACCTCGGCGCCCGAAGCGACAAGCCGCGCTATTGTGCCGCCTGCGCCTATTTGGTTGTCGTCGGGATGCGGCTGAATAAACAGCGCTTTTTTAATTGACAAAAGCGACGGCGGCGCGCATATTACCGAAAGCGCCGGCAAAAGCGCCCGCGACGCATATCTTTGCGCTTTTATTTTTACAGACGGTTTTTTCATTCCGCTCACTCCAAATCGTTTTTGATATATTTTAAACCACGGCGCGCTTTCAGTCAATACGCCAAAAGAAATAATATGTCATTTTTACTGAAAAAACAGCGTTTTGATTGACAAAAATTGCATAATATGTTATGCTGTATTGCACAAAATTCAGAAAAACTCTTTTGCGGAGGTAAAAAATGAAAAATAAAAAGGCGAAAAAGCCGCTTTCAAAGCCCAAAAAAATAATTAAAACGATTCTTATAGTTCTTCTTGTAATAGTTTTGATTCCCGTTGTTGTTTTCGGCTCTTCGGCGATAATCTGCACCGCGCTGCCCGGGAAAGAAGCCGCGCCCGAAACCATAACAAACCCCTACATTTCGCTTGACAGAACGCTTGTTTCGGCGCACCGCTCCGGCGGCGGTATTGCCCCCGAAAACACCTTGATGGCGTTTGAAAACTGCATAAACAGCGAAAATTTTAACGTCGATATTTTTGAATTTGACCTTCACATAACAAAAGACGGCAAGCTTATTCTTCTTCACGACGAAACGCTTGACAGAACAACAAACTCTAAAGAAGCCTACGGCGAGGAGGGCGTTTTGCCCATAACCAAAACATATGCCGAGCTTCGCGAGCTTAATTTCGGCGAAAACTTCTGCGACGAAAACGGAAATTATCCTTACAGAGGGCTTCGCGGAGACGATATTCCCGACAATTTAAGGGCGCTTTTGCTTGAAGATGTTCTTGACTACTTACAAAGCAACGGCGATTTCGGCTACATAATCGAAATTAAAAACGGCGGCGAGGACGGCTTTAGGGCTGCCGACGAGCTTTACAGAATACTCGGCGAAAAAAATCTTCTCGGCAACGTGATTTTCGGCACGTTCCACGGCGAAGTGAGCGATTATGTTGACGAGCATTGCCCGAACCTTATGCGCTCGGCGAGCATTAAAGAAACCGTTATGTATTATTTCGCCTGCTCTTTCGGAATTGAGCTTAACAAGGATTTTTATAAGTTCGAGGCGCTTCAGATCCCCGCAAACCAGTATGTAATTTTCCGCCTCGGCACAAAGCGCGTAATAAATTATGCCCACCGCCACAATATTGCCGTTCAGTATTGGACGATAAACAACCCCGAAGATATTAAGTATTTAAGCGAAATCGGCGCGGATTGCATCATGAGCGACGTCCCCGACGAAGCGTACCGTGTGATAAATGAATGAGCCGTTAGCCGGTAGCCGTTAGCTATTAGCTTTTAGCTTTTAGCGTGCGTGACGGTAACTTGCGTATTTTCGTTTTTATATTGTTATAAGAATAACCCTGTGAACGGATGTGTTTTTCGTTTCACGGGGTTTTGTTGTCAGCCTATAGGCGGCAAAGCCGCGCTAATAGTCGGTTACCGCAAATTATTTTAAAAGACAAAAACGCTGAAATTCAGCCGCAGGCTGTACCTCTTCGAAGAAAGGGGGACCGTTCGCTTCTCGAACGGTGGAGAGTTCTTGAACGCCGAAGGCGTTCTCGCACCAAGGGTGCGACCAAAACAATAATACAAATTATTTTGATTAATCGGGTGCCTTCGGCACGGATTTTAAAACCGCTTATGCGGCTAAGGCATAAGAAAGCCGAACCGATACGGTTTTAAAATGCCCTCTTTTCGCCGTTACTGCGTCAAAAAGCCTCGCAAGGCGACAGCATTGCTTCGTTTTTTTCCTTGTACCGACAAAAATATGGCATTTTAAAACTGCGAGCACCCAAAAAGCTTTAGTTTTTGCATAATCGGGTGTTTCTTCGACGCGTCAATACTGTCCGTATTGCAAGGAGAAAAACGCCCGAGGATGCGGAAAATAAAGCTTTTAGGGCGTATCGGTTCGGCTCTCTTATGCCTAAAATCTTCCACCACCGCTTCGCGGCTTCGCCGCGATTATATTCCGCGTAAACGCGGAAAAATATAGGAAAATGCTTCGCATTTTGGCGGGCGGCAGAGTTTGAAGTAAGAAGTAAAATGTAAGAGGTAATAAGTGATTATAATCCGCACGTTGTGCGGAAATTTATAAGGAAAATGCTTCGCATTTTGGCGGGCGGCAGATTGCCGCCCCTACGAAGTGAAAACCCAAAACCGCGTTTTATCATTTTTACATTATAATAAAATGAACCCTGTGAACGGATATATTTTCCGTTTGCAGGGTTTTATTTATGTCGATATAAAACATCCCCGTGAACGGATTTTTGTCCGAATACGGGGGTTTTGTTTTATAGAAATTTGATTTTTATATAGGTATTTTCACGCAAAAGCTTATCGTTTTCCGCACCGATTTTCCTATCGTTCCCGTAGGGGCGGCAATCTGCCGCCCGCCGGAACGCGCAAGCGTTCCCCTTAACATTTCCGCGCTTAGCGCGGATTAAAATTCGCGGCGAAGCCGCGCGCTAACAGCCAGCGGCTGTATTACCCGATTATTTTTGAAAGCTCTTTTGCATCGTCTCTTTGGCGCCAGTTAGGGTTATCGTTCTGCCATTGCGCCCAAAATGCTTTTTCGCTTTCTTCACCGCATGCGGCGGCTATGTCGCCCGGCGAAAGCGGCGGCATATCGGGCATATTGCCGAACGGATACATAAGCGGATATACCGAATAAAAAGAATCAATCAATGTCAGCCTGCCGTTTTTCTTTAAAACAAGCATATATCTTTTGTCCGTGTCAAGAATCGGCGTGCCGGTTGAATAATAAACAGTTTTGTCGGGCTTTTCGCCGAGCGCTTCAAGCTGTTCTTTTTCATATTTATCGGGAATGCCGCCTTTTACGACAATATCAACCGCGCCGTCGGCTTTCCCTTTAAGAACGTTTTTCACTTCGACCGTATAAACTGTGCACAGCAGAGACTCTTTTTTTGAGGCGGTGTTTTTGATTTCTTTTTTCATCGCTTCATCAAAAAGCTTAAAAGAAATGTTTTTAACCGTTCCCGTAAGAATTATATCCGCGTCGTTTACAAGCTTGTCGGCGTTATCGTAATCAGTATTCCCGCAATAAGTAGATTCTTTGAAATTCAACGGGGTGTTCACAGTCGGCTCGTTGCCTCGCCCGCAAGAGCAAAGGAATATAACGAATAAAGAAAGAAATAGGGTAAATAGTCGTTTCATATGACACTCATCTCCTTTTACTCGGTAAACACGGCATATCTTTTATGAACATTTGTAATATCATATTCTTGTGGTGTTATTATTGTGCTTCTATCTCTGTCGTGATTCATTAAAGATTTGTTTGACTCTATGGGCGGATTATCTCTTAAATAAAAGCAGTGTCCAATTTCGTGTGCAATAATACCCTGTCTTTTTTTAGAATCATTTGGCATCTTTGCAAGATTTATTTTTATTTCAAATCCTGTCACTTTGTTATTGTCAATAGTTGGGGTGTATATCGCATAATCATCTGAACTATAATCGGTAAAAGCCACAAATTTGTAAGGAGACTCATTTTGTGTAATTGTAATATTGACGTCAACTGAAGCGGAATTCCAACTGTTTGCTGCCGCTTTTATTATAGGCAACCAAGTCGAATTTCCTGTTACACCAACAGTTTGAATTGCAATATTTTTTAATGGTACTCCATACATGTAGTAATCTCTGACATCAAGCAAAAACCATTTCATCTGTTGGGCATCAGAAGTCCAATTCCACATCTGAAGATTTGCGGCAGAGCGACTCGGGCCTTCTATATCCAAGACTTTAGTATTGCTGCATAGGGGCATTATTCTGTATGTTCCGAGTCCATCGTTGTTTGCAATAATAGAAAAGTATTGTGCGTCAGATTGATTAGATGTATAAACTTGCCAATTCAAGCCATTTGTGTCCCCTGCTCCGGGAACATCTACACGCAATGATGTATTGTGTTGAGGTATAAATGTATAAAGACCGTTTCCAACATATACAAGTTTGAATTGCTGTGCCGCACTTCCATTAAACTCATACTGAGTCAGCGCCGCACCGGAACCGCCGGCATATTGCACATCCATAAAAAGTCCGCTGTAATAACTTCGTAAATAATATATGGCGCCGGCATCTATATTGGGGTTTTCGCCTTGAAGCGCAGAATAAGTGATGCATAATCTGGGGCGAAGTTCAGGGTATAAAGTGTACTCTTTTGCAGCAAAGTATTTACACCCTGTGCTTTCACTTTCTTTATTTGATTTGAGCATCACACCATAGTGTTCGTTTCGGTGCCCATAAGTATTACCTACCATCCAATCTTTTACGGCTGCAGTTATGTCAAACGGATACCAATAACCGCTGCTTCCCGACCCGTCACTATTTGAGTATCCATTGTTTGAATACACAATCTGTGAACCCATTGCATCTGTATATTTATACCAATGAGTTGCGCCTGTAACCGTATTTTCACTCCAAGATTGTGTTACTCTATATGCCGTAATTGTATGGCGTTCGGAATTCGGGTAAACATCACGCAAAACCAATTTGGCTGATAAAACTTGTGAGGGTCGAAGTATTTTAAAGGTTGTGTTGCTCATTAGCCCGGGAAAACGAAAGAGAGAACGTGCAGGTTCATCGTTAAAGCCCGGGTAATGTTGTGTCGAACTGCCGTAGTTTACGTTAGAGTTGTAATATATTGTTGTATCTTCTATTTGAGCGTTGCTTGTGGATATTGTGAATGAAGGGTCAATATAGACAGGATATTCAGTTTCTGGTGACTCAAGAAAATCCTTATCAACTACAACAGTGATTTTGTAATTACCGTTGTTGTCTAATTTGGAAAATGACATTGAATTTTTGTGAGTTATATGGGAGAGACTGTCAACGGTTATTTCCGTTCCCAAACTGTCATATGCAACTATCGGACTCAAAAAACAAGAAGCTTCATTAGAAGACGGCTTTTTTAGTACAATTGACCCATCGTCACCATATGATGGAATCAGAGAGCCGATATTAATTTTAAATTCAAATTTATTTATTCCACAGCGTTTTTCTAAAATAATTTCCTCCTTAATTCCCTCGTAAGTGAGTGAGTATCTTATTGAAGTTTCTGCCCCAAAAACGTTTGCATAGGTAACTGAATCCCGAACAATGCCGCTTGATTCGTTAATATTACTTGCTTTAGCAATATTGTTTACCCCTGTAATTGATTTTAATTGGCTTTTAACATTAATAGGGTACATTGTTATAGAAACATCGTCTTTTTCAAGCGATAAGGGCGTTTCGCTTGTAAGCAAAGTGGGAAAATAGGTAACAATATCGTTATCAGCTGAAACAAACGAATAATTTTCTCTGTGGCTTGTCGCCGATATTTTTGTGCTTTTATCCTTTACGGTTCCATTCTCGTCTATATATTTCACAGGATATGAAAAGCAAAACATCGTGTTATCGCCATTTTGATTTTGATAAATAAGTGTATATAAATCATCTTTTGTTCCCGCAATCTATTGGCAAGTTTACTTGTTTCGGCAGCTTTTATTCCTATTACTTCTGGCACATCTTTTTCTGCTACTTGCATATTTTTAAGTTGCGCTGTGGTTAGTTCGCCTGCATTCAATCCGGCTGTGCCGGTAGTTTCATAAAAAAAGCTCCGGTTCAAAATCTGATGCATATACCTGTAATCCGAAACCACAAAAAATTATAGTTATGAAAGATAAGAAGATGGATATAATTTTAATTCTGTTTTTTTGCATATGTGTCACCTCGATTATTATTTAAGCGTTAAATATAAAAAACACGCGTTCTCGGCAGAGCGCGTGTTCTAAAAGCATAGGTTTCTATTTTTCCCTTAACTTCCCCAAGCAAAAGAACAAAGCGCCGCTGCACAGAAAAAGTTTAAAATGCACATCGGAATCACATCCTTTCGCTTTTCTAATTCAAAAATAACATATAATTTTCCGTTTGTCAAGTATTTTATTGATTTATTGATATTTTATAATTCGTATTAAACAATTTGTTTTTTGCACACAACTATTAAATCGTGGCTGTTAGGCAATCATTGATTAATTGACAAGCACAAATCTTGACAGTGTGTTACCCATTATATAGCACAAATCATCTTGATAATATGAATGTGATAACTGCAATAACCTGAATAATCTGACAAAAATCTCATCGTTAATATTTGCATTCGTAATTAATCAGCTATTGCTTAGTGTGCGACACCGCCGCACGAGCCGTTAGCAATTGGCTTTTAGTGCGCGTGGCGGTGACTTGCATATTATCATTTTTATATTGTTTTCAATAATTAGCCGTTGCGCGGCTTCGCCGCGATTATAATCCGCACGTTGTGCGGAAAAATATAGGAAAATGCTACGCATTTTGGCGGGCGGCAGGTTGCCGCCCCT
>ERZ808246.659-NODE-659-length-27661-cov-3.660183_pt1 | contig 27661 bp, 23 predicted proteins | sample MGYA00521083_ERZ808246 | MGnify/ENA primary metagenome ERZ808246 (study PRJEB31516, sample SAMN03275577) | gut metagenome | biome: mammalia-associated habitat; material: feces | host: Papio cynocephalus | place: Kenya | collected 2012-07-07 ...
CTATGCTCATAAGCCATTGCGATAAGGCGGCAACAGCGGCTGAAATACCTATAAGAACAAGGTCCTGCAAAATAATCTTAAAATCTATTCCGTTTTCGTTGGCAATAACGTCAATAACTTTGCCCGCAAGAATCGGAATATAAAGCGAGGCGGCGACATATAAAAGCGAAAGCAGAATTGTAACGATTAAAAGCGGTTTGTATTTGCCGACCATTGAAAGAACGTTTTTCAACGTACCGCTATTGTTTTTCGTTTTTGTTTTCATATCACTCAGCCTCCTTTTTAAACTGCGAATTGTAGATTTCGCGGTAAATAGCACAGTTTTTAAGAAGCTCTTCGTGGTTGCCCATTGCAACTGCCGCGCCGTCGTCAAGAACAAGAATAGTATCGCTGTTCATAACAGCCGCCGCTCTTTGCGACACAATAAAAGTTGTGGGTTTGTCTTTAAGCGAGGCAATATTTGCCCTGAGCCTTGCGTCTGTTGCAAGGTCAAGTGCCGACGCACTGTCGTCAAGAATGAGAATCGACGGCTTTTTAACAAGCGCACGGGCAATTGTAAGGCGCTGTTTTTGCCCTCCCGAAAGATTCTTTCCGCCGGGTTCAAGCTCAAAATCAAGATAGCCTTTCTTTTGTGAAACAAATTCATAGCTTTCTGAAAGCTTTAATGCTTCTTCCATATCCTGCTCTGTGGCGTTTTCGTTACCCATTAAAAGGTTCTCGCGGACGCTTCCTTTAAAAAGAACGGCTTTTTGCGGAACAACGCCTATGTTTTTGCGAAGCGAAGCCGTATTTATGTCTTTTATATCAGTGCCGTTAACGGTAACAGCGCCGCTTTTGACGTCATAAAAACGCGGAATAAGATTAATAAGCGTTGATTTACCCGAACCCGTACCGCCGATTATGCCGACTGTCGAGCCTTTTTTTGCTTTGAAGGAAATTGAAGAAAGCGACTCTGCACCCGCGCCGTCATAGCCAAAAGATACGTCGGAGAATTCGATGTCGCCGTTTTTAAACTCGGCGCCTTGGGCATTGCTTTCTATATCGCTTTCAGGCATTTCGAGTATATATGAAAGCCTGTTGGCGCTTGCAATTGATTTTGTTATATTTACAATTAAATTTGCAAGCTTAATAAGCTCAACAAGAATTTGCGCCATATAGTTATAAAGCGCAACTACAGTACCTGCGGAAAGCTCGCCTTTATTTACCTTTACAGCGCCCGTATAAAGCAAAACGACAACCGCGGCGTTGATTGCCAAAAGCGTTAGCGGGTTCATAAGCGCGGTGATTTTGCCGACAGAGCACTGCGCCTTATAAAGCGCGGTATTTTTATTTTCAAAGGCTTCAAGCTCCGACGGCTCTTTTCTGAACGCGCGAAGAACTCTTACGCCCGAAAGATTTTCTCTGACAGAAAGCAAAACGCCGTCAAGCTTTTTCTGAACGTTTTTGTGCTTCGGAATCGTTACACCGATTATCGTGAAAACGATAAGGGAAAGAACGGCTATAGTCGCAACGAAAATCAGCGCAGATTTAAAATCGAGCGTAAACGCCATAATCATTGCGCCAAAAACTATAAACGGCGAGCGCAAAAACAGGCGTAATGTAAGGTTAATGCCCGACTGCACCTGATTTACGTCGCTTGTCATGCGCGTTATGAGCGTTGATGTTCCGACAGAGTCAAGCCCCGAATAGGAAAAGCCCTGAATATGCTTAAAAAGCTCGGATTTTAAGTCGCACGACGTTCCTACAGCGGCTTTTGCCGACATATACTGAGCGGTTGACGAAAAAAGAAAACCGACCGCCGCAAGAAGCAGTAAAAGAAGCGAGTGCGAGATGACATAAGAGGTGTTTTTACCTTCAATGCCAATGTCAATTACGCTTGAAACAACAAGCGGAACAAAAAGCTCCAAAAGCGCCTCGGTCATTTTGAAAGCGGGCGCCAGCACGGCTTCTTTTTTGTATTTCTTAATGAATGATAAAACTTCCTTCATAAAAATTCACCGAATACTGTTTTTATTATTTGCAGACAAAGCAGACCCAGCCGCCGCTTTCATAGCGTTCGGCAATTTCAAGTCCGTTACTTTTAAGCGCACATTCAACCTCCGAAGCTCTTGTGTCGATAATGCCCGAAGTTATAAAAATGCCGCCGTCCGCCATATAGTTTTTAACGGTTTTTGAGAACATAATAATAACATCGGCAACAATATTAGCGACAACAACGCTGAATTTGCCCGTTACTTTATCTGTAAGGTCGCCGCACAAAAATTTAAGCTGCGGCTCACAAAAGCCGTTCATTTTGCCGTTTTCTATAGCGGTTTTAACCGCAAGCGGGTCAATATCAACGCCGACAGCCTCTTTTGCGCCCAAAAGAAGCGACGAAATTGCAAGAATACCGCTTCCGCAGCCAAGGTCAAGCACGGTGTCGCCGTCTTTTATCTTTTTGTCGAGCACTTCAAGGCAAAGGCGCGTTGTGTCGTGCGAGCCTGTGCCGAAAGCGGCGCCCGGCTCTATTTCGAGAACGGCTCTGCCTGAAGCTTCTTTGGGGCATTTTTCCCACTGCGGATTGATATAAAGACGTTCGCCCACGGGAAAGGGCTTGAAATACTTTTTCCAGTTGTTTGCCCAATCCTCCGAAGAACAGCCGCAGGTTTCAAGCGTATACGGCACATTTGAAGCTTCAAGACGCTCTTTAATAAAAGAAACGGCCTCCGACGGGTTTTCGTTTTCATCAATATAAATATGAATTACGGAATGGCCTCTGTCCTTTTTTAAAAGCTCTTCGTCGATAAGGTCAATGTGAGCAATTTCTTTTGCTTCTTCTATGAGTGCGCTGTAGTCTTCGGTGTATATTCCGTAAGGCACAACAGAAACGGCGATTGCCGAAGCGGTTTCCGTATCCTTTGTTTCAACCGAAATTTTAATTTCCGTCCAGCTCATCAGTCCTCACTCACCTTTTCGTTAAAAAGTTCTGCTTTCGGCTCAACCGCTACCCTGCCGTGGTTATAAAGCTTTCTGTTATCAAGCATCCAAAGTCTGCCCGTAAATTCGCCGGGTTTTACACTTTCAAGCGCGTCTGCCATTTCATACATATTCGCGTCAAATAAATCGAGCTGTGAAAGTATCTCGGCTTCAATAAACGCAGGTCTTACCGCGGCGCCGAATTCAAGCTTGCCGTGGTGCGAAATAAGCATATGCTGTAAAAGCGTTTTTGTGTTTTCGCTTATATTAAGCTCGTCGCACTTTCTGCCGACTTCTTCGGCACCCATTACAAGGTGGCCTAAAAGTGCGCCTTCTACGGTGTGGCCGTCTACAAGACCCGCAGGGTTCACGGAATATTCTTTAAGCTTTGCAATATCGTGAAGCATTGCGCCCGCAATAAGAAGCTCTGTATCAATGCTCGGGTAAATTGCCGAAACACATTCGCAAAGACGGACAATTGAAAGTGTGTGATACAAAAGTCCGCCCGAGACCGCATGGTGAAGCTTTTCTGCCGCGGGGAAAAACAAAAGCTTTTCTTTGTGCTCTTCATAAATTGCGGTGACAACGGCTGAAAGCTCTTTATCCGAAAAAGCCGAAGCTATTGCATAAAGCGCGGCATACATATTTTCGCCGCTGTAATCGGCTGATTTTACGAAGTCGTTAATGCTGATTTTGTCGCTTTCGCAAACGGGGCGCATTCTTTGAATAATAAACTGGTCTGCGCCGTTATATTGCTGTAAAAGCCCGCGAACCTTAATAACGGTGTTAACCGCAGGCATACGCATTGTGTCCTCTTTAAAATCCCAAAGCTTTGCGACAATTTCACTGTCTTTGTCAGAAAGCACCGCGTCAAGATATACAGTGCCGTTTTTAGCATTCTTTTTATCACAGCTTTTTACAAGGGCAAACCCTTCTACAGCTCCGTTTTTTTCGCAAGGTGTAAAATTCATAACTGTTCCCTCTTATTTTTTATTAATAAGGTCCTTTATGACCTTTGAAGCGATTAAATAGCCCGCCACGGGCGGTGTGAACGAGCACGATGCAGGCGTGCGCCCGAAATCAGCAGCAAAAGGCTCTTCTTTTGAATAAACAACGTCAAGATGATTTATTCCGCGGTTTCTTAATTCGCGGCGCATAACGCGTGCAAGCGGACAAACGCTTGTTTTTGAAATATCGGAAATTTCAAGCATTTCGGGGTGAACTTTGTTGCCCGTTCCCATAGAAGAAATAATGGGAACACCGCACTGCTTCGCCCTGACGCAAAGTTCAATTTTTGCGCTTACGTTGTCAATTGCGTCAACGGCATAGTCATAATAGCCGAGGTCGATTTTATCGGCGGTTTCGGGCAGATAAAACATCTGATATTTGTTGACCTTTGCAAACGGATTTACAGAAAGAATCCGTTCCTCGGCGGCGTCCGTTTTAAAACGCCCGACAGTGTTGTCGGTTGCGATAATCTGACGGTTGATGTTCGTTATGTCAACCGTGTCTTTATCGACAATGCCTATTTCGCCTATACCGCCGCGTGCAAGGGCTTCAACCACAGCGCCGCCTACTCCGCCGACGCCGAACACAATAACTTTTGAATTAAAAAGCTTTTCGATATTCTCTTTTCCGAAAAGCCTTTCAGAGCGCGAAAAACGTTCATCCACTAAAATCACCGCTGAAAGTAAAAATATATTTATATATAATTATAATATATTAAGCACCGTCGGTCAACAATAAAAAGATAAAGGCGGTGTTAAAATGAAAAAAAGAGCAATTGCACTGATTACTGTATTCTGTTTTATGTTTTCGGGCGTGGCATTTAAGCTCTTGACGGTTGCAAACCCAAAGGGAATATACGCTTCAAAAAGCAGCAGCGTAAGAGTAAAAGAGATTGCCTCTCTGCGCGGCAGAATATACGACCGCAATTTAAAAAAGCTTGTTAATAACGAAGATGAAACATATCTCATAATCAAGCCGTCGCCGACGGTTATTAATAAGCTTGATAAAATAAGCGATAAAGAAAAAGTGCTCGAAGAACTTAAAAACGGCGAAATGTCAATATCAAAGCAGGAAAACTGCGATATAAAAACCGACAACGATATTTTAAATCTTAAAGTCCCGAAAAGATACGGCGGCAGCACCCTTTGTCACATAATCGGCTACACCGATGAAAACGGCGACGGCATATGCGGCATTGAAAAGTCATATAACGAATTTTTAAAAGAAAACGAGGGCAGTGTTTCGGCGGTTTTTAAAACCGACGCGCTCGGAAGAGTCCTTCTCGGAGAAGATACGGAAATTCGCTATGATAATTTTGACGAATCCCCCGGCGTTGTCCTTACAATAGACCGCGATATTCAAAAAATTACGGAAGAAGCCTTGAAAAACGGCGGCATAAAAAAGGGCGCTGCGGTTGTTCTTAAAGCCGACACATGCGAAATACTTGCGTGCGCTTCACTGCCTGCATTTGACCCCGAGCACCCCGAAAAGAGCGTAGAGTCAAAAGACTCGCCTTTTATAAACAGAGCTTTCTTGCCTTACAGCGTCGGCTCCGTATTCAAGGTGGTAACAGCCGCCGCCGCTATAGAAAACGGCGTTTTGCAAAGTGATTTTATTTGCACGGGCAAGACCGAAAAAAGCGGCGTAACGTTTAACTGCAACAAAAAAGCGGGTCATGGCAGTCTTGATATGGAAAAGGCGCTTTCGGTTTCGTGCAATCCGTATTTTATTGAGCTTGCGGCAAAAGTCGGTGCAAAAAATATGCTTCTGTACGCCGAAAAATTCAAATTTGACGAAGGCTTTGACCTTGATGGCATAACGTGTGAAAGCGGCAATTTGCCGAAGCTTTTCGAGCTTAACAGCGAAGCCGCCGTAGGTAATTTCGGGTTCGGTCAGGGAGAATTGCTTGCAACGCCTTTGCACATAGCGCTGTGTTATGCGTCGCTTGCAAACGGCGGAATTTATAAAGAGCCGTCGCTCGTTATAGGTACTTTAAACGAAAGCGGAAAGCTCAAAAAACTGCCGCAAAAAGGCTCTTACAGAATTTTAGAGGAAAAAACAGCCGAAACCATAAACGCCTATCTTGCAAAAACTGTCCTTGAAGGCACGGGAATGGGAGCTTACAGCCCTTATTTTACTTCGTGCGGCAAAACCGCAACGGCCGAAACGGGGCAAAAAAACGCGAACGGTAAGCAAATTTTAAATTCGTGGTTTGCGGGCTTTTTCCCGCTTGAAAATCCCGAATATGTTGTTTGCATATTAAAAGAGGACGGTGCGTCAGGCAGCGGCGATGACGCACCGATATTTAAGGAAATATCCGAAAATATTTATTTTCTGAAAAACGGAACGGCTCAATCCTGACAAGAAAGAACCTTTTGAAGCGCAAGAAGAATTCCTACCTTTGCGCTGTGGAAATTAAGCCCGCCCTGAAGCCACACGGCAAAAGGCTCGCGAAGCGGCGCGTCGGCGGAAAGCTCTATAGAAGAACCGTTTGTAAATGCGCCTGCCGCCATTATCACCTGACTGTCATAGCCGGGCATATCCCACGGCTCGGGCGTGACATAGCTGTCAACTGCAGAACCGCTTTGAAGTCCTTTGCAAAAGGCAATCAGCTTTTCAGGCGTTACAAGTTTAATGCTTTGAATAATATCACAGCGCGTTTCATCGGGCTGCGGCGAAACCTCATAGCCCAATTCTTTAAACAGATTCGCCGCAAAAACGGCTGTTTTAAGCGCTTCGCCCGTTACATGGGGCGCGTTGAAAAGCCCCATAAACATATCGCGCGTATTACCGAGCGTTGCGCCGACTTCTCTGCCGACTCCGGGCGATGTCATTCTGTATGAGCAAAGCTCGACAAGCTCTTTTTTCCCCGCAATATAGCCGCCGCATTTTGCAATGCCGCCGCCGGGATTTTTTATAAGAGAGCCTGCAAAAATATCTACGCCCGCTTCCGGCGGGGTCCCCTTTTCGGTAAATTCGCCGTAGCAGTTGTCAAGCATGGTAATTGCATTTGAATTGCTTTTTACAATATCGCAGATTTTCGTAATGTCCGAGTGATTGAGCGACGGCCTTAAAGAATATCCGCGTGAACGCTGAATATAAACCGCCTTGTAAGAGCCGCCTTTAAGCTTTTCTTCAAGTGCGTCACAGTCAACGGTGCCGTCGGGTTTAAGGTCAAGAATCTCAAATTCAATGCCGAAATCTTTAAGTGAACCCATATCAGAGCCTGTAATACCGATTACGGGCTGAATTGTGTCATACGGCATACCTGTGGCGCAAAGCACGCGGTCGCCCGGTCTTAACACGCCGAAAAGCATAACGGTGAGCGTATGCGTGCCGCTTGCAAAGCTGTGCCTTATAAGAGCGTCCTCCGCGCCGAACACATCTGCCGTTACGCTGTCAAGCACCTCGCGCCCCCTGTCGCCGTAGCCGTAGCCCGTTGAAGGAGTGAAGTGAGATTCGCTTACGCCGTTGTCAATAAAGGCTTTTAAAACCCTTTGCTGATTGTATTCGGTTATGTCGTCAATTTTTAAAAACTGTTCGTGCGAAAGCTCAAGAGCCTTTTTTTCAAGCGCTTTTACGCTGTCGCTGAAATTAAAAAAATCCATTCCTTTACCCTGCCGATAAAAATTTTTGATACTTCTTTATAGCCGAGCTTTTCATAAAAACCGACTGTGGCTGTATCGCACCACAAAAATATATTGCCGATGCCGCGTTTTTTCAGTTCAAAAGTAAGAGCCGAAACGCACCGCGAAGCGTAATTGTGCCCTCTAAAGTCCTCTTTAGTGAAAACGCCTGAAATTATCGCCGAGTTTTCGCAAATATTCGGGGCGGCGGCAAAGGATAGTGGCGCGTTTTTGTCACGCACATAGAAAAAAGCCGCTTGGTTTTTGCTTATTTTTGAAGCAAGCTCGCAATAAAACACGGAAAAATCGGAAATGTTAAGATAATCGCCGAAAGAAGAAAACAATTCTTTATAAACCTCTGATTTATCGGAAGCTTTAAGCATTTCGGCATCTTCATTTAAAGCCGTGCCGCAAAACTTCATAAGGTGAAATTCACCGCATTCGGCGCTTTTCGGTATGTCGCTTCTGTTACAGCTTGTAACGGAAGAAATCCCGCCAAATTTAAAAAAGCTTTCAAGCTCTTCTTTGTCGGTATTTAAAGAGAAAATGAACGTGCAGTGACCCTCGGCGCACGAAAAAATCGCCGTCTGATTTTTGTCACGGTCTGTCTGCTTATAAACACCGTCAAACGGTGAGACGCGAGTTTCAAACGCCGAGAAAACGCGCGGATAAAGCGGCGAAGCTTTGCCGCCGCTTAAATCATTTATATCGGTTATTTCCGATATCATATTTCACATCCGCCGATGCTTCTTATGTTGAGTATGTAGCAGGAATTTTTGCCGAAAACGGCGCTCATTGAAGAAACAAACGACTCGGCTTTTTCTTCGGGAAGGAAGATTTGAACCGTACCCGCAAAGCCGCCGCCGTGCACCCTGAAAGCGCCTTCGCCGTCAAGGAATTTTTCAGCAAGGCAAAGCGCAAGAGAAACGGGCTGTTCGTGCGGTTTTTTAGAAGTAAAGCAGTTTTGGTTATACATATAAGACGACCTGCCGCTTTCAAGAATAATACGCTTAAATGTTTCAAAATCACCGTTTTTGAGAGCCGCCGACATTTTTTCAACACGCTTGTTTTCGCCGTAGAAGTGAAGCGCGCGAAGCAACGCTCTGTCGCCTGTTTTTTCGCGGATAGAAGCAAGGTTTTTAATAACGTCGCTTTCATCGACCTCACGAAGAACGGATTTATTAAAGAAATTTGCAACCGCGTTCATTTCGCTTCTGATTGCGGCGTAGTCGTCGGTAAGGTCCGCGTGGTTTCCGCCTGTGTCAACAATGCAAAGCAAGTGACCGAAGTTTTTAAGGTCAAAGACCGATTTTTCTATTACGGGCGCGGAAGTGTCTTTAAAGTCTATTTCAACAAAGCCGCCGACAGAGCAGGCGGTCTGGTCAAGAAGTCCGCAAGGCTTTTTGAAATAAACGTTTTCGGAATACTGCGAAATCTGCGCAATAACCACGGGCGAAATTTTGCCGTCGTTATAAAGATAATTAAGAATTGTGCCGATGAGCACTTCATATGCCGCCGAAGATGAAAGCCCCGAGCCCGAAAGCACGCGCGAGGTTATAACAGCGTCAAAACCGCCGACCTTGTAGCCGAGCTGTAAAAATCTTGCGCAAATACCGCGGATAAGAGCGGAGGATTTGCCTGCCTCGTCGTCAACAACATCGGTATTTGAAAAATCAACGGTAACGGGGCTGTAGCCCTCGGAATGAGCGTTAATAATCGTGTCGGTGCGCGCTTTTACACAAGCTACCGCGTCAAGGTCTATTGCGGCGGCAAGAACCTTGCCGTTATTGTGGTCGGTGTGATTGCCGCAAATCTCGGTTCTGCCGGGTGAAGAGAAAAAGCGAAGGCACGAAGATGTGCCGAAATCGTCGTTGAATTTTTTTGCCAAATCAAGATAACGCTTCATTTGAAATTCAATTTCGTTTTCGGAATAGACTTTTAAAAGCCGTTCTTTAAATTCGGCACTGCAGAGGTTGGTTTCTGTCATATCTTTACTTCCTTTCGGTTTCTTGTTTTTTGATTGTATTCAGCAATGTGTTCAGTATAAGAAGCGAAATACCGCTTATCATAAGAAGTACGATGATGGGCGCCGTAAAAGCGGCTGTAAAGGGGTTTGTTACGTTGCAGCCGACAACGCTCCACGAAATAAGGCGCGGCAAAAACCCAAGAACGGAATATAAAATAAATTCAAGCGGGTGAATTTCTGTGCCTCCGTAAAGCCTGCTTACGGTGTTTATGGGCATAAACGGAATAAATCTCAATAAAACAAGCATCCACTTGTTGCCGTCGCCGCCGAGCTTCATAAAGCTTTTGATTGTAGCGCTTTTTGAAAGAAATTTGTGCGCACTGCCGCCGCCGTATTTTTTGCCCCAAAAGAATTTGATTGAGCAAAGCACGGCAAAGCCGCATATATTTATCAGCGCCGCAACGGGAACGGGAAAAACCATACCTGTTGCAATGAATATCACAGAAAGCGGAACAGTCGGTACAAACGCTTTTAAAACGAAAAGAAGCATTATTACACCGAGCGCTCCCCAGCGGTTTAAGCCTGCTATAAAAAGCTCAAGCTTGTCAAAATAAGAAAGCAACGTAAAGAGCCGCGCGCGGATTTCGGGGAGCGACATAATATAGGTAGCCGCCGAAAGCGCCGTTGCGATTATAAAGCACCCTGCGCTTATCCAATGAAGAATCGCCGAGCGAAGCTTTGATTTGTCATAATTTTTCAATACAAATTACCACCGAAACTCACTAATACACATATTTGATATTTTATAACATATTTGGTTGCAGGTCAAGAGAAACGCCTAAATTAAATGTTGAAAAGAGCGCACAAAAATGATAAAATAAATTATCAACCGAAAGGCGGCGATTATTATGGAAAAAATGAAGCTCGTTATTCTTGACGGTCACACGCAAAACCCGGGCGACCTTAATTGGGACTATATCGAAAGTGTATTTGACACAACGGTTTATCCGCGAACGCCCAAGGAGCTTATTGTAGAACGCGCAAAGGACGCGGATGTTATTGTTCTTAACAAAGTGCCCATTACAAGAGAAACGCTTGAAAAATTGCCGAAGCTTAAATTTATAGCAACGCTTGCAACGGGATATAATCAGCTTGACTGCACCGCGCTTAAAGAGCGCAATATCCCGGTGTCGAACATTCCCGCATATTCAACCGACGGCGTTGCGCAGATGGTGTTTGCATTCATTCTTGAGTTTACAAACCGCGTTGCGTTTTATACGGACTCAGTTAAAAATCTTGAATGGACCGACTGTCAGGATTTTTGCTTTTGGAAAACTCCCCTGCATGAGCTTTCGGGCAAAACCTTGGGTATTATCGGTTTCGGAAAAATCGGCAGACGCGTTTTTGAGATTGCGAAGGCTTTCGGAATGAAAGTTCTCGCCTATTCGCCGTCGGGCAGAAAAGATAATGCCGATTACGTTGAGTTTTGCGATTTAGATACTCTTTCCGGTGCTTCCGACTTTATTACGCTTCACTGCCCTCTCAACGAAAAGACGGAGCATCTTGTTGATGAAGCTTTTCTTAAAAAAATGAAACCCGGCGCGTCGCTTATAAATACTGCGCGCGGCGCTGTGGTTGACGAATTTGCCGTGGCAAAGGCGCTTAAAAACAAAACGCTTCTTTACTACGGCGCAGACGTTCTTTCAAGCGAACCGCCGAAAAAAGACAATCCTCTCTTTAGCGCGCCAAACTGCTTTTTAACTCCGCACATAGCGTGGGCGGCTTTTGAAACACGCGAAAGACTTCTTTCTATTCTTAACGGAAACATAAAGGCGTTTTTAGAGGGCAACCCCGTAAATGTCGTCAATATGTAGGCGTAAAATTAACTTAAAATAGTAATAATTCGCTCCTATTTTTTGTCAAACTGACAAAATTGCGCTTATATGTTAAATTTATATCAAATATTATTGCAATTATTCGGTTTTGTGGTAAAATAAGAGCGTTGAAAATTCAAATTAAATATTTGGAGGTAATTTCAAATGTCAGTAAAAGTTGCAATTAACGGATTCGGCAGAATCGGCCGTCTTGCTTTCCGTCAGATGTTCGGCGCAGAAGGCTACGACGTAGTTGCCATCAACGACCTTACAAAGCCCTCAATGCTTGCTCAGCTTCTCAAATACGATACGGCTCAGGGCGGCTATTGCGGCAGAATCGGCGAAGGCCTTCACACAGTTTCGGCTGACGACGAAGCCAACACCATCACTGTTGACGGCAAAACTCTTAAAATCTATGCCGAAAAAGACGCTAACGACCTCCCCTGGGGCGAAATCGGCGTTGACGTTGTTCTTGAATGCACAGGCTTCTATTGCTCAAAAGAAAAGAGCATGGCTCACATCAATGCAGGCGCTAAGAAAGTTGTTATTTCCGCACCCGCAGGCAAAGACCTTAAAACTATCGTTTACAGCGTAAATGAGAAAACACTTACTGCAGACGACCAGATAATCTCCGCTGCTTCCTGCACAACAAACTGCCTTGCTCCCATGGCAAAGGCTCTTAACGATTATGCACCTATCCAGAGCGGTATTATGTCAACAATTCACGCTTATACAGGCGACCAGATGATTCTTGACGGTCCTCACAGAAAGGGCGACCTCAGACGTGCAAGAGCAGGCGCTGCCAACATTGTTCCCAACTCAACGGGCGCTGCAAAGGCTATCGGCCTTGTTATCCCCGAGCTTAACGGCAAGCTTATCGGTTCTGCTCAGCGTGTTCCTGTTCCGACAGGTTCAACCACAATCCTTACCGCTGTTGTTAAGGGTGAAAATGTTACCGCAGAAGGCATCAACGCCGCTATGAAGGCTGCTTCTTCCGAGTCCTTCGGCTACAACGAGGACGCTATCGTTTCTTCCGATGTTATCGGTATGAGATACGGCTCACTCTTTGACGCTACACAGACTATGGTTTGCGACCTCGGCGACGGTCTCTATGAGGTTCAGGTTGTTTCTTGGTATGACAACGAGAACTCCTACACAAGCCAGATGGTAAGAACCATTAAGTATTTTGCAGAGCTTTAATTAATAATTTAATTAATAAACTCTCCCCCGCAGTCCGCAAGGATTGCGGGTTTTCTTTTTTGTGTAACAATACACGCCTTTTTTCATAGTATGTAGTGAAGCGCGGAGGTTCCGCCTTTAATAACATACGGAGGAAAGACATATGGCTGATAATAAAAATTGCTGCACACCGGACCTTCACAAAGTCAAGGAAGCTATCTGCATAGACACAAACAGAGTTTATGATTCGTGTGCCGATAAAGATTGCCTCACCGACTTAAGAGTATATCTCACCGACAGAGGTCAATGCATACTTGATAACGCAACTTCGGTAAGATGCAGAGGTGCACAGATACTTAACTGCGTTGTTGATGTTGACAGAGTGCCTTTTAACAGGGGCTTTTACAGCGTCGACCTTACATTCTTTGTAAAGGTAACGCTTGACGCTTTCACCTGCCCCACCGCATCACCGTCTATGTTTGACGGTCTTGTGATTTTCAGTAAAAAATGCATACTTTACGGCAGTGAAGGAAATGTCAAGATTTTCACTTCGACCTATAACTGCGACTCGAACGAGGACGACGGCGGTTGTGCAAACTCTAATCCCAGAGCAAAGGTGCAGTGTGTAGAGCCTGTTTGCCTTGACGCACAGATTTGCAGAATATGCGATTGCTGCAACACCTTAGGCGGCAGTGTCGGCAACATTCCGCAAAGAATTTGCCGTTGTTTTGAAGGCAATTTTGACGATATGCGCGGCGAAAAGGCTGTCAGAGTTACACTCGGCGTTTTCACAATCATACAGCTTGAGCGCGATGTGCAGATGTTAGTCCCCGCATATGACTTCTGCGTGCCCACAAAAGAGTGCTGCTGTGACACAGAAGACCCCTGCGACGCATTTAAGCGCATAAGCTTCCCGGTTGACGAGTTCTTCCCGCCGAGAAGAGAAGACATCGGCTGTGACAATCGCCCGAGCTTTAATCCTACGGGTAACTGCGGCTGCGGAAAATAAACAGGCTTTAAAACTTAGTTTTGCATAAAAATACGGGAGCTGTACAGAACAGCTCCCGTAAATTGTGTTTAATCTTTTGTAAGTTCTTTAATATATCTCTTGAAGAAAGCAACACCGTCTGCCATAGAGTCAATCGGAATACGCTCGTTTGTGCCGTGCGTTGTAAGAAGAAGCGAAGTATCTACAAGATAAGGCGAATATCTGTAAATATTGTCGCACACAGGCTCATACTGACGTGAATCCGTGCCGCCCATAACAAGATAAGGCGCAACAATATTTTCGGGGTTCATATCCTTGCAGATTTTTCTTATGGCGTTGAATGCTCTTGAATCGGTCGGCGAAACCTTTGAAGGTTCGTTGCCCTTCATAAATGTTACTTCCGCCTTTTTGCCTGCGTACTTTTTAATATGCTTTTCAACGTCTGCAATGGTCTGACCGGGCATTATTCTGAAGTTTGCCACAACCGAAGCCTTTTGCGGAAGAACATTGGGCGCGGGGCTGCCGCTTGCCATTGTTACGGCGGTTGTGGTTCTCATCATAGCGGCAGATTCGGGGATTTTAACACAAATCTTCTGAACGAGCGGCTTTAACAGCGGAAGGTTAGAAGCGATAACGCGGACGGGATAGGTTGTGTTTTTGCCGATTTCATTAAAGAGCGCCCAAAGCGACGGGGTGAGCTCCTCTTTGAACTGGTGGTTTTCAAGGTTAAGAACTATCTTTGAAAGCGCGCCGAGAGCGTTGTGGTCGGCGGGTGCGGATGAGTGGCCGCCCTTTGCAGAAACGGATATTTCAAAGTCAACGTGACCTTTTTCGGCAACGCCTACGCCCGCAAGGTTGCGGTTTATTACGCCCTTGATGTGAACCGGAAGAATTGCGCCGCCCTCGTCAATTACGCTGTCAAGCTTAATGCCGTGGTCTTTAAAGTATTTCATCATACAATAAGCGCCGGAAGCTTCGCCGTTAGCCATTATTTCTTCATTATGGCCGAAGCAAAGATAAACGTCTCTTTCGGGAACATAATTCTCGCTTAAAAGCGTTTCAACAGCTTCCATAATGCCGATTAACTGGTTTTTAATATCAAGCGCACCTCTGCCCCAAACAAATCCGTCGGCAACCTCGCCGCTGAACGCGGGGTGAGTCCAATCGTCCTCTGTTCCGGGTGAAACTGGAACAACGTCCTGATGAGCAAGAAGGCAGATAGGCTCTTTTTCGGGGTGCTCGCTCTTCCAGTGATACATAAGGCTCTTTTTTGAAATTATCTGAAGGTCAAGCTTTTCGTGAATCAACGGATAAGCTTCTTTTAAAAAGCTGTGGAATTCATCAAACTTGGACCAATCGACAAGCGCATCATCGTCATTGGAAATTGTGGGAATGGAAATTGCTTTTGAAAGGTTTTTAATAAATCTTTCAAGGTCAACATTTTCAGGCGGCAAAAGCTCGGTAGCCTCCGATTTTTCGGGCTTATAGACCGTTGCGGCGCGAACCATACTTATGCCGAGACCTGCGGCGGCAGTGAGCCCTAAGGCTTTTGCAACCTTTGAGGTTTTTGAAGAGTCTTTTTTCATATTATCACAACCTTTAATAAATTTACATCATTTCAAAAAGAGAAATCTGGTCGCTCTCGGGAAGGTTTCCGAAAGCGCCGACAGCTCTTAAAGCCGCAATCGAGGAGCTTGAAGCGTTAGCGCGTATTGCAAAATCTTCGATTGACGTAAACTCTGCGCCGCCGTCGTTTCTTGCGTTAGCAAGCTGTTCGGCTGCCGCCTCGCCTACTCCGGGAAGGCAGGAAAACGGCATTCTGATTTTTCCGTCCTCCGGCTCATATGAGTTAGCTGTAGATTTATAAATATCTATCGGCAAAAACTCAACGCCTCGTGCCATTGCTTCGTGAACAATCATCATAATTGTTTCTTTGTCTTTTTCTGCCTGCGAAGCCTCGTTGCCCTTTGCTTTAATCATTTTAAGAAGCGTGTTTACGGCGTCTTTGCCCTTTGTCATTGATTCGGCGTCAACATCGCCGCCGCGTACGGTAAGATAAGCGCAATAGTATTCAAGCTTTCTGTAAACTTTGTACCATGCAAGGCGCAGTGCGGCAATAACATAAGCCGCGGCGTGAGCCTTGGGGAACATATACTGAATTTTTTTACAGGATTCGATATACCATTCGGGAACATTGTGTTCGCGCATAATCTTTTCCATTTCGGGCGTGAGCTGTTTGTTTTTCTTTCGGACGTTTTCCATTATATTAAAAGCGTCCTTCGGCTCAAGGTCCTTGTGCAAAAGATAAACCATTATGCTGTCACGCGTTCCGACAACCTCAGAAATTGTGCAGGTGCCGTCTTTGATAAGGTCCTGGGCGTTTCCGAGCCAAACGGCCGTGCCGTGCGAAAGACCCGAAATCTGCAAAAGGTCCGAAAACGTTTGCGGCTGGGCTTCAAGAAGCATTCCGCAAACAAAGCCCGTTCCCATTTCGGGAATTGACAGCGTGCCTGTGGGCCAACCGATGTCCTCTTCTGTAACGCCGAGCGGCTCGGGGCTTGTGCAAAGCTTTATAAGGCTTTTGTCGGCAATGTCAATATCCATAACATCAATGCCCGTAAGGTCATAAAGATGCTTGTATATTGACGGAACATCGTGCCCGAGCTCGTCAAGCTTCAAAAGCGTGTCGTGCATTGAGTTAAAGTCAAAGTGAGTGGTAATAATACCCTTTGAGTTATCGTCGGCGGGATGCTGAACGGGGGTAAAGTCGCAAACGTCATATTCTGCGGGAACAACAACCATTCCGCCGGGGTGCTGACCCGTTGTGCGCTTAACGCCTGTGCACCCTAATGTGAGACGGTCAATTTCGGCTTTTGAATAAACAAGCCCGCGTTCGTCAAGATATTTGCGGACGTAGCCGTATGCGGTTTTATCGGCAACGCCCGAAATCGTGCCCGCTTTAAAAACGTGCGTTTTTCCGAAAAGCTCTTCCGTGTAGCGGTGCGCCTTACTTTGATATTCGCCCGAAAAGTTAAGGTCTATATCGGGTGATTTGTCGCCATAGAAGCCAAGGAAAGTTTCAAACGGTATTTCGTGACCGTCTCTTACCATTTCCTCGCCGCACTCGGGGCAATTCTTTTTAGGGAGGTCAAAGCCCGAGCCGACTTCGTTGTGAAGGAAGAATTCGGAATGCTTGCACTTTGGGCAGCGGTAATGCGGCGGCAATGGGTTAACCTCGGAAATACCTGCCATTATAGCAACAAATGACGAACCGACAGAACCACGCGAGCCGACGTAATAGCCGTGCTCTTCGGAGTTTTTAACAAGAAGTCTTGCAATCATATAAAGACCCGCAAAACCGTGCTCTACGATTGATTTAAGCTCTTTGTCAAGCCGCTGTGAAACAACCTCGGGAAGCGGGTCGCCGTACCATTCTTTTGCGCGCTCCCAGCAAAATCTCGGCAAATCTTCGTCTGCGCCCGGGATTTTTGGGTCAAAAGTGCCGTCGGGAATCGGAAGAATGTCGGGTTCAATCATATCGGCAACAATATTTGTGTTCTTTACAACAACTTCATATGCGGTTTCGTCGCCGAGATATGAGAAATCCGAAAGCATCTCTTTAGTTGTTTTAAGATACAGCGGCGGCTGTCTGTCGGCATCCTGATACCCCTGCCCCGCCTGTAAAATCGCTCTGAATTTGGCGTCGCCCTTATTCAAAAAGTGAACGTCGCCCGTGGCAACCGTGAGCTTTCCGAGCTCGTCGCCGAGATTGATAATTGCGCGGTTGATGCGCTGAATATCTTCATAAGAGTTAATGTTCTCATAGCCGTCTTTGTCTTTGAGAATCATATATTCGTTGTTGCCGAGCGGCTGAATTTCAAGATAATCGTAAAATTCGGCAATTGCTTTTATTTTTTCGTGAGATTCATTTGCTATGAATGCCTGAAAAAGCTCACCCTCGGAGCAGGCACTGCCGATTATAAGCCCTTCGCGCTTTTCGTTAACAAGGCTTTTCGGCATACGCGGCTTTTTATAATAATAATCAAGGTTTGAAGCGGAAACAAGCTCATACAGATGTTTAAGCCCGACCTTGTTTTTGACAAGAATTATGCAGTGATAATAGCGCTGTTTTAAAAATTCGTCTTTACTTAACTTGTTGCCGTTTTCGTCATAATCGTTTGAAAGATAGGCTTCACAGCCGTAAATTATTTTAAAGCCCGTGCCGCGCGCTGTGTTGCATGCTTCGGGGAACGCCTGAACACAGCCGTGGTCTGTGATGGCAATTGCCTTGTGCCCCCAACCCATAGCTTTTTTGACAATCGCTTTTGCGCCCGTCATAGCGTCCATAGCGGACATATTTGTATGTAAATGCAATTCTACGCGCTTTTCTTCGGCGTCATCGGTTTCTGTGAATTTTTCAACCGTTGAAATTGCGCGCGCTCTTATTACACGGTCTTTCAAAAACGGGTCGTCCTCAATAAAGCCGCGGACGATAACCGAAAGCCCCGTAGAAAGCTTACTTGCAACATATTCAAGGTTGTCCTTGTCGTCAAAAAGCTTTACGGTATAAGAATATGTTTGGTCTGTAATATTAAAAGTAATTATAAGACGTTTGCCGTCTTTAGTTTCCTTTGTTTCAAGGCTGAAAATGTCACCCCACGCAATAACACTGCCGTCTTCGGGGGTAATGTCTTTAAGAGGAACCGGCACGCCCTTTATTTCGGGACCGAAAATTGATTTTACAGTTTCAAAATAGAGCGGAAATCCCTCTTTTATAACGTGCTCCCCGGGCGCTAAATCAGCGAGTACGGGTTTGTTGTTTTCGCGGTCTATTTCGCGTACTCTCTTTTTAAAATCGTCGGGATTGCTGTTTTCGCCCTCAAAAAGTACGGTGATTTTTCTGCCGAAATGCTCAAAAACATAGTTTTCAAGGAATGTGTCTGCGGCGGCATTTTTGCATATGTCGCACCCGCCGCCGAGAAGCGTAACGGTGAGTGTTTCGCCGTCAAATTCATATTTGCAGTTATCAATGAACCCGTTTGTCTGAAGCACGTTCACCTTCAAAACCTTTAAAAGCATCGGAAAGCAGTCCGAATTAAGCGCTTCGGGCGGCAAAACATAGTCAAGCTCGACGCTTCTGAGTCTTAAAGCCGCCTTTAAGCTGTTTGAAACCGCTTTAAGGCACATAATATTCGCAAACGTGTCAATGTGAAGAAGCGCTTTAAGACGCATTTCTTCTTTATTTAGGGTAAGTCCCGAAAAAGAGGCGTTTTTAAGCATTTCGCGGTGAGCTTCGTTATTTATGTACTCGCCGAACACCTCTGTAAATGGATAAGTCATATTTTCTCAATTTCCTTTAAAAGTTCGCTTACAATATCTTTTTCTTCAACCTTGCGAAGTATCTCGCCGTTTTTAAAAATGATTCCGCAGCCGTCGCCGCCTGCAACGCCAATATCGGCTTCGCGCGCTTCACCCGGTCCGTTGACCGCGCAGCCCATAATGGCAATTTTAATCGGCTTATGTATATCGCGCACGGCGTTTTCAACTTCACCTGCAAGCTTTACAAGGTCTATCTTTGTTCTGCCGCAAGTGGGGCAAGACACAATCTGCGGCGTTTCAACGCGCATATTAAGCGCTTTAAGAATATCAAAGCCGGCATATACCTCTTTAACGGGCGTATCCGTTACAGAAACCCTTATCGTATCGCCTATTCCGTTTAAAAGCAGCGAGCCTATTCCGATAGACGATTTAATAAGAGCGCTTCTTTCAGTGCCCGCTTCGGTAACGCCGAGATGAAGAGGATAATCACAGTTTTCAGCCACGAGTGTATACGCTTTTACCATTTTTGTAACATCGGAGGATTTTATTGAAACAACCGTGTCGTAAAATCCGCATTTTTCAAGAAGCGAAATGTGCCTGAAAGCGCTTTCTGCCATGGCTTCGGGCGTTGCGCCGCCGTATTTTGCGAGCAAATCTTTTTCAACCGAGCCTGAATTAACGCCGATTCGTATCGGCACTTTTTTTGCGGCACAGGCGTTTGCAACCTTTTCTACGCGGTCAAACGAGCCGATGTTACCGGGGTTGATGCGTATTTTATCAACGCCGGCTTCAAGGCTTTCGAGTGCAAGCTTGTAATCAAAATGAATATCTGCTACAAGCGGCACTTTCGCATATTCTTTAAGCTTTCCGAGAACCGTTACGGCATTGGCGTCGGGAATTGCCATACGCACTATTTCGCAGCCTGCGTCCTGAAGCGCCGTGAGCTGTTCAAGGTTTTTATTAAAATCGTCTGCCGGGGCGTTAAGCATTGACTGCACAAGTATCGGTGCGCCGCCGCCTATTACCTTGTCGCCTATTTTAACCTGTCTTGAAAATCTTTTCATAATTTTTCACCGCTAAAACTTTTTTAGAATATCGCTGACCGTGACGACCGCCATAAATATAAGCAAAAGAACAAGTCCGATTGTGTGAACTCTGCCCTCTTTTTTTGGGTCAATCGGCTTTCTTCTGATAATCTCAATAAATATAAAGAAGAGTCTGCCGCCGTCGAGCGCGGGAATCGGAAGAAGGTTGAATACGCCGACGTTAATTGTGATGTATGAAAGAAGCGTCAGCGCCGTAAGAATTTTATCTTTAAAAGATTCAGCCTGCGCCGTAGTATCGGCAATTGCGCTTATTGTGCCGACTGGACCCGACATATCTTTAAGCCCGTATTTGCCCGTTACAAGGTCAACAAGGCTCAGCCGCACCATTTGCACAATCGAAGCCGAATCGAGAACGGCATTCTTACAGACATTGCCGAAGGTCGGCTCGTAGCCGAGAATGTAAAAATCCTGGCTTATAAACTGCCTGCCCTCATATTCAAATTGTTGAAATTCAACGCCTTTTAAAAGTATTTTTTCACCGTTGCGCTTTACGGTAATATCAAGCTTGTTGTCGGTGTCGCGCGCCATATTAAAGGATATTCCGCGGAAAGAATAGACCTTTGTGCCGTTGATTGCAATGATTTCATCGCCCTCGCACAGACCGTAGTTTTTGCTGACGGCGTTATCGGCGAATTTATAAACCGTTCTTGAGCCGACAATCCCTTCGCCCGTAAGGCAAATTGCAACAACCACAACGCCGAGAATAAGATTCAAAATTGCGCCTGCCGCAATGATGATAAATCTTTGCCACGCGGGTTTGTTATTGAAAGCGCGGTCGTCGTCGCTCGATTCGTCCTCACCCTCCATGCTGACAAAGCCGCCTATCGGTAAAAGACGAAGCGCATATGTTGTTTCGCCCTTTTTCTTTTTAAAAAGAGTGGGACCCATTCCGAGTGCAAATTCGTTAACCTTAACTTTAAAAAGCTTAGCAAAAGCGAAATGACCGAACTCATGAATGGCAATTATTATTCCGAAAAGGAAAATTGCCAAGAGATACGGCCAAACGCTGCTCCATGTTTTGGAAATGAACGAAGAAAAATCAAGAGTAATCATATGTCACCTTCCAAGTGCCAATTCGCGCACTTTTTCTCTCATAAGAATATCGGTATTGAAAACGTCGTTAATATCAAATGACTCCTTGTTCTTTAAATATGACGAAGCTTCTGAAATTAGCTGCGGAATTTCACAAAATGAAATCTTTTCACTGCGGAAAAGCAAATTTGCTTCTTCGTTTGCACAGTTAACGGCGCACGGCTTAAGGCCGCCTTCGTTAATGGCGTCGCGGCAGATATTCATACACGGAAACGCCTCGTAATCCGGCTTGTAAAAAGTAAGCTTGCCTATTTCCCACAAATCAAGCTGTCTTTCGGGCGACTCAAAACGCTCAGGGTAAGTCAGCGCAAACTGAATCGGAAGGCGCATATCGGGATTGCCGAGCTGTGCAATTACCGAATTGTCGCAGTATTCAACAAGCGAATGAACAATGCTTTCACGGTGAACTACAATATCGACCTTATCGGGCGACACCGAGAAAAGATGCACCGCTTCTATAAGCTCAAGCCCTTTATTGAACATTGTAGCACTGTCTACGGTGATTTTTTGCCCCATACTCCAGCTGGGGTGTTTAAGAGCGTCTTTAAGTGTAACGTTTTTTAACTCTTCTCTGGTTTTGCCGAAAAACGGACCGCCCGACGCCGTAAGAATAATACGCTTTAACGCCTTGTTTTTCGGTGCGCCGAGAAGGCACTGGAAAATTGCCGAATGCTCGCTGTCAACCGGTAAAAGCTTTACGCCGCTTTCTTTTACGGCTTTTGTGACAAGCTCGCCGCCCGCAACAAGAGTTTCTTTGTTGGCAAGAGCAATTGTCTTTTTCGCTTTAATCGCGTCAAGCGTAGGTTTTAATCCTGCCATACCGACAACGGCATTAAGCACCGTATCGCCTTCTGCCTCTGCCGCGCAAAACGACACACCTTCGCTTCCCGAAAGAATTTTTACGGGCATATCGGCAACGCGCGTTTTAAGCTCTTTAGCCGCATTTTCGTCAACAAGAGCGGCAAAGCCCGGTTTAAATTCGCGAATTTGTTCTTCAAGCTTTTTATAATCGGAATAAGCCGCAAGGGCGGCGATTTTATAACCCTGCCGCCTTGCAACATCAAGCGTTTGCACGCCTATAGAGCCTGTAGAACCCAATAAATTAATAGTTTTCATAGTTATTATCTGTTAAATCAAACTCATTATGTAAAGCGCCGAATAAAGCACCGGCATTACAAACAATACGCTGTCAAACCTGTCCATTATACCGCCGTGTCCGGGAAGTATCTTTCCGAAATCCTTGATTCCGAAATTGCGCTTGATTGTTGATGCGGCAAGGTCGCCGAACATACTTATTACGGAAAGAACAATACTTAAAACGCAAACGAAAGGATATGACAGGAAGGATTCGCCCTTAAAGAAGAATTTATTAAAGACGAAAAGAAGTAAAAGGTTGAGAATTATTTCGCCTACAATGCCGCCGATTGCACCTTCAACCGACTTTTTGGGGCTGATTTTCGGGCAAAGCTTATGCTTGCCGAATTTGCTGCCGATAAAATAAGCGAAAATGTCGGTCATCCACGCGACAAAGTATGAAAACAGAATAAGATAAACGCCGTCGGTTTTTGTGTACATCGGAAAATGCACGTCAATATCCCTGAAAGCTATCATAAGCGAGAAAGAATAAGGAATTGCAACCGAAGCGAAAATCGCCGTTATTGCTTCTTCAAACTTTGTTTTTTCAAACTGCAAAAGCATAAATATCAGTATGAGCACGACATATATGCCGCCGAAAGCCGCAACGGGGAATTTTAAGTTGAAATGGAATATAAACGGTATAGCGGCAGAAAGCAGCAGCGAAGCCGTATATATCGCCTTGTTTTTAAGCCCCACGGCTTTTTCAACCTCATAAACCGCTACAACTGAAAGGAAAGCAAGAAAAATCGGAAAAACGATTGTGTTCATAAGGAAAAGCGCCCCGATAAACACAATTGCGGCAAGAACGCCTGTTATTACACGCTGTTTCATAAATCAGATACCTCCGAAACGTCTGTGACGGTTTTGATAATCCGAAAGCATTTTATTAACGTCAGTCTCCGAAAAATCGGGCCAAAGAACATCGGAATACCAAAACTCCGAATAAGCGGACTGCCAGGTCAAAAAGTTTGAAAGCCGCTGCTCGCCGCTCGGCCTTACGATAATATCGGGGTCGGGCTGACCTGCGGTGTAAATATATTGCGAAAAGCTGTCTTCTGTTATGTCGGAAACGTCTATTTCGCCGCTTTTAACGCGCTGTGCCAGCTCTTTTGCCGCGTGAACAATCTCTGCCCTGCCGCCGTAATTGAGTGCGATATTAACAGTTACCTTGTTATATTCGCCTGTTTCTCTTTCGGCCTTTTCAATAAGCTTTAAAAGGTCCGACGGAAGCCCCGCTCTTTCGCCGATAAAGCGAAGATGCATTTGCCTTTTTTTGTTCTCTTCGAGGCGCTTGTCGCCGTCGATGAGATATTCTTTAAAAAGGTTCATAAGCGTGAGCACTTCGGACTTTGGTCTTTTCCAATTTTCGGTTGAAAAGGCGTAAAAAGTCATATACTCAATGCCGATATCGGCGCAGTACTCGCCTATTTTTTTGAATACCTTTGCGCCCTCTTTGTGACCTTCGCTTCTTTTAAGACCGCGGTTTTGCGCCCAACGGCCGTTGCCGTCCATAATAAACGCTATGTGACGGGGTAAAACTTCAAATTTCGGGATTTCGGTATTCATAATCAGATTTCCATTATTTCGGCTGTTTTTGCGGCAACAGTTTCGTCAATCTTCTTTACATATTCGTCGGTGATTTTCTGAAGCTGTTCTTCGCCGTCTTTTTGGTCATCTTCGGTGATTTCGGAATTTTTCTTCATAGCTTTGATTTTTTCTATGGAATCACGTCTAATCTGACGGACAGCAACTTTAGCTTCTTCGCCGTATTTTGCAACCTCTTTTGAAAGCTGTTTTCTGCGCTCTTCCGTAAGCTGAGGGAAGCAAAGACGGATAATTCTGCCGTCGTTTGAGGGGTTAATGCCGAGGTCCGAAGCGTATATCGCCTTTTCAATAAGCGAAAGCGCAGAGGTATCCCAAGGCTGAATTGCAAGAATCCTTGCTTCGGGAACGGAAATAGCCGCCATCTGATTGATGGGTGTGGGGCAGCCGTAATAATCAACGGTGATTTTGTCAAGAACGGCGGCGTTTGCGCGGCCTGCTCTTATTGAATTGTATTCGTATTTAAGAGAAGCGATTGTTTTATCCATTCTCTCGCGGGTGTTAGCATATACAGTTTTCATAGTGTTACCTCCTGGATAAATTTATCTTACGATAGTGCCGGTATTTTCACCGCATATCGCTTTCATTATATTTTCTGTCTTGTTAAGGTTAAAAACAAGAATCGGAATGCCGTTTTCACTGCAAATAGCCGCCGCAGCGGTATCCATAACGGCAAGATGTCTTTCAAGAAGCTCGTTGTGAGTAATTTCGTCAAACTTAACGGCGTCTGAAAATTTGTTGGGGTCTTTATCATAAACGCCGTCAACATTGGTGGCTTTTAAAAGCACGTCGGCGTTTATCTGAGCCGCCCTGAGAGCCGCGCCCGAATCTGTAGAAAAGAACGGATTGCCGGTTCCGCCTGCAAAGATAACGACTTTGCCTTCGCTTAAATAGCGGTCGGCATTATCGCGGACAAACGTTTCGACAATGCTCGGCATCGGTACTGCCGATAAAACGCGCGCGTCAATTCCGAGACGAATAAAAGACTCCTGCAAAGCAAGCGAGTTCATTACGGTTGCAAGCATACCGATGCTGTCGGCACGTGTTCTGTCCATTTCGCCGCTTGAGCGGCCGCGCCAGAAATTGCCGCCGCCTACTACAATTCCGACCTCTACGCCTGCGTCTGCAATATCTTTAACCGCACCGCAAACGCTGTTGACGATATTAAAATCAAAACCGTGCTTTTTTTCGCCTGCAAGCACCTCGCCGCTGAGCTTTAAAAGCACTCTTTTAAATTTTGGTTCCATAAAATCGGCTCCTTCTTATATTTCGCTGTGTCCGCATTTGGCAGACCCATTTATACAATCTATATTTTACAATAAACGGTGCCGCTTGTAAAGTATTTATTGACTATTTTAACCAAATTTATTATAATGTTTACAAACTTTTACAGGGGGTATTTTGTGGATACAAAGAATTTTTTTCTTGTTCACGACGAGCATTCGGCAGACGAGCTTCCTTTTATCGAGCTTAAAAGCTATCATTGGGAAGCGCCTGTACCCTATCGCCCGCGAGCTTTTGCAAAAATGTTTGTTTTAAATAACGAGCTGTCGGCGCGGCTTATTTGCTATGAAAGCTCGCCGAAAGCCGTATATACCAGCCGTGACGAACGGATTTGGTGCGACAGTTGTCTTGAATTTTTTGTCGCTCCCCTTTCTTCAAGAAGCGAATACATTAACATCGAAACTAATTCACGCGGCGCTTACCTTTCGCAGTTCGGCGCTTCAAGAGACGGCAGAGTGTTTTTAAAGACCCTTACAGATATTGCCCCCCATGTTAAAAGCTTCAAGGGCGAAGATGAATTGGGCGCTTTTTGGGGCGTTGACGTTCGTATTTCAAAAAAGCTTTTATCGGCTCTTTATAAAGAAAGCGAAGAAAATATTGATTTTTCTTCAGTCAGGGCTAATTTTTATAAATGCGGCGACGAGTGCGAAACACCGCATTATATCGCGATGTTCCCTGTTACGACTTTACCGCCGGGATTTCACAATCCCGAATGCTTTAAAGAATTTAAATTAATTGAAAGGGTTTAATTATGAGTATCACAAACGACACAAAGCTTATTGAAATAATAAAGGCGTTCCCCGAGTTCGGCAAATATATCGGTTTTCACCCCGTAAACAACGGCCATATTAACGACACTTTCGTTATAGAGTATGAGGATGAAAACGGCAAAACGCTTCAATATCTTCTTCAGCGCATCAACACAAACGTTTTTAAAAAGCCTGTTGAGCTTATGGAAAATATAATCGGCGTTACCGAATTTTTAAAGAAAAAAATCAGCGCAAACGGCGGAGATACTTCGCGCGAAACACTCACCGTTTACAGAACAAAGGACGGCAGAAGCTATTATATCGCGCAGGACGGCGGATATTGGCGGCTTTATAACTATGTTGACGGTACCTACACTTTAAACGAGATTAATTCAGCCGAAGAGTTTTATAACGCCGCAAAATCTTTCGGTAATTTTCAAAAGCTTCTTTCGGATTATCCGATTGAAACGCTTTATGAAACAATACCGAATTTCCACAATACCGTTTCGCGCTTTAACGATTTTAAAACAGCCGTTGATTGTGACGCGGCAGGAAGAAAAGAAACTGCTCTTCCTGAAATTCAGTTTGTTCTTGACCGCGAAAAAGACTGCTCTGTTTTAACCGACCTTATTGCTGCAAAGAAAATTCCGTTAAGAGTAACTCATAACGACACAAAGCTTAACAATATCTTGTTTGATAACAAAACGAATGAGGGCATTTGCATTGTCGACCTTGATACGGTTATGCCCGGGCTTTCGCTTTACGACTTCGGCGACAGCATTCGTTTCGGCGCAAACACCGCCGCCGAAGATGAAAAAGACCTTTCAAAGGTTACGCTCAGCTTAGAGCTTTATAAAGCGTATGTTGAGGGCTATCTCGGTGCGGCGGGAACATCGCTTACGCCAAACGAAATTAAGTATCTTTCATTTTCGGCAAAGCTTTTGACGCTTGAATGCGGAATGCGCTTTTTAGGCGATTATTTAAACGGCGATACTTATTTTAAAATAGACTACCCGGACCACAACCTTGTGAGAGCAAGGACGCAGTTAAAGCTTGTAAAAGAAATTGAGGACCATTTCGACGAAATGGAAGAAATCGTAAAAGAAGCTCAAAAAAACATATAAAATGTTATTTGCAAAAAGACTGTGCAAGATTTTTCTGCACAGTCTTTTTAAATATATTCTTTAATTATACTCCACTCGCATTCAAGCATTTCAAGTGAAAAGCGCGCATTAGCGGGGCTTGTTGACGGGAGCGTCACGGCTTCGATTTTTACATCCGGACTTATATATTTATAAAACAAGCGCGAAGCCGTACCGCCGTTAAGATAAATTTTTTTAATGTCGGCAACGTCGGTAATAACACTTATATCGTTCGGAACAACGTTCTTAATAGTGCTGTCAGAAGAACCCCAAATATCGCACGAAGCGACAACATCCCAAAGAGCTATGCCGTTATTTAAAAGCATAGCTTTCTTTTCTGTTACGCTATGCGGTTCGGGGTGCGAAAGTACAGCCGAAACAACACGCCAGAACCTGTTTTGCAGATGACCGTAAAAGAAATCGGCTTCACGCGACTTGACAGACGGAAAGCTGCCCAAAATAAGAATCTTTGAGTTTTCATCGAACACGGGCGGAATGGTGTGAATAGGCATTTTAACACTTCCTGTAAGAAAAAAGCCCGCTTCGTAAGAAACGGGCAAATAAAATTTGAAAGTTATCTCTTTGAGAACTGCGGTGCACGGCGAGCGCCTTTGAGACCGTATTTCTTTCTTTC
>ERZ808246.660-NODE-660-length-27659-cov-7.830206_pt1 | contig 27659 bp, 29 predicted proteins | sample MGYA00521083_ERZ808246 | MGnify/ENA primary metagenome ERZ808246 (study PRJEB31516, sample SAMN03275577) | gut metagenome | biome: mammalia-associated habitat; material: feces | host: Papio cynocephalus | place: Kenya | collected 2012-07-07 ...
TTTAATTTACAAGGTACACGTCCCATAACCGCGGAACAGTCATTATCTTAGCACACGTCTGTCATCTTGTCAACTACTATTTTACCTTTTTTAGACATTTTTCATTGACTTGCTTTACACGCGCTCTGTCCTTACGGACAGCTTTGTTAGACTACCATACACCACGCCGTTTTGCAACCCCTTTTTCTCCTTTTCCCGCCTTTTCTATGATATTCCCACTTCCATAAGCGCTGTTTATCTCAACCTTCTCCACGTCCCTCTTGACAACCCATTTGTGCCGTGCTACAATCATTCCACAATCCAAGGGGCGCTGGCGCAAGCCGGCTGAGATGTGACGTAACGCCGTCCGGTCCCTCGAACCTGATCCGGGTAATGCCGGCGTAGGAATGCGATCATATCGATTTTCGGATTTCCGCATTGCGACGCCTGCATGGCTCGCCATGCGGGAATTTTATTCTTGGAGGAAAAAACATGAAACACGAAAAAACAAAGATGCTCTGCGAAGCCGCCATCTTTATCGCTATGGCGGAGATTTTGAGTCTTATCAAGCTCTACGAATTCCCCAACGGCGGCTCCGTCACGTTGGAGATGCTGCCCATCGTATTGTTCGCCGCACGCTACGGCTGCGGCTGGGGCGCCGGCGCCGGCTTGGTGTTCGGCGCGCTGACCTATCTTATTGGCAGCAAGTTTTCCATCGACTGGACGACCATCATCTGCGACTACTTCCTCGCCTTCGTGGCCCTCGGCTTCGGCGCCGGACTGCTGCCCAAACGTAAATGGAGCGTGTTCTATGGCACGCTCATCGGCGGTGTTCTGCGCTTCCTGGTACATTATCTCATCGGCGTTTTTGTGTGGGGCGTATATATGCCCGACGAGTTCTTCGGCATGACCATGACCAGCCCGTGGTTCTATTCCCTGCTCTATAATGGAAGCTATATGCTCCCCAACATCGTTCTGTGCCTGCTCGTCTTCGCCCTGCTCTACAAGCCCCTGAAAAAGTACTTCACCGCATCCGACCTGCTTCCCTCTCCCGCTGCGACCCAGCCGGTCAAGGATCCCACCTCTCCCAAATGGGATCCCGAGCGCTGAGCGCTCCCCTCTCCCACGGCTGACGCGGCAAGCCCCGCCCAAATGGGCGGGGCTTTTTCCTATTGTGTTATTACTCCTTGTCCAAATCATGCAACCGTATCGTCGAGTAACATTTTCGAATCTGATTGCTGATTTGTGGCGGCGTATTTGCCACCAGCCTTTCATAAGTCTTTTTGCAATACTGCACACGCATAAAACTCCTTGACGGCTTCATCCGATCGATTCGGTGATAATACTTTGCAGGAATTGGGGTTTTGCTGAAATATATCCAAAACTGCTTCCTGCCGTCCAATAAGCCATAGTCAACGCCAATATGGTGCATATCACTGTAGTAAAAGGTCCTGTGCGTAAACAGTGCCCAAAATACGATCCGGTCTTCACATATTTCAGTAACAGCGGCCCACTGGTAACGCGTACAAAAAAGCGTCACCAGCAGCACAAGATAGATGGCCGCAATGAGAAGTGTCGCTTGCAGCGCACCCGGGACTCGCAGGAATGCTCCGATCGATTCTTGATGGGAAATCAGCATGATCGCGTATGCTGCCGGGATACTGATCATCAACAATACCGATAGTATAAAGGTATGCGGGGCTGCAACAAGTCTTTCTTTCTTCATCACGCACCTCGATCCAACTCTCATTCCTCAGTATAGAAAAAAGCCTTACTTCCGACACCATGCTATGGCTCAAAAGTAAGGCTTATCTGGCAGCGGGAGAAGGATTCGAACCCTCACATACGGAGTCAGAGTCCGCTGTGCTACCTTTACACAATCCCGCTGTGTTCCGACGAACAAAAACTATTATACAGGTTTTCCCTTGTTTGTCAACAGTTTTTTCACATACTTCCACCATTTATTTTCCCAGCCACTGCCGCAGGCGTTCCCACAGCTCCACAGCGCGGAATTTCAGCACATATCCGCCGTCCACCTCGGTGATAAGCTGCACATCGTCACTGTCCAGGCCGGCGCGCAGCGCCGTGTCCTCCAGCTCTGTGCAGGAGGCCGTACACAGCGGCGGGTACACCACACACCACCAGTTCCGGCCGGTGCCCTCGCCGATGATGACGCGCAGCGCCATATACTCTCCCGCCGGCAAAGCGAAGCCATCGTATTCCTTCAGTGGAAATTCCGTCATTTCCAGCGCCGCACGCACAGGATACGCCCCACCGCAGGCATCAAAAGCAGCTCGTTCCAACTCAGGCAGCGCCGCATTCAGGTCGTCCATTGCCTCCTCCCTGTTCGATGCCTGACGCAAGATCGCCTCGGCGCGCGTCAGCACCGCATCCCGCGCCAACAGCTTCATAGCCTGGTCGTCTTCGCTGTCCGAATTGGCAATGACGTGCAGGCGGATCATCTTTTCCTGTAGGCCATCCTGCCGATGCAGCGATGCCGCGCCCACCAACAGCGTTACCGCCAACGCTAACAGCACCGCGATCTCCACAGGTCTCCACTTACCATTATAATATGTATACATAGAAAACACCGTCCTTTGCAGATTTGTCTACATTCTGGACGGTGCTTCGTATTTTTATACCGGTCGTGTCACAAATACCTGGGGCCACACCCTTTTCAGCGCTTCCGCTGCCGCAGCAGCCGCGCTCTGATCGTCAAACAGGCCAAACACCGCGCTGCCGCTGCCGCTGAGCAGCGTCCCCAGCGCACCCTGATCTCGCAGCGCCGTCTTGATAACTGGCAGGCTGCTGCTCTTCGGCACGGCACGTTCAAAGTCATTGTATAATTCCACCGCTGCTGCGTGAACGTTATTCCCGGCCACGGCATCCTGTATAACGCCGACGTGCCTCGGGCTTCCCGCATCCAGTGCATCCAGCCGCCGGTACATCTCCGCCGTGGAATAGCCCTCATCGGGCTTCACCACCACGAACCAGCCCGCCGTCAGCGGCGGCAGCGGCGAAACGACCTCTCCCCTGCCCGTAGCCAACTGCGTACCGCCCCGGATAAAAAACGGCACATCGCTGCCCAGCCTTGCCGCCAGCGTTTCCAACCTGCCGTCGCTCATATCCGGCGCGTACAGCGTCCGCAGCGCCCGCAGCACCGCCGCCGCGTCGCTGCTGCCGCCGCCCAGCCCCGCCTGCACAGGAATGTGTTTCTCCAACGTGATCGTCACGCCATCGCTCTTTATTCCCATCTCCGCAAAGAATGCCCGCAGCGCCTTCATACACAGGTTGTCGTCCTCATGCTCCGTCACCGGCACGCTGCAAAGCAGGATATCGCGCCCCGCGCCGCGCTCCACCGTCACGGTGTCGTGCAGGCTGATACGCTGCATAACGGAGGTGATTCCGTGATACCCGTCCGCCCGCTTCGCGCCTACGTCCAGCGTCAGATTTACCTTGGCATACGCCCGTTCCGTACATCTCATGGCCGTTCCTCACAAAAAATAGTGCTGCGGCAATGCCGCAGCACTATTATAGCACACTGTATAAAGCCGCGCCAGCCTTACTTGACGATCTTGCGGGCCTCGATGTAGTAGCGCTTGTCCTGGGCGTGACCCATGGAGAAGGTCTTGCGGGGCAGCACGCCGTCGGCCATGACGGTCTTGAACAGCTGCTCCTTGCCCATGGCGGGCAGCAGGAAGCCCATGTTGCCGGGCTTACTGCCCAGCTCGCGGGTCACGTCATCGCCGTGGATGTAGTCCACCTCGCCGCCGTTGTCCTTCAGGTACTGGTCGATGACGCTCTGGAGCGTGCCGACCGCCAGCTGCACCTTGGGGTCAGGCACGGTGATGAAGTGGCTCTCGCCGTTCCAAACGAACTCGATGGTGTGGCCGTCGCCCTTGCCCTCGTAGGCGTTGGGATAGGCGGCGCGGAAGGCATCCATGAACTTCTGATGGTCCACGCCGAACAGCACGCGGTGGATGGGCTCGAACTGCAGCGCGTCGTCGTGGTTGTTGACCACCTCCACCAGCGCGTAGCGGGCGGGCAGCGCCAGATACTCCTCGGGGGTCTTGCCCTTCTTCTGCTCCTCATAGCAGGCCTTGGCGGTAGCCAGAGAGTGGTTGCCGTCGCCCACAGCGAACAGCAGGGGCGCCACACCGGAAACGTTGTACTTCTTCTGCATGGCCTCATCGGCGGTCAGGCCCTCCAGGGCATTGGCCACGGCATCGATCTGCTTGTCGGACAGCTTAAAGCCGCGGATGTGGCCGCCGTTCTGCATCAGGTCGAAATCATACACCTTCTCCATGGTTTCAGCCGCGGCGGTCAGGGGCTCAATAACGGTCTTGTCGGGATCATCGATCAGCAGCATCACGTGAGGCAACTCGATGGGCGCGTTGCGGCGCACCTTGGCGCGGGGCGGGATGCGATCCAGTACGGTGCCCTCGGTGGCGCGGATCAGAGCGCCGGAGCCGGGAGTGAAATCGTAAGCGTCCAGGTCCACCATACCGATCAGGCCGTGGCGGATCTTGCCGTCGGACTGCTGGCGTTCAATGTAGATCAGCGAGTCGGTCAGCGTCTCAAACACGCCGTCCGCCAGATACTTCTTCATGGAATTGTTGATATTCTCGATGTACTCGTCCACGTTGGGTGCCTTCAGATTGGCTTCCGGCAGGATCAAGCGCAGCGTGGAGGGTGCATCGCCCACTTTTTCTTCCACCGCCTGCCAGTACTCCGGCTCAGAGGTGAACTGATCGCAGGCGACGACCGCCCACTTGTTCATGTCCTGGCCCTTGGGCAGCAGGATATCCGCGGGATAAAACCCCAGCTTGTCAAACTTCTTGTTCATGGTCTCCTCCTTTTGTATACGTACATGGTCGTGTACAGCTTGCTCTATGTTGATAATACCAAATTAACGTAGCTTTTGCAATCGCTTTTCCAAATTAATTCAGGTAAACTGAAAATTTTTTTGTGCATATGCGCCATTGCCCGGGAAATGCTATACAGAGCAGTAGTCTTTTCAGAATGGAGGTCTTTGTCATATGAAGATTCTTGATCGTATCGCGCTGGTACTGGTCATCATCGGTGCTTTGAACTGGGGCGCCGTGGGGCTGTTCCGCTTCGACTGTGTGGCGGCCATTTTCGGCGGCCAGGCCGCGGCCATCAGCCGTGTTATCTACGCGCTGGTGGGCATCGCCGGGCTGTGGTGCATCACCCTGCTGTTCCGTGACACGCCCGCTGAATCGTAAAGATATGAGATATGAAAAGACCGCCAAAAGGCGGTCTTTTCATATCCTCCGGATTATTTCATCATTTTCATTTTCTTTTCCATGCGCTTACGCTCCTTCTTTCTGCGCCGGGCTTCATAGCCGTCGCTGGCCGCGGCAAACACCCTCTCATATGGCTCCGGCAGCCACTCTTTCAGATAGCGGCACAGCTTTTCACTGGCCGGGAACTTGATAAACCCCGATTTGTTACGCAGCAGACAGATCTTATTCCAGCACTCCTGCGGGTAAGGCATCGCGGAGAAATACGCCACATCCACCGGCGTAACCGCTTTCTGCGCCGAACCCGGCCAGCGGTAGTCTATCCCGGTGTATTTGATCTCCGATTTTTTCAGCCGCACCGTCCGCATAAAGGGACATTTCCAAATGATCTCATCTTGTGTGACAACAAGGCAGCCAAAGCATCGATGCCAAAACTCGTGAAGGGGGATACAGACAAGTGCTGTTATACACAAGGGAATCAGGATTACTTTATCCAGAAGCGCAGGTGTATCCCTGAAAAACAAGTACCACATGAATCCCGTAGTGCCGATAAAGAGCAGCATAAGGAGACGACCCTCGATCAGCAGAATGATGTGTTCGTGGAACACGCGCCGCTTCGTTAGTTCTGTTTTTTCTGTGCTATGCTCCATGCCGCCTCCTTTTCTGTCCATCAGCCCAGCGAGATCGTCTCGCCGTTGACGGTCAGGACATACTGCGCGTCATAGTCGGGGATATAGGCTAGATAGATACTGTCGGACGTGATGCCGTCGCCCTCCTGCAGCGTCCGGAACACAGCGCCGCACGAGTCCGTCACCTCTGCACTTCCGCCGGTATAGATGACCAACACATAGTATTCCGCAGAATTTTTCATCCACACCAGCTGGATAGCCGTATCCTCGCCGCCGAAAAAGCCCTTAATATCGGTGCCGTTCTCGCCACACAGCTTCCAGCCGTCCGCCGTTTTGGGGAAAACACGCATCTGATACCGGCCGCTACCGCCGGTGAGGAACAGGGCACTTTCCCTGCCCTCCACTACATCAGTCACGTCGCCAAAACCCACATAGTCAGCCGCCGCTTTCGGCGTGGGGAAGGTATGTAATGCGTTTTCCAGCGGCGTATTGCACAGCAGCACATCCGCCGCGGCGAAAACTGCCACCGTGAGAATAATGACCGTCCGCTGCTTCAGCTTCTTCCGCAGCAGCAGAAACAACACCAGCGCCACCAAACCGGCCAGCACAAGGCGGATCAGTTGAAACAATGACATCATATTACCTCACTTCCCACCCAACTTCTTCACCAGCTCCTCACTGGGATCGGCCAGGATGGTCTTGTAATTGGTATAATTCACGAAGCCCGGCGGTGAGCCGGCGGGCTTTTTTACGAACTTTACCTGAGTGAAGTCTACGGGTACTTTTGTGCTGTTCTGCGCCTGGGAGAAATAGGCGGCCAGAGAAGCGGCCTCCGCGATACTCTGTGCATCGGGCTGTCCGCCGTTGGTGGACAATATGACGTGAGAGCCGTGGATCTTCTGTGTGTGGAACCACAGGTCCCACTTCTCCGCCGTCCTGGTGGTCAGGCGGTCGTTCTGACGGTTGCTGCGGCCCACAAAAATCGGCAGTCCGGCAGAGGAACGGAACTCCCGCGGCTTGCTGGGACGCTGGAAGGGCTGCTTCTTTCCGCCCTTAGCGCGGAGGTAGCCGCCGTCGGTCAGCTCGGCGCGGATATCATTGAAATCCTGCTCGGACTCGGCCTGCGCCAGCTCCTGCAGAACACTCTCCAGGTACTCGAGTTCCGTGCCGGCCCTGGCCAACTGCTCTGTGAGGTACTTTTCTGCGGTCTTGGCTTTTGTGTATTTTTTAAAGTATTTAGCGGCATTTTCCTGGGGAGAAAGGCGGATATCCAGCGGAATATCTATGTCCTTGCACGCCGGATCGTAGTAGTTCTGCGCCGTGAGGCGGCTCATGCCGCGCTCCATCCGATACAGGTTTGCCGTGATCAATTCTCCATAAATGCGCCACTTATCCCGGTCTTTGCTGTCTAAAAGTTCTTTTTCCTGCATGGCGATCTTGCGGCGCAGCCGGGCCGCAGCGTTGTTGGCCGTTTTCAGCAGGTCCTGTCCCTTCTGCTTGACACGGTCCGCCTGCTCGCGCTTGGCGTAGAAATCATCCAGCAGGGCGGAAAAGCTGCCGTACCTCTCCGCTTCCGCCGCGCTGCCGTACTGACCAATGGGTAGGTAGGTGAAGTCCATAGGCGCGCCGGAGCGTTTCAGCATAACGGGTGTAAAGCTATCTCCATTCACAGTATCGCGCCATGCGGAGAACGCGCTCCAAAGCACCTCGACTGTCCGCGACACAGAGACATCCGCGGCACCGCAGGCGCGGAACGCGAGCTCGCGGGCGACCAGCGGCGAGATACCGTTGAAGGTGTCCACCAGCCACTTATCCGCAGGCATATCCTCCCCTGCCGCGGCGGCAAGGCGGGAAAATACTTCCCCATCAACCGTGAAGGGGTCTTCCTTGTCAGGCGCTGCGGGCAAACGATAAAACAAGCCGGGAAGCACCTGACGGTCCGGGTTCATCTCGAAGTCGATGCGGCGCAGACAGTCCAGGATACGGCCATCCTTATCGGCTAAAATAAGGTTGGCGCGGCGGGGAAACGCCTCTAAAATGAGGGAAAAACGGCGGCGGTCGGCGAGGTCGTCGGCGGCGGAAATGTGTATGATCACCACGCGCTCCAGCGGTATTTGTTCGATTTTTTCAATGATCCCGCCTGACAGATACTTCCGCAAAAGCATACAGAACATGGGGGGCTGGGCGGGATTATCCCGGAGCAGCTCCGTCAGGTGCAGGCGGGGCTGTCCGCCTCCGGCGGACAGCAGCAGGCGGCGGCTGCCGCGGAGCAGCAGCACCACCTGGTCGCGGGCAGGCTGCTGTATTTTCTCGATACGGCTGCCGGCGACAAGGGGCGAAAGCTCCGCCACCACCGCCTGCAGGCATACGGCATCCAGGGGCATATCAGGTCTCCTCCATCATGGCGCGGAACAGCTCTTCCGCGCGGTTTTTATCACCTTTTAAGTATAAATAGCCCATCAAACACTCCAAACCGGTGGCGGAATGGTACTGGGCCGGGGTGGCGCTGCGGGACATGGTGTGGACGTTGGCGTTGCGGCCGCGCTTGTAGACCGCCTGCTCCTCGGGCGTGAGCAGCGGGAGCACCTTCTGCATTTTTTCCGCCTGGGCGGGGGCGCAGACCAGGGCGATGGTGGCGCGGTGCAGGTCCTTGCCTGTCGCTGTACCGTGGACACAAAGCCAGGTACGGACCAGCGTTTCATAGACCGCATCACCCATATGGGCCAGGGCGATGGCGCTCATTTTACGCAGTTCATCAGGGGATAGTTTTGGGGCAAAATAGTTCAAAATGTTCCACTTCCTTTACCCCCTCAGTATGACACATTTGGTTTGTTTTGGCAAGAAAAAGTGTCGACAAGCGGGCACATATATGATACAATTCCGGCAGCGATGCTTTACATTTATGTTCCCTTTTTTATACTTTGCTGATACAACACCACATTTTTTGCGCGAGGCGCACGCCAGGCTGCGTCAGCAGGCGCATTTCAGGAGGTTTTTTATGCCGCATACGGAGAAACGCTATAAGAAGGGCGAGATCATCTGCCGGCCCAAGGAGATGGTGATGAGTATGTACAACATCCTCTACGGCAGCGTGGGGGTGTACTTCGATTATGGGATGCCGGAGCAGGTGGAGGTGGTGACCATGCGGGAGGGCGACTTCTTCAACGTCATCAGCTTTTTGGAGTCGCGGCCCCGGAACACCACGGCGGTGGCGCTGGAGAACACCATCGTCAGCGAGATCACCTATGACAACTTCAGCGCCTACTTCCGGGAGAAGCCGGCGAAGATCATGAGCCTTTTGCAGCACATGAGCGCGCGGATGCGGCAGATGCAAAAGGCCTATGTGGACACCTGCCACGCGCTGGAGCTGTACGGCGACAAGGCAAGGCTGGCGGCGGAGCACGGCGAGTGGACCGACAGCCACAACCGGACGTACAACCTGCTGAAGGCCATGTTCCCGTCCATGTACCACGAGGAGGAGAAATAGATACGCGTCCCCCGGCTTTTGGGCCGGGGGATATTTTTTACCGTTATCCTATTTGCAGATACGGGTTGTGGAAACTGGAAAAATCCGGTATACTGAGGGAGAGAGGAAATGAGACGCGCATCCCAGCGCGTACGGGAGAGAAAGGAGCAACCGAATGAAGAAACGATTTTGGGCACTGGTGCTGGCAGGCTGTCTGGCTGCGGTGCTCAGCACCGCAGCGTGGGCGACGTCGCCCAAACCGTTCTATGTAGAGCTGCCAAGCGGCGAGACGATCGCGCTTGATGCGGAGTCTGGGGACAGCATCGAAAACGTGAAAAAAAAGTTGGAGGCGAAAACCAACATCGCTGCCGGGGAGCAGCATCTCTATTACGGCGGAAAATTGTTAGTAGATGGCCGCACATTAGCAGACTACAACATTCAAAAGGGCAGTACGCTGCAGCTGCGGCGTGTACCCAGTGGGACAGCACTGACAAACGCGAACTGGGACGGTGCGCCGGTCATAATCAGCGAAAAGACGCTGCATAGCGGCACATACTATCTGTGCAACGATGTGGAGCTGACGCAGGCGCTGGTCATTCAGAGGACTGTGACGCTGGACCTGAACGGGTTCGTGCTGAACATGACCGGCAGCGGCAGCGGCAGCGGCAGCGTCATCAAGGTAGAGAACGGTACGCTGACGCTGGTGGACAGCAACCTCGACGCCATACACAAATTCGTCAAGAATACCGACGACCCTTGGACGCTGGATGAAAGCCAGGGCACCGAGGTCATTAAGGGCGGGGTCATCACCGGCGGAAATGCCGGTTATAATGACGGCGGCGGTGTATACGTCTGCCCCGGCGCAGCGTTCGTGATGCAGGGCGGCAATATCGTAGGCTGCACAGCCAAGCAAGGCGGCGGCGTGTACGTGGCCGACGACTATACGACCAAAGCACTTGGACACTTCGCCATGGCGGGCGGCAGCATCGTCGGGTGCGTGGCGAACGACGAGCAATTAAGCGGCGGCGGTGTGGCCAACCACGGCGCCTTCACCATGACCGGCGGCACCATCCGCAGCTGTATTGCCGCCGATGGACAAGGCGGCGGCATCTACAGCGTCCGGCAGCTGCACATCAGCGGCGATGCCGCTGTCAGGGACTGCACGGCCAAGGGCAGCTACGCTTCCTCGAGCGCGATGAATGTTTCATCGGATCAACAATACACCGCCGTCATTGCGGGCGGCACCTTCGACGGAAATGTAGTAAGCAGCAAGAGTACCACCATCACCGGCGGCACCTTCAACGGTGATGTGCGGAACAGCAGCGTGATCGAGAACGGACAATTCAACGGCGCAGTTGATAATCAAGAAGGGACTATCAAGGGCGGCACGTTCAACGGCAGCGTCGTAAATAGTGGCGAGTATGAATTTGGGATACCCTACCACATCGGTACCATCAGCGGCGGAACGTTCAACGGCACCGTGACGAATAAAGACGCCGGGATAATCAGCGGCGGGACCTTCTATGGCGGCATCGTGAACACAGATGGTGACCCCGTAAAGCCCACAGGCGCCATCGTAAAGTTCATGAGCGAGGGTAAGCTGTACGCCATGCAAATTGCTGCGGCGGAGCCCCCCGCAGCCCCCGTCAAAGACGGGTATGTATTCAAGGGCTGGTACACAGACGAGGTGTGCACCAAAGTCTACGACTTTGACCAGATCGTGACGGAGAGCATCACCCTGTACGCCAAGTGGGCGGAGGCTCCGCGATACTATTACTACGACGGCACCACAACGGCCGACGAGGGCGAGAAGGGCTCTCCCAAGACCTTTGACGCGGGGGTGGGCGTCTACGCCGTGAGCGCGGCGCTGTCGCTGACAGGAACGGCATGGATCGGCCGGAAACGGCATTGAGCAAAAAAGAAAGCCCTTGCGGGCTTTCTTTTTTTGCGTATTCTCAGATGTGCATACAGACGTCCCAGGCGCCCCAGATGACGTTGCGGAGGTTGCCCCACTTCTCGCAGGTGCCGACGCGGTAGACCTTATGGTCGTCGGCGGCGATGGGCGCGGGCACGAAGCCGATGCCGTTGACCACGCTGTCGCACTCGATGCGGATCTCGGTGCCATCCTTCTGCTTGACCATGACGAAGCCGTCGCCGATCTCGGTGATGGTGGAATTCAGGTAGACGGGGACCTTCTTGAACGCCAGCATCTCGCGGAGGAAGGAGGCGTTGGCCAGACAGGTGCCGGGGGTGGCGATCAGGTCGTCGGCGTACTCGACGATGATGGGGTGCTTGCCCTGGAGGACCATCTCGTAGGCGGCCTCGCAGGAGGACTGTCCGCCGCCGAAGAAGACGATGCGGTCGCCGGCGTCCACCTGGTTCAGCAGCAGCTGGGTGAAGTTGATGGTCTTGTTGAAGCCCTTGACCGGCAGGGTCTTGGGGTGGGAGCCGGTGCAGACGATGATCTCGTCGAACTCGCGGCGCAGGGTGGCGGGGGCGTTGATCTCCATGTTGAAGCGGACTTCGATGTCGTTCTTCTTCAGCTCACGCTCGTACCAGCGCAGCAGGGCCTTGTCGGCCTCCTTGAAGCTCATGGCGGAGGCGGTGATGTACAGGCCGCCCAGCTCGTTGGTCTTTTCGAAGATGACGGGGGTATGGCCGCGCTGCTTGAGCACCAGGGCGCACTCCATGCCGCCGATGCCGCCGCCGATGATGGCGACCTTCTTGGGCTTGCGGGTGGGGACGATCTTGTACTTGTTGTGCTGCATGGTGCTGGGCGTCAGGGCGCAGCGGGCCAGGTGCAGCGAGTCGTCCATGGGCTGCATATTGGGCGTGCTCTTGGACTTGTTGAAGCTGAAGCAGGCGTTATGACAGTTGATGCAGGGTTTGATGTCCTCTACGCGGTCCTCCAGGATCTTGTTGACCCACTCGGGGTCCACCAGGTTCTGGCGGGCGATGCCCACGGCGTCCAGACGGCCGGCGGCGATCTCCTCGGCGGCCTTGGCGGGGTCCATCTTGCCGGCGCAGACCACGGGCTTGGTGGTGAAGTTCTTGATGTGCTCCACCTCGGAGAGGTTGCAGTTCTCGGGCATATAGACCGGGGGATGGGCCCAGTACCAGGCGTCGTAGGTGCCGTTGTCGCAGTCGAACATATCGTAGCCGGCATCCTCCAGGTACTTGATGGCCTTCTCGGACTCGGCCATGTCGCGGCCGAACTCAACGAATTCCTCGCCGGGGACGGCACCCTGGCCGAAGCCCTTGGTCTTGGACACCACGGAGTAACGCAGGGCCACGGGGAAGTCCTTGCCGCAGACGGCCTTGATGGCCTGGACGATCTCCACGGGGAAGCGGTAGCGGTTCTCGAAGGAGCCGCCGTACTCGTCGGTACGGTAGTTCATGTTGGCAATGGTGAACTGGTCCAGCAGATAGCCCTCATGCACCGCGTGGATCTCGACACCGTCGACGCCGGCGTCCTGCAGGAGCTTGGCGGTCTTGGCAAAGGCGTCCACCATCTCGTGGATCTCCTCCACGGTCAGGGGACGGGACTTGCACTCGGGATACCAGCGGTTGGGGGTGGCGGAGGCGGAGGCGGTGATGTAGTCCACGTTCAGGAAGGGCTTGCCCACGGCGCCGAAGGCCTTGTTCTGGAGCATCTTGACCATGATGTCGTTGATGGCCATGGAACGGCCCATGCCGGCGGACAGCTGGACGAACAGCTTGGAGCCGGTCTTGTGGAACTCAGGCAGCCACTCGGCCAGGTCCTTGAACATCTTTTTGTTCTGGTACAGCCAGCGGCCGCCCATGGTGTCGCGGACACACTGCATACCCGGCAGCACCAGGCCCACGTTGTTCTGGGCGCGGTTCAGAATGTGGTAGGCGGCTTCCTTGTCGAAGTGACAGGGCTCCAGCCAGCCGAACAGGGACGTACCGCCCATAGAGGGCTGCACGATGCGGTTCTTGATCTCCACGTTGCCGATCTTCCAGGGGGTAAACAGAGCGCTGTATTTCTCGTTCATTCGGTGTTCCTCCTCATATTTTCAGCATACTGCCGGATTTTACTTCCTTATTATAGCGGATTTTTGGGCGAAGTACAATAACGAAATTGGAAGAAGTGTCGTTTTTCTGGCAAATCCGGGGAAATAACCGGGAAAAAGCGGCAGGGAGGTCCCTGCCGCCTTCGGCTTATTCGGTTTCGGGGGCACCGCCCTGCTCCCGGGCGTATTCCTCCAGGGCCTGGGCCAGGACCTTCTTGTCGTGGCGGCTGTGGACCTGGGTCAGGTCGAACCGCGCCCACATATCCGGGCGGCGGGCCATGGTGCGCTTGTAGCTCTCCTTCGTGCGCCAGTCGGCCACGTTGCCGTGATGGCCGCTGAGCAGGACCTCCGGTACCCTGCGGCCGTGCCATTCCTCCGGGCGGGAGTACTGGGGGTACTCCAAAAGGCCGTTCCAGTGGCTCTCGTCGGTGTAGCAGCTCTCCTCCGGCAGGACGCCGGGGACCATGCGGCACAGGCAGTCCGCCAGGGCCATGGCGGGTATCTCGCCGCCGGTGAGGACGAAGTCGCCTGTGGAGATCTCCTCGTCCACGCACTCGTCCAGGAAGCGCTGGTCCACGCCCTCGTAGTGGCCGCAGACCAGGATCAGGCGGTCGTACCGCGCCTTCAGCTCGCGGGCCACCTGCTGGGTCAGCACCCGGCCGCAGGGGGACATATAGATGGTGTGGACCCTCTCCCCCGCTTCATCACAGATATGCTGCCAGCAGCGGTACAGGGGATCGGCCTGCATGACCGCGCCGCGGCCGCCGCCGTAGGGGTAGTCATCCACCTGCATCTGCTTGTTGGTGGTGTAGTCCCGTATCTGGTGGGTCTGTATGGTGACAAAGCCCCGTTCCCGGGCACGGCCGATGATGGACGAGCCCATCATCGCTTCCACCGCGTCGGGGAACAGGGTCATAATGTCAATTCTCATCGGTGGCCAATCCTTTCATCATGTGTACGCGGATGATCCCGACATCCGGGTCCGCGGAGGCGATAAAGACCTCCGGCACGGCGGGGATCAGATACTCGTGGGCGCCGCCCCGGACCTGGTAGACCTTGTGGGCGGGATAGTGGAGCACCTTGTCCAGCTTTCCCAGCGCCTCGCCGGTGGCATCGTCCAGAACGGTGCAGCCCTCCAGCTCCGCGTCGAAATACTGCCCCTTGGGCAGCTTGGCGTCGGTGCGGCGGATGGAGACCGTTTTGCCCTTCAGCGCCAGGGCATCGTCCATGGTGGCGACGCCGGGCAGGGCCAGCAGGACGGTGGATTTATGGACCCGGGCGGAGGTGACCTTCACGGGCTGTCCGCCGATATAGAGGGTCTTGAACGAGGCGATGAACTCCGGGTCAAAGCCGGCGGGGTTCACCTTGACCTCGCCGCGGATGCCGTGGGCGTTGACAACAGCGCCGACGGGAATGAAATCGGGACGCATGGGGGACCTCCTCCCTGTCAGAACATATCCTTCAGCTGGGACAGCGTGAAGTGCAGCTGGAAGCGCAGCATATAGTACAGCGCCGCCGCGCCCACGGAGAAGATCAGCCCCAGGAGCGCGCGGGTACGGCCCCGACGCCGGAAGCGCACGGCGGCCACCACGACGCAGACCGCGTCGGACACAAAGGGCAGCCACAGCAGAAGGGTCATGGGCCAGAAGGCCAGCCAGGGGTTGTAGTTGGCCGCAGTAATGGCGCCCACCAACAGCGAAGCCAGATCGTAGATAAAGAACGGGACGATCAGGTTGATGATGCCGTGGATCAGGGAACGGGTATCGCCGCGCATAGCTGACCCTCCTTTCGACAGAATAATGCATCTGAGTTAGTATACCATATTCTGCATATCCGCGCAATGGCATATTTTTCCTGCGCGGAGACTTAGCGGCCCCCGGCGGCGGCAGCGGCTGTTCCTCCGCAGGCAGGCACTACATTTTGTGTGTCTCCCCCGCGGACAAATCACTATATCTTGTGTAACTTTGGCGAAGTGCACAAAAACAGGGTGCACTTTTTGGCAGGTTGTTTTCCTATATTTTGGTTTTTTGCTCTTGAAACGGCACAAGATGTAGTGTATTATGTCAATGCGCGCATCACTGCGGATGCGGGCTTAGCGCTGTGTACCGCCGCATCGGCGGGGAGAGATAGAGGAGACAGGAGGACGTGCCATGAAGATCATCAAGAGAAACGGCGCCGAGGTAGGCTTTGACATCACCAAGATCATTATCGCCATCACCAAGGCCAACGAGTCCGTGGAGGAAGTGGACCGGATGACACCGGTGCAGATACAGCGCATCGCGGAGTCCGTGGACCTGCAGTGCCAGAAGATGAACCGCGCCCCCACCGTGGAGGAGATACAGGATATGGTGGAGCACTATATCATGGCCCACGGCGCGTTCGAGGTGGCCAAGCACTATATCACCTATCGCTACACCCGTTCTCTGGTGCGTAAGTCCAACACCACCGACGACAAGATCCTCAGCCTCATCGAGTGCAACAACGAGGAGGCCAAGCAGGAGAACTCCAACAAGAACCCGGTGGTGAACTCCACCCAGCGGGACTATATGGCCGGCGAGGTCAGCCGGGACATCACCAACCGCATCCTGCTGCCCAAGGATATCGTGGACGCCCACAACGAGGGCATCATCCACTTCCATGATACGGATTATTACGCCCAGCATATGCACAACTGCGACCTGGTCAACCTGGAGGATATGCTGCAGAACGGCACCGTTATCACCGGGACGCTGATCGAGAAGCCCCACAGCTTCGCCACCGCCTGCAACATCGCCACCCAGATCGTGGCACAGGTGGCCAGCAACCAGTACGGCGGACAGTCCATCTCCCTGACCCATCTGGCGCCCTTCGTGCAGATCAGCCGGGAGAAGATCCGCGCCAGCGTGCGGGACGAGTTCGACGCCGTGGGCGTAGCCGTCACAGAGGACAAGATCAACTCCATCGCGGAGAAGCGGCTGCGGGAGGAGATCCGCCGCGGCGTGCAGACCATACAGTATCAGGTGGTGACGCTGCTGACCACCAACGGACAGGCCCCCTTCGTGACGGTGTTCATGTATCTGGGCGAGGCCAAGAACCAGCAGGAAAAGGACGACCTGGCCCTGATCATCGAGGAGACGCTGCTGCAGCGGTACCAGGGCGTGAAGAACGAAAAGGGCGTGTGGGTCACGCCGGCGTTCCCCAAGCTCATCTATGTGCTGGAGGAGGACAACATCCGCGAGGACAGCAAGTACTGGGAGCTGACGAAGCTGGCCGCCAAGTGCACCGCCAAGCGGATGGTGCCGGACTATATCAGCGAGAAGAAGATGCTGGAGCTGAAGGTGGACAAGAACGGCAACGGCCACTGCTATCCCTGCATGGGCTGCCGCAGCTTCCTGACCCCCTATGTGGACGAGGACGGGAACCCCAAGTACTACGGGCGGTTCAACCAGGGAGTCGTGACCGTAAACCTGCCGGACATCGCCCTGAGCTCCGGCGGGAATATCGAGAAGTTCTGGCGCATTTTCGACGAGCGCATGGAGCTGTGCCACCGGGCGCTGCTGTGCCGCCACGAGCGCCTGAAGGGCACGCTGTCCGACGCGGCACCCATCCTGTGGCAGTACGGCGCCTGCGCGCGGCTGAAGAAGGGCGAGCCCATCGACAAGCTGCTGTACGGCGGGTACTCCACCATCTCCCTGGGCTACGCGGGACTGTATGAGTGCGTGAAGTACATGACCGGCAAGAGCCACACCGACCCCAGCGCCACGCCCTTCGCACTGGAGATCATGCACAAGCTGAACGCCGCCTGCAAGACCTGGAAGGCGCAGCACAACATCGATTTCTCCCTGTACGGCACACCGCTGGAATCCACCACCTATAAGTTCGCCAAGTGCCTGCAGAAGCGCTTTGGCGTCATCGAGGGCATCACGGACAAGGGGTACATCACCAACAGCTATCACGTGCACGTCACCGAGCCCATCGACGCGTTCAAGAAGCTGGAGTTCGAGGCGCAGTTCCAGCACCTGTCCCCCGGCGGAGCCATCAGCTACGTGGAGGTGCCGGATATGCAGAACAATCTGGACGCGGTGCTGGAGGTGATGAAGTTCATCTACGATCACATCATCTACGCGGAGCTGAACACCAAGAGCGACTACTGCCAGGTGTGCGGCTGGGACGGCGAGATCGAGGTGGTCGAGGAGGACGGCAAGCTGATCTGGAAATGCCCCCAGTGCGGCAACACGGATCAGGACAAGATGAACGTGGCCCGACGGACCTGCGGCTACATCGGCACCCAGTTCTGGAACCAGGGGCGGACGCAGGAGATCAAGGACCGCGTGCTGCATCTGTAATTCTCTTCAAATGCGGGGCGGGCGTGTGCCCGCCCCTGTTTTTCACCTTGCTTCTTTCCCTTTTATTTTTCAGCTTTATTTTAATGTTATTTTAACCTTTATGGTCTATACTCAGGGTCAGGAGGTCGTTCCATGCATTATGGAGAATTGAAGAAATGTGATATCGCCAACGGTATCGGCGTGCGGGTGACGCTGTTCGTATCCGGCTGCACCAACCACTGCCCGGACTGCTTTCAGCCCCAGACGTGGGATTTTGACTACGGAAAGGAATTCACGGAGGACACCAAGGCGGAGATATTCGCGGAGCTGGACAAGCCCTTTGTCAGCGGCCTGACGGTGCTGGGCGGCGAGCCCTTCGAGCCGCGGAACCAGCGGGAGCTGCTGCCGCTGCTGCGGGAGGTCAAGGCGAAGTATCCGGGCAAGACCATATGGTGCTTTACCGGGTTCCGGCTGGACGACGAGCTGCTGGCAGACGGCAGCTATCCCCGGTGCGAGGCAACGGATGAGATGCTCGCGTGCATCGACGTACTGGTGGACGGACGGTTTATGAAGGAACTGAAGGACATCTCCCTCCAGTTCCGGGGCAGCCGGAACCAACGGGTCATCGATATGAACCGAACAAGAGAGACGGGAACGATCTGCATTTGGGACAAACTAAGACGGTAACAAGGAGGTATCCTATGCGGAAAACACTTTGGACAGCGCTGGCGCTGGTGATGGTCCTTACGCTGGCGGGATGCGGCGAACAGCGGCGCACGGACAACAGCGGAACGGACAGTACGGCCTATACGCCGGACGCAGGCTATACGCTGGGCAGCACGGACGTGGTACAGCTGAACGGATTTCGCGCCATCGACATTGAATGGGTCAGCGGGCAGGTGAATGTGGAGCTATACGACGGCGAGGGCATACAGCTGTCGGAGACGCTTGCCGACGGCAGCGCCGTAACGCAGCAGATGGAATGGCGGGTAGACGAGGACGACAGCGAGCTGGACATCCGTTCGCAGCCCAAGCTGGTGAGCCTGAACGAGGAGAAGATCCTGACCGTAAAGCTGCCCCGGAGCATGGTGCTGTATGGGCTGGACATTGACGCCGTCAGCGCCGGGGTGTCGGTGGATCTGACGGACGAGGACACGCTTTCGCTGAGTGAGCTGGATGTGGCCTCGGTCAGCGGCGCGATCCGTGTCTATGCGGCCAACGCCGGGGAGATATCCCTGTCCACCACCAGCGGAAGCATCACCGGAAGCGTCCGCACCCAGAAGCTGGAGGCGGACAGCGTCAGCGGCAGCATTGACCTGGCGCTGGACATCACGCCGGCAGAACTGGAAGCGGAGACCAACAGCGGGAGCATCGTCATGCAGCTGTGCGATCTCAGTACGCTGCCCTCTCCCCTGCCGGTGGAATTCAAGACCACCAGCGGCAAGCTCAGCGGCGACGTGGCCTTTACTGCGGTGCAGGACGCCGCGTGGGAATTCCAGACGGTCAGCGGAAATGTGGAGCTGCTGACGGTGCGGTAAAAAAGCGCGAAAAATGACCGCCCTTACGGGCGGTCATTTTTTGTGCACTTGTCAGCGGACCAGCTCGCCCACGGTGGGGCCATTGGCAGCCTGGGACTCGTCGGTGTCGATGTGCATGGTGGTAGCACCGCCCACATTGACGCGGACGACCACATCGTCGAAGATCAGCTTGCGGCCCTCACCGCCGCAGGCGACCTTGATGATCTCGCCGTTCTTGATGCCCATGGCAGCGGCATCCTCCTCAGTGACGTGCAGGTGGCGCTTCGCCACGATGACGCCCTCGGACAGCTCCACCTCGCCGGCAGGCCCGATCAGCTTACAGGCGCCGGAGCCCTTCACGTCGCCGCTTTCGCGGATGGGGGCGTCGATGCCCAGGGTGCGGGCGTCCGTGGCAGAAACCTCCACCTGGTCCGCCTTACGGGTGGGGCCCAGGATGGACACGTTGGCCATCTCCTTCTTGGGGCCGACGATGGTCAGGCGCTCGTTGCAGGCGTACTGGCCGGGATAGGACAGGGGCTTGCGGATAGTCAGCTGATAGCCTGCGCCGAACAGCTTTTCCACAGTCTCCTGGGTCAGGTGGATGTGACGTGCGGACGTCTCGATCATAAAGCTCATAGCGATACTCTCCTTTGTATGATTTTTCACGTTTTTATTTATTTTTCAGGGGGTACAGATCTTTTTCGGAGATGCGTTCCAGCGTCTCCACTTCGCCGACACAGAAGTAATTTTTGCTCTCGGCCACCAGAGTGCCGGTCAGGCGGACGCAGTCACCCCGGCGCATGAGCTTCGCCTCGTCCAACAGCTCCGCGTTGTCCGCAAGGCGGACGGTGAGGCCAAAGCCGGTGTCGATCTCCCCGGCGCTGTTCAGATACCACCAGGGGAAACGCAGCTCCACCGCGCGGCCGGCATAGCGGCCCTGGGAGCCGTGGAGGTACTCGGTCTTCACCTGCTCAAAGGTGCGGGGGACGATCTCTCCGTCCGGCATGGGGAAATAGAGCGTGCCGTACAGGCGGCTGAAGCGCTTGAGACGCTGGCCGTGACGGCTGACCATCAGGAACAGGACCACGCCGGCCATCAGGGCGCCGTACATACCGTGGCCCTCGATCAGGCTCCAGACAAAGACGGCGACGGCGATGAGGAACAGCACGCGGTTCATGTCATCCTGTCCTCCCCAGATATCTTTCAGTCGGTTCATAGGCGCCCTCCTTTTCTCAACAGCACTCATCTTACCACACCGCGGCGGCGTATGCAAGGGAAATCGCCATGCACGGTACAATTTCCTCTTGTATTCGGCAAAAAATCTGCTATAATCAGAGCAACGATTTTTCGCGGTGCTATCACCGGAACTAATAGGAGGCGGTTTTTATGTCCGTAAAGCTGGAGCTGTACCGGGTTTTTAAGGAGGTCGCCGAGGTGGGCAACATCACGGCCGCGGCACAGGCACTGTATATCTCCCAGTCGGCGGTGAGCCAGTCCATCAAGCAGCTGGAGCGCGACCTGCAGACACGGCTGTTTGCCCGGAACAGCCGGGGCGTGACGCTGACCGCCGAGGGACAGATGCTGTATGAGTACGTCCGCAGCGCCATGGGCCTGCTGGAGACGGGCGAGGAGAAGCTGAGCCAGACCCGGGAATTGCAGATGGGGCAGCTGACCATCGGCGCCAGCGACACCGTGACCAGCCAGTTCCTGCTGCCGTATCTGGACGCGTTCCACAAGCGGCACCCGGCCATCCACATCCAGATCGTGTCCGGGCGGAGCCACAAGGTACTGGGGCTGCTGCGCTCCGGCAAAGTGGACATCGCCTTCGCCAGCACGCCGGCGGATGACGCCGGACTGCGGATATATCCCTGCTTCGATACCCACGCCATCTTTGTGGCGGGGGCGGAGTATCCCTGCGACTTCCGGCACGTATACACGCTGGAGGAGATCGCGGCGTTCCCGCTGATCCTGCTGGAGCGCAAGGCCTCCAGCAGGCTGTATCTGGAACGGTTCTTCTTGCAGAATGGGCTGAAGCTGAACCCGGAGATCGAGCTGGGCGCCCGGAGCCTGCTGGTGGATCTGGCGGCCATCGGCTTCGGCGTGGCCGGCGTAACGGAGGAGTTTGTCCGGAAGGAGCTGGACAGCGGACGGCTGAAAAAGCTGAAGACCTCCTTTGAGATACCTGCCCGCAGCGTGGATATGTGCCTGCTGAGCGATGTGCCCCAGTCCGCCGCCGCAGAACGGTTCACGGACTTTGTCAAGGACAGCTTATCCAAGCTATGAGCAGGGCTTTTCGCCCCGGTAAAACCCACAAAAAACGGCAAATCGCGCCTAAATAGTTCTCCGTTTTTCCCTGTCGCTTTTCCCCGCGAAATCAGGTATAGTAGGTGTACTATATCTCACGAGAGGAAGTGGTGGTCATGCAGCAGCTGAAGGAGCGCATCCTGCGGGAGGGCCGTGTCCTGCCCGGGAACATCATCAAGGTGGACGGGTTTTTGAACCATCGCGTCGATACGGCGCTGATGCGGGATCTGGCGGACGAGTTTGCCAAGTATTTTGACGTAAAGAATATCACGATGGTGCTTACGGCAGAGGCCAGCGGTATCGCGCTGGCAACGATCTGCGCCGAACGGTATGGTGTGCCCATGGTCTTTGCCAAGAAGGCCAAGAGTGACAACATCGAGGGCGGTCTGTACCAGAGTGATATTTTTTCTTACACCTACAAGAAGAAGGTCACGCTGCTGGTAAGTCAGGACTGGATCACCGAGGACGACAAGGTGCTCATCATTGACGACTTCATGGCCAAGGGCTACGCCATGCGGGGCCTGATCGACATCGTGAACAAGGCCGGCGCGCAGCTGATGGGCATCGGCGTGGCGGTGGAAAAGGGCTTTCAGGACGGTGGCGACAGCCTGCGCCGGGAGGGCTACCCCATCAAGTCCCTGGCCGTTATCGACAGCGCCGAGGACGGCGTGATCCGCTTCCGGGAGGACGACTGACATGAAAAAGGTGCTGGTTCTGGATTTCGGCGGGCAGTATAACCTGCTGGTGGCGCGGCGCGTCCGCGAATGCGGCGTATACTGCGAGATCAAGTCCTATCGGCTGAGCATGGCGGATATCCGTGCCTTTGGGCCGGACGCGCTGATCCTCACCGGCGGCCCCGCCACCGTGTTCGAGCCCAACGCCCCTATGGTGGACAGATCGCTGTTTGAAATGGGTATCCCCGTGCTGGGCATCTGCTACGGGCAGCAGCTGATGATGCAGCTGCTGGGCGGTCAGTGCCGCAAGGCGGAGACGCGGGAGTACGGCAAGATCCAGCTGACCCACACGGCCTCCCCCCTGTTTGCCGGCGTGCCGGAGACATCCGTGTGCTGGATGAGCCACGGCGTGGAGGTAGAGCGTATCGCCCCGGGCTTTAAGGTCATCGCGACCACAGACGGCTGCGGCTTCGCCGCTGTGGAAAACGCGGATCGGAAGCTGTATGGCGTGCAGTTCCACCCGGAGGTGCAGCACACGGAGTACGGTATGCAGGTGCTGGAAAACTTCCTGTACAAGGTCTGCGGCTTCAGCGCCGAGTGGACCATGGCGTCCTATCTGGACGAGGCCGTGGCGGAGTGCCGGCGGCAGATCGGCAGCGGCCGGGTACTGCTGGCGCTGTCCGGCGGCGTGGACAGCTCTGTGGCGGCGGCGCTGCTGCAGCGCGCCGTAGGCGACCAGCTGACGTGCATTTTCGTGGACCACGGACTGCTGCGGAAGGATGAGGGCGACCAGGTAGAGCAGGTGATGAAGCACCAGTTCCACGTGGATGTGCGCCGCGTCAACGCGGGACCGCGGTTTTTGAGCAAGCTGGCAGGCGTTACCGAGCCGGAGCACAAGCGGAAGATCATCGGCGAAGAGTTTATCCGGGTCTTTGAGGAAGAGGCCAAAAAGATCGGCGCGGTGGATTTCCTGGCCCAGGGGACCATCTACCCCGATGTGGTGGAGTCCGGCCTGGGCGGCGAGAGCGTGGTCATCAAGAGCCACCACAACGTGGGCGGCTTGCCGGACTGTGTGGATTTCAAGGAGATCGTGGAGCCGCTGCGGCGGCTGTTCAAGGACGAGGTGCGGAAGCTGGGCACCGAGCTGGGTCTGCCGGACGAGCTGGTGTGGCGGCAGCCCTTCCCCGGCCCCGGTCTGGCTATTCGCGTCATCGGCGATATCACCGAGGAAAAGCTGGCCATTCTGCGGGAGGCGGACGCCATCTTCCGGGAGGAAATGCGTCTGGCCGGTCTGGATCGCACCACCAGCCAATTTTTCGCGGTGCTGACCGACCTGCGGAGCGTGGGCGTTATGGGCGACGAGCGCACCTATGACTACACGCTGGCGCTGCGGGCCGTGCAGAGTCAGGACTTTATGACCGCTACCTGGTCACGCCTGCCCTATGAGCTGCTGGACAAGGTCTCCGGCCGGATCGTGGGCGAGGTGAAGCACATCAACCGCATTTGCTATGATATCACCTCCAAGCCGCCGGCAACGGTGGAGTGGGAATAATACCCGAAAGGCTGAAAAGCCTTGAAAATGCTGGACTTTTGCGTTACGGAATTGCCCCGTGACAACAAAATGACAACATTTTAAGATTATCCAAGAATAAAGAGCTATCTGATTTCTGTTAGAGAAGTCAGATAGCTCTTTTTGTTTTACCTAAATTTAATCGTTCTTCAACCGGTTCTTGAACGCCGCCGCCATCGCATCGCTGAGCTGCTGGGACGGAACTTTTACATAGCCGGAGATTTCATCATATTTCGGGTAGTTATAACGCCACTTGTCGTAGTCCTCCCGGTTGATTCCGCCGCTGCGGAGTTTTTCTGCCTGCTGCGCCCAAACAGTGAGCATTTCGGATAGCTCGGCAGCGTCCTTCCCCTTCCGAGGGTCAACACGCAGAGAAACGCCGTTTTCGCCGGTTTCCACCGTCAGACCGTAGCGGTCCTCCAAGGTGAACAGCGTGTGCATCAGGCCGAGATAGCTGTCAATGTCCGGCACGGACAGCGCCAGCGGTGAGACACCCAGCGCACCGGCAAGGCTTTCCGTCAGCTCAGCCTTGGGCGTTCTGCTGCCGGACTCATACTGCGCCATACGAATGTCGGCAGTCTTTTCAGGAAAGCCGACCACTTGCCCCAAGTATTTTTGCGTCATTCCCCGCAAATTGCGGAAGAATCGAATTCTCTCACCGATTGCCATAGCGATTACGCTCCTCGTTTTTGATCTGTGTAATCAGTATAGCATATAGATTTAGGTTGCGTCAAGATAGCAAAAGCAAAAAAGTTAAATATTATTTCCCCAAGTCCCTTGACAATAGCAAATTCGCTTAGTATAATAGCTATAGCAAATAGCGTTAAGCTATTTGCGAACAACAGAATATCCGTCGTGCACCACGGTAATGGTGTACCCGCTCGGGCAAATCGGAATGCGGCCAGGAAGTTCTCCGACAATAAACAAGAAAACTATATGCAAACGAAAGGGGTGATGAAATGGAAAACACAAACTTTATGAGAGTGGAGGAAGTTGCACAGGAACTGGGCGTTTCCAAATCCTACGCCTACAAGATCGTGCAAAAGCTGAATGAAGAACTGAAAAACAAAGGCTTTCTCACGATTTCGGGACGAGTCAACAAGCAATATTTTATGGAACGCACCTGTTACGGTGCTGTTCAGAAAGAGAGGTAAAAATGTCAGTTTACAAAGATACCAAGAACAACACTTGGAAAGTCTACTACCGTTTCACGGATTGGCAGGGTAAAGTCCACCAGTCTACGAAGCGAGGCTTTCCAACCAAACGAGAAGCTCTTGCTTGGGAGCGGGAACAACTCCACAAGGTGGAAGCCGATCTGGATATGACCTTTGAGAGCTTTATCGACACCTACACAGCCGATATGAAAAATCGGCTGAAAGAGAACACTTGGCACACGAAGGAGCATATCATCCGTACCAAACTGCTTCCCTACTTCGCCAAGCGGAAAATGAACTCGATCCAGCCCAAAGACATTATCGCTTGGCAAAATGAGATGATCAAATGTCGTGATAAGAGCGGCGAGGCGTATTCGCCGGTGTATCTCAAAACCCTGCACAATCAACTCAGTGCCATTTTCAATCACGCTGTGAAATTCTACGGGCTGAAAGACAATCCCGCCGCCAAGGTCGGCAATATGGGAAAGGCCAAGGCAAGAGAGATGCTTTTCTGGACGCAGGAAGAATACAAGAAATTTTCCGAAGAAATGATGGACAAGCCCGTTTCCTTCTATGCTTTTGAAATGCTGTATTGGTGCGGTATCCGGGAGGGAGAGTTACTGGCGCTGACACCGGCAGATTTTGATTTTGACCGGCAGACGGTCACGATAAACAAATCCTATCAGCGCATCGGTGGCCGGGACATCATCACTGACCCGAAAACGCCGAAAAGTAACCGGACGATCAAAATGCCGGAGTTCCTCTGCGAGGAAATGCAGGACTATCTGGGAATGCTCTACGGGCTGAAAAAGAAGGACCGCATTTTCACCGTAACCAAAAGCTATCTTCATCACGAAATGGACAGAGGTGCCAAGGCCGCAGGGGTCAAGAGGATCAGAATCCACGATTTGAGACACAGCCATATTTCGCTTTTGATTGAAATGGGGTATTCAGCGGTAGCGATTGCTGACCGGGTAGGACACGAAAGCATCAATATCACCTACAACTACGCTCACCTGTTCCCATCCACGCAAAGCGATATGGCGGACAAGCTCAATCAATTCAGAAAGGACGGTGTAAACGATGTCATTGAAGAACAGGGACGAGCATAATCGCTGGCGCAATAAAACGGTTGCTTTCCGGGTATCGCCGGAGGAGGAGGCTCAAATTGAACGCTATGTGCAGCTCTCCGGGCTGACCAAGCAGGACTATATCACCCGGCGGCTCACCCACAGGGATGTAGTGGTGCAGGGCAATCCAAGAGTGTTCAAGGCGCTGCGGAGTCAGCTTGCCGAAGTGCTTCTGGAATTGCAAAGAATTGAGAGCGGCAGCGTAGTCAATGATGAGCTGCTTGACCAAATTGAAATGATCGCCGATATTCTCGGCGGAATGAAGGAGGAATCTGAATGACCAAAGAAAAAGAAATGACCGCTCCCGTTGTATCTGTTGGCGCAGATACGGAGCAGTCATCCCAAAACCTTACTGACAATAGTTTAACCGATTTTGACCCGGATTTCAAGAGGTTTGATGAAATGCAGCGAGAAATTCTGCGAATGATGGACCCATCCTATTTGAAAACCGTGTCAATGTCTGAGCTGCTGGACAATGTGTACCAGAGCAAGCCGCCCCTTGTGGATGGTCTGCTCTACCGGGGTACTTACCTTTTTGTCGGCGCTCCGAAGCTGGGAAAGAGCTTCCTGATGACTCAGCTTGCCTATCATATCAGCACCGGCACACCGCTGTGGAATTATCCCGTCCGCAAAGGCACGGTGCTGTATCTTGCGCTTGAGGATGACTACCGGCGCTTGCGGAACGCTCCTATCGGATGTTCGGTACGGCAGAAAATGAGAGCCTGTTCTTCTCTGTTTCGGCCGGTCAGCTTGGCAGCGGCCTGGATGAGCAGCTTACCAATTTTCTGCGGGAGCATCCGGACACGTCCCTTATCATCATTGACACGCTTCAGAAGGTGCGTGAGGTCGGCGGAGACAACTACAGCTACGCCAATGACTATCAGATCATCGCCCGCTTGAAAGTGCTGGCGGATAGCTATGGTATCTGTTTGCTCCTTGTCCATCACACCCGAAAGCAGCAGTCAGACGATAAGTTTGATATGATCTCCGGCACCAACGGACTGCTGGGTGCGGCGGATGGAGCATTTTTGCTTACCAAGGAAAAGCGCACCGGCAACGCCGCTTGCCTTGATGTGTCCGGCAGAGATCAGCCGGATCAGCGGCTGCACCTTTTCCGCAACGAGGAAACCCTTGCGTGGGAGCTGGAGCGTGTGGAAACGGAGCTTTGGAAAGCGCCGCCGGAGCCGCTGCTGGAACAGGTTTCAGCTTTTCTTTCTTCGGGTGGTAAGGAGTGGGCAGGAACGCCCACAGAGCTTGCGGCGCTTCTCGGCGTGGATATGAAGCCCAATGCCCTGACAAGGCGGCTGAATGTCAACGCCGGACGGCTGCTGAATGAGTATGGCATCCGATATGAAAGCAGCCGCAATCGGAACGAGCGCACTGTAAAGCTTGCAGCGGCGGAGCGGTCGTGACGATATGTGACGGTGTGACGATATTTCTATGAGTGGGTGCGGTATCAAAAATACCGTCACCATCGTCACACACCGTCACAGAAGTTTCGGCGGGGTGCAGGGTGACCTTTTCAAAGGGCAGCCCGGCTGGGGAGGCAACCGCAGTTGCCGGGGCAAAGCCCCATCATAGCCCCCTCGGAGAGCGCAACAGCATCTTTTGATGGCCGCAGGCTGTCAAAAGTG